>Ga0318527_10000171_pt1 | contig 12304 bp, 10 predicted proteins | sample GRESIP052b4f25_FD_203533 | JGI IMG/M metagenome (GOLD analysis project Ga0318527, IMG submission 203533) | Tropical soil microbial communities from Luquillo Experimental Forest, Puerto Rico - GRE.SIPMG.052b4f25 | ecosystem: Environmental > Terrestrial > Soil > Tropical forest > Bulk soil...
TCAATGTGCAGGGGCGCAAGTCGCGCTGGCGCGACGCCGACGATGTCGAGCGGCTGGTGCGCGCCAACTTGGCGCAAGGGGTCTTTCGCTTCTTCATCACCGACGACAATTTCGCGCGCAACCGGAATTGGGAGGCGATCTTCGACCGGCTGATCGAGATGCGCGAGCAGGAAGGGCTCGGGCTCCAGTTCATCATACAGGTCGACACGCTCTGCCACCGCATCCCCAACTTTGTCGAGAAGGCTTCGCGCGCCGGCTGCAAGCGGGTCTTTATCGGGCTCGAAAACATCAACCCCGACAATTTGCTGCAGGCCAAAAAGAAGCAGAACCGGGTGCACGAATACCGCCAGATGTTCCTTGCCTGGCGCGCCCAGCGGATCATCACCTATGCCGGTTATATCCTAGGTTTTCCGGGCGACACACCGGAGCAGATCGCCCGCGACATTAGGACCGTGCAGCAGGAACTGCCGGTCGACCTGCTCGAATTCTTCATCCTGACGCCATTGCCGGGTTCGGCCGACCACCAAGCGCTTCACAAGGACGGGGTGTGGATGGACCCCGACATGAACAAATACGACCTCGAGCACGTCACCACCGGCCACTCGGTGATGACCCCGGGCGAGTGGCAGGAGGTCTATCGCCGGGCCTGGGATCTTTATTACTCGGCCGAGCACATCGAGACGATCTTGCGGCGCGCCAAGGCTACCGGCATCAAGCCGGTGCGCCTGTTAAACCACATCCTGCAATTCTACTTCACCTTCTTGCAGGAGAATGTGCACCCGCTGCAGGGCGGCTATTTCCGTCGCAAATTGCGCCGCCAGCGCCGAGCCGGGCTGCCGCGCGCGAACCCGGTTGTTTTTTATCCGCGGCGGGTCCGCGAAGTAACAGGTACGCACTTCAAGCTCGCCGCCTTCTACCTCTATCTGCACCGCATCCGGCGCCGCGTCGAGCGCGACCCGCGTCCCTACACCGACCCCGCGCTGACGCCGATCGACGGCGATCGCCCGCCGGCCCGCCGCAAAACGCAGGTGCTGACCGGCGCCGCCGCTTGAAGCGTGCAGGGAGCGAGCCGTGAGGGGGTCAATTCACGGGTTTCTTGCCGCGATTGTCTTCACGGTTCTTGCCGCTTTGCCGCTGGGAGTAGCTGCCCAGTCGCGGGTCGCCCGTGTCGCCATCCTTGGGATGGAAGCACAAACAGAGGCGGGAACGGCGCTTCGGCAAACATTTCTCGATGCGCTGCGCGAACGCGGATGGGAAGAAGGGCGCAACCTCGAAATTATGCAGAGATGGGTCGAGGACCGAGCCGAGCGCTACCTGCCGCTTGCGGCGGAATTGGTCGCGCTGCGGCCCGACGTGATCGTCGTGCAGAGTACACAGGGCACGCGGGCGGTGCGTGAAAAGACCGACGCGATTCCGATCGTCATGCTCGACGTGGCAGACCCGATCGCATCCGGGTTTATCGCAAGCCTCGCGCGACCGGGCGGCAACATCACCGGTCTTTCCGCCCAAGGCAGCGAGATGTGGGGCAAATGGCTCCAGCTGCTCGTAGAGGTTCGCCCGGGGACTTCCCGCATCGCCGCCCTCTGGATCCCCGATAACCCGGCTTCTACGCAGCGCCGAGACGCGTTGGCGGCCATCGCGCCACAACTCGCGATCACCCTGCAGTCCTTCATGGTCACCACCGCCGAGGAGCTGCCAGCGGTTCTCGCGGACATTGCGCAATGGCACCCGGACGCCTTCCTGCTCGATCCGTCACCGCTGATAGGTATTCACCGACGCGAAGTCATCGCCTTTGCGCTCGAGCAACGTCTGCCGACACTGGCGGCGTTCACCCAGTGGGCGCGTGAGGGCGCGCTGATGTCATTTTCGCCGGATGCAATGGAGATTCGGCGCCGAGCCGCCGACTACGTCGACCGTATTCTCAGGGGCGCAAAACCGGCCGATCTGCCGGTCGAGCAGCCGACAAAATTCGAGTTCGTGCTCAATCTCAAAACGGCGCGCGCGATCGGCGTGCAATTTCCGTCCCTGTTTTTTGCCCGCGCGGACGAGGTCATCGAGTGAGCAGCAAGCCGTCAGGCGCCGAGCGTCGTTCGCTGGGGATCTGACAGATCCAACCGCTCTCCCAATGGGACGCTCGAGCCGACAAGTCGTTTGCGCATGAATACGCGCTCGTACCCGGCCTCAGTGCCGCGCCCCGTTTCCTCGTACCCGACGGCGGCGTAGAGGCGCTGGTTCTCCGTCATCGTCCGGTGCGTATAGAGCCGGATCTCGCGATAGCCGCGCCGCACCGCTTCGACCTCCGCAAAGGCAAGCAGCCTTCGGCCCAACCCCGCGCCCTGGCGCGCCGGGGCGACGGCAATATTGTCGAGGAGCAGATAGCCCTCCCTGGGCAGGAGGACGATGATGCCGGCTATGGCGGACCCATCCTCGATCACCCACACCACACCCTCCGCGACACGCGCAGAGTAGTCGTCGAGCATCGGCCCCGGCGGTTTCCCGATACGCGGGATATAATGCCGATACGCGTCCTCGACGATTTGCCCAATCACCGAGGCATCGGCGCCGGCCGCTGCTCGGATGCGACCCTCATCCACGTCGGTAGTCATAATTTCCGACCGCCGGCGGTTCGAGAATCCGTTGCATGGGTCGACACCCCGCCTCCGTCTTGCCAAAGCAGATGTCGGTCCCATATACGAGAGCTGCCCACAATTATCAATAACAGAATTGCCTTCATAGATACGAAACTTTCGCCAGGGTGCCCTGAGGGCCGTCAGATTTCCCCTGCCAAACCGCCAAGGGGCCGTCCAAATGACGTATAAGGCATTGATCCAATTTGGGATTTCCGCGCGTGGTTGCGATTTTTCCCTGAATTTTCCCGTGTAGCAGCGGAATTCATGCCGTCTCGCGTCCCTGCCGGATCGCTTGCCAGGTTGCATCTCGCCTCGGGAAGCTGTTCGGTGGGGGCGAGGTCCAGCTGCCTCAGGGGGAATGATGCGAGCGGTCGTCGCACTTTATCTCGTCATCGGGGTCGCGTTGCTGGGGATCGGGTTCCTGCTGTCGGGACCCTGCCCGAACCGCAACAGCGATGTTGTCAGTAGTCTCGTTTTCGTACTGACGTGGCCTGTCGGCTTGTATGCCGAAGTGTACCAAGGCCGACTGTCGGCGGAGCAATGGCTGCACCGGCAGGCTTGCGAAGGAGGCGGCAAGCTGGGCGAGAAGAAAGCGGTGCCGATCTAATCGAGCCCGAACCCGGGGCCGGCACGGCTCTTCAGCTCTCGGCCCAACTCGCTCCCCAGGGCCTCCGCATCGCTGATGCCGCCAGCGCGCCAAGCGCGGACCTCGCCGCTGCCGTCGAGCTTCAGCAGCAATCCTTCGATCACCAGACGGTCACCGTCGAGTTCGGCAAGCCCGGCGATCGGCGTGCGGCAGGAGCCGTCGAGGGCGGCGAGCATGGCGCGCTCGGCATCGGCGCAAGCTGCACTCCCCGGATCGTGGAGCGGATCGAGGAGCCGCCGCAACCCATCGTCTCCAGCCCGGCACTCGATCGCGAGCACCCCCTGGCCCACCGCGGGCAGCATGACCTCGCGCGACAGGATCTCGGTCGCCCGCTCGGCGATGCCGAGCCGTTCGAGCCCGCACAGCGCCAGAACGATCGCGTCGACCTCGCCGGCGTCGAGCTTCTTGAGCCGTGTGTCCGCATTGCCGCGGATCGGCACGACCGTCAGATCGGGGCGCTGGCGCAGCAATTGCGCCTGCCGGCGCAGCGACGCCGTGCCGACGCTCGCACCCTCGGGCAAGCCCGCGAGGCTTGCTGCCTTCGCCGACAGGAATGCATCGCGCGGGTCGTCGCGGGCGAGCACGCAGGCGATTTCGAGCCCATGCGGGAGCCAAGTCTCGACATCCTTCAGGGAATGCACGGCAAGGTCGATCCGCCCGGCGAACAGCGCCTCCTCGATCTCCTTGGTGAACAGGCCCTTGCCGCCGATTTCCGCTAAGCGGCGGTCCTGCACCCGGTCGCCGGTGGTGCGGATTGTCACGATCTCGATCGCCCCGACTGCGGCGAGGTCGGGATGGGCTGCGAGCAGCCGGTCGCGCACCAGCTCGGTCTGGCGCAATGCCATTGGGCTGCCGCGGGTACCGATGCGGAGCGAGCGAAACGACATGCAGCGTTCTAACCCGCCTCGCGCCCAAGTTCCAATTCTCGCGACGATCCCTAGGGCAGCAGCGGCAAGGTTAGCGTCAGCGCCAGCCAGAATATAGTAAAGCCGAGCGACAGGACCGCGATCGGGACTACGGCGCGGGCATATTCGGCGAAGCCGAGCCCCGCCCCCATGCGATCGGCCCGCTCGGCGATCGGCACATTCATCAGGCTGCCGGTGAGCAGAAGATTACCGGCGAGGCCCAACACCAGGGCCAGCGCCTAGAGCACGCCCAGCGGCGGTGTTTGCCATAGCTGGAGCAGCAGCATCGCGATCGGCACACCGCCGATCGCATTGCTCATCAGCACGCTGAACGGCGTCAGTAGGGCGCGGCTGTCCGGCAACAGACCATTATTGGTTAAGAATTCGAGCAGCTCGGCGGCAACGCCAGAGTGGTTGAGGGCGCCGGTGATCGCAAACGGGCACGAGACCAGCAGCAACAATGGCCAATCCACCGGCGATCATCGTCCGGCTGATGATCTTACGGTTCGCCAGCAACAGAGCGGCAATGATCAGCGCGCCAGTCTCGCGCGGCAGCGGCATCGTGAACAGAACGAGCAATGCCAGCATCGCGACCGCCCCCTTGATCGTCGGATTGGGGTCGAGCGGATGAAGGGTCACCTGTGGCGGGTCGCGTCGCCGCGAGCACGGTCCTGCTGATGCGCGCCTGCCACTGCAGCCAGACGACGGCAAAGATCACCACCAGGCTGAACAGCGCCGGCACGGCGCAAATCGCCAGGAAACTCCGCAAGTCGAGCCGGCCCAGTGACCCGATCAGGATGTTCTGCGGGCTGCCGATCAAGGTGGCGGCCGAGCCTGCATTGGTCGCCGCGGCGAGGGCGATAACGAACGGGCGGGGATCAAATCCGCGGCTCTGTGCTCCGGCGATTAGCAAGGTGGCGATCGCGATGATCACGATGTCGGTGGCGAGAATAGCCGAGAGGCCGCCGCCGATGGCCACCGTCAGCGCGAGCAACGCCGCGGTCCCGCGCCGGCTGTCGGTGATCGTGCGGGCGCAGAGGTCGATGAACCCCGATTCGGCGAACTGAGCTGAGATGATCATCATCGCGAACAGAAACGCGATGGTCGGCATGTCGACGTCGCTGTCGAAATCGTCCAAGGTCATCGCGCCACTTGCCAACAGCGCAATGACGGCGAGAAGTGCGCTTCCGGTGCGATCGACCTGCAGCCACGCGATCCGCCCTGCCGCCATGCCGACATAGGTCAGGATCAGAACGAGGAGGACGATCGCTGCGTGCATCGGGAGACGCGGTCCCTACCGGGCCGTAGAACGATCGCGAAGGGGCCTGCACCCTCGCGGCGGTATTGCTATATCATCCCGGGCATGCCCGATCCCGCTGTTCTCACTCGAGCGCCGGCTGCCGAAATCGCCTATCTCGACGGTCTAAACGACGCGCAGCGCAGCGCCGTCGAGGCCGTCGACGGCCCGGTCCTGGTCCTTGCCGGCGCCGGCACCGGCAAGACTCGCGTGCTGACGACACGGCTCGCCTACATCCTCGGCACCGGCCGCGCTTTTCCGGCTGAGCTTCTCGCTGTCACCTTTACCAATAAGGCGGCGCGCGAGATGCGCGAGCGGCTCGAGGCGATGATCGGCCGAGCTGCCGAGGGCGTGTGGCTCGGCACATTCCACGCGATCGCCTCGCGCATCTTGCGCCGCCATGCCGAGCTCGTCGGCTTGAAGTCGAGCTTCACAATTCTCGACACCGACGACCAGCTTCGCCTCTTGAAGCAGATCCTCGCGGCCGACAACATCGACGAGCGGCGCTGGCCGGCGCGGCTGCTGCTCGCCATGATCCAGCGCTGGAAAGATCGCGGGCTCGCTCCGGAAAGGGTTCCGCGCGCCGATGCGGGCGACTTCGCCCGCGGCCGGGCGGTCGACCTCTACCGGCAATACCAGGACCGCCTGATGACAGTGAACGCCGTCGATTTCGGTGACCTGCTCCTGCACAATCTGACGCTCTTCACCGGCAATCCCGACGTCCTCGGCGATTACCAGCGGCGCTTCCGCTATCTGCTGGTCGACGAGTACCAGGACACCAACGTCGCCCAATACCTGTGGCTGCGCCTCCTGGCCCAGCAGCGCCGCAATCTGTGCTGTGTCGGCGACGACGACCAGTCGATCTACAGCTGGCGCGGCGCCGAGATCGGCAACATCCTGCGTTTCGAGTCCGATTTTCCCGGGGCCACGATCACGCGACTCGAGCAGAACTACCGCTCGACCTCACACATCCTAGGTGCCGCTGCGGGGATGATCGCGCAGAACCGCGGTCGGCTCGGCAAGACGTTGTGGACCAAGGCGGGGGAAGGCCAAAAGGTCGTGGTCCGTGCCGTGTGGGACGCCGAGGAGGAAGCCCGCTGGGTCGGCGAGGAGATCGAGGCCTTGCAGCGCAAGGGCCATGCGTTGAGCCAGATCGCGATCCTCGTGCGCGCCGCTTTCCAGACACGCGAGTTCGAGGAGCGGTTCATTTCCTTGGCTTTGCCATACCGCGTGATCGGCGGACCGCGCTTCTACGAGCGCCAGGAGATCCGCGATGCACTCGCCTATCTTCGGCTCATCAACCAGCCGGCCGACGACCTCGCCTTCGAGCGCATTCTGAACACGCCGCGGCGGGGAATCGGCAGCGCCACCGTGCAGCAGCTCCATGCGCTGGCGCGCGTCGAGCGCCTGACACTTGTCGAAACCGCACGGAAGTTAACCGCCGGCGAGCAGCTGAGGCCCGCCGCGCGCAATGCGCTGGCCGGCTTTATTGCCGCGCTGGAACGCTGGCGAACGCAAGCGGAAAGCATCGAGCATACCGACCTAGTGCAGATCGTGCTGGACGAATCGGGGTATACCGCGATGTGGCAGGCGGACCGGTCGCCCGACGCCGCCGGACGGCTCGAAAACCTCAAGGAGCTTGTTGTCGCGATCGCCGACTTCGAGAACCTCGGCGGATTTCTCGAGCATGTCAGCCTCGTCATGGACAATGCCGCCGAAGCCGGCGGCGACATGGTTAATCTGATGACTCTGCACAGCGCCAAGGGGCTCGAATTTGACACGGTGTTCCTGCCCGGCTTCGAGGAGGGCTTGTTTCCCAACCAGCGTGCGCTCGAAGAGAACGGAGTCACCGCGCTCGAGGAGGAGCGCCGGCTCGCCTATGTCGGGCTCACCCGCGCCCGGCATCGCGCCCATATCTCTTTCGCGGCCAATCGCCGGATCCACGGTCAATGGCTTGATACGATCCGCTCGCGTTTTGTCGACGAGCTGCCCTCCGAGCACGTCGAAATCATCGCTGAACTCGGCCTGCAGCCGAGCAGGGCTTGGGGCGACGATTGGGGAGCCCCCGGCCATATGCCGCCATCGGCACGCTTCCGTCCGCCGGACACCGGTCCGCGACGACCGTTGTTGATCGAGAACGGTCGGGTTCCGCGGCGTGGCGAAGAGATCCATAGGGCCGGCGGCTTTGCCGTGGGCAGCCGCGTGTTTCATCAGAAATTCGGCTACGGCACGGTGGTCGAGGTCGAGGACAACAAGCTCGCCATTCATTTCGACGTCGCGGGCGACAAAAAGGTGATGGACGCCTACGTCGAACACGCCTGAAGACGACGCCGCATGACGGTCTGGCGCGTCCTCGCAAAGGTCAGCGGCGCGGACGCGGCGAGCGCCGTGCTCGCCCTCCTCGAGGACTTGGCGGATGCCGCTTCGGCCTTCGAGATCACGCCGCAGGAGTGGCGCGTCGAGGCCTACCCATCCTCGTCTATACTGAACCCAGTTCTGACGGCGCAACTCGCCCTTGTAGCCGTCACAGCAGGGGGCGCTCTCGTCGAGATCGGCGAGGAGAAACTGCCAGACCGCGACTGGCTGGCGGACAACCAGCTCGCCTTCCCGCCTTTACGGATCGGACGGTTTTTTGTTTATGGTTCGCACTATCGCGGTCAGGTGCCCTCCGGCGCGATCGGGATCATGCTTGATGCGGCAACCGCCTTCGGGACCGGCGAACATCCCTCGACTCGGGGATGCCTGATGGCGCTCGACAGTCTCTCCCGGCAACGCCGGTTTCGCCGTCCGCTCGACATCGGCACGGGCACCGGCATTCTGGCAATTGGCGCCGCGAAGTTGTTGCACCGCAGGGTATTGGCAAGCGACATCGATTGCGGTGCGGTAGGCGTTGCCCGGCATAATCTCGCGCGCAACGGCGTCACGCACCTGGTGCGGGTTCGCCGGGCACCGGGATACCGGGACCGGGCAATTCGCAAATCGCGTTACGACTTGATTTTGTCGAATATCCTGGCGCGCCCGCTGGCGCTGATGGCCCGCGATCTCGCGCGGGCGCTGATGCCTGGCGGACGGGCGGTGCTATCCGGATTGCTGCGTCGGCAGGAGCCGATCGTGCTCGCCCCGCATCGCGGCTGCCGGATCATGCTCGAGCGCCGGTTGGTGATCGACGGTTGGTCTACCCTGGTGCTGCGGGCGCGGCTCGAGTGAAGCCGAGCGATGGGGCGAGGCCCCGTTATGGTTTAGCCGCGGGCCAGACCAGACGCGTTTCGGGCGAGGTGAATTTCTCACATCCCGGCGCGACGAACGCCACCGATGGATGCCGCGCGTAGGATCCCTCGCAGATGGCGCGGATGTCCGAGCGGCGAATTCCGATATCGGCAAGTGCGTGATCGTCGAGCGCCATCATTTCGTCGTAGGCCCGCTCCCGGCGCCGCCAATCAGCGAAGGCCTTCCAGGCCGAGATCATCAAGTTCAAGACGAACATATCATATACTCCAACGCGTGCTTTTGCTGCGTTGCACAATATTTGGAGACGTCGGATGCGGATGCCAGAGGTGCGGTTGCAACTCAGCCATGCCGAGGTATCAGGTGACGCGCGCGGTGCGAGAAAGGAGCGGTCGATGACGACGAGCGGAGGCGAACCGGATCGGGATGAGCTTGAGCGGCTACTGAAGGAAGCCGGCTCAGCCTTTGACCCGGAGGGTGTCGAGGCGCTGATCGACGGCGTACTGGCGGCGCCGGTCGAGGTCGGGACGAGTTGGCACGCGCTCGTTGCCGATCCGATGACGCCGACTCTGGCCGGCAAGCTCGATGCTCTGCAGGCAGAGAAGGCGCAGGCATATCACAACGGTCTCTCGCCCGAGGATTTCGACCGGCTGCCGCGCGCAGAGCGGCTCGAACGTCTCCGACAGGAACTGACGTCGCAAGGACTCGACGGGTTCATCGTGCCGCGTGCCGACGAGCACCAGGGCGAGTACGTCCCGACCCGCGGACAGCGGCTCGCCTGGCTCACCGGATTTACCGGTTCGGCCGGTGTCGCGATCGTGCTGCGCAGCCAGGCCGCATTGTTTGTCGATGGCCGCTACACCTTGCAGGCCGCCGCGCAGGCCGACACGCAATTGTTCGAAATCCGTCACCTGATCGACGAACCGCCGTCGCGCTGGATCGGAACGGCGCTCACCCGCGGCGCGGTCCTCGGTTACGATCCCTGGCTGCATACTCCTAACGATGTTGAGCGGCTGCACGCCGCCGCCGAAAAAGCCGGCGCATCATTGCGCGCAGTTACCGAGAACCCTCTCGACCTCGTGTGGTCGGGGCGGCCGGCAGCGCCGATTGCGCCGGTCGTGCCGCACGCCGACCGCTTCGCCGGCGAGAGCGCTCATTCGAAGCGCGCGCGACTGGGACGCGCCCTGACCGAGGAAGGCGCCGCGGCGGCGGTGCTGACGATGCCCGAGTCGATCGCCTGGCTGTTGAACATCCGCGGCGGCGACGTGCCGCATACGCCGCTGCCGCTGTCCTTCGCCATCCTGCGTCAAGACGGCAGCGTCACACTGTTCATCGACCAGCGAAAGCTCGTTCCCGGCCTCGAGCGCCATCTCGGCAACGCGGTCACAGTCATGCCTCCGGAGGGGCTTGGACCCGCGCTCGATACGCTCGCCGCCGAAGGCGGCCACATCCAGGCCGATCCGGCGACCGCGGCGTGCTGGGTCTTCGATCGTCTCGAAGCGGCAGGAGCCAAGATTAGCCGCGCCGCCGATCCCTGTTTGCTGCCAAAGGCGTGCAAAAACCCCATCGAGGTCGACGGGACCCGTGCAGCGCACCGCCGTGACGGCGCGGCCCTAACGCGGTTTCTCGCCTGGCTCGCGCAAGAGGCGCCCAAAGGCGGGCTTCGCGAGATCGCCGCCAGTGACCGGCTCGAGGAAATCCGCCGCGAGAGCCAACATTTTCGTGATTTGAGCTTTCCGACGATCTCGGGTGCCGGCTCGAATGGCGCCATCGTGCACTACCGGGCGATGCCGGAAAGCGAAAAGCATCTGGAGCCCGGCACCTTATATCTGCTCGATTCCGGCGCCCAATATCTCGACGGCACCACCGATGTCACGCGCACGGTGGCAGTCGGTGCGCCGACCGAAGAAATGCGCGATCGCTTCACCCGGGTGCTGAAGGGCCACATCGCGCTGGCAGTGGCGCGCTTCCCCAAGGGGACGACCGGCACGCAACTGGACGCCTTTGCGCGGAGCGCGCTGTGGCAGAAGGGGCTCGATTACGACCACGGCACCGGGCACGGGGTCGGCAGCTATCTCGGCGTCCATGAAGGCCCGCAGCGCATCTCGAAGGGGCCCAATTCTCAGGCCCTATTGCCGGGGATGATCGTCTCAAACGAGCCCGGCTATTACAAAACCGGCGCCTACGGCATCCGCATCGAGAACCTGGTGTTGGTGCAGCCCGTCGAGGACGCGGCCGAGCGCGAGATGCTCGGTTTCGAGACCCTGACCCTGGCGCCGATCGACCGCAACCTGATCGACCCGTCGCTGTTGGATCAGGAAGAGATCGCCTGGCTCAACGCCTATCACGCGAGGGTCCGCGAGACCTTGACCCCACTCGTCGACCCCGAGACGGCGCGCTGGCTCGCCAACGCGACGCAGCCAATCGTCACCGCTTCGCCAACCTAACGCGTGTCCGGCCGCGCGTGATGGTCGGCTAGCAACTGCGCGATCACTAGCGAGACGCGCTTCCCGGTCGGGATGTGCAGGAATTCGTTGGGACCGTGAGCGTTCGAATGCGGGCCGAGCACCCCGGTGACGACGAATTGCGCGTGCGGGAACTTCTCGCCGAGCATCGCCATGAACGGGATGCTCCCGCCCTCGCCGATATAGGCCGGCGGCGCGCCAAAGGCAGCCTCCGAGGCGCGCGCCAGCGACTGCTCGAGCCAGGGCAACAAGTCGGGGGCGTTCCAGCCTGCTGCACTCGGGCCGGGCTGATATTCGATCTGCGCGCCGTAGGGCGGGTCCTTCCCTAGCAAGGTCCGCACGCTATTGTTTGCCGCATCCGGATCCAAGGTCGGCGGCAGCCGCAGGCTCAATTTCGCCTCGGTGAATGGAAGCAATACGTTGCCGGCATCGATCGGGAGCGGCAGGCCGGCAATCCCGGTCATCGCCAGTTGCGGCCGCCAGGTGCGATTAAGCACAAGCTCGGTCAGATCGTCGCTCGCCGGCGACATGCCGGGAGCGAATGGGTATTCAGTAAAAACCTTGTCGCCCAGTGCCGCCGCGGCGCGACGGGCCTGCGCCACCCGCTCGGCCGGAATCTGGGCATAGAGTTCGGATGGCCGCACTGCACCCGTCTCTTCGTCCTCCAGGCGTGACAACAATTGTCGCAGGATGCGGAAGCTTGAGGGGACGACCCCTGAAGCATAACCCGAATGCACGCCCTCGGTCAGCACGCGGACCTTGAGCTCGCCCGAGACGAGGCCGCGGAGCGACGTGGTCAGCCAGAGTTGATCGTAGTTGCCGCATCCGGAATCGAGACAGACCACCAGTGATGGACTGCCTAGCCGCTGGGCCAGGTGGTCGACGTAATAAGGCAGGTCATAACTGCCAGATTCCTCGCAGGCTTCGATCAGAACGATGCAACGCGCGTGCGGCACCGCCTGCTCGCGCAGCACCATCAAGGCGCTGAGCGCCCCAAACATGGCGTAGCCGTCGTCGGCCCCGCCGCGGCCATAGAGCTTGGCGCCTTCGAGGCGCGGGATCCACGGGCCGTACCCCTCGGCCCACCCGACCATCTCCGGCTGCTTATCCAGGTGGCCGTAGAGCAGCACGGTATC
>Ga0318527_10000178_pt1 | contig 12181 bp, 13 predicted proteins | sample GRESIP052b4f25_FD_203533 | JGI IMG/M metagenome (GOLD analysis project Ga0318527, IMG submission 203533) | Tropical soil microbial communities from Luquillo Experimental Forest, Puerto Rico - GRE.SIPMG.052b4f25 | ecosystem: Environmental > Terrestrial > Soil > Tropical forest > Bulk soil...
TGTCGAGCTCGGCGGCCAGAGCGATCGCGCGCTCCGAGGGCTGCACGGTGGCGATATCGACATAACGACCCTCGGCCTTGGAGACGATCTTCTGCGCCACCACCAGCACATCGCCCTCTTCCGGAGCAAATCCATTGGTCGCGAACGCGGCGGCTGTGATCGCGCCGAGTTCGTCGCCGGGTTTGATCATCGGGATTCCGGCGAGCCCCGTCATCGTGACCCGGGCGGACGGCATCGTCACCCGAGCTTGGCACGCAGCAACGGCAGCACCTGTTCAGCGTAGAGCCTCAGGAACCGGGACTGGTCGGGACCGGGGGCGTGGAACACGAGATGCGTGAAGCCGAGCTCGACATAGGGCCGGATCTGCGCCAGCTGCTCCTCGGGGTCGGCCGAGACGATCCAGCGGCTCGCCGCCCGTTCGAGCGGCAAAGCTGCGGCGAGCCGCTCCATCTCGAGCGGGTCCTCGACGTTCATCTTCTCCTCAGGTGTCAGGGCGAGCGCCGCCCAGTGCCGGGTGTCCTCCATCGCTCGGTCCCGGTCGGTGTCGAACGAAACCTTGACCTCGATCATCCGCTCGATGCTGTTGCCCGGGCGCCCGGCGCGTTGCAGCCCTTCCTCGACCTTGGGCAGCAAGGTGTCGCGATAAAGAGCGCTCCCTTTGCCGCTGGTGCAGATGAACCCTTCGGCGAGTTCACCGGCCATCGCCGCGGCGGTCGGCCCCGAGGCCGCGATCCAGATCGGCACCGGGGTCTCCGGGCGGTCGTAGATCGTCGCCCCACGGGTGCGATAATACTGGCCTTCAAAGGTCACCCGCTCCTCGGTCCACAGCCGACGCATCAACACGATCGATTCGCGCAGCCGACCTTGCCGTTCGCGGAAGCCCGGCCATTTGATGCCGGTCGCCGGCACGTCGTTCAATGATTCGCCGGTCCCGACGCCAAAGATGACCCGGTCCGGAAACATGGCGCCGAGCGTGCCGACCGCCTGCGCCACGACCGAGGGGTGATAGCGAAAGGTCGGCGTCGCGACGCTGGTACCGATCTGCATCCGGGTCGTCTTGGCGCCGAGCGCACCGAGCCAAGCGAACGAATAGGGCGCATGCCCGCCGGTGTGCTTCCACGGCTGGAAGTGGTCGCTGACAAAGACCGAGTCGAAGCCGACCGTCTCGGCCAGGCACGAGAACTCCAACAGCTCGCGTGGCCCGAACTGTTCGGCCGACGCCTTGTATCCGAGCTTTAGCAACGCCTGTTCCTTCCTACACCTTTGCCAGCACGTCTTCGCGGAAGCGCCGCATGTCGGCGATCATGGTGTCGGCAGTGGCGCCTGCGAAACCGAAATCGACATGACCGACGCCGAAATCGCGGAACGCCCGCAGATCGGCGACGACATCGGCCGTCTGGCCGGAAAACAGTCGTCGCTCGCCGTCATCGGCTCGCGCCGGCAATGCGCTGCCCCAGGCGGTGATGCGATAAGCCAGCGCCATTTTCGCCGGGTCGCGGCCCGCCTCGCGGGTCAGCCGGCGCAGTCTCTCGACCCCGCCCTGAAAGCGCTTCATCGAGTCCAACCGATGCTGCGGGTTGGTTCCGATCGGATACCAGCCATCGCCGAGCCGGGCGGTGCGGCGCAACGCTGGCCCGCTCTCGCCGCCGACCCAGATCGGCGGATAGGGCTTCTGCACCGGCTTGGGCTCGAACAGGATGTTCGCGAATTTGACATAGCGGCCGTCGAACCGCGGGTCGTCTTTGGTCCACAGCTCGCGGCAGGCGTTCAGATACTCGTCAGTGACCGCACCACGCTCGGGGAAGGGCGGCACCCCCAGCGCCTCGAATTCCTCGCGCATCCAGCCGGCGCCGATGCCAAAGACGAGCCGCCCCTTCGATAGCACGTCGATCGTCGCCAGCATTTTGGCGAGCAGCACTGCCGGGCGGTGAGGCACGACGGTGACCGAGGTGACGAGACGCAGCCGCGACGTCCGGCCGGCGACAAAGGCGACCGCGGTTAGCTGCTCGTGCCGATCGCCGCGCGCGCGGCCGGGAAATTCGCCGGTGTCGCTGTAAGGATACTTGGCCTCGATGTCGCGGGGAATGACGACATGGTCGCTAATCGTCGCATAGTCATAGCCTATCGCCTCGCCCTCTGCCGCGATGCGCGCGAGATTGTCGGGTGAGGAGAGCGGTCCGCTGACCGGCGGGCTGAAGCCATACTGCATCTGTTATCCCTCCAGCGAGAAACGGTTCCAAGGCTACGGTAGCAGGGCCGGAGCGACGTGACCACTGCGGGCTAGCTGTCGGCCTCGCAACGCAGCCAATCGCGAAAGGCGCGCACTTTCGGTCGTTCGAGGGCTCCTGGTACTGTGACGATGTAGTAGGCGAACGGGTCCGGCAGTGCCAACGAGAAGAGCCGCACCAGGCGGCCCGCAGCGAGGTCGGCAGCGGCGATCGTGCTCTGCGCCAACACCACGCCGTGGCCGGCGATCGCCGCATCGAGCGCCAAGTACATGTTGTTGAAGCTGAGACCATTGGCGGCCGGAACATTCTTGACCCCGGCGGCCCTCAGCCACATCGGCCAGGTCGGCACGAGGGGGTCGCGCTCAACAGCCTGGTCGTGAATGAGGTTGTGGACCGGCAAATCATCAGGAGTGCGGAGTGATGGGCCCTTGGCCAGCAGTTGCGGGCTGCAGGCCGGGAAGACTTCGTTTTTCAACAACAGCTCGACCTCGAGCCCGGGATAGTGCCCGGCGCCGTAACGGATCGCGATGTCGAAATCGCCCTTGGTCATGTCGACGACGTCGTCGGTCGCTGAAATCCGCACATCGACCTCAAAGCACTGCTCCTGGAACCGGTGCAACCGCAGGACCAGCCATTTGGCGGCGAAGGAGGGGGATGCAGTGACTGTCAGCGTTCCGGTGTCGTTGTGCGCCCGCAAGCGCCTGACCGAGGACTGAATACCGGCAAAAGCCTCGGTGAGCCCGGGCAGCAGCACCCGGGCGGAGGCGGTCAATTCAATCGACCGGTTCATTCGGTGAAACAGCCTGACCCCGAGATCCTGCTCCAGGGCGTGGATCTGATGGCTGACCGCGGCCGGTGTGACATGCAGCTCGTCGGCAGCCTTGCTAAAGCTCATATGCCGAGCCGCCGCTTCGAATGCTCGCAGCGCGCTCAGAGGGGGGAGGTGCCCGCTCATCCCGGATGAGAATTCCTAAGCCATGGCTGAGAAAGCTTCGTTTGTCGACCCGCTCATCGCCGCCAATCTAGAAACAAGTGGTTTTGATGCGTGCATTCGCAACGCTCGACGACTTTAGGAGAGCTCAAATGGCGGCGATCCACTTCGAGATATCGCGTCGCCGGCTCGGCGCGGTCCCGCATCACCGGGGGCGAAGGGTGGCGAGCGATGTAGCGGGCCGGGTGCTCGCGACATTTCGCGAGTGGCGGCGGCGGGCGCGTGACCGCGCCGAACTCGCCAGCCTTGACAACAGGATGCTTCGCGACATCGGGCTGACCCGGGCCGACGCCGAATTCCTAAGCAATAAGTCGTTCTGGCGGGAATGACACGCAAGCGCGCCTATGTGCTTCGGTTTTTCGCCTGACCGCCGTATGCTGCTTAACAGCAACGCCGACGCCGCTCGCTTCAACTTCCCGACAACTAAGGAGGAATAGACCATGGCAACTCCAGAGAGCCTGCGCTATGTCGCGGGCGAGCTGAATTACCTCGTTCCGATGCCAGAGCGGCCGCGTTACTACGCCTACGATGCGGGCCCCGAGGCGCCACCCACGAACATGGCACACGAGGCCCACACGGTGCGGATCCGCGACATGCGGCCGATTTCATCCGAAGTCGAACTCGACCGGCAGGGCTTCGCACTCGTCGAACAGCGCACCGCGGTTCGCGACTTCTGGGACGAAGACGAAGTGCGCCGGGTCTATTATCCGGAGGCCGAGCGCTTCATCGCCGAGGTGACGGGTGCCAGCCGCGTCTTCATCTTCGATCACCTGCAGCGCCGCCGGGTGCCGGGGGTGGCTCGCCGCGCGCCGGGTGTGCCGCCGCAGCCGGCGACTCGCGTGCACGTCGACCACACCGCAAAATCCGGCCCGCAGCGGGTGCGCGACCTGTTGCCGGACGACGCCGAGGAACTCCTGCGCGGCCGCGTCCAAGTCATCAACCTGTGGCGTCCGATCCACGGTCCGCTGCAGGATGCGCCGCTCGCGATGTGCGACGCGCGAACGATCGATCCCGCCGACCTCGTACCCTCGGATCTGGTCTATCGCCACCGGGTCGGTGAGACCTATTCGGTCACCTACAACCCGGCGCACCGCTGGTACTATGTGCCGGAGATGCGGCGGGACGAAGCGCTGCTGCTCAAGTGCTGCGACACCAAGACCGACGGGCGCGCGCGTTTCATGGCGCATACCTCGTTCACCGACCCGACGACCCCCGCCGACGCGCGGCCGCGTGAGAGCATCGAGCTGCGTACCTTGGTCTTCCACCCGAACTGAGGCGTGCCAACTCCAGCCCGGCTCTGACGCGCCGGGCTGGAGAAGCGGCTATTCGGCAGCCGCGAGGCGTTCCCGTTCCGTGGCGGTCTCAAAGAACCGCCGGCCGGTGGCGCGCTGGTTCTCGTAGATCGACCCCTGATATTCGGCCGGCGGCAAGGGCAGCCGGACCGGCACCGGCGCTAGGCGCGGCATCAGGGTTGGGCTGCCGGCGAGCAACAAATCGTCGAATTTCTCGATCCCGCCGGCGAAGCCGAGCAGCGGCCAGGCATCGGCCGCGCGGTACTGGAACAGCAGTAAGCGGCGCTCCTTGCCGGAGAAATTGGTCGCCGAGCCGTGCACGGCGCGCACATGATGCACGGTGATCGAGCCGGCCTTGCCGAGACAGGGTACCGCCCGCGAGAAATCGAGATCGCAGCGCGTCGGATCGATCGCGCCGCAGAACCGGCCGTCAGGGCCGTGATGGTCGTATACCGGGCCCTGATGGCTGCCCGGAATCACCATCATCGGACCGTTCCCGATCTCGCAATCGTCGAGCATGATGCCCACGGCAGCGAGATCGTCGTTGGTGTGCGGATAAAAGGCCCAGTCCTGATGCCACTCGACCGGAGCCCCGTACCCAGCCGACTTCATGTTGAGCTTGCCGGTATCGAAGCGCACCGTGCCCCAGAGATGTTGCAATGCCTCGACAATTCGCGGATGGCGGGCGGCCCGCGCGTATTCGGGATCGTGCAGATGCGGCGCTTTGATGCGCCGCACACGCGGCTCGTCAGGAGAATGCGATTCCTCGAGGTCATAGACCTCGTTATTGCCGGTGACCGTTCGCGCGTTATCAACGAACGCATCGGTCACCCGGCGCAACGCTTCGATCTGCGCCGGCTCCAGAATATCGGGAAGCACGATGAATCCGTCGTGCCGATAGGCGGCGAGGGCGGCTGGCGAGAGCATGGTTCCTCCGTAGCGTTCAGTAGGGTCGGCCGTCCTTGTGGACGAAAACCCGGGTGCCGTCCGGCGCCAGCGCCCTTCCAAGGTCGTCATCCGGGTAGATCACGGTGTCGCCGGCGTTGCGGTCGCCGATCTCGAGATAGACGATCTCGCGGTCGGTGCGGTTGATCAAGTGATGGGCGTTGCCCGAGCCGGCCTTGAAGCCTGCGCACATCCCGGGGCGCATCGAGGTCTCGCCCATATTCGTCACGAGAACGGGCTCGCCCTCAAGTACATAGACAAATTCGTCTTCGCTCGAATGGGTGTGACGCAGCGCCGACATGCCTCCCGGCGGTAACCGCGTCAAGTTGACTCCGAAATGGGTCAGGCCGAAGACGTCGCCCAACGCCCGCCGAACCCGCCCCGCGACTCGCGACGCGAACGGCTCGGGATAGCCTCGCGCGGATCGGCTTGGTGGTATCGCGTTGGCATCCATAGCTGCCAGCTTGGCCTCGTCCGCCATCGTCTCCTCCATGCCGGCTGACCGGGCTATCGTTGTCGCCTGATCAGCGCAGGGCTAAGCTACCGCGCAACCGCCGCTCTGGGAATTGCCGATCGACGCGGCCGCGAGCCGGCCCTCGTGACACCGTCGGCGAGCTGCTGCAGACGGGCCGGGTGCCGGTCAGCGAATGGTCGCAGAAATATCGTTATTGTTCACAGGTGAAAGCAATGGTCGAGGAGTCGAGGATCGCGTGGGGCGGGAAGGGTCTTTATGGGGCCAGGGTCGGCATCCTGATGCTCGAGACACGGTTCCCGCGTATTGCCGGCGACATGGGCAATGCCGAGACTTGGCCGTTTCCGGTTCTTTATAAGGTCGTGCACGGCGCCTCGCCGCGCCGCGTCGTTCATGACAAGGCAGCCGGGCTGCTCGACGCCTTTCTCGATGCTGCCGAAGAGCTCGTGCGCCTCGGCGCCGACGGCATCACCACGACTTGCGGGTTTCTGTCACTCTACCAACGGGAGATATCGGCGCATGTTGGCGTGCCGGTTGCGACCTCCAGCTTGATGCAGCTCCCGTTGATCGAGCGCACATTGCCGCCCGGTAAGCGCGTCGGGGTGCTTACGGTCAGCGCGGCAGATCTCACCGAGGAGCACCTGCTTGCCGCTGACGCCGATCCGGCGACCCCGGTTGTCGGCACCGACAACGGCAGCGAGTTCACCCGTGTCATGATCAATGACGAGGAGCGGCTCGACGTCGCCGCGGCCGAGTGCGACATCCTTGCCGCCGGCCATACGCTCGTTACAGGCCACCCTGACGTTGGCGCGGTGCTCCTCGAATGCACCAATATGGTGCCCTACGCCCGCACGCTCTCCGAGCGGCTTCGCCTGCCGGTATTCAGCATCTACACCTTTGTGACTTGGTTTCACGCCGGCTTGGTGCCACGCGATTTTGGCCATCCCGCGAGCGCCCGCTGCGAATGGCGCGAACGATGAGCGAGATCGCTATCCGCTTTGCCACGGCGGACGATGTAAGCTTGCTGCTGCAGCTGATCCGCGAGCTGGCCGCCTACGAAAGGGCGCCCGATGCGGTGGTCGCAAGCGAGGACGATTTACGTCGGCACGGGTTTGGGCCGGCGCCGCGGTTCGAGGCATTGTTGGCGTTGGTCGACGACAAACCGGCCGGCTTTGCCTTGTTCTACCCGGATTTTTCGACTTGGCTCGGGCGGCCCGGCCTCTTCCTTGAGGACCTTTACGTCAGGGAGTGGGCGCGCCGGCGCGGCGTCGGCCGGCGACTGATCGCAAGGCTCGCGGCGATCGCGATCGAGCGCGACTGGCCAGCGCTGCATTTCAATGTGTTGGATTGGAACCCGGCTCGTCAGTTTTATCGTCGGATCGGCATCGAGGCCCGAGACGAATGGCTGCCCCACGGTGCGACCGGAGAGGCACTCCGCCGCCTCGCCAGTCAGGACGGCGGCTGACCCCTTTCCGTCAGTATCTGCCGCCGAGCTTGCTGTGGTCCCAGCTGGTGACCTTTTGCGGGGTTATCTTGAGCACCACCCGCTTCGGCGCGCTGTCGCCCGCTCCGCTCGGCCGCGACGGGGTCGTGCCCCGCGCCTCGGCCATTCCGGCAAACGCCGCCCTGACGGCGTCGGCGCCTTCGATGATCTCGCAACGGCCGCGCACCATGACCCCGCGCAGCTCGGCATAGGCGTCTCCCTTCTCGATCATCAGCGCGACCTTGGGGTTGCGCCGGATGTTCACGACTTTCTGCGCTTTGGCGTATGAGGTCATGTAGAAGGCGCCGTCCTTGGCGAAATAATTCATCGCCACGACGTGCGGAAAGCCGTGCTGGTCGAGCGTGGCAAGAGCGGCTTTGCGCTGCTCGCGAAAGAATGCCGCCTGCTCGTCGGGGGTCAGCTGAATCTGTCGGCGCCGGTTCATCGCGTCCTTCTACGCATTCCAGACTCGCTCGGCAACGCTTCCGCCCTGCCTGCGAAATTCTTAATATCGGGTTCGATACGCGTTTCCCGCGGCAACCGGAGACCCTGGCATGCTCGAAGTCTATACTTGGCCGACCCCCAATGGTCACAAGGTGCACATCGCGCTGGAAGAACTCGGTCTGCAGTACAAGGTAGTTCCAGTCGACATTGGCGCCGGCGACCAGTTCAAGCCCGAATTCCTTAAGATAACGCCGAACCATCGGATCCCGGCGCTCGTCGACCCCGATGGCCCCGGCGGCAAACCGTTCACATTGTTCGAATCGGCGGCGATCCTGATCTACCTTTCGGAAAGGAACGGCGGCAGGCTGATCCCCAAGGACCCGATCGGTCGCTACAAATGCCTCGAATGGATGATGTTCCAGATGGGCGGTGTCGGGCCGATGTTCGGTCAATGGAACCACTTCGCGAGCTACGCGGTCGAAAAGATCCCCTACGCGATCGAGCGCTACACCAACGAGGTCAAACGCTTGCACCGGGTGCTCGAGCATCGCCTCGCGGAGTCGCATTGGCTCGCCGGCGACGAATACAGCATGGCTGACATCATCACCTTCCCGTGGATCCGCGGCGCTGAGCAGCGCAACATCGACCTCGCTGATTACCCCGCAGTCAAACGCTGGCACGACGAAATGGCAGCCCGGCCGGCGGTGCAGCGCGGGGTCGCGGTGCTGGCGGATCGTCACTGGCAGGGCCCGACCAACGACGCCGAGCGCGAGAACTATTTCGGCGCCACACAATTCGCGGCCCGCTAGTCGAAAGGATGCCCGTCATGCCGATCGAGGTCGCCCATTGATGATCGAGATGCGCAGAATCGAGACCGTACCCGGCCTCGTTTTCGATGTTTCGGTTGCCGGCGCGGACGACGCACCACTGGTGCTGTTGCTGCACGGCTTCTGCGTATCGCGCCATTTCTGGAACAACCAGCTGCCGGTTTTGGCGCAAGCGGGCTATTTCGCGATGGCGCCAAACCAACGCGGTTATTCGGTCGAGGCTCGGCCCGATCCGCAAGACTTCGATAAGTACCGCGTCGACCGGTTGATTGGTGATGCGCTCGACATCGTCGCGGCGGCCGGGCACACCGAGCGGCGGTTTCACCTGGTCGGCCACGATTGGGGCGGGAGCCTTTCGTGGCTGATCGCCGACCGCTGCCCCGAGCGTCTCGCCTCGCTGACGATGCTGTCACGTCCGCACCCGGCATCCTTCGCTCGGGCGCTCAAGATGCCGGATGGCGAGCAGGCGCATCGGTCGCGGCACCATCAGGAGTTCCTGGATCCGGCGGCGGGATCGCGGCTCCTAGCCGATGACGCTGCCTGGGTCCGAACACGGCTAGCCAGGAATGGAGTACCGGAAGCGACGATCGCGTTGCATCTGTCGGTGATCGGCAATCCTTCGGCGATGGAAGCCGCACTCGCCTGGTATCGGGCGCGCGGCGAGCGGCAGCCGATCGGTCCAACCAAGGTGCCGACTTTGTTCATCTGGGGGGATGCCGACGACACGGTCGGCCGGGCAGCGGCCGAGGGCACCGGCGAATTCATCGCCGCCGATTACCAATTCGCGGCGCTCCCGGGTGTCGGGCATTACGCCGCCGACCAGGTCCCCGAACGGGTCACGCCGCTGTTATTGGATCATCTCGGCCGTCATCCGACATAGCCGACAGTATCTCGCCGCTCGGAGGCGGCGCCATGCGTTTTCCAATCGGCTTGAAGATCTTTGGTATTGCTGTCGGACTGCTGATCCTGATGGCGGCCGCGGCGCTGTTGAGCATGCGGATGACGCGTACAGTCGACGGCCAGCTCGGGATCATCGACCAGAACTATTTCCCCGCCTATGTGGCACTCGCCCAGGCCAATATTCGCTCGGTCGAAGAATCGACCCTTGTCCGCCGGCTGTTGCTGGCGATCGCCGAACCCGGCGATAATGCCGCGAAACGCGCCGACCTGGGCCAAAGAGTAGCGAGCGCCGGCAAGACGAGCGACGAACGGATTGCCGATGCGCGGCAATACATCAACCGGCAGATCGCCGATCCGCTTGATTTCGACGACAACATCGCGCTGGCAAGGCTGGACGACAAGATCGAAGCCCTGCAGGAGGAACGGCAGCGGTATGAGTCGGTCCTCGGCAAATTGCTGACCGCTGCCGAGGCGGGCGACAAGCCGCTGACCGCTGAATTACTTGGTGAGCTCGACGATTGGCGCGATGACTTTGACCACAAGATGGATACTGCGCGCAGCGAAATGCGACGGCTCGCGAGTGCAGCTATTGTCGGCACTCGCGCCTACCAACAGCGCGTCGTTGCGATCGGTATTGCGTTACTGGCGATCGCTGCGGCGCTCGGCATCACTTTGGCCGCCGCTGTTACGCTGGGCCTCGTGCGTCCGGTGCGCCGTCTGGTGCTCGGCACTTCCGCAGTCGAGCGGGGTGCTCTGGATACCATCATCCCGATTACCTCGCGCGACGAAATCGGCTCGCTGACCCGGTCCTTCAACAGCATGGTCGGCGAGCTGCGGGCCAAAGCGCGGATCCGCGACACCTTTGGCAAATATGTCGATCCGCGGATTGTCGCCGGGCTGCTCGACCGGCCCGAGGTGACCGACGCTAAAGGCTCGCGCCGCGAGATGAGCATCTTGTTTTGCGATATGCGGGGGTTCACCGCATTTAGCGAGGGCATGACGCCGGCCGCTCTGGTCAATGTGCTGAACCGCTACATGACCGTGATGTCCGAGCCGGTGCGGCACAATAACGGCATCATCGACAAATATATCGGCGACGGGATTATGGCATTTTGGGGCCCTCCCTTCAGCAGTGCCGAGGAGCATCCGGGGCTCGCCTGTCTGGCGGCACTCGATCAGCTCGCCACCCTTGCCGCGTTCCGCGCCGAACTGCCCGAGCTTATCGGCCTCAGGCGCGGCTTTCCGGAGATCGACATCCGCATCGGCATTGCCACCGGCGATGTCGTGGTCGGCAATATCGGCTCGGAGCAAACGCGCAATTACACCGTTATTGGCGACACCGTGAATTTGGCCTCGCGCCTCGAAGGGGCCAACAAGAGCTACGGCACGCGTGCGCTGATCAACGAGACGACAAACCGTTTCGCTGCAAGTTTGGTTGAGACCCGCGAGATCGATCAGGTATTGGTCGTCGGCAAGACCGAGCCGGAGCGCATCTTCGAATTGCTCGGGCGCAAAGGCGAGGTCGCGAGCGAGAGGTTGGCACTGCGCGATGCTTTTGAAGAGGGGCTCGCTGCCTATCGCCGCAAGGATTGGCAGGGAGCACGCACCGCGTTTGAGGGCTGTTTGAAGATCATGCCGGGCGACGGACCGAGCAAAGTGTTCCTCGGTCGCATCGCCAAGTTTTGCACCACAGCCCCCAGCCCCGACTGGGACTGCGTCTGGCCACTGGTGGAAAAGTAATCAGTGGTTCACACTTCTGCATAGCCTGATGGCCCGCGTTTTCCTTTTCCTCTTGGCAGCCTGTCTAGCGGCCTGCGGGCCGGATTCTCCGCCGCCCCCGGCCCAACCATCTGTTGGGGCCTATGGCCGTCCCCCTAGCATTGTTTCCGGACCATTCCTGGCATATCTGTCGCCAGGGCCGGCTTCCACGGTTCTGCCTTACCGTAGACAGGATTGGCCCGGCCCTTGGTCAGGCATCGATCAGGACGCCGGGACGCTGCCTTCCGGTGCGGTTGTAAACGCCTTTAGCACGGCACCTTTTGAGGTGACTTTTCGGCCGCCGGGAGACGGGGGCGACATCTACGCGGTGCGTGCGGACGGCCTGGCTGTGGCGCTAAAAACCAAAGACGGCGGTGTCCCGAAGGACATCTTCTTTTGTGGTGACAACTGGATTCTTTGGGGCGCCGACGTCGGGCCTGATTGGCACTCCGTAACGGCCAACATCTACCAGGCCCCGGAGGCTTCTTGTCGGCCGCAGAAACGCACTGGCCCAGCCTACACCCGATACATCGAAGCAACTATCGACGTGCCGTTCATTGGTTTGCAGACCGGCACCCGGGCAATCGATACCATCGTCCACGAACACTACGACGGCGCCTCGATCGAGCGGGCGAAAAGCCTCGAGCGCATGTATTTCGGCAACGGTATCGGGCGCTATCGCTGGGAGTATTGGGCTCCTCGAGGTACTCCGCTCCGACGGCTCGTGTGCCCGGCGCTCGACTACTCGGTGCCGCCTGCACCCGGTTGGGTCATGACCGACTGCCGGATGTGGACGAACCTCGTTGCTAACACGACGAAGTTCTCGCTGGCGGCTTATAGC
>Ga0318527_10000185_pt1 | contig 12086 bp, 11 predicted proteins | sample GRESIP052b4f25_FD_203533 | JGI IMG/M metagenome (GOLD analysis project Ga0318527, IMG submission 203533) | Tropical soil microbial communities from Luquillo Experimental Forest, Puerto Rico - GRE.SIPMG.052b4f25 | ecosystem: Environmental > Terrestrial > Soil > Tropical forest > Bulk soil...
AGCATCGTCTCCTCCTTGAACTGCGTCATGGACAGAGCAGGAGATAACCACGGATCAACCCTCATCCGGGCAGGTGAGAACGCACGTGATGGACGTTAAAGACACTTCAGTTGAGGCTAGAGATAACCGACGTGCAGTGGGTGCTGGGTCACGCGCAGCTGACCACCACGCAGCTCTACCTGACGCCCCGCCGGGAAGACGTGATCCGCCGGATGCTGGCCCATCACGGTGAGCAGGCCAGGCAGGCCGGGGCCAGGCAGGCCCCGGTGCCCGCGCCGGGCTACCAGCCGGGGACGCTGGAGATCTTGTTCGGCACGGGTGCCTCGTGACGGCGGCGGCCGGGGCGCAGGCGCCTGCCAGGCCAGGGTGGTCACGAGCGCGGGACCGCCGGTCGCTGTGGCAGCCGGCCCGTGACCGCTTTCCCGCCCGTCCCGACGCCACGCACTGGCCCGGGACTGTGCTGCCGCGCGCCGGGGCGCAGCGGGAGCTGGCCCGGGTGCTGGCGGGCGGGAGATCCGCCGCCCAGAACTACGCCCGCGTCGGGCCCGGCGCGCTGCTGGACTGGCTGGAGGACCAGCCCGGCGCCACCTGGCAGGAACGGTGGCTGGCCAGCGGCGCGGACCAGGCCAGGTCCGGGTGGCGTGAGCTTCCCCGCCGCTGGCTGGCCGAGCGGGGACGCCCCCCGGCCTACTGGCTGGCCGGCATGTCCGTGGCGCTGCGCTCGGCGGTCGCCGCCGATATCGTGCGGCCGTCCATGGGCTGGCTGCTCGGCGGCGGCGCAGCCAATAACCACTTCACCCAGGCCCTGGCAGCGGAGCGGGACCCCGGGGGCTTCGCCCGGCTGCAAGGGCTGCTGGACGCCGACCCCGAGCTGTCAGCTGTCGCCCGCGGGGTGACGGTCCACCGGGCCGCTGTCATCGTCGCAGCCAAGGGCGGGACGCTCGCCCAGGTCACCATCGGCGACCTGCTCGCCGAGTACGCCGCCGAGGAACAGGCCCGGCGCAGGCCATGCCAGGGCATGCAGGTCATCTACGGCGCGCTGCGGGCCATGGGCACCATCGAGGGCCCCGCCACCTTCCGCCAGCTGCGCGCCGCCGGCCCGCGGACCCCTGAGCAGATGATCGACCGCTACCACCTGGCCTGCGGCCCGGTCCGGGACCTGCTCGTGGACTACCTCCGCGAGCGCCAGCCAGCGCTGGACCACTCCACCCTCCAGCAGCTCGGCTACATCCTCGGCAAGCTGTTCTGGGCCGACATCGAGCAGCACCACCCCGGCATCTCGACCATCCACCTGCCCGACGATGTCGCCCGGGACTGGAAGCAGCGGCTCCAGGTCAAGGACGGCTCCGGCGGGGCCGCGCAGGCGGGCACGGAGCGGATCGGCTTGCGGCAGTGCCTGACCAACGTCCGTGCCTTCTACCTCGACATCGCCCAGTGGGCCCTGGACGACCCGTCCCGCTGGGCCCGGTGGGCCGTGCCCTGCCCCGTCCGCCCGCAGGAAATCAGCGCCCGCAAGACCGCCCAGCACCGCAAATCCCGGATGGACGCCCGGACCCGCGAGCGCCTGCCCGTCCTGCCGGCCCTGGCCAGCGCCATCGACCGCCACCGGAAGGACGCCGCCGCCCTCCTCGCAGCGGCACGCCAGGCCCAGCCGGGGCAGGAGTTCACCGCCGCCGGCCGGACCCTGACCCGGCTCCCGGTCCGCAGCGGGTCCCCGCTGAAGGTCTGGGCCCGCGACCCGGCCACCGGCGAGCGCGCCGAGCTGACCGTCCAGGAAAGCTACGCGTTCTGGGCCTGGGCCGCCACCGAGGTGCTCCGCCACACCGGCATCCGGATCGAGGAACTCCTCGAGATCAGCCACCACAGCCTGGTCCAGTACCGGCTCCCCGGCACCGGCGAGCTCGTCCCCCTCCTGCAGGTCACCCCGTCCAAGACCGACGCCGAAAGGCTGCTGCTGGTCAGCCCCGACCTCGCCGACGTCCTCGCCGCGATCATCAGCCGCGTCCGCACCCCGTCCGGCGCCATCCCCCTCGTCGCCGCCTACGACCGCCACGAGCGCCGCTGGCTGCCGCCCGCCCCCCTGCTGTTCCAGCGCCGCTTCCGCGGCCACGACCAGGCCATCAACGAGTGGACCATCCGCACGATGCTCGCCGCCGCCATCACCCGCGCCGGCATCACCGACCCGGCCACCGGCCAGCCCCTGCGCTACACCCCGCACGACTTCCGCCGCATTCTCTCTGCTTAGTTATCGTGTGGCGATTAGCCCTGGAGCCCCGTGCGAGCTGTGATTTTCGGCTGCGGCGGGCCGTGTGGTGTTTCTATGGTTGCGGCTCGTGATCCTGAGCTTCTTTTCATCGCAGGGCTGGGAGTCCTGGGATGTCGGGCACCGGCCGCTCGTCCCCGAGCGGATGCCGGTGCTGGTCGATGACGACCTGCTGTTCGAGGACGGGCCGGGCGCTCCCCGCCCGGTGGTGGCCGTGAACCGGTGGCTGCGGGAGCTGCCTGCCAGCGGTGCTCCGTCGCCGGCCACGTGGGAGGCGTACGCGCGGGCGGTCAGGGAGTGGATGGAGTTCCTGGGACTGCACGGCGTCGGGGTGTTCGACTCGCGCGAGCAGTTGAAGGCGGCGCTGAGCCGGTATGCCGAGCATCGCGCTGCCGGCCCGGCCCGGCAGCGGTTCTCGGCCACGACGTGGGGCCGGCACATGAGCATCTTGTCGCTGTTCTACCGGTGGGCGATGGACGAGGGCCACGCGCAGGCCGAGCCGTTCACCTACCGGACGGCGCGGGCGCTGTTCGCTGGGACGGGCCGCGAGGTCCGGGTGAACCTGGCGGTGCGGCGGACCCCGAAGCCGCACGTGACGATCAGGTACCTGGAGCCGGACTTCACTGGACTGTTCCTCGCGGGCCTGCGCGGGCTGGAGTCCGACGGGACCTGCGATGCCGGGTATCACGGGCGGGAGCTGTCCCGCAACGCCGCGGTCGGCGGGCTGGCGCTGGCCACTGGGCTCCGCCGGCAGGAGTTCACCTACCTGCTGTCCTGGGAGATCCCGGCGCTCCCCGCCCGGCCGACGACGATGCCGGTCCCGTTCCCGGTCCCGGCCGGGGTGACCAAGGGGCGCAAGTTCCGCACCACGTGGGTCTCCTATGACGCGCTGGCCGAGGTGCACCGTTATCTGGAACTTGACCGCGCCGTGACCGCGGACGGCTCGACGTGGCGGCCGCCGCTGCGATGGGGCGAGCCGCTGCTGGTGACCGAACCGGACGAGCGGGGCGGCAGGGTCAACGGCATCCGGCGGCGGTGGGAGACGCTCACGCCGTCCGAGCGACGCCGGCTGGTCGCGCCGGACGGCGGGTCGTGCCTGCTGGCGGTGAAGAACGGCGGCGGCCCGTTCACCGCCTGGGCGACGGTGTTCGAACGGGCGTCTGACCGGATCCGGGCCGTGTCCGAGCCGCGGTTCCCGCACGTGACGCCCCACCGGCTAAGGCACACCTTCTCGATGCGGACCCTGGAGTACCTGGTGACCGGGCATTACCGGCAGGCCGCCAAGGTGGTGAAGGACACCGACGCCGACGCCGCCCTGGTGTTCTACCTGTCCAAGGCGGACCCGCTGCTGGTGCTGCGGGACCTCCTCGGTCACTCGACGGTGCTGACCACGGAAAAGTACCTGCGCCGCCTGGACACCACCCGCATCTACCGGGATGCCTACGAGAACGCCGGCGCCGGCAGCGGGCTGATGGACGACCAGGCGGCCGAGCGGGAAGCCGGAGCGGAGTTCCGCGGCGACGGCGGGGATGCCTGATGCCCGCCGAGGTCACGCACGAACCGCTGGGCATAGCGTGCACGTTCAGCGACGGCACATCCGCCAGGTTCGCCCTGGACGGGCTGCTCTGCCCGGAGCTGGCGAAGGACCTGCTGGCCGGCCTGGCCGAGCTGGTCCACCCGCACGGCACGGTCGACTCGGCCGGCTCGGTCGGGCACTACGTGGCGTCTGTCCGGCACATGACCCGGTGCCTGGACTCCGCCGGGTTCTCCGGGGGCGCGTCCGGGCTCCGGCGGGCGCAGGCGGCCCGGTACTGGATGGCCGCCCCCGGCCCGAAGGAGGCATGCACCCGCCGGATGCTGCAGGGGTTCCAGGCCGCAGGCGGCACCCTGGACGCCGGGGTGGCCGAGCTCGCGGCCGGCCGGGCTTTCAACCCGCAGCGCAACCACCGTCAGCTGCCGCCGTATTCCGAGGCCGAGTGGGCACGCCTGGCCCGCGCCTGCGAGGCGGTCGCCAGCGAGTCGTTCGCCGGGCACAAGCAGGCCCTGGCCGCCGCCGGCCGGGGCCGCCATCCCCGCGAGCACGGATGGAGCGGGGACAACCTCCGCTGGCTGCTGGCCAGGACGGGCCCCGTCGGCATCGTCGCGTTCGGGGAGCACCTGGGCTGCTCGGAGAACGTGGTCCGCCAGCGCGGCGGGGTCCTGGAAGCCAGCCGCGAGCTGTTCCCGGGCCTGGACGTGGTGATCGCCTACCGGCTGCTGTTCGGCATTTACTCCGGCATCGTCCCGGACGGCATCGACGACCTGACGACCGGCGATATCGACTGGGCGGGGGACTCCGTCATCCTGCTGTCCTATGTCAAGGGCCGGACCGCCGCCGAGAGCCTGAACCTGCCCCGCCAGGCGGTCCGGCTGCTCGAGCAGTGGCTGTCCCACTCGGCGCTGCTGCGCAGCCACGCCAGCCCGGAATGCCGCAGCGACCTGTGGCTCCGGCTGAACAAGCCCGGCGGCACCCGGATCTGGGACAGGGGCGGGGCAGCCGGCCGGGTCGCGGTCCAGCGCTGGATCGCCCGGCACGGGGTGACCGGCGACGACGGCCTGCCGCTGAAGGTCCACCGGTCCCGGATCCGCACCACCCACCAGTCGATGCGGGACAAGCGGTCCTGGGCCGGCCGCGGCCGGGCGACCATCGACCCGAACCACTCCCCGGAAGTCGAAGGCGACCATTACCTGACGGCCACGACGCCGTCCCAGCGGCAGGCGGCCGAGGCAATCGTCGAGGACGCCCAGCACGACCTGCTGCGCAGGGCCCTCCCGCCGGCGGTGGTCTCCGCCGAGGACGCCGCCTCGCTGGCCCGCGGCTACCCGGAGCTGGTCGCCTCGCTCGGGCTCGACGGCATGGTAATCGCGGAGCTCGCCGGCGGGGAACGGGACGTGTTCACCGCCGCCTGCGCAGACCAGCTGTCCGGCCTGCACGGCCCGCCCGGCAAGCCCTGCCCGGCCAGGCCGTGGGTCTGCCTGCTCTGCCCGCTGGCGGTGTTCGCCCCGCGGCACGCGCCGAACCTGCTGCGGCTGAAGGCGTTCTTCTCCCGCCAGTGGCGGCAGATGCCCGCCGCCCAGTTCATGGCCGTGTTCGGCCCCTACTCCCAGCGGGTCGGCCAGGTGCTGGACCGCTTCGACCCGGCCGTCGTGGCCCGCGCCGCCGCGAGCGTCGGCGACCGCGACGACGAGATCCCCCTGCGCCCCGAGGAGCTCACGAGATGACAACCGCGCTGGCCGACGCCGCCGGCCCCCGCCAGTCGCCGTTCGCGGGCGCTGACGTCTGCCGCGAGGCCGGGCTCGTCCTGCCCGACGGCACGGCACGGCCCGTGTTCGACGACGACCTGTGGGACTTCACCGAGGTCGCCGGCCTGCCCAACCAGATGGCCAAGGTCAACCGCCGGTTCGACTTCGCCGCGATCGTCCGTCCCGGCTGGCGGCTGGTCGCCAAGGAGCAGATCATGGCCATGCTCGCTCCCAGGCACGAGGCCGTGATCGTTTTGCCGCACGCCTACCGGACCCCGCTGCATCTGACGACCGCGTTCGCCCGGCTCGCCGAGCTGACGCGGCTCCTGAACTGGCTGGCCGGCCAGGGCACCGCCAGCCTCGCCGACATCGACGAAGACCGCTGCGAGGCATGGATGGCACACCGCCGATACCTGCTCGACGAGAACGGCAACGTGGCCGGCGAACGCAGCCCGGCGACCCGCCGGGCCGCCGCCCAGACCGTCGCGGACCTGGTCACCCACCGGGACCTGTTCACCGCAGACACAGTCGCCGCGGGCCTGCGGCCCTGGAGAGGAGCCCCTCCCTCGGTCGTCGCCGAGATGCCGCACGGAGCCAGGCAGAACAAGACCCCGCCGGTCAGGGACAGCGTCCTGCAGCCGCTGCTGGCCGCCGCCCTCTACCTCACGGGCACCATCGGCCCGCACGCAACCGGACTGCTAGAGCAGGTCAGGGACGCCGACCGGAGATGGTCCGTTAAGCACGGCGATCACGTCCTGTCCTCTACGCTGCCCGCCGAAGAGATCACGCGGGTGCTCGAAGGCTACGAGCAGCGGGGAGAACCGCTGCCGCTGGCCGATGAGCACGTCATCCGGAACCGGCTGGAAGCCGGCTGGTCCTCCGGTGACCCGCTGGCCCGGCTCTCCCTGGGCCTGATCGCCCGGCACGCCGGCTTCACCCAGTTCTGGAGCCAGTGGATACCGGACATGCGGAGCCGGATCGAGGAAGCGCTGGACATCGTCGGGGCGGAAAAGCCGTTCGGGCGCGGCTCGCCCGCCGTCGACCGCGCCGACGGGGAAGCCGCCGTCCCGTGGACGCGGCCGCTGGACCGGCTGGAAGCCGTGGCCCTGACCGGAATCGTCCGCACCGCCTCGATCGCCCTCCTCGCCGCAGTGTCAGGGATGCGCTCGTCCGAGCTGATGGAACTGGAAACCGGGTGCTGCCGTCCGCCGGAGCACTACGGGGACGGCCTCGTCCGCTACCGGCTGGCCAGCAAGGTCGTCAAGGGCCAGCCGCTCGGCGGGACACCGGATGAGTGGGTCGTCATCGAGCCCGCATACCAGGCGGCCCAGCTCCTGGTGCGTCTCCACGACGACCCCCAGCCGGGCAATCCGCTGCTGGGACGGTTCGCGTTCGACGTCCGCTGGACCTGGTTCCGGAACTGGGTCAACGGCCCCTCCGGCCAGCGGCTCGGCCTCGCCCCCATCCCGGACGACCCGGTCAGCCTCCGGGCCCTGCGCAGAACCCTGGCGATCGAACTCGCCTACCGGCCCGGCGGCGTCCTGGCCGCGAAACTGCACCTGAAACATATCGCCGTCGCAACTACGGAGGGGTATGCCTCCCGGCCGGGCGGCGCGCAGGCCGAACTGCTCGCCGAGGTCAACAAGCACGAGTCCGAACGCAACCTGGAACTGGTCTGGGACGAGTTCCGCAACTACCAGCAGGGCATCATGCCCGCCGGACCCGGCGCCCGCGAGCTCACCGAGTTCTTCGCCCACGTCGACGGCAAGCTCGCCGCCGACAACCCCGGAGCACCCAAGACACAGGCCAGCGACCGCGACGTGCTCAACCTGATGACCAAGCGAGCCCAGGCACTGCATCTCGGCACCGCGAACTACTGCTGGTTCACCGACCCGTCCCGGGCGCTCTGCCTCCGGCTCGCAGGAACCCCGGCCGCCGACAAGCCCCTCGTCGGAATGTGCGACTCTGCCCGCTGCCCGCAGGCCACCCATCATCCCTGCCACCGGCCCGTCTGGGCCGGGCACGCCGAGAACACCAAGACGTTCCTCGGCCAGCTCGGCCGGGCCCAGAAGGCCGAAAGGAAGCGGCTGGAAGCCGAGTACGACCGCGCTGTCCGTGTCCTGGAACGAATCGACGAAGCCGCAGGAGAACCCGGATGAGGCTCAGCAGGCAGCAGCTCGCCGACAACGAGGCGAAGATCAGGGCGGCCATGACCCGGCTGCTGAACGGCGACATCCCGCCCGGCGGGAAATGCGACGTCAAGACCCTCGCCGGCGCGGCCGGCGTCGACCGCACCGCCTTCTACGGCAGCCGCCCCTACGCCCACCTGCGCACCGAGTTCGAGCAGCGGCTCAAGGAGCTCCTCGACGCCGGCGAACGGCCCGACCCCCGCGACGCCCAGGCCGCCCGGCTCAAAGACGAGATCACCCGGCTGAAGGAACGTCTCGCCGAGTCAGACGCCGCGATCAGCGAACTCACCGGATTCCGCGGCCAGGCACTGGCCCGGCTCGCTGCCCAGCACAACGAGATCACCCGGCTGCGCCAGGAAGTCCAGCTGGCCGCCGGCGTCCGCCGGCTGCCAGCCCCTCTCCCCGAGGAACAGCACCTGCCATGATCACCGTCCAGCCCCGCGAACCCGGACCGCGCTGCGCGGTGCCGGCTCCTGGCGACATGACGTGCGTCACACCCAGGAGCGGGAATCGCCACACGGCCGACCATCATCAGCACGAAACTTCCGCACCCGAATCGGCCAGGCAGAATCGCTACACGAATCCTCTGCACACGGCGAGTGCGGACAGAAGGCACACGTTTGTCACTGCCGCGCTGGATGCCGGGGTCCCGCTGCGTGACGTGCAAGAGGCCGCCTCGCACGCCGACCCGAGAACGACGATCCGCTATGACCGGGCCCGCGGCAGCCCGGACCGGCACGCCACCTAATGGGCATATGGCAGGCTACCGCCACACGCCACTAGGGCGTTGGAACCCTTGATGCAGATTGCGGGGCCTGCCTGCCTGATCGATGGCTGACCGGAGCTGGGCACATGATGCCCGCGCAGAGACCGGCAGGGTCTGGCTGGTATGGCTGGTGCCGGGTTACCTGCTTTTCCTGACCAGGGGCGGCGACCTCTCAGGTGAGATCCAGGGACCCGGCACCTGCCGTGCGAATGAGGTGGCAGTCGACACGCCGGACCGCTTCCGCGCAGGTCAGCGTTCGTGCCGGTATGTGCGGTCGTGGTCTGAGCCACCCGCAGGAGCAACCCCTTACCAGTACCCGGAGCCGCTGAGCCCTGGGCAAGACCGGGGCCTGCGGGCAGCTGGGGTCACGAACGGCCGATCGGATGGCGGTGCCCCTGAGCCCTTCCATGAGGGAGCGTGCGTGCCCCGCGCGGCTTCAGGCCAGCGCGAACAGCAAAACCCATCGAGGAGAACGGAGGATGCATGGACGTGTACTGCGGGATCGACTGGGCCGAAGACCACCACGACATCGCCCTGGCGGACCGGGACGGGCAGCTGCTGGCCCGCCGCCGGATCAGCGACGACGCGGCCGGGCTGGCGCAGCTGCTGGCCCTGCTCGCCGGGCACGGCGACACCCCCGATGACCCGGTCCCGGTGGCCATCGAGACACCCCGCGGGCTGCTGACCGCATGCCTGCGCGCCACCGGCCGCCCGGTCTACCCCGTCAACCCGATGGCGGTGGCCCGCTACCGGGACCGGCACCCGGTCGCGGGGAAGAAATCCGACCACGGCGACTCGGTCGTCCTGGCGAACGTGCTGCGCACCGACCTGGACATGCACCGGCCGCTGCCCGCCGGCACCGGGCTGGCCCAGGCCATCGCGGTGCTGGCCCGCGCCCGGCAAGACGCCGCCGGGGACCGCACCACCGCGCACAACAAGCTCCGGTCCCACCTGCGCGAGTGCTACCCCGGGTTCCTGGCCGCCTTCGCCGGGCCCGCGACGGCATCATGCGGCCCGAGGCCCGCGTCATCCTGGCCGCCGCCCGCACCCCCGCCGACGCCGCGAAGCTGACCCTCACCCAGCTCCGCAGCCTGCTGAAGAAAGCCGGCCGCAGCCGCGGCCTGGACCCCGAGGCCGCCCGGCTGCGCGATGCGTTCCGCACGGAGCAGATGCGCCAGCTGCCGCTCGTCGAGCAGGCCATGGGCCGCCAGTCCCTGGCCCTGCTCCGCCAGCTCGACGCCGCCTGCGCCAGCGCCGCCGACCTCGAGCAGGCCGCCATCCAGTCTTTTAACCTGCACCCGGACGCCGGGATCATCACCAGCTTCCCAGGGCCCGGCGCACTCACCGGCGCCCGGGTGCTCGCCGAGACCGGCGACGACCGATCCCGGTTCGCCGATGCCAAAGGCCTCAAGGCCTACGCCGGCGCCGCCCCCATCACCCGCGCCTCCGGCAAGACCAGATCCGTCACGCACCGCAAGGTGAAGAACAACCGGCTCAACGCCGCCGACTACCTCTGGGCGTTCGCCGCGCTGACCGCCTCACCCGGCGCCCGCGCCCGCTACGACCGGCGACGTGACTATGGCGGCCGGCACGCTGCCGCCCAGCGCAACCTGTTCGGCCGCTTCCTCGGCTGCCTGCACCACTGCCTGATCACAGGCCAGCACTACGACGAAACCATCGCCTTCCCCCGCAACAGCGAAAAAACTTCCCCATGCAGCTTGACAACTCAACCGCATCGGATGTCTACATCGTCGCCGCTTACGTCGCAGGCGCTGCCCGGTAACAGGCGTACCGGGGCGGGAGGAACTCCGCCTGGCGGTGACAGCTGCCAGGCGGAACTGCCTGCAGGGCCGATGTCAACCACCACCCCGCGGTGACGCACCGCGACCTCAGCACGAACGGGAACCGCGTTCTGCATCACTGCGGGCAATCAATTGCGAACCTGCAGAGGCGACCGGAACAAGGTGATCTGCGGGCTTGTCTCGCCCGGGAGGTCCGAGGTGCGTGCACCGGTTGCAGGGCAACCAACTCGACCAGGCCGTAAGGTGCACATACGTCGAAGCCGTGCTCATGGCAGTGCAGCGTATGGTGCAGTATAGTTAGATGCATGGAGTGCAGCAGTAACCGGGAAGCGGTGCGCGATGGCTACCAGGCTCAACCAGCCAGCCAGGGCCCGCAAGAGCCTGCCGCTCACTGAGCGCGATCTTGCCGGCCTGGAACGTCTTCGAAGGCACACCCCGGAGCGTGATGCGCTCGCTGACCTCGCCGGCGTCGTCGTGGCAGAGGGAGTCACTGAGGCTGCGCTCTTGCACATGATCTTTACCGCCGGACTGCGTGCCATCCAGGAGAAGGCCGAAGAACTCGCGTACGCCAGCGCAGCCGCCGACAGGCTTGCCAGCGGCGAGGCGAAGGAGATCCGCCGGATTGCGCGGCGCCGGCGACCCTCCTGGGCTGACGAGGACTAACGGCTTTCGGTCATGACAGACATGCTGCGCGGGCGCATCTACCGTGCTCATCTGGCCCACCTCGGCGACGACAAGTTTTTCCTGGTCGTCTCGAACAACCGGCGCAACCGGGCGTTCGAGCAAGTACTCGCAGCCCGGCTGACTACCACACCGCCCAAGGCCGAGCGTCCCGCGATGGTGCCGCTGGGGCCAGAGGAAGTCATGACCGGCTGGGTTTCCTGTGACGATATCGAGACGATCTACGACGACGAAGTACGGGCGGATGCCGGCGCGATCACGGCACCCGCCATGCGCCGCATCGAGGCTGGCTTGCGAGCCGCCCTCGGCATGGCTGAGTGACGGTCTCGCATCGTACAGCGATCCTGATCATCGTTGCCGTCGCCTTGACTGTGCTCGCGCAGTTAGCCGCGCTAAGTAAGCGGGCCATGCCTCAGGAAGCCCGAACCGGTTGATATGTACATGATCTGCCAGCGACTTGCGCGACAGCGCAACACGCCGAGTCGGCGATCCAGCGCTGCCGTCAGATGTAGCTTTCATTCCTCTGTCGCGTTCGGTAACCGGCCGAGCGATCGACCGCCGTGGCCCGATTGCGCGGCTGTCGCGGTCGGCTGGAGTTCCAGCCGGGCATCGCATTGCCTGCTTCACCGGCAAGCGCTCCGGGTCGCCGTCGGCAGCCCATGACGGCGTTGAAATACGGCCGGAGGCCCGCTGCGCATGATCGGCGGCCTAGCGGCCCGTCTCCGCCAGTGCCTGCAGCCTGCTCAGGTACCCGGCCCAGCCGGCCGCCGTAGCGTCCGCCTCGGAGGCCGGGACGCCTTCATCCTGCAGCCGGACCCGGCAGCCCCCGGCCGTCGGCGTGATCGTGATGTCATGAACCCGGCCGCCAGGCACACCGAACCTGATCTGGCGCGACGGATCCCAGGCCAGTACCGGCACCGTTGCTTCGGCGCCCGGCGCGAAACGCAACGTTACGCTGCCCTGCGATCCGGGCACCACCGTCGCGTCCACGAACCAGCCGGACATCCCCTCGCTGGTGGAAAGCAGGGCCCATACTCGGTCTGCAGGGGCGACGATATCAACGCACTGATCAAGTGTCTGCGGCATGGCAGCGACGCTATCAG
>Ga0318527_10000186_pt1 | contig 12033 bp, 11 predicted proteins | sample GRESIP052b4f25_FD_203533 | JGI IMG/M metagenome (GOLD analysis project Ga0318527, IMG submission 203533) | Tropical soil microbial communities from Luquillo Experimental Forest, Puerto Rico - GRE.SIPMG.052b4f25 | ecosystem: Environmental > Terrestrial > Soil > Tropical forest > Bulk soil...
AGGAGCTGCGGAGCAGGATAAGCGCTCATTAAGGCGCCGGCCTTGAGCAATGTGCGGCGTGAGATTCCGGGTATACGCTTCCTCGCTGACATGCGTCGTTCTCCCCTGTGAGGTATCCCATTCAAGCAAAATTCGGCGATGTGTTTTCCGCCGTAACAGGCCATAAGCCACTTTTTCGATTAACGGAAGCCGGCAAAAGGACCTTAGGCGCGGCACGCTGGCACGCCGCCCACCTTCGTTGATCCACGCGCCGGCTTATGCGACGGCAATCAAATTGACCGGCGAGACCGTGCAGATACTCAACGACCGCGGCTATTCCTACATGTTGCGCGGCGACTTATCGAGGGCCCGTGTTCAATTCCTGAAAGCCTATCGGCTCGATCCGACCAATCCGATCATCGTCAACAATCTTCAGTTCCTCGATTCCAGCTATCGCTTCATCCAGCGAGCCGACGGCGGGCCAAACTGAAGACGTCAGTCCTCGAACGGCAAGCCCGCATATTGCTCGGCAAGCGACGCCTGGGCATGCTCCGAGGCGTGCAGGTAATCGAACTGATTAAGCCGCATTTGTTGCTCGAACGCCGTCTCGTCGGGAAACCGATGCAGCAGCATCGTCAGCCACCACGACACACGCGCCGAACTCCACACCCGCCGAAGCGCCATGTCGGAATAGCGGTCAAGATAGCTGCTGTTGCCGGTGCGGTAGGCTTCGATCAAAGCCCGCGACAGGTAAAAAACGTCGGAGACTGCGAGATTGAGGCCTTTGGCGCCGGTCGGAGGCACGATGTGCGCGGCATCGCCCGCCAGGAACAGGCGACCGTAGCGCATCGGCTCGGCGACAAAACTCCGCAATGGGGCAATCGATTTTTCAATTGAGGGTCCGGCGACGATGCGCTCGGCCATATCGAGCGGGCAACGCGCCTTGAATTCATGCCAGAAGCGCTCGTCCGGCCAGTCCTCCAGCTTGGTGTCAAGATCGCATTGGATGTAGTAGCGGCTGAGCATCGGCTTTCGCATTGATGCCAGCGCAAAACCGCGATGATGATAACAGTAAACCATGTCCGGGAATGGCGGTGTCTCCGACATGATGCCGAGCCAGCCGAATGGGTAGCCTTTCTCGTAGGTCTTGAGCGCCGCGGCCGGAATCGATGTCCGGCTTACCCCATGAAAGCCGTCGCAACCGGCGACATAGTCGCATTCGATCCGTTGCACGAGCCCGTTTTTGGCGTAGGTCACGAACGGCTGTTGCGACGTAAGCTCGTGCAGACGGACGTTGCTCGCCTCATCGATCACCTTTCCGCCGGCGGCATCGCGTGCCGCATAAAGGTCTTCCGTGAGCGAAGTCTGGCCGTAGGTCATCAATTGTTTGCCAGTGAATCTCTTCGTGTCGATAAAAAACCGCGGTCGGCCCTCCCAGGCGATCGCCGAGCCGTCGTGCGGATGACCTTCGCAGTCCATGCGCTCGCCAAGCCCAACCTCGCGCAAAAGCCTGACAGTGCCGTCTTCGAGCACGCCGGCGCGGATGCGTTCGAGCACGTATGTGCGGCTCTGGCGCTCCAGCACAATGCTGTCGACACCATTACGATCCAGAATATGCGAGAGCAGCAGACCGGCCGGGCCGCCGCCGATGATCGCGACTTGAGTGCGCGCAGCCGTTGTCACCGCCTAAGCAAAAGCCCAATTGTGCGGCTTAGCAAGCGGATTTCGCTGGCGTCACGGGCGTGGCTTGAGGTGGACTTGCATCCCGGCTTGATCTCGCTGATATGAGATATGAAGCGCGACCCCTCGGTTTCTCGCAAGTTTGAGGTCCTATGTTCGAATCGTTCAGGAATTTTATTTCGGAATTTGTCGATGGCGAGAAACATCCCAGCAATTTCGAGGACAATGACTATCGGTTGTCGGCTGCCGCGCTCTTGGTGCACGCGGCCGTCATCGACGGCGAAATCTCGCCAAGCGAGCGTGACAGGCTCCACGCTGTGATCAAGCAGGGCTTCGATCTCGACGACGAAACAACCAACGAACTCATCACCAAGGCGACTGCGGCCGAGCAAGAATCAGTCGATCTTTATCATTTCACGCGGGTGCTCAATCGCTCGCTCGATGAGCCCGGCCGCGCCCGAGTCATAGAGATGATGTGGGAAATCGTCTATGCCGACGGACAGCGCGACGAGCTCGAAGACAATCTATTGTGGCGCGCCGCCGATCTGCTCGGGGTGTCGCCGCGGGAGCGCATCGAGTTGCGGCGGCGAATTAGCGGCGAGGCGTGATGAAACCTGTCGTTTTGATTACAGGCGCATCTTCCGGCATCGGCGCTGCGCTAGCGCGGGTATTTGCCGATAACGGTCACGAGCTTGCCTTGGTGGCGCGGCGCCAGGATCGGCTCGATGCGCTCGCCGACTCGCTCGCGGTTACTGGACGCGCGCGGCCTGCCGTGTTGGCGCTGGACCTGGAACGGCGCGATGGCGCCTCCGCTATTGCCGCGGAACTTTCCGCCCGCGGGCTCGAACCCGCCATTGTCGTTAATAATGCCGGCTTTGGTCTGACCGGCGCCGCCGCCGCGCTGAGCCGGGACGAGCAGCTCGCCATGATCGACCTCAATGTGCGGGCGTTGACTGAACTATCGCTGATGTTCGTGGACAGCCTCGCGCGTCATCGCGGCGGGGTCCTCAACGTCGCCTCGGTCGCCGCCTTCCTGCCCGGGCCCGGCATGGCCGTCTATTACGCAAGCAAGGCCTATGTGCTGTCATTTAGCGAGGCGCTGCACCGCGAATTGGCGGGCCAGGGCATACGCGTCACCGCCTTATGCCCCGGACCTGTGCTGACTGAATTCCAGGCACGCTCCGGCATAGACCTCGATCCTGCGGCGCGTGTGCTTGAGCTTTCAGCAGAGCGCGTCGCGCAGATCGGTTATGACGCTTTGATGCGCGGCGAGCGGGTCGCTGTCGCTGGAATAGGAAACAGGATCGCGGTGTCTTTAATGCACTTGGTGCCGAACGCGCTGCTGTTGCGATTGGTTGATCAGCGGCCGCGCGCGCTCCGCAACAAACACTAGAGCATGATCCCGAAAAGTGGACACCGGTTTTCCGAAAAGATCATGCTGAAAACAAAAAGCTAAAGCGATTTAAAGATATTTCGCTTTGGCCGGTTGCTCTTCGCTCGTTTACACGGCAAAGGGCCAGCAATTCAGCACTTCTAACCGCCGGATTCCTAATAACACCATCCATGCATTTTCCAATCCTGATCGTCCTGCACCAGGAACATTCGACACCGGGCCGCATCGGGCTGGCTTTGCAACGATTGGGGTATCCGCTCGACGTGCGGCGGCCGCGCTTTGGCGAGACCCTGCCGGAAACCATGGCGGAACATTCCGCAGCCGTGATTTTCGGCGGTCCGATGAGCGCCAATGACAGCGACGATTTCATCCGCCGCGAGATCGACTGGATCGGCGTGCCGTTGCGCGACAACAAGCAGTTTCTCGGCATTTGCCTTGGCGCGCAGATGTGCGCGAAGCATCTCGGCGGCAAGGTGTTTCGCCATCCCGCCGGCCACGCCGAGGTCGGCTATTACCCGGTGCGGCCGACGGCGGCCGGACTTGCCGTGGTCAAGACCTGGCCGGAACGCGTCTATCAATGGCACCGTGAGGGTTTCGAGCTGCCGCGCGGCGCCGAGCTTCTTGCCGAGGGCGATATTTTCGAAGTGCAGGCGATCCGCTTAGGCCGCGCGTTCGCGCTGCAATTCCATCCCGAAGTGACGCATGCGATGATGCACCGCTGGATGGTGCGTGGCCAGGATCGCTTGGACTTGCCCGGCGCCCGGCCGCGCGAGACCCATATCGATGACCGCGCGGTCTACGACTATTCGGCGCGGGCGTGGCTAACGCTTTTCTTGGAGCGCTGGCTGAGCGGGTGAAACTTATCACTTGGTCACGCGCCCCAAAAGGCACAGAGGGACGTCATTCCCTCGCGAGCTGCTGCGCGAAATAAGCCACCGTCTTGGTGTACACTTGCGATGAATTCCATTGCAGCAGCACTTGGAAATTGGCGGTGCCTTCGCCCCACGGCTGGCCGGGCTGCCAGCCGTAGCCTTTCAGATAATTGGCGGTGGAAGCGAGCGCGTCGCCGGGTTGACGGATGAGATCGCGGCCGACGGCGTATTTCAGATAGGACGACGGAAGAAACTGCGTTTGTCCGATCTCGCCCGCCCAGGCGCCGCGCATCTCACTCGGTGTCAGATCGCCGCGCTCGACGATTTGCAGCGCGGCGATGAGTTCGCCGCGAAATTTGTCTGGCCGCCGGCAATCATAGGCGAGCGTTGCCAGCGCGCGGATGGTCGGGAAATGTCCGCTGTCGGCGCCGAAGTCAGTCTCCAGGCCCCAGATCGCCACGAGCACTGCTCCCGGCACACCGTATTGCTGCTCGATGCGGCTGAGCACCGAGGCGTATTGCTGCATCATCCGCCTGCCGCGCGCCATCCGCGGCGGCACCATCCGGCCGGAGAACTGTTCGAAGCTCTGCCGAAACACGCCTTGGGCATGATCGCGGGCAATGATGGTAGGATCGTAGCTGACGTTGTCGAGCGCGGCCTGGATCGTGCGTTGCGAGATGCCGCCGGAGGCTGCCTCCTGCTTGACGCCTTGCAACCAAGTGGCGAAATCGCCGCCGCATGGCGCTGCACTCGCCGCGCCGGCGAAGGTTGCAAGCCACAACAACAAAAGACTCGATGGGGCCCCGAGCGATCGTCGCATAATGGCTCCTCGGCTGGTCGCCCCAGCAGGCAAATTTAATCGCAAGGCCTTCCTAAGGGCAAAGCATGGCAAGGTTCAGGCTCAAAATCCGCCTATCTTATGGCCCGCCAGCAACGGCGGGCAGTCCGACGGGCAGGCACAAATATGGTGGGTGGCGGAGACGACTGGCAGAATCGAGGGGGAGTCGAACCCCCGGCCCCCTTATTGCGAACGAGGTTGCTCTCTCAACCGAGCTATGGCCCCCGCCTAAAAAGGGGTGTGCCAGCTCAGTTGGTCGACTGAGGATGCTACAACATTGTACGCCGTCATCGGACGGCGAAGGCCCTTGAGCTCAAACTCGCCGACAGGCTCGACCGTTACCGCCTTATCGACCGCCAGCATGACGCGCGGACTAATCAGGATTTGGCCGGTCTTGGCTTCATCACAAAGACGCGACGCAACGTTAGAGACGGTCCCGATCGCTGCGTAATCCCGGCGACCCTCAAATCCAATCGTCCCCAGCGTTGCAAACCCGTGGGCGATGCCGATCCCAAAACCAATGTCATGGCCGAGCAAGCGCCATTTGTCCATCAATGCTTCGATAGCAGCGCGCATATCGAGCGCCATCAAGACAGCTTGCAGCGCCGGATTCTCGACTGGGACAGGATCATTGAAAATGACCATCACCCCGTCGCCGGCAAATCGCTCAAGCGTGCCGCCGTACTTGAAGATGATTTGGCCGATCGCCTCATGGTAATCGCGCAATAGCGCCATGACGTCTTCGGGGTCTGAGTTTTCCGAGAATCCGGTAAAGCCGCGCAGATCGCAGAATAGCGCTGTGATCTCCTGGCGGTGGCTTTCAAGTTGCTTTTCCGTCCCGGCGGCGACGATCAGATCGGCGACCTGCGGCGGCAGGAAACGGCGTAACCTGCTCATGCGCTCGATCTCGCCGACTTGGTAGGCGACACGCTGTTCGAGCTGCTCGTTGAGCTTCGCTATTTCCTGGGAGCGCATTTCTAGCTGCTCCGTTCGTTGGCTCAGTTCGTTCAAAAGCCGGGCGTTCTCGATCGCGATCACCGCTTGAGCAGCAAAATTCGTGACGAGCTCAACCTGCTTGTCGGTAAATGGGCGCACCTCCTGGCGATAGATACCGATAGCGCCAATCAATTCGCCCTCCTTGAGCATCGGCACGTTGAGAAGACTTCGCGCGCGGCCAAGTTCAGCTGTCGCGACGCGAAGAGGGTCGCGCTGGGCGTAAGCCTGCTCGGCTTGCGTGTCGATGATATGGACAGTTTGCTTATCGGCGGCGACGCGGCCCAGGCCAGTGCCTGGACCAGCGCGAATCGTTCCGCGGTTCAGATATTCATTGTATTCGGCTGTCACACCCAGCGTCGCAACCGCTGTGTATGCGCCATCATCGAAGCGGAACAGTATGGCGACTTTGGCTCCGCAAATTCGTGTCGCGTTCTCCAGGATTGCCCGAAAAACCGGCTCGAGTTCCCCCGGGGACGCACTGATCACTTTCAGGACTTCGAAAGTGGCCCTCTGTTGCTCTAGCGCCTCGCTCAGGTCCGCCGTCCTCTGCCGCAGCTCGGTGAGCAAGCGCGCGTTCTCAATGGCGATGACCGCTTCGGCCGCAAAGTTCGAGAGCAGTGCAACTTCCTTGTCCGAGAATAGCCTCGCTTCTACCCGCCGGACTGCGATCGTGCCGATCGCGTGGCCTTCGCGCATCAGAGGAACTGCGATTATTGCGCGGTAGCCGGTCCGTCGGGCAATGGCGCTGCCTTCGGGAAATTCTTCGGATTCGGCCTGGGCGTCGAGAAGGTGGATCAGCCTCGATTCGAGCATCGCGCGGCCAATGACAAGATCGCGGGTCAGCGGCCTAGTTCCGCCCACAACGGGAGAACCCTGAATGACGTCTCCATAATGCGCGACGTAGCGCACCAAATTGCCTTCACGCAACTGAACGTAAACATCAAAGCCCTGGCACAAGCGAGCAGCATTTTCAGCAAGAGCATTAAACACAGGCCGCAAATCACTCGGCGAAGAACTGATAACGCGCAGTACGTCCGCAGTCGCGGTCTGTAGCTCCAACGATTGCCGCAACTCGCTCAGCAGCCTTGTGTTCTCGATGGCAATCACAGCCTGGGTGGCGAAGTTCTCAACCAAGGAAACTTGCTTGTCAGTAAATGGAGCAACCTCCTGGCGAAAAATGCTCACTATCCCGATCAGCTGGTCGCCTTTGAGCATTGGGACGGCCAAATAGGTCCGTATCCCGCCAAGCTCAACGGCGGCAACAATCGATGGACTACGTTCAATGTAGGCTTCCTCAGCGGCGGCATCGACGACGTGAACTGTGTTGCGTTCCAATATCACTCGACCGAAAGGAGTTTTGCGGTTGGGCAGGAAGGGGGCACGTCTGCGCTGCTCGATCAAAGTTGATGGCGTGTTATGTGACGCGACCAATCTCAGGGCCTCACCATCCCATCGATAGATGTTTCCAAACTTCGCCTCGCAGATGCGAACTGCCTTTTCCAACGTTGCCTGGAATACAGGTTCCAGTTCGCCTTGCGAACTCGATATGACGCGCAGGACCTCGGACGTTGCCGTCTGCTGCTCTAATGACTCACTGAGATCGGTCGTTCGCCGCCGCAGTTCATTGAGCAGCCGCGCGTTCTCGATGGCGATGACCGCTTGAGCTGCGAAGTTCGTCAGTAAAGCAATATGTTTTTGCTCGAAAGGCCTAATCTCGGTTCGGCGAACCACGATGGTGCCAAGCGCTCGCCCCTCTTGGATCAGCGGTACGGCAATGATACTGCGATGACCATCCTTGCGTTCATCCCCATCGTTCTGTAAGTCGTCGATGCTGACGGCCCGCATTTCGCAGACGGATCGCCCCGAGACAGAGGTGCGGTCTAATGGAATCGCCAGGGTTCGCTTGAGCTCGCCAAACCATGCGACATCTCGCAGAGTATCGTTTTCGACGAGGAAGATATCGACGTATTGAGCTTGGCAAATGCGAGCAGCCTGTTCGGCTACCGAATTAAGAACGGTCGTAAGATTGCTTGGAGATTTGGCGATCAGCCGCAGAATCTCACTCATCGCCGACAATTCACTGGCAAGCCGGGCGGCCTCTGATTCCTGACTGGCGGCAGTTGATCTGTGCGGCGGAGCCAGTTTGGCTCTGCCAGAGCGCTTAGGCGCTGCTGGCTTCCGGCGTCGTGGCTTGACCGATCCTGCTCTGGAACGGCGTCTCATGGCCTTCCCCGATGCTCAGGAGATCGCATTGGGTCCAACGGGTCGGCCCATGCGCGCTTGCGGATCGCAGCCATGGGATGTCCTTCACTGTGGCACCAGTGTGAACGGTCGAAATTTTTGTTTTCCACCCAGGAGTTGGCCGCAGCAGATTTGAAACTGCCTGCAAGCGGTTACGCTGGTGGAGCCGAGGGGAGTTGAACCCCTGACCTCCTCATTGCGAACGAGGCGCTCTCCCAACTGAGCTACGGCCCCGCCGGGCGTAAACCAAGCCGATTTGGCGCGGGTTTTGGCGAGTGGCCGCCATTTAGGGCCGCCGCCATCGAGTGTCAAGATTGACCCGTGAACGTGCACGTTCGCCGCTGCATCGGCTTGTTCCGGCGCGCCAACATCGTTAAACCCTGCGCCACGGCACTTGAGCTGGGGCGCGAAATGATCGAGCTTCTGCAATTCATCTCGTATCTGCTTACAATCTATGTCTACATCGTCATCGCGATGGCGATCCTGAGCTGGCTGATTGCGTTCAACGTGGTCAACACCCGCAATCCGGTCGTTCATATGATCGCCGAACTGCTCTATCGCCTGACCGAACCGGCACTGCGCCCGATCCGCAATCTCCTACCGAATATGGGCGGCATCGACATTTCGCCGATCGTTTTGTTTCTCATCATCCTGTTCATCCAATCAGTCATTCTTCCCAATATCGCCAAGCTATTCATTTAGCGTTTTACAGGCGATCGGTGCGGAGCCGGACGATTGGCAAACCGGATGGCTGCAAAACCAATGCCCGCAAAACCAGTGCTCGTGAAACCATGGGTGCAAGTTGCGAACGGCGTGATGCTTGATGTGCGGCTGACGCCACGCAGTGCGCGCGACGCGATCGAAGGCATCGAATGCCGCGCCGATGGTCGAGCCGTGCTCAAGGCGAGAGTATGCGCGCCGCCATTCGAAGGCGCGGCCAATGATTCGCTGCGGCGGCTTATCGCCAGCCGACTCGCCATCGCGCCGCGCCAGGTCGAAATCGCTGGTGGCGAGGGCGCTCGCGTCAAGCGGCTGAGGATTGTCGGCGACCCCGCAATGCTGGATGCGGCGCTGAGCCGGCTCGCCAAGGCAAATGCATGACCGCGCGCATCATTGACGGCAAGACCATCGCCGCCGAGCTGCGCGCTGCCGTCAAGGCCGCGACCCAGCGCTTGAGCACAGCGCATGGCATCGTGCCGGGTCTTGCTGTCGTCCTTCTCGGCGACGATCCGGCAAGCAAATTATACGTCACGAGCAAATCGCGCGCGGTGCTCGAAGTCGGCATGCGGCCGTTCGATCATCATTTGCCCGCCGACGCCGAGGAGGGAGAGCTTTTGGCGCTGGTGCAAAGGCTCAATGCCGATGCGGCGGTGCATGGCATTCTGGTGCAGATGCCGCTGCCGCCGCGGATCAGCTCCACCCGGGTGGTCGCCAGCGTCGACCCCGTCAAGGACGTGGACGGTTTCCACCCGCTCAATGCCGGCCGGCTCGTGAGCGGGTTGCCGGCTTTGGCGCCGTCCACTCCCATCGCTTGCATCAAGCTTATCAAGACGGTTCACACCTCGCTCGCCGGCCGCGAGGCGCTGACGGTCGGACGCTCGCATATCGTCGGCAATCCACTCTCCCAGCTTCTGCTCAAGGAAAATGCGACCGTCACGATCGCGCATACCCGCACCCGTAATCTGCCCGAACTTTGTCGCCGCGCCGAAATTCTTTGCGTCGCTATCGGCTGCGCCGAGTTCATTCGCGGCGATTGGATCAAGCCGGGCGCGACGGTGATCGACATCGGCATCAATCGCGCCGGCGCAGGCGGCAAGTCCCACATCGTGGGCGATGTCAATTTTGCCGAGGCGCTTGATGTGGCCGGCGCGATAACGCCAGTGCCCGGCGGCGTCGGGCCTATGACGATTGCGTGCCTGCTGGTCAATACGCTGCGCGCCGCCTGCATGCAGGCTGGCTTGCCGGAGCCGGAAGTCTGAGGCCTCATTCCGTGCTCGCCGGAAGGCGAGAGCCCGGAATCCATAATCACGGTTTGTGAGCTAGTCGCGTGGCGGTTATGGATTCCGGGTTTCCGGTCAGCTACTCCAGCCGAAAGCGACTTTGTCGAGCACGCGGGCGCCGAATTTTTCCGAAGACCGCGCCACCGCCTTGCCGCCGAGCGCGCGATAAAACTCGACCGCGCTCTCGTTCTCTGACAGTGCCCAGACGATCAGCGATTTCAGCGCGCTCTGCGCCAAGTCGCGCCGCGCGGCGGTAAACAGGCGCCGGCCGAAGCCGAGCCCTTGAAATTCCGGCCGCAGGTAAAGCTCGTAAATCTCACCGTCATAATAAAGGCTACGCGCCCGGTTGCGGCCGTAATTGGCGTAACCAGCGATTTTGTCGCCGAATTGCAGGATTGCGATTCGGCTACCCTTGCGAATCGCGCTCTCCCACCATGCCGGACCGCGCCGGTTGATGAGGCGGCGCAGTTCGGGGCCCGGGATAACGCCCTGGTAAGCCGTTCGCCATGCCTCATCGTGCACGTCGGCGACCGCAGCGGCGTCGCTCGCCCTGGCGCGGCGGATTTCGATGAGGACGGTACTCATGATGCGAAGCTCATGACGGCGCTCGACAGTCTCGAACCGATCAAAGCAAGCAACGCGGCGGCCCGCAAGAGTGTGAGATTTCCTCACGCTTTTTCGACGACGATTATTAGCGCAAAAACCCGTCGCCCTGCCAGAATTGCGAACAGGAAAATGCCCTTCTACCGCGCAATCCTCGGCGCTGTTGCAATAGCGTCACGGTCGGGGATTTTTTGCCGCGGTTCTGCGCCACGCGGGACGATTTGTGACAAGATATGCGCGAATCATTGCGGCCGACATGGCGCGAGCGGAGCGTTGCCGACGCGCTTAGACGCGTTCGCCTTCCTTGCGATCCGCTTCATTGCGCCGTTCGTCGCGTTTGCGCTCGTTCGGGTCGAGCAGCTTCTTGCGCAGCCGTATTGATTTGGGCGTCACTTCGACGAACTCGTCATCGTCGATATAGGCGAGCGCCTTTTCCAACGTCATGTGGATCGGCGGCGTGAGCCGGATCGCTTCATCCTTGGCGTGCGTGCGGATATTGGTGAGCTTCTTGCCCTTGAGCACGTTGACCTCAAGGTCATTGCCGCGCGTGTGCTCGCCAACGACCATGCCGCGGTAAACCTTCCAGCCCGGCTCAATCATCATCGGGCCGCGATCTTCCAGGTTCCACATGGCATAAGCAACCGCCTCGCCTTGGTCGGTCGAGATCAATACGCCATTGCGGCGGCCTGTGATCTCGCCGCGATGCGGACCGTAAGCATGAAACAGCCGATTTATTACCGCAGTGCCACGCGTATCGGTGAGCAATTCACCGTGATAGCCGATCAGCCCGCGCGTCGGCGCATAGAAAATCAGCCGCACGCGTCCGCCACCGGATGGGCGCATCTCGATCATCTCGCCCTTACGCTCGGCAAGTTTCTGCACGACAATGCCGGCATGCTCTTCGTCGACGTCGATGACGACTTCCTCGATCGGCTCGAGGAGTTCGCCTGCCGCCCCGCGCTGAAACAGGACTTTAGGACGCGATACCGATAGCTCGAAGCCTTCGCGCCGCATGGTCTCGATCAGAATGCCGAGCTGCAATTCGCCGCGCCCAGCCACCTCCATGGAATCCTTTTCATTGGACTCCGAGATACGCAGCGCCACGTTGCCTTCTGCTTCCCGCAATAGCCGCTCGCGGATCACCCGGCTTTGCACTTTGTCGCCTTCGGTGCCGGCAAGCGGCGAATCGTTGATGCGGAATGTCATGGTCAGTGTGGGCGGATCGATCGGCTGCGCCGGCAGCGGATCGGTCACTTCAGGCGCGCAAAGGGTGTGGGAAACCGTGGCCTCGGGCAGGCCGGCTACGGCAACAATGTCGCCGGCAAAGCCTTCCTCGATCGGCGCGCGCTCGAGTCCGCGGAAGGCAAGCACCTTGGTGACGCGGCCTTCTTCGATTACGACGCCGTTGCGATCGAGCACTTTCACAATTTG
>Ga0318527_10000195_pt1 | contig 11960 bp, 14 predicted proteins | sample GRESIP052b4f25_FD_203533 | JGI IMG/M metagenome (GOLD analysis project Ga0318527, IMG submission 203533) | Tropical soil microbial communities from Luquillo Experimental Forest, Puerto Rico - GRE.SIPMG.052b4f25 | ecosystem: Environmental > Terrestrial > Soil > Tropical forest > Bulk soil...
CTCGCCGGCGGCTGTGCCGCGGCGGGGTGGCTTGCCCTCTTCGTCTATGCGGCGGCGGATTTGCGCGGTGCCGCGCCTACCTTTACGCACAACTACGTCGATTATGTCACCTCCTACAAGATTCTTGGCGGGGCCGAGATCGACAAGATCCTATCGATCTTGATGGTGACGGCCATTCTCGCCCTGTCGCTCGCGCGGGCCCGCACGCTGCTCGTCGCGTCGGTCGCCGAGGAATTCGCGGTGAGTGATCTGTCTCGGTTTTTCGCCCCCGAGGTTGCCAAGCGGATCCGCGGCAGCGAGGCCATGGTCAGCCATTGCGGCGGTTGCGAGGCCGCCATCTTGATGACCGATCTGCGCGGTTTCACCGGTTTGTCTGGCACCCTTTCGGCAGAGGAGCTGATCGCCCTTCTTGCCGAATATCAATCGCGACTTGTGCCGGTGATCCAGCACCATGGCGGCAGCATCGATAAGTATCTGGGGGACGGGATCCTGGCGAGCTTTGGCGCGGTCGCGCCCAGCCCCGGTTATGCCGCGGATCTCTGCCGAGCACTCGACGAATTGGCGGCGACGGCTCGTGCCTGGTACCTGGAAAGGCAACAAAAGGGGCTTGCGGCGCCGGCCGTCGGCATGGCCGGCGCCGTCGGCAACATTGTCTTCGGCACGGTCGGCCACGAGACCCGCCTCGAATATACCGTCATCGGCGAAGTCGTGAATCTCGTCGCAAAGTTCGAAAAGCACACCAAAACCGAGCGGGTACAGGCTCTGACTACACGGGAATCGTATGCTCGCGCGCTGAAGCAAGGCTATCGCCCGGTCCAGGCGGTGGAGGAACGGCTGGGCCGTTCGATCGAGGGTGTCGCCCATACCGTCGATCTCATTGTGCTGGCGCAATGAGGCTTGCCCACAAAAGGATGAGCTTGCGCCTGGAGCCGCGGTTCCCATGCGGAGGGCCGGCATGAAGACGAGCAGACCGAGGACCCGCTTGCGGCTCACCCTCGCGCACCTGCTCGCGTTGGCCTTGCCGTCTATCAAGACGCGGGAGCGGCAGCCCGGGTGTGTTGACTCTGCCTCTCGTGACTGTCAGGTGTTTCAATCGCGGATTTTCGGGAGGGATTGCTGATGAGCGGACTTTATGGTTCCTCACGGGTCGCAATCCGTGACGACTTGGCGAAGGCGCACGATCGCGCCTGGGAGCGGATCGGCCGCCCCGGGACGTGGTGGGATGGCGCGCAGCGCGTCGCGATTGCGGCCGAGACACGTCACGCATCCGCATGCACGCCGTGCCGTCGGCGCAAGGAAGCGCTGTCGCCGGCCGCGATCGAGGGCACCCACGACAGTCTCGGAGAACTATCGGAGGTCATGGTTGAGGTCGTTCATCGCGTGCGCAACGATCCCGGTCGCCTCAGCGAGCGGTGGTATCGGGGTGTGGTCGCCGCCGGTCTCAGCGAAGAGCAATATGTCGAGGCCGTCAGCGTCGTCGCCCACATCGTCGCGATCGACACGATGGCGCGCGGCCTGGGTCTCGACTCGCTGCCGCTACCGCGTCCGCAAGCAGGCGCGCCGTCGCGGCACCGCCCCGTGGCGGCGAAATCGGGCGGCGCATGGGTTCCGTGGCTCGAGCCTACCGATTTGAGCGACGCCGAAGCGGACCTCTACCCGACCGGCCGGCCCGCTGCAAACATCATGAAAGCGATGAGCCTCGTGCCCGACGAGGTGCGCGGTTTCTTCGACCTCGTATCTCACCAATACATGCCGCCGCTGGCGATGCGCGACTTCTCGCGCGAGTACCGAGCCATCAGCCATTCGCAGATCGAGTTGCTGGCGGCGCGGGTATCGGCGCTCAATCAATGTCTCTATTGAACGACCAGCCACACCTTGCTGCTCCGTGCGAGCGGCGTGACCCAAAATAGAGAGTACGATCTCAGTGCCGTGACCGGCGCTGTCGAGGGCGATGCAGGCGTTCCTCACAGCCGCTTGCTCGTCGATTTCGCCGAGGCCGTGCTCGGCGGGGACGAGGCGGCGCTTACCCGTGCCCGCGTCGCGCTGAGCGAGGCGATAGGCCCGGCCGGTCTCGCCGATGCGGCGGGCGTGGTCGGGCTCTTCAATGCGATCGATCGGGTCGCCGATGCCACCGGCATCCCGCTCGAAGCCGAGAAGACGGCGGCGAGCGCCGATTTCCGCGCCGCGCTCGGGGTCGACCGCTTCGACGTCGCCGCGCGCGTTTAACCGCAACCACGCCACCGGCGCCTCAAACTCCGCTCCCAGCAGCGCGTGCGTCGGCGAGTTTGTCGAGCATCCCTTGGGGTTGCGACGATCGCCACCCAATCCGCTCCCCCCAGCGCTTTTTGCCTAGCGATCGGCAATCGGGTAGCCGGGCGTCCAGCAGAGCCTCGGACCGCCAGAGCAGACTGCTGAAGGATGAGGAGCCCTGACCAACGGCAGGGAGAAAATTTTTTCGACCGAGCGTAACGTTCCGGCGCGTTCAATCGAACCTTGGCTCGTCAGCCTCGATTCGAGGCGTGCAACGACAAGGGTTCAGTGATGAATTCTCGCCTGCTCGCCGCATCCGCGTTCTCAACTGCAATCGGACTCGCCCTCGCCATGCAGGCGTCGCCCGTCCAAGCCCAGGCCACGCAAAACCCGCCGCAGATCGTGAAGGACAACATGGCGCGGATGTCCCAGCAGCACCTCGAGAAGTGCTACGGGATCAATGCCGTCGCCAAGAATGACTGCGCCGAGGGCGCGCATTCTTGCGCCGGTCAGGCCACCCAGGCCCGCGACCTGAAATCCTTCGTGATGTTGCCGGCGGGCGATTGCGGCAAGATCGCCGGCGGGAGCCTCAAGCCGGCCTGATCGCGAGGCGGCAGTTGTCGACCGGGGCCGCCGCGATCGGCGCGGAGCGCGGCCCGGTCCCTCGGGAGGCGGGGATCGGGCTGCGTTTCCCACACCACCAGGCCGTCCTCGACGAGCAGCCGCGTGTGGCGTGGCTGGAGGTCCATACCGAAAACTATCTGGGCGGCGGGACGCCGCTCGCTTATCTCGAGGCGATCCGCCGCGATTACCCGGTTTCGCTGCACGGCGTCGGCCTGTCGCTGGGCAGCGCCGAGGGGCTCGATCTCGGCCATCTCGACCGGGTCCGCCGCACCGTCGAGCGCATCGCGCCGGCGCTCGTCTCGGAGCATCTCTCGTGGAGCATCGCGGAAGGACGCTATCTCGCCGACCTTCTGCCACTGCCGATGACGGAAGAAGCGCTCGGCATCGTCTGCCGCAATGTCGATCGGACGCAGACCGTTCTTAGGCGCCGCATCCTCGTCGAGAACCCGTCTTCCTATCTGCGCTGGCGGCACTCGACGATCCCGGAATGGGAGTTTCTTGCGGCGGTGGCTCGCCGCACCGGTTGCGGCATCCTCTGCGACGTCAACAACATCTATGTCAGCGCCTGCAACCACGGCTGGCATCCTTCGACTTATCTCGCCGCTTTGCCGCCGGCCGCGATCGGCGAGATCCACCTCGCCGGCCACAGCGTCCGGCAGCTCGAGGGCAGCCGCGTGTTGCGCATCGACGACCACGGCTCGCGCGTAATTCCACAGGTCTGGGAACTGTACGCCGAGGCGCTGGCGCGCTTTGGCCCGGTCCCCACCCTGATCGAATGGGACACCGACCTGCCGGCCCTCGCCGTCCTCGTCGACGAGGCCGCGCGCGCCGCGGCGCTCCTCGACTGCGCCCGGCAAAAGATCGCCGATGCCAACGCTGCTTGAGTTCCAGCGGGCGGTCGGCCGCAGCATCATCGCCGGCGACGACGCCCCCGCCGCCCGCCACATCCTCTCCGACGGGCTGCCGCCGCAAGTGCGGCTCGGCATCTACCGCAACAACTTTATCGCCACCCTCACCGCCGCGCTCAGGCTCTGCCATCCGGCGGTCCACCGACTCGTCGGCGCCGAGTTCTTTGAGGGCGCAGCCCGCATCTTCATTGCGGCAGAGCCGCCGCGCCGCGCCGATCTCGACGCCTATGGCGAAGGGTTCCCCGAATTCCTTGCGGGCTTCTCGCCGGCCGGCGCGCTTCCTTATCTCGCGGGCGTGGCCCGGCTCGAATGGGCGGTCAACCGCGCGCTGCATGCGCCGGATGTGGAGCCGCTCGATCTCGCGCGCCTCGGCGCGGTCGCAGCGGCCGACCGGGACCGCATTGTCTTTCTGCCACATCCCTCGGTCGCCCTCGTCGAGGCGGATCATCCGGTCGATGCGATCTGGCGGGCAGTTCTGGCGCAGGACAACGATGCGATGGCGGCAATCGACCTCGACGCAGGGCCGATCCGGCTTCTCGTCGAGCGCCGCGCCACTGGTGTCGAGGTCACACGCCTCGAAGAACCGGCGTGGCGCTTCGCGGCCGCGCTGTGTGCGTCGCAGCCACTCTGGATAGCGATCGCGGCCGCTCCGGAAGTCGATGCCGCAACGCTCCTTGCCGAGCATTTGGCAGCCGGGCGTTTCATCGGCTTCGAACTCGTCGATGGCCCAATTACATCGTGCCTGCATTCATGAATGTGAGCCGGTCGATCCCCCAAGCCTCGCGGATTTCCACCGCGGCGGCGATCGTCGACCAGATCTACCGCTGGCTCGATCGCGTCCCGTATTGGCTGTTGGCGCTCCCGTTGCGCGTTGCCGTGGCGTGGGTGTTCTGGAGTTCGGCAATGAGCCACCTCGCCAACTGGGAGACGACACTGGAGCTGTTCGAGACGGAATACCAGCTGCCGTTTCTGGCGCCCGGCCCGGCGGCTTACATGGCCGTATCGATCGAGGTCACGACACCCATCTTTCTCATCCTGGGACTGCTCACGCGGCCGGCTTGCCTGGTCCTCCTCGGCATGACGACCGTCATCGAAATCTTCGTCTATCCCTTGGCCTGGCCGACCCACATCCAATGGGCGGCAATGCTGCTCGTGCTCCTGTGCCGCGGTCCGGGCGTGCTGTCGCTCGACTGGCTCATTCGCCGCCGCCTGCTGGGCGCCGGAAGCCCGCAATGATCGGACGGCTGTTCCCGCTAACGGGCCTCGCGCTTGTGCTGTCGGCGCTGGTGCTGCCGGCGGTTGCACGGGCCGGTCCGGAGGAGTGGCGACGCGAATGGCCGCGCACCGACTTCTCGCGCCACTCCCTCCCTTACGACGAGTTCGTTTCGGGTGGACCACCGAAGGACGGCATCCCGGCGATCGATCACCCCCCTTTCGTCTCCGTGGCGGAAGCGCGCGGTCTGGCTCCCCATGAACCGGTGATATCGGTAGCGATCGGCGGCGAGGCGCGAGCTTATCCACTGGGGGTCATGATCTGGCATGAGATCGTCAATGACACGGTCGGTGGGATGCCGATCGCGGTGACGTGGTGCCCGCTCTGCAATTCCTCGGTGGTGTTCGACCGGCGTGCTGGCGGACGCACTCTGAGCTTCGGAACGACCGGCAAACTGCGCAACTCCGACCTCGTCATGTATGACCGCGAGACCGAGAGCTGGTGGCAGCAATTCGGCGGTGACTGTATCGTCGGCACCCTCCTTGGGGCCGAGCTCAAATATCTGCCGGCGCGCGTCGAATCGGTCGAACGTTTCCGTACACGATTTCCACACGGGCGCGTTCTCGTGCCGCCCGATCCCGAGGGTCGGGATTACGGCCGCAATCCCTATGCCGGTTATGACAGCGCCGTCCGGCCCTTCCTCTACCGCGGATCGCTCCCCCAGGGCGTGCCGCCGCTCGCACGGGTGGTCAGCGTCGGCGGCGAGGCATGGACCCTCGACCTCGTGAAAAGCCGGCGGCGGCTGGAAGTCGGGGATCTCGTCATCACCTGGGAGCTGGGCCAGAGCTCACCGCTCGACGCCGCGCAGATCGACGCAGGACAGGACATCGGCAACGTCGTCGTGCAGCGCCGCACCGCTCGGGGACTCGAGGACGCCGTCTACGATGTGAGCTTCGCCTTCGCCTTTCACGCCTTCCACCCGCAGGCGCCGATCCATGTCAAATGACGATCGCTCACTCCGCGGAACGGGAGGTGGCGGGTCTGGTGGCCGCGAGCCGCGACGGGCCGTCGGGATCGAAGAGCGCGTCGATGATCGGGCAATCGGGGACGGCGTCGCCGCTGCACTGCGCCGCCATCGTCTCGAACACCCTTTCCAGCCTTCTCAAATCGGCAATTTTGCGGCGGATTTCGCGCACATGATCACGCGCCAGCTGTTCGACCTCCCCGCAGGTATAGGTGCCGCCGTCGACCAGGCGGAGCAGCTCGCGGATCTCCTCGATCGTAAAGCCGAGATCGCGGCTGCGCCGGACAAAGTTGAGGCGCCTCACCAGACCCTCTCCATAGAGGCGGTGCCCGCCGGCGCTGCGGGGCGGCGGCGGCAACAGGTCGACTCGCTCGTAGTAGCGGATCGTCTCGATGTTGCAGCCGGTGCGGGCGGCGAGCTCCCCGCGCGTCAGCGGCTTGCCTCTCCTCTGTACCGCTGTTGCAGGGAATTGGCGCGGCATCGTGAAAAAAATGCCCCTTGTACCTGTATCGACTACAGGTACTAACTTGTCGAGTGGTTCCATTCAATAGGAAAGAGCACGCTATGGATGGTTACGCCACGCAAACGAGCCGCGTCGCGGCTCCGAGCCGGAGCGACGTTGCGGCTTCGGCCGGCAAGGCAGGATTGGCCGCGGCCGGTGGCATTCTCGGCGCGCTCGCCGCCTCGTCCTGCTGCATCCTGCCGCTCGCGCTGTTCATGCTCGGCATCAGCGGCGCCTGGATCGCCAATCTGACGGCGCTCGCGCCCTATCAGCCGATCTTCTTCGCCGCGACCGCCGGGTGCCTCGGCGTCGGCTACTACCTCGTCTATCGCCAGCCGAAAGCAGCGTGCGCCGACGGAAGCTGCGCGCGGCCGTTGCCGAGGCGGGGCGTCAAGGCGGTGCTGTGGGCGGCGACGATACTGGTATTGGCGGCCGTAGCCTTCGACTACCTCGCCCCGGTGCTGCTCGGGGCGTGAGACGGACCAACGGCGAGAGGATCTTGCGATGAACCGTACTATCTCCGCCCTCGTGCTCGCAGCCGTGTTGTCGGCGCCCGGCCTGGCGATGGCGGCCGAAAAGACGGTCACACTCGACGTTAAGGGCATGTACTGCTCGGCCTGTCCCTACATCGTGAAACAGAGTCTGGCCAAAATCAGCGGCGTCGGGAGCGTGGCAGTGTCCTATGAGAAACAGACCGCCACCGTGACCTATGATGACCACAAGACGACCGTAGCGGCGCTGACGCAGGCGACGACTCAGGCGGGCTACCCTTCGCAGCCGACCTCCGCGGCCGCCGCGACGAAGTAAAACAGTGCGCGATCAGGCGCCATACGATCTCGCGATTATCGGGGCGGGTTCGGCCGGCTTCTCGGCGGCGATCACCGCCGCCGAGCTCGGCGCCCGCGTCGCGCTGATCGGGTTCAGGACGATCGGCGGCACCTGCGTCAACACCGGCTGCGTGCCGTCGAAGAACCTGATCCGGGCGACGGAAGGGTTGCATCACGCCGCAGCTGCCGTACGCTTTGGCGGGATCAACGCCGAGGCCCGAGTGGAGGATTGGCGGGCGATCAAGCGCGGCAAGGATGCGCTGGTCTCCAAGCTGCGGCAGGCAAAGTATGTGGACCTGCTGCCGGCCTATAATACCGTCGCTTATCTCGAAGGCCGCGCCCAGCTTTGCGACGGGGGCGTCGCCGTCGAGGGTAGCCGGCTCACGGCCGACATTGTGATCGTCGCTACCGGTGCTTCCCGTGCGTTGCCGCCGATCCCAGGGCATCGAAGCGGTGCCCCATCATACGAGCACGACGGCTCTCGAGCTCGACCAGCTGCCGCAATCGTTGCTGGTGATCGGCGGCGGCTACATCGGCTGCGAGCTCGCTCAGATGTTCGCGCGCGCCGGCGTCATGGTGACGATCGTCGACATCGTGCCGATCCTCTCGGCGGGCGAGCCCGAGATCTCGACGGCGCTCGGCGGCTATCTGCGCGCGGAAGGGATCGTCCTCCGCGAGGGAGTGAGGCCCACGGCGATCCGCGAGGCTGTCCGCGGCATGGCCCTCGACATTTTGGCCGATGCCAGGAGCGAGACGATCGAGGCCGAGCAGATGCTCGTCAGCACCGGCCGGCGGCGGACGTTAAATGGGGAAGGGTAACCCGTCGGCAAAACGAATCTGCGCTCGATTGAGCGCCTGACGGAAGGAACAGACGGAGGAAACCTTGGGCAAATCCCGACAAGACGCCCGCTCATCATCCGGCGCGCCGCGACGCGCTGTCGCGAAGGTCCTAGTCGGTCAGAAGGCGCTCGTGACCGGAGCCAATTCCGGCATCGGCGAGGCGGCAGCGATTGCTCTCGGACAGGCCGGTGCCGATGTCGTGGTTAATTACGTGACTGGCGAAGATAGCGCGGAGGCGGTGGTCGACACGATCCGCCGGTCGGGCGCCAATGCCTACACGCACAAGGCTGATGTCTCCCAGGAGGACCAGGTCGAGGACATGTTCCGCCACATGGTCGAACGGTTCGGTACGGTCGATATCCTGGTCAACAACGCCGGACTGCAGCGGGACGCCTCGTTTCAGGAGATGACCTTGGCGCAGTGGAACACCGTCATCGGCGTCAATTTGACCGGTCAGTTCCTGTGCGCGCGGGCGGCGGTGCGCGAGTTCGTGCGCCGCGGCATCGTGCCGGCGGTGTCTTGCGCCGCCGGCAAGATCATCTGCATGAGCTCGGTGCACGAGACGATCCCGTGGGCCGGTCACGCCAACTACGCCTCCTCGAAAGGCGGCATCATGCTGCTGATGAAGAGCCTTGCGCAGGAGGTCGCGCCCCACCGGATCCGGGTCAACAGCATCGCGCCGGGTGCCATTCGGACGCCGATCAACACCTCGGCCTGGAGCACGCCCGCGGCCTACGACCAACTGATGACCTTGGTGCCCTACAAACGGATCGGCGAGCCGGAGGATATCGCGCGGGCGGTCGTCTGGCTCGCGTCCGACGATTCCGATTATGTCGTCGGCACGACGCTGTTCGTCGACGGCGGCATGACCCTCTATCCCGGTTTTACCGAGCGCGGATGATGCCGGCGAGCAATGGCATTAGGCGCAATCGAGGCTGTCCGCGGGCATTGGCCGGAATATTTGATCGAAGCCGCCGGCCTGGCGCTGTTCATGATCTCGGCCGGCGCCTTCGGGACATTGCTCGAATACCCACAATCGCCGGTGCGCGGCATGCTTCCCGACCCGCTCGTCCGGCGCGCCCTGATGGGAATGGCGATGGGGGCCACCGCGATCGGTCTCATCTATTCGCCGTGGGGGCGCCAGTCCGGGGCCCATTTCAATCCCGCCGTAACTTTGGCCTTCACGCGGCTCGGCAAGGTCGCGCCGTGGGACGGCGTGTTCTACGTGATCGCCCAATTCGTCGGCGGGCTGGCCGGTGTTCTGGCGATTTCGGCCGTGCTCGGCAACGCCTTTCGCCGGCCGCCGGTCGAATTCATCGTGACAGTCCCGGGCTCTGCCGGCCCGCTGGTCGCCTTTCTGGCCGAGTTTGCCATCTCGAGCGGTTTGATGCTGGCCGTCCTTTACACGAGCAATCGCATCCGCGTGATGCGCTATACCGGGCTGTTCGCCGGCGCTCTGCTTGCCGGCTACATAACGATAGAGGCGCCCTTCTCCGGGACGAGTATGAACCCGGCGCGCACCCTTGCCTCGGCGGCGCCGAGCGGGCTTTGGGACGGCTTGTGGATCTATTTCTCGGCGCCGCTCCTCGGCATGCTGATCGCCGTCGATACCTATCGTCTGCTGACCGGACGCAGGGACGTGATCTGCGCCAAGCTCAACCACATAACCCACCGGCGCTGCATCTTCCAGCACTGCGGCTTCAAAGAGCATGCCGTCGACGTGCCGCGGCTGGTCGAGAGGCGCAGCCGGAGCAATGCGGGCGCGCAGGCATTTGATTGAACACGGAGTTGCCGATGGCGAGCGAGCGTTATGACGTGATCATTATCGGCACCGGTGCCGGGGGCGGCACGCTCGCCCATCGGCTCGCGCCGACCGGCAGGCGAATCCTGCTGCTCGAGCGCGGCGATTTCCTGCCGCGCGAGCGGGACAACTGGGACCCGACCGCCGTCTTCGTGCAATCGAAATACAAGGCGCAGGAGACCTGGTACGGCAAGGACGGCCGGGCTTTCCATCCCGGCATCCATTATTACGTCGGCGGCAACACCAAATTCTACGGCGCCGCGCTGTTCCGCCTGCGCGAGGAGGATTTCGGCGAGATCCGGCACCACGGGGGGATCTCGCCCGCCTGGCCGATCGGCTATGCCGATTTCGAGCCCTATTACAGCGAGGCGGAGCAGCTCTATCACGTCCACGGCGAGCATGGGGCGGATCCGACCGACCCGCCGGCAAGCCGGCCCTATCCTCATCCGCCGGTCTCGCACGAGCCGCGCATCCAGGAGCTTTACGACGGGTTGCGGGCCCGTGGATACCACCCGTTCCCGCTGCCTCTCGGGATCCTTTTGGACGAAGCAGAGGGGAAGCCGAAGCACCACAGCGCCTGCATCCGCTGCGATGCCTTCGACGGCTATCCATGCCTAGTCAACGGCAAGGCCGATGCGCAGGTGATCTGCGTCAACCCGGCGCTCGATCACCCCAACGTGACTTTGCTCACCAACGCCTACGTCCGACGGCTCGACACCGACGGCTCGGGGCGCACGGTGACGAAGGTTCTCGTGGAACGCTGCGGCGCGCTCGAGGAATACACGGCCGACATCGTCGTGGTCGCCTGCGGCGCGATCAATTCGGCGCTTCTGCTGCTGCGCTCCGCAAGCGACGAGCACCCGCATGGCCTCGCCAACAGCTCGGGGGTCGTCGGGCGCCATTATATGCGCCACAACAACTCGGCGTTCTTGGCCGTATCCCGCAAACCAAATCCGACTATTTTTCAGAAGACGCTGGCGATCAACGATTTCTATTTCGGTACAGCGGATTGGGATTACCCCCTCGGGCATATCCAGATGCTCGGCAAGTCGCACGGCGAGACGATCAAGGGTGAGACACCGGACTGGATCTTCTGGAAACCGGAGATGCCCTTCGACACGATGGCCCAGCACGCTGTCGATTTCTGGCTGACCTCCGAAGACCTGCCCGATCCGGAAAACCGGGTCACGATCGATGCGACGGGCAGGATCGTCCTTCACTTGACCGAGAAAAACATGGAGGGACATGTCCGCCTCGCCGAGAAGCTCAAAGAGATGCTGCGGGCGATGGACTGCGAGCCCCGTGTCCTGCCGCGCTCGCTCTATCTCGGCAAGAATGTCCCGATCGGCGGCACCGCCCATCAGTGCGGGACGGTCCGCTTCGGCCGCGATCCGCAGAGCTCGGCGCTCGATGTGAACTGTAAGGCGCACGATCTCGACAATCTCTATGTCGTCGACGGCAGCTTCTTCCCGTCGAGCGGCGCGGTGAATCCGGCGCTGACCATCATGGCCAACGCCATGCGTGTCGGTGATCACCTGCTGGAACGGCTCGGTTGAGATTTGATCGCAAGGTGAGAGATCCAGGTATGGGTCAAAGCAGGCAAAGCAAGCTCGCTTTCGTCCTGATTCTTGCTGTTTTACTGCTGCCCTGCGCGGTCCTCGCTCAACAAGCCCCAAGCCCACTGGTTCAGGGTGTTGGACCCATCGAGATAACCGTGTCCGATATGGACCGGGCGCTCAAGTTCTATTCCGAGGTGCTGTCGTTCGAAAAAGTTTCTGATCAGAACGTGGATGATACCAATTACCTAGGTCTGGAAGGTGCATCGGCATCGGGCGTACGGGTGGTGCGGATGCGGCTCGGGGATGAATACATCGAGCTTATGCAATTCGCAGGGACGCAAGGCCGCCCTGTTCCCGCCGACTCGCGCAGCAATGATCGCTGGTTTCAGCACATCGCCATTGTCGTAAGCGA
>Ga0318527_10000206_pt1 | contig 11817 bp, 12 predicted proteins | sample GRESIP052b4f25_FD_203533 | JGI IMG/M metagenome (GOLD analysis project Ga0318527, IMG submission 203533) | Tropical soil microbial communities from Luquillo Experimental Forest, Puerto Rico - GRE.SIPMG.052b4f25 | ecosystem: Environmental > Terrestrial > Soil > Tropical forest > Bulk soil...
CCAGGACCTCCCGGTTCGTTGAGACCGTCTTGGCCGATCGTCCTTCGAGGCCGTGGGTCAGAAAGTCATCGACAGCGTCCTGGACTGTGTATCTGGGCGACGAGCGGATCCCTTCCCGCAGTTCGTTGTGCACGAGCTGGAGCTTGTCCTTGACCTCTGTCTTGGTCCGGCCACCGACCTTGCGGCGGACCCGCTTGCCATCGGGCCCGAATCCAAGGGAGACCGAGCCCCGCCACCGCCCCAGGCAGCCCCGGTGATGCTGAGGATCGCGGCACTCGGAGGCGTGATCGAAGTAGATCGAGTCCTCGCCCCACCCGCGTCTGTTGCGGTCCGCCACGCACGAAACGGTAGCACATGGCTCCCAATTTGGCTCCCGGCCGAACCTAGATCAAGATCGATATGTGCTCTGACCTGGTCGGGATGGCCGGATTCGAACCGGCGGCCTCCTGCTCCCAAAGCAGGCGCGCTAACCAAGCTGCGCCACATCCCGCTGATCGCTCCGTAGCCTACCGTCCCGGGTGCTACCGCCTGGTACGGCCATCCTCGCCGACCCCGAATGCCCGCGGCAGGTATATCAACGGTTGACCGCCGCCTGGCATAGCGTTTCGGCGCCAGGCCTTCTTGCGGGTACGCTGTCGGTGCTCAGCTGGCGGGGATCTGGTCTCACGCCGGACGCGCGGGCGTAGCTCAATGGCAGAGCCCCAGCCTTCCAAGCTGGTCATGAGGGTTCGATTCCCTTCGCCCGCTCCAACCCAAAATCCCAGGTCACACCCCAGGTGACCGGCCGGGATGACCACCAGGACCGGCCCCCAGGCACTCGTCGCGCCACATACGTGCCACACAGGCGCCGGGTTAGGCCTTCTCATGTGGCTCTTCGGCATGATCGTCCGTGGCCCTGCGGACCTGCCGGGCGAGGTCGCCAAGCGCTATCGCGATGGCCTGGTCGCGGTCTCGCGAGGCGTGCTGGTAGATGAGCGCGGCCCGGGTGCTGGAGTGGCCGAGCCGGGCCATCAACTCTTTGAGGCTGGCGCCGGTGGCGGCGGCGAGGGTCCCGCCCGTATGCCGGAGATCGTGGAAGTGCACGCCGGGCGTACCAGCTTTCGCGCGGGCCTTGACCCAGATCCGGCCGAAGTTGGAGCGCCGGAGCCGCGCACCTTGGGGGCCGACGAAGACCAGGCCCCGCTCCCCCGGCTCGGCGAACCGCTCCAGGTGCCAGCGGATCTCGGGCACGAGTTCGGCCGGGAACGCAACCGTGCGGCGGCCCGCGCGTGACTTCGGCGTCTCAGCCCGCAGCCTGCCGATCACACGCCACAGCAGCACACCAATCACGGCGGTCAGGACCAAGACCGGATGACGGAACAGAAACCGCACCAGCCAGACGATCATCCGGATGAGGTGGACGAGGACCACGATCGCTAGCGGGGTGCGGTAGACCGGGGAGCGCCAGGCAGGCACGGCGAATGCGTCGGGGTTGCGCAGCTGGGCGATCTCCTCGCCGGTCACGACGCGGCGCATAATCATGATCACCTCTTCCTTCACGGTTGGGAGAGAAAGGGGCGGCCAGCAGGTGCTAGCTGCTAGCCGCCCCGCCATCAGGCCGCGTCCTTGCCGGACTGGGCAGCGGGCGGCCGGGCGGCCTTGATCCCAGTTGCACGCAGCGAGAACGCCATCCGCGACCCGCACCGGCCCCGGCCCTGGCACCGGCCGGTGTCCACATACGGGGTGACCTGCAAGCCCTCGAACTCCACCAGCTCAAACGGCGTCCCGGTGGGCGGGGTGGGCATCCGGTCGGCCAGGATCTTGACCACCGTCTCCCGCTGGCGGCCCTCCAGCTCAGGGTCCATGTCGGAGACCCGGCACTGGAACACCGGCTTGCCGGTGTGCTTGTCCACCGCCGGAGACCGCCGCCCGGTGGCCTCGTCATAGTCCTGCGCCTCGGTGATCGAGCCCGGCACCAGGTGGCAGCCGTGCGGGAAGACGTCGTGCATGCTCACGCCAAGCCGTTAGCAGTTCCTGAGGGCCATTGCCCTCACCTCCGTTCAGTAGGTGCGCTGACATCCTAGGACTACAGGATGACAGGAGCGAGAATGCAGGCGGTTGCTGCACGGAGACAGATTGCTTACCGGAGCAGAGCGCGCAGCTCAGCCGCCTCGGTGAGCAGCTGCGGTTCCGGGATTCGCCCGGCTGGCTGGTCCGCAGACAGCGGGAACGGGTGGCCGGGGTTGGGGTCTTCGGTGAACCGGGGCACGAGATGGGTGTGCAGGTGCGGTAGTGAGTTCCCCAGGGTCTCGTAGTTCATCTTCAGCGGCCGGTACACACTGATCAGCGCCCGGGCGACCGCCAGGACTTCAGCCCAGTACCCCGCTGCCTCGGTGTCATCCAGCTCAGTCGGCTCGGTGATATGACGGCCCCGCCAGATGACCAGCGTGTAGCCGCGCTGAACATTGGCGCGTTGCAGGTAGGCGTCCGAGTAGCGGCCCGCCATGATCCGCACCCCGTACTGGTCGGCCTCGGGCCGCCCGGACTCGCACATCTCGCAGCCCACACCCCGGATCAGGTCGTCCCAGTTCGGGGGCCACTCACCCATCGGTGCCCGGCCCCTCCGGTTCCGCCCACTCGAACACGAACTCGTGGCGGTCGCCCACGTACAAGTCATCGGCTACTTGCAAGGTGCGGCCCTCAGGGTCGTAGTCAACGTGGAGCATCCGGACCACCGGCACGCCGGGGTCGAGCTCCAGCAGCCGCGCCTCGTCCGGGGTTGGCATCCGCGACCGGAGCAGCTCGATGCCACGCGCGAACTTGTGCCCCAGGCGCTCGATGAGGTTGTCCGGCCCTTCGGGCAACGCTGCGGGTGATTCCAGCCGGGTGCCGTCGGCAACCCACAGCGGGTAGTAGCTGGTCGAGATCACCGCAGGCACGTCATCGAGCAACTGCAGCCGCTTGCGGATCACGACCTCATCCCCGGCTTCGGCGCCCAGCCAGGTGGCGATGTCGCCCGGAAGCGGGCCCCGGCCAGTCATCAGCATCCGCCGGGACGGCGCCTGGCCCTGCGCGATCGCCTCGGTGTCGAACTCCGGTTTGCCGGAAGACCGGTGCGAGGCGTGACGGTGGGTGGAGGACACCCGCCGCAACGGCGGCCGGGACCGGACATAGGAGCCGAATCCTTTGCGGGTCAGCACCAGGCCCTCACTGGCCAGCGTCGCCAGCGCGGCCCGGACCGTGGTCCGGCTCACCCCATAGGCATGCTGGAACTCGCTCTCGGTCGGGAGCTGGCTGCCCGGCCTTCGCTGACCCCCCTGGATCTCGGCCCGCAACAGGTCCGCCAGCTGCAACGCCAGCGGGCGATCGGATCGAGGGTCAAGGCGCTGCGTCATCATCCGCCTTGCGTGCTATCCGCCCTGTCGTGCTAGCACTACAGGCAGCGTACCGGCCCGGCGCTCATTTGTCCCATATCGGATGCCGAACACAGACAGTCACGTCTGCACCACCAGCCACCTTGTCCTCCGTCCGTAGATGCGCGACAGGACCGGTTGAACCTGCCCAGTCGTCCGCCAACAGATCTGCGACACATCGAGCGCGGAAATGCGGGCAAATGAGCATGTTCGCCGTCGGCCACCACGTGACGCAAGCGGCCTGGGTTCCGAAGATTTCAGCTCCGAGGTATGCAGATCGGAGGGCTGTCAGAGTTAAAGGGTTGTGAGCAACGAGCAGACGGAGTTCGCGGAGTTCTTCCGCGGCAGCTGGGAGCCCTGCCTGCGCGCGGTGGTGGCGGTCGTCGGCAGCCCTCAGTCGGCCGAAGACCAGGTGGCGGAGGCGTTCGCCAAGGCCTGGGTGTCGTGGCGGAAGGTCCGCCGCCATCCAGCTCCGCGGGCGTGGGTGGTGCGCACCGCGCTTAACACCGGGGCGTCGTGGTGGCGGCGGCGGCGGCGCGAACTGCCCCTGGCTGACCACGACGTGACGGCTCTCGGCGACCTCGGCGATGGCCTCGATACCACCCTGCTGACCGCGCTATGGCGGCTGCCTCCCCGGCAGCGTGAGGTGATCGCGCTGCGGATCTTCCTTGATCTGGACACCGACACCATCGCCAGGCAGCTAGGGATCGAGGCTGGAACGGTCCGGATGCACTTGTCCAGGGGCGTAACGGCGCTGCGCCACGAGCTCACCACTGCCAAGAACATGGAGGCCGGTCAATGAATGTCCACGATGAAATGAGCGACAACGAGGTGCTCTGCGCCGCATCCGACTCCCTATCCGCACTACCCGTGGCCAGCCCCCCGGATGTAGAGGCGATCATGGCCAGGGGCCGCGCGCGCCGCAGGCGCCGGCTCTCCGCAGTCGCGAGCGTGTCGGTGGCCGCCGCCGCGGGGACCGCGCTGGCGCTGGGACTGACCGGGGTGCTCGGCCCGGCCCGGACGCCCGGCACGATCCGGACCGTGTCATTCACGCTGGTCAGCAACTCCGACGGCACGGCCACCCTGACCATCAACCCCAAGGAGCTGCTGGACCCCGCGGCTCTGCAGAACGACCTGGCGCACTATGGCATCCCGGCGAAGGTCACCTCCGGCAGCTTCTGCTCCTCAGATCCCGCACCGGCCGGCTTTTCGCAGGTCGTGCCGGGCCAGCCGGCTGGGTCAGGTACCGGGACGCCGCAACCGGTTGTGCAGCCCACCATCACGATCGACCCGTCGGCCATGCCCGCAGGCGCCGAGCTCAGCATCGGCTACTTCCAGCTCAGCTCGGGCGAGCAGCAGGCCAACGTCGTGCTTATCGACACCAGCTCCTACACCTGCACCAGCACCCCGCCTGACTTCCCCAGCCCACCCGCGGGCTCCGACGAATCCGACAGCTTGGGTGTGCGGTACAGCGGCCCCGGCCCCACCGGGTCGTAATCAGGCACGAGTCACAACGGCACTTGCATGATCACGATCGGGATCACGCAAGTGCCGTTGCGATCGTTAGCCCAGGTCAAGCCTGAATGGATGCTGCCGTACCAGGTTGCGCTGGACGCTGTCGCGCATCAGTTGGCGGAGGACATGCACCACCAGCCATCTGCGTTGCCGAATTGAGCCGCATTTAAATCAAGCGGCGCCGCTGCGCGGCGCCGGGCCCGGCGATAGCGCCGGCCTCTGCCTTTGGAGAGGCCCGGCCGGCGCGCGCCGGGCCACACCCGCAGGGCAAGTAGATCGGTACCGGCATACGACAGCAGCGCGTGACTGGGAGCAGCCGCCTTCCTCGGCGTGCCAGTGTCCTGGTCACGGCCGCCGCGTCAAGGGCGCCTTTCGGCGTCGCACGCGATCGCTTCGCGACCCTTGACCCGGCGGCCGCTCTCTAGGGATCCGGCGCCTACGAGGAAGGACGTGGGAACAGGTGCTCAGCGGCGACGTACTGGTGGCACAAGTCGGCTGCGATCTTGCTCGCCGCAGCAGCAACGAGCTCGCGGATCGGGGTGTGGGCACCCGCGTCGTGTTGGCCATGCGCTTATCTCTAGCCGCGCACTAGCGAAGCAAAACGGGATGGCCGCTTGCCGACAGCGCAAGCCCGAGGAGGAAGAGCGCGATCAGCAGAATCGCCACGAGCGGCCTCGTCACTCGGCTTGCATGCCGTCGTTCCTTATGAGGGTGTCGGTGTGGCTTGTTGCTCATCGTGCTCCCCTCATGGCACGGCAGCGATCGATTCGCCGGTCACCGCGGCTGAGTGCCGGGGCGCAATGCAGGAACAGGCGGCGATCAGGCGGATGGGATCAGTGTGCGCTGGAGTTGGAGGGCGTGCTTCGCATTCTGGGCTGGGATTTCGAACCGGCCTGTGAACGGGACCTCCACATTGGAAACGGCCCAGGTCTGCCCAGCGGCGATGATGGCGAGCAGGTCGTGGGAGTGATAGGCCTTTGTGGTGATCGCCATCAGGGCCGCCTTGTCGGCTGTGGGCACGGTGATCCCGAGTCCGTAGTTGGCGGGCTGCTGGTTCGCGGCGGGCTGCTGAAGATAGGCGACCGCGGCGGATGTGATGGTTAGCGGCTTGCCGAGCCGCCGGTAGCACTGACCGCTGCCGGGGAACTGGTCGGCTGCCTTGGGGAGCCTGGCGGAACCGGTCGGGCAGCTGCCCGCCGGTGTCGGGGGCTGGCTGAGCACGGTTTGCAGGACGATCGCCGAGTTCAGATGATGCTGGCCGACAGGTGCCGGCCCTAGCGGAAGTGCGTGGCTACAGCCGGCCATGGTGAGCGCAACAGCTGCGAGGGCGGTGCCGGCGCTGGCCAGGCGCTTGCCAGATCGTCGCACGGTAGGTCCTCCTTGCTGGGCCACCATGGCGTCATCCCGGCTGCCGCTGCGGCGGCGGTGCGGGCATGGCTGTCTGGGCTCGGGCGGCGTCCGGGACGACCAGCGCGACGGCGGCCGCCAGGATGAGCAGTTCCGCCAGGCCGACAGTGATCAGGTGCGGGTCTTGCAGATAGTGGCCCTGCAGATAGTCGCCGAGCGAGGCGACCCGGTACACGGCGGCAACGGCGGCGAGCAGCACCACGGTCAGTGACCACACGCCCGTGCCGGCGCGGCCGGATAGGGCCCGTGGCGCGTGCGCCAGACACAGGACGGCGACCAGGATGCACGACAGCCCAGGCAGGTCCGGCACCCAGGCCTGGTGGCCGGTCGCCGTGGCCGCCAGCTCCGGCACGGCCACCAGGAAGTAGGTGGCGGGCAATGCCAGCAGCCAGGGCCACCGCGGGACCCGCGGGGCGTCCCGGTGGAACGCGGCCATAGCCAGGACCGGGACCAGGTCGTGCAGCAACCAGAAGGCCCACGACCCGAAAGGTGACAGCAGGGCACCGGTGAGCTGGCCCTGCGCCAGCCAGACCAGGTCCAGGGCAGCGGCCATCACCGCGAGGACCCGGGCAACGCGGTAATGCCCCAGCACCAGCGCCACGAAGATCACGATCCAGGCATAGCCAGCCACGTACCACACCCCAGCCGGCCAGGCAATACCCGGCACCGGCGCCATGACCGCAGGCGGCGCAGGGACGATGCCGAGCGGATGGACGCCCCGGACCAGGAACACAAGCCGGAGCCCGTCCAGACCCCGCACCGCGTGGACCATCAGAAGGGCCAGCACCGTGTACCGCACAGCCTGACCCCAGGCGAAATAGCGACGCGGAGCGCCCGCGCCGCCCAGGTACAGCCGGACCGCCAGCAGGACCACGCTGGCGACCTCCTGCCACGCGGGCTTGCAGAACTCCAGGACGCACTCGTCTGTATAAGGGTCGCCGGTGAGCCAGCTATCCAGGAACGCGGCGACCATGTCCTCTTCCCACCGTTCCCGGTAGTAGCCGGGCAACAGGCGCAGCACCCGCCGGTAACGCTGCTCCAGGCGCAGCTCGCCGCTCATCCGGCCGCCTGCGGGCCGGGCCGGTGCAGTCTCGCCCGCACCACACGGGCGGTGGCCGCACGAAGCTCGGCCTCCTCAGCCAGCGCGCCCCGCCCGTCCCGGGTGAGCCGGTAATAGCGGCGCAGCCGACCGTCGTGCGCTTCCTCCCGATCAGGTTCGATCAGTCCCGCGCCAGTCAGCCGGTCCAGCACTCCGTACAGGCCGCCGATCTTCAGCTTCACCCGGCCCTGCGATAGATCGGCAACGTCTCCCACGATGCCGTAGCCGTGCCGCGGGCCATCAGCCAGCGCGGTGAGCACGAAGAAAGCCTGTCCGGTCATGGTCCCGTCCGCCACGCCAACAATATAGTGGAAGCGAAGATATTAGTCAAGACACGACGCGGTTCCCAGCACTGGCCAAGGGGAGCCAGCCGCGGGAGCCAACGTGCCCGGGGGTCACAAGCACAGCGGCTACGCCGACAAGCCCGGATGGCGCAGCTCAGGAGGCAGGACAGCCCGGCCGTGCCCGATACGTCCGATGGACCCGTAACGAGCCGGTACTCAGGGTCGCTCACGGTCACCTCCCGATGGCCCGTGACCTGCGAAGGCGCAGTTGACCCGCTATCTTCAGCGACCTTCTAAGCAGCGGGTCGCCCGTGCCACATATGTGCCACACACCAGGAGCTTCCACGTCAGCCACGGTGACTGACGAGTACTGCACCCCTCCCACCAGCGCACACCTCAGCCCTGCTCACGGCCAAGCAGGGATACCGACCTTCCAAGCTGGTCATGAGGGTTCGATTCCCTTCGCCCGCTCCAATGTCCTGTCTCGAGACATCGTTCGCAGGTGTCTCGGGTCATAGTTCACACCTTCGGGGCCTGGGCCTGGTAGTCGCGGGCTGGGTCGAGGGTGAGTTCGCGGATGAGTTTTCCGTCGTCTTGGGTGATGATCCTGAGTTCCCGCTCGCGGGCGAGGATGAGGACTTTGGTGCCTGACCAGCGGCGGCCGATGCCGATGTGGTGGAGCCGGCTGTTGTGGCGCAGGGTGAGCTTGCCGTCGGCGTCGACGCGGTCGCGGCGGACGCGGAAGTGCTCGCTGATGCGGATGCCCTGCCGGGCGGGGATCGCTTTGGGCCGGGCGGTCCAGGCGGCCTGGGGGGTCTGGCGGCCGATGGCCCGGTGGGGGCGCTGGGTGTTGTAGTAGGCGGTGAAGGCATCGAGCTGGGCCCGCAGGCCGGTGAGGGTGGCGGCGGGGTCTTGGCGGGCGAGCCATTTCTTCAGGGTCTGGTGCAGCCGTTCGACTTTCCCGCAGGTCTGCGGGTGGTAGGGCCGGCAATGGCTGAGGGCTATCCCGAGCGCGGTGAGCTCGCGTTCCAGCGCGACCCAGCCCCGGCCGCGGTAGGCCCCGGTGAAGACGGCGGCGTTGTCGGTGAGCATCCGCTCCGGCCGCCCGTGGCGGGCCATGGCCAGGTGCACGTCCGCCACGATGTCGCCGGCCTTGAAAACCGCCCGGGCGGTGCACCCGGCCAGCAGCCGGGAGTGGTCGTCGAGGATGTTGAGGATCTCGGCGTCACCGCCGCCGGCCAGCGGCCAGTGGGTGATGTCGGCCTGCCACAGCTCGTTGGGCAGGTCCGCGGTGAACCGGTGCCACGACGAGCGGGGGCGTTTATGCGGCTGCGGCGTGACCAAACCCCGGCGGGACAAGATCCGCCAGATCGTCGCCGCTGACGGCGCGGCCCCGGCCCGCGCGCGCAGATGCCAGGCGATGGTCTCCGCCCCCGCGTCCAAGCCCGCCCCGGCCAGCTCCTTGCGCAGCGCCACGATCGCGTCCTCGGCCGCCTGGCTGGTCCGCCGCGGGCTGGCATGCGGGCGCCGCGACCGCGGCTCGAACGCGGCCTCCCCCTCGGCCAGATACCGGGCCACCAGGATCTGCACCCACCGGCGGGACACCCCATAATCCCGCGCCACCGCGCTCTTAGGCCGGCCCTCCAGCACCACCGCCGTGATCACAACCCGCGCCATCGACATCGCCCATCACCCCGCACTCCAGGATGCGAACGATGTCGCAAGACACCCGCGAACTATGTCCTGTACTCAGACACCTTCGCCCGCTCCAACCCAAAAAGCGCAGGTCACAGTATCAGCGACCACTGCGCAACGCCATCCAGACGTGCCCGGGAGCGCGGTCCTGCGTAGCGTGCTGGCAGATGAGCGCAGCCCGCGTGCTGGAGTGCCTAAACGCCTGGACCTGAGAACTATGCTCAATGGGCATGGCTATCCCGATACAGGTCGTCTTCGATTGCGCTAACCCCGCGGTAGTGGCGCGGTTCTGGGCATTTGCCCTCGGCTATCACCTGCAAGGACCCCCGGAGCCAGACGCCGAATGGCAGGCCTGGCTGGCCGAGCACAGTGTTCCGGAAGAACAGTGGAATGACGCCAGCGCGATCATCGATCCCGACGGCAACGGCCCGCGCATCTACTTCCAGCGCGTACCGGAGCCTAAAGCGGTCAAGAACCGCTTGCACCTCGACATCAACGCGGGCGGCCCGCCCGGGACACCGCCCTCGGAGCGACGCGCCCGCGTCGACCAGGCGGTCGAAACTCTGGCCACCGCTGGTGCCACGCTTGTTTCCGCAAGCACCAACGAATATGGCGAGTACTGCGTCACCATGCTCGATCCGGAAGGGAACGAGTTCGACGTGCAGTGAGCCCACCTGGGCTACCGGCCGGATACAACACGCCAGAAGCCTCCCGGTGTGCGCACGACACACTGGGAGGCTCCGGCGTGACACGCCAGCGGTCAGGCCAGGATCTTGGCCTTCTGGCTTTCGAACTCAGCGGCCGTGATGACGCCCCGGTCGCGCAGGTCGGCCAGCTTGCTCAGCTGGTCCGCCGTACTGTCCGAGCCCGCGGCCTCCTGGACGTACTGGCGGAACTGCTGCTCTTGCACCTGCGCGTCCCGCTGAGCGTGCTCATGCATCTTGCTGCCGCGGGCGATCAGGTAGACCAGGACCCCGATCAGCGGAAGGAACAGGATGAAGATGAACCACAGGGCCTTGGCCCAGCCGGACAGGTCATGGCTGCGGAACAGGTCGATGAATATGGTGATCAAGATCCAGAACCAGATCACCCACAGGAAGACCAAAAAGATCGTCCAGAAGGCGCCCAGTAGGGGATAAGAGTAGGAACTAGCGAGCGGCATGGTGTCTCCTTGGCGCGCAGGGCGCCCCAACAGCGCCAGGCTGACCAGTAGTGAACTTGAGCATCAATGATCGTACTGGGCCCTGCACGGCGAAATCTCGGTTACGTGCGGAGACCTGATCCCGGTTAACTGAGAGGGCTCGGCACGTCATACCCGATCCGCATGGCCTGGCCGCCAGGCAGCGTGACCAGCTGACAGTACGCAGGACGGTATGGGGTCCATTGCGCGTTGGCGAACGCACGCATCCACCGGAGGTACGCCGCATGGGGGAAGTGGGCCGTTTCGTCGACCGTGGCCAGGTCCACCCAGCGCAGGAGGCTGGCGGGTCCGCCGCCGGGTGGCCGACCGCCGAAGTCCACGATCTGCACCGGGTGGTAAGCGACCATGCCAGCGAGGAGCACCAGCAGCCGTGGATCAATGCCACCGCTGCGGAGTTGCGCCCTGGCTGTGGCCGAAAACGTGATCCGCCTGTTGGTCAGCAGAAGGGCCTCGGCGGCTTTCCGGGCGCGCAGGTATTTCTGCTGAACGGCGCGATACCTGAAGGTGCCGCCGGGAAAGACCAGCCGGACGTCGATTCTGTTCTTCCCTGAGCCGAAGCTCGCGATGACGACCGGGGCGTAAACGGAGGCCAGCCGCGTGCCGAATTGGGCTTGGATGGCCGGGGTGACGACCAGAAGGACAGAGTTGAGCGGATCAGTCGACTGGGGCCCGATTGTCGACACTTCCCCGGCCGGGAATCCCTTGTGGGTCAGTTCGGCGCATACCTGGGGATCGCATCCGACGACTTCGGCCCGGCTGACATCCCGCAGTATCCAGATGACGGCCTGGTTTCTAGCCTTAGCTGCAGCGCCGAGGCCCTGGCCAGGGCCGGGCTGCTGGCCGGTGCCGACGTCGCCGCCCGGCGATGCACCGCTCCGGGTCAGGACCAGGGCGGTCCCGGCGGCACCGACTACGAGCAGCGCCGAGGCCAGGACCACGGCCGCCCGCCCCCGCCACCAGGCGCGGCCACGGCCGCGCCGTTCCGCCTGAGGCGTGGCGGCCGGCTGCTGCGTGGCCGCCGCCTGAGGCGTGGCGGCTGACTGAGGCGTGGCGCCCGGCTGAGGCGTGGCCGCCGAATCAGGGGTGGCGGCCGGCTGAGGCGTGGCCGCCCAATCAGGCGTGGCGGCCGGCTGGGGCGTGGCCGCCGGCTGGGCGCCGATCAGGCCATCGCCGGCGTCGGGCCGCGGTTCCGGCACCGTGGCGGGCGCACGCGGAGCGGGAGAT
>Ga0318527_10000219_pt1 | contig 11435 bp, 9 predicted proteins | sample GRESIP052b4f25_FD_203533 | JGI IMG/M metagenome (GOLD analysis project Ga0318527, IMG submission 203533) | Tropical soil microbial communities from Luquillo Experimental Forest, Puerto Rico - GRE.SIPMG.052b4f25 | ecosystem: Environmental > Terrestrial > Soil > Tropical forest > Bulk soil...
GGTCTGCAACCACCCAACGAACCTACCGACACCCCCGACATGGCAGGATCCCGGTTGCCCGCGTGGCGAAGGCGCCAAATATGCCTGCGATCGACCCTGCCGCCACTGCGTGGCTGCTGGCCAGCACCGCGCTGGTCCTGCTGATGACCCCCGGCCTGGCCATCTTCTACGGCGGCATGGTCCGCACTTCCGGGGTGCTCAACATGATGATGATGAGCTTCATCTCCATCCCGCTGGTCACGGTGGCGTGGCTGTTGGTCGGCTACACCATCGCGTTCTCAAAGGATGGGGCGGGCGGTCTCGCCGGCAACCTCAGGCATGTCGGGATGCTCGGCATCACCCCCGAAACCGCTCACGGCGCGGTTCCCGAACTTCTGTATGCCACGTTCCAGTTGATGTTCGCGATTATCACGGCCGCCCTCGTCAGCGGCGCGATCGCGATCGCGCCAAGTTCGCGGCCTGGACGGTGTTCGTCCCGGCGTGGACGATCGTCGTGTATTCGGTGGTCGCGCACTGGGTTTGGGGTTCCGGTGGCTGGCTGAGCAAGCTGGGCACGCTCGACTATGCAGGCGGCCTCGTCGTCGAGATCGTGTCCGGCTGCTCTGCTCTCGCGCTGGCGCTGGTGCTCGGGCCCCGCATCGGCTTCAAGAAAGACGCCATGCGGCCGCACAATCTGCCATTGCTCTTCGTCGGTGTCGGGTTGCTGTGGTTCGGCTGGTTCGGGTTCAACGCCGGTTCTGCCTTGGCCGCCAACGGAACTGCCTCGGCCATCTTTCTCAACACGCTCGTCGCCGGCTGCCTGGGCATGCTCGGCTGGCTCTCGGTCGAACAGATCCGCGACGGCAGGCCCACGACGTTCGGCGCGGCATCCGGTGTGGTCGCCGGTCTCGTCGCCGTCACTCCGTCGTGCGGAACCGTCAATACGCTCGGCGCGGCGGTCGTCGGACTCGCGGCCGGCATCGTGTGCTCATTCGCGGTGGGCGCGAAATTTCGCTTCAACTATGACGATTCGCTCGACGTGGTCGGTGTGCACTTCGTCGGCGGCGTTGTCGGCGTGTCATTGATCGGGCTGCTTGCCACGGCGGCCATGACGTCGGGTCCGCAGGGCCTCTTCTACGGGGGCGGCTTCGCCCAACTGGGCAAGCAGGCGCTGGCGATCGTGGTTGTCGCGTTTTATGCGTTCACGGTCTCGTTCGTTCTCGCAAAGTTGATCGATCGGGTGATCGGTTTCCGGCTCAGCCCAGAAGACGAGGCCACCGGCATCGACCTCGCTCAGCACGCCGAAACCGCCTACGCCGAAGGCGTGCATGGACATCTGCCGTTGCGCCGCCCGGGCTTGGAAGACCGCTTGCAGTAGCCGCGAGGAACCTGCGTCAGCGCGCAGGCAGCTTGAGCACGAAACCCTGAGCGTCGTCCGGTCCCATCGGCCATATGCCGAACCAAGAGCCACCGCCCGGTGCCCGGGAGCCCAGATGATCAGTGACGTACACGTTGTTGCCGCTCGGGTCCACCGCCAAACCCATCGGGTCTACGAAGCGGGGCACCCCGGGCAGCGCCGTCCAGTTGTCTGACCCGGGCGCCAACTTCAGCACGCCTTCCGACGTGATGACGTACACGTTGCCGGCGGTGTCGACCGCGACGTTCTGCTCGCCTGTGCTGAAATTCGCGTTGTCAGGGGCTACCGGCAACGCGGTCCAGGTGTTCGACCCGGGTGCCAGCCTCAGCAGGGAACTGTGGCTTTTGCCGCTGATGCTGATGTAGACGTTGCCGGCGGTGTCCACCGCCACATCGCCGCTGGGACCGCGCGTGCCGGTCTTCGGCAGCACGGTTGGCTTGCTCGCCCCGGCCGCCAACTTCATTACCTGACCGTCGGAGTAGTTGACCACGTACACGGCGCCGGCGCTGTCCACCGCGACACCGTGGGGAGAACGCAGGCCCCGGAAAGGCAGCACGGTTTGGGTGCTCGACCCGGCCGCCAGCTTCACCACCCTCTCGTGGCCGGAGTCGCTGACGTACACGTTGCCCGCCGCATCCACCGCCACGCCGGCGGTGGATGCGTCGATGACCCCGTCGTCGAAGAGATCGAGGCCGGTGAACGGCAGCACGGTTGGGGTGGTCGACCCGGCCGCCAGCTTGAAGACCTGATTGGTGCGGGTCTCGGCGACGTAGACGTTGCCGGCGGCATCCACCGCCACGCCGTGCGGAAGGCGCAGGCCGGTGAACGGCAACGCGAACTGCCGTTCCTGGTCCACCTTCACCTGATCGACTTTGTTCTGACGGTTGCTCGTGACGTTGCCGGCGACCATCATCATCGCGGGAGCCACGACGAATGTGACCACGGCGAAAACGACGCCGTAAATCCAAAGCTTGCGTTTGGGCCGAGCCAGTGGCGCCCCGCCCGCGGCGGTGACGACGCTGCCTTCCGTTGCCCTGTCTTCCAGACGCGGTGCCAAGCCGAACTTGTCGACGAGCGTGAGCCAATCCGCGTCCGAGACCACAAACGCCGGTTCCTCCTCCGAGGGCACCTCGCCGCGCCACGCAAACCGGTAGGCCATCTTGGTGTTGCCGCCCCAAGTCGTCGTTGGGGGGCCGGCCCAATCGGGGCACGCGATGGTCAGCGGTTGCGAGTCGGCAACCTGCACAACCAGGACGGCCGTCGTCAGCGACCCCATGCGAGGAACCGAGCGGGTGCTTTCCGCCGGTGTCGCGGTCACCCGCGCAAGCGGGGCCGAGGCAACGCGGGAATTGCTCGTCAGGTCGATCACCGAGATCGCGTCTTCGCCCACGTCTATGGCCAGGCCGGCTTGGGGCGGGTTGGCATTCAGCCTCACCGCCGTTGCGGTGTTTTTGAACATCCCAAAAAATGAGGACGAATACATTCTCATGGGGTTCGGGACCAGCGGGCAGCGAGTCGGCTGCCCCGGCGTGGCCGGTTGCACATCCAGCCCATTTCGGCCGCCGACCATGGTGAGAAGCTCATCGAACTCCGAGGCCGACACCGTCGCGTCGACGCTGTCCACGGGCGGTGCTTCCAGCGGTGTTCCGGCGGCAATACGATGATCCCGTCCGCCGAGGACGAAGCGGGCGCGGCCACTTCGCAGGTGAAGCGCCGTACCTTTCGTTGCGCCGCCATACCCCGCGAGAGTCCACGGGCCCAGCTGCGAATTATCGAACGAGAAAACCTCGCCCGGCTTCGTACTGGCGGTCAGGCCGTCGTGCCCGACGTCGACCAGGACCGTCTTTTCGCGATTGACCCGCCGCTGGAACGCACGGAAACCCGGCATGAAGCCCAGCAAGAACGCGAAGAACACCACGGCGCCACCGATCTGCCAGACCTTTTCCGACCCCACGATGGAACCGATCAACAAAAGCGTCATATTTATCGCGCCGAGCGCCGTCATGGCCCCGAACATGAGCACGTAGGTGTACTTCATCATCTGCTTGGTGCTGGGCGGAGCGGCGGATGTCACGAAACGGCGCGACGTCGCAGCGTCGTGCGGGCTTGCCGGCGGCAGGTCTGCGCCCGGCTTCCGCTGGGCAAGCTGATGTTCCAGATCGGCGATGCGTTTCTCCGGGTCGTCGTGATCCGTCAGCAGATTGTCCATGGCGTTCCTTTCCGGGGCTGTCGAGCCGCAGATTAACGCGGACCACTTGCGAGATTCATGCGTCTGCTTCGCTACCGATCCCAACTCCAAACGCGCTGCCATGGGTCTTGACAACCCCGGTCCAGAGGTGGATATTCATCATATGATGAGTTCATCGAGCGATGAATTACTGTCGAGGGGCCGCGAACCAGCCGTCAGCATCGACCACCTGCGCGTGATCCGCTACAAACGCCCTGCGCTGCAAGACTTCTCGGTGGAAATAGCCCGGGGCAGCATCACAGGTCTGCTCGGCCCGTCCGGTTGCGGCAAGACCACGCTGATGCGGTGCATCGTCGGCACCCAGATCGTGACGTCGGGCACCGTGACCGTGCTGGGCCACCCCGCCGGATCCGCGACGCTACGCCGTCGAGTCGGTTATCTGCCGCAAGACCCGACGATCTACAACGACCTGCGGATCATCGACAACGTCCGCTACTTCGCGGCGCTGTACGGATTCGACAGCCAGGCCGCTGATGCCGCGATCGAGCGAGTCGGGCTGACGGATCACCGGACCGCATTCTGCGGCAACCTCTCCGGCGGCCAGCGCACCAGGGTGTCGCTGGCGTGCGCGTTGGTCTGCCAACCCGATCTGCTCGTGCTCGACGAGCCAACCGTGGGCCTGGACCCTGTGCTGCGGGTAGATCTTTGGGAACAGTTCACCGAGCTGGCCCGCGGCGGGACCACACTGCTGGTCTCCAGCCACGTGATGGACGAAGCCGACCACTGCGGCGACCTGCTGCTGATGCGCGATGGCCATATGGTCGCACACACCACCCCGACCCAACTACGAGAGGACACCGGATGCACGTCACTGGAGGACGCGTTTCTGTCCATCATCAGGCACAGCACCATGCGCCAAGCCGGTTAGGGCTGAAGGGGTACGCCGCGACCACGACGCGGATCTTGCGCCAGCTGGCCGCTGATCACCGCAGTATGGCGATGATCCTCGCGGTGCCAGTGCTGGTTATCACCTTGATGTACTTCATGTTCCAAAATGCGCCGCACCGACCCGGCACCCCGACGCCGTTCAACAACGCCTGCCTGATCCTGCTGGGCCTTTTCCCGCTGTTCGTAATGTTCATCATCACGGCGATAACCATGCAGCGCGAACGAGCTTCGGGGACGTTGGAGCGCATTCTGACCACCCCGCTGCGCCGCCTCGATCTGCTGATTGCCTATGGCACCGCGTTCTCGATTGCCGCTGCCGCGCAAGCGATCGTGGCTTGCGCCGTGTCGTTTTGGTTCCTCGGCTTCGACACCGCGGGCAGCCCGGTGTGGGTATTCGTGATCGCGATCGTCAATGCGGTGCTTGGCGTCGGGTTGGGCCTGCTCTGTAGCGCGTTCGCGCGCACCGAGTTTCAGGCGGTGCAATTCATCCCGCTGGTGATGGTGCCGCAGCTGCTGTTGGCCGGCATCATCGTCCCGCGCGCGCTGATGCCCGACTGGCTGCACTGGATCAGCAACGTGCTGCCGGCCAGCTACGCGCTGGAGGCCCTGCAACAGGTGGGTGCGCACCCGGAGCTGACCTACATCGCGGTGCGGGACATCGTCGTCGTGTTGGGCTTCGCGCTCGCGGCCCTGTGCCTGGCCGCGGCGACACTGCGGCGACGGACGCCCTAGCGTGCCGGCCACCAACACCGGGCGCAGGCGCCCCGGGCGACCGGCCGGGAACTCCGATACCCGGGACCGGATCCTGGCCAGCGCGCGAGAGCTGTTTGCCCGCAATGGGATTGGTAACACATCGATACGGGCGGTGGCCGCGGCGGCGGGTGTGGATTCGGCGTTGGTGCATCACTACTTCGGCACCAAGGAAAGGTTGTTCGGCGCGGCCGTTCGCATCCCGATCGACCCGATGGAAGTCATCGGCCCGCTGCGCGAGGTGCCCGTCGAGGAACTCGGGTATCAGATTCCGTCAAAGCTGTTGCCGCTGTGGGACTCCGAGCTCGGTGCGGGGTTGATGGCCACGCTGCGCTCGGTGATTGCCGGGTCGGAGGTCAACCTGTTTCGTTCATTCATTCAAGACGTCATCGCGGTCGAGGTGGGTGGACGCGTCGACGATCCCCCGGGCAGCGGAGTCATCCGGGTCCAGTTCGTCGCGTCGCAGCTAATTGGCGTGGTGATGGCGCGCTACATCTTGGAATTGGAGCCGTTCAAGTCGCTGCCGCCCGAGCAGATCGCGCGAACCATCGCGCCAAACCTGCAGCGCTACCTCACCGGGGATCTGCCGGATGTGCTCGCGCCATGAGCCGGGCGTGCTCGTCGTCGTCGACATCGCGGGCCTCGTCGATCAGCAGCACCGGGATGCCGTCCTCGATGCGGTAGGCGCGTCGCAGCCGCGGGTTGTAGAGCAACTCCCCATCGCCTGATTCGACGAGCACCAACGGACCCCGGTCGGCCGGGCACACCAGAATGCTCAGCAGCGAATCGTCAACCATCGGCAGCGCTCAGCTCGGACCGCACGCCCGGAGTCAGCCGGCGGAACTCGTTGCCGACCGCGTCGAAATACCACGTGTGCCGTCCCGCCTTGGGAATCCCGGCCGTGCGCAGGGCACTGACGGTTGGACGGTAGGTTGTCGGGCTGAGCGGCAGCTCCGCCACCACGTGCACGATGTCGGGTCCCCGCCCGACGGGCATGTTGGCGATCGCATCGGTCAGGTCGGCTGCCGTGATCGTCGCTCCCGGCAGCAGCGACACCGCCGAGACCGCCAGCTGCCGGCCATGCACCGGCACGTTGTAGGTCACCGCGAGGTCGACACCGTTGATGTAGCCGAGCGCGTCGGTGATCGGTTCCGTATACACCAGCCCGTGCGCGGTGTGGACCTCGGAGCCGCGCCTGCCCATCAACCAGTAGTCCCCGTCCTCGTCGCGGCGGAAGAGGTACTCGGTCGATATCCAGGTGTCGGCGGGGGCGAAGACCCCGCGTTTGACCGAGGCGGTCGGATCGATCGGCCCATTGGACTGCGCGAGCAGCACCCCGACCTCGTTGACGTCCGCGACCTGCACGAAGCCGCGATCGTTCTCCAGGATCAGGTCATGTTCTGCGTCGTAGGCACCGAGCTCGACGTGCCCGGCGCCGGGCAGCGGACGCCCCTTGCTCCCGATCTTGGCGCCCGACACGTTGGCAAGGACGGCCTGTCCGTCGGTGGTGGCGAAGAACTCGACGACGTGGGCGGGTGCGAACGCATCGACGACCCGTTCCCACAGTCCGGTCGGCATACCCGAGCCGATGAACAGCCGCACCGGATGGTTGCCCTGCAGCACGAACGCCGGATCGTCGACCACCTCACGGAGCATGGCCCACGTGTACGACACGACCGTGACACCGTACTGCCGTATCTCCTGGACGAACCGGTCTGGCTGCAGGCCGCGCGACAGCGCGATGCGGGTGCCACCGACGACGGCGCCACCCAGGTTGACCAACAGCGCGGACTCGTGGTGCAGCGGCGTCAAGCAGTACACGGTGTCTTTGCGGTCGAGGGCGGCAGTCGAAGCGGTTCCGAAGGCCGACACCGCCCAGCGGTAGTTGGTGATCTGCTTGGCGACCAGCTCACCGCTGGCCGTGCTGAATGCGATGGCAGCCAGGTCCCGCGCCAACCCGGGGTTGGGCCGATACCACGCGGGAAGTTCGACGGCGTCTGGGTCGATCTTCTCCATATCAATGACGTCGGCGTCGTCCGGCAAGTGCAGATCGCGCGACTCGCCGCCACCCAGCACCAGTACCGGCCCCGGCAGTTGGCGCGCGGCATCGAGGTTGATGGGGTCGGTCAGGATCTCGGTCACTCCCCCGAGCCGAGCCATCGTGGCTAGGTCTGCGTCGGGCCGCATCACCACGGCAACCGCGCCAAGCCGGGACAAAGCGGCGATCGCCACCAGTGCGCTGGGTCGGGTTTCCATCAGCACGCCTACGCGGTCGCCCTGCCGCACCCCGACTTCGATCAGGCCGCGAACCACGTTGTTGATGCGCCGGTTAACGGCCTCGTAGGTGTGCACGCGCCCGTCGAACAACAGGAATTCGCCCTTCGGGGCGTCGTGTGCCTGCTCGTCGATGATGCGGCCCAACGAAATCCGGGTGTGATCGTTGATCTGTCCCAGCCGCGCCAGCCGCGGCAGCGTTCGGACCGTTTCCACCGCCAGCGTCCGCATGGATTTGTTGGCCGCGACGACCGCGTCAACCGCACCGCGCGCCAGTGCCACCGTCGCCTCGGAGACCTCGCCCAGGCCGTGCGCGAGCCGAGAGCTGAATGCAACACCGCTATCGGTGTGCTCGGCCGGCTGGTCAGCCATCAGGTCGATGTTGTCCGGCTTGTCGCCACCGGTGGAGAGCCAGCGCACCCATTCGGCGACGGTCGGCCAACTCTCCCTGGCCGCCCTGGATCCCACGACCAGGCCGAAATGTCCTGTGCGGATTAGGCGTTCGAATACCTCGGCGTTCGGTGCCGCCCTTCGGATGCCGCGCACCGCCGCGGGCTGGCCGATATCGTCGACCTCGCCGACGAACGCCAGTATCGGGCAGGTGATATCGGTGAGCGTCACCATCTGGCCGTTGATGGCGAAACCGCCGGTCATCATCCGGTTGTGCGCGATGAACTGCTTGAGCAGCTCCGAGATCGCCGGGCCCGACCACGCGATCCACCCTTCGGACTCGAGGAACCTGCGCTGTTGTTCGCGGGGCAACAATGCCTCACGATCATGCAGTTGGCGCACGAAGTCGACACGCGCCTTGGCGGTCTTGAGTGGATCCATCATCTGAAAACCGGTGCGCGCCAACCAGCTTGGAATATTCAACCGGTTGAAGACATGATCGGCCATGAAGTCGGCCATGGCCGGAGCCAAGTTCGGCGGCAAGCCCATGGGCAGCGCGGCCAGGGTGTCCACCGGGGAGCCGAACGCCACGACGCTGGCGATGTTCTTCGAACGCCGGTAGGCCGCCACCTGATAGCACCACATCCCGCCCTGCGAATACCCGACCAGGTGCACATCGTTGCCGGTGGCGTCCTTCACCGTGTCGATCGCCTGACTGAGCGCGACGATGTGGTCGGCGAGGTTCCGGCGCATGCCGCCCTCGACCTTGTCGGGCGAGCCGAAGTCGATGACCCACGGATCGATCCCGCTGGCGTGCAGGATCCCGACCGCGCCGTCCTGCCGTGTGACGTCCCACATGTCGGCCGACATCATCATCGGGTGCACCATCAGCACCGGCGGGCCCACCGGCGGCTGTCCGGGCCGGTTATCCGGTGGAAAGTACCTTCGCAGCTTGTACATCGGTACGCTCTCCACGATCTGGGAGGGCGACGGGACACTACCCGTTTCCAGGCCCCCCAGCCGGATTACTTCCAGGCCGTTCTGCGCCGTGGCGACCAGACGCCCGACCGGTCGCGTGATCATCGACAAATTGAGATCCACCGCTGCTCCCTGAGTCTTGACAGCGTGGACATCATGGCACATCACCGCGCTTAGCGGTTTTGGTCAGGCTGTTTGCCCTCCGGTCCGCTGGCGGTCAGAGAGGATGCCAAGGCATGGCCGGATCACCGATCGGGTGAATTTCCGCCATTTGTCGCATCCGTTCGGCCATCAGGCGGTCCTCTTGCGCGAACTCGCGGTGGCGAGCGGCGTGTTCCCGGTACTCCGCCTTACGAGGTTCGGCGTGTTTGGCTGCTTCGTCGTACACCTTCGCGGTTCGCTCGTGACTGTCCGCAGAATCGTCCAAGCTTTTGGCTGCGGACCGCTGCGACGCCCTCGCGTCCCGCCCCGCCCGCTCGGCTCGTTGAATCGCGCGGAAGGCTTCGTCGGCGGCAAATGGTTGGCCGTCGGGTCCGTCCGGGAAACCGCCGTATGTGTAGACCATCATCCAGTCCTCTCTATTCAGTCAGGATTGACACAGCGGGCGCAGGTCAAACGCCTCAATGGCGACAACTTCGACGAAAAGCGGTTTACCCAACACAAAATCCGGTACGTGCGGCACGCGCACCGCCGCGACGACAGGTGTGAGTGTTGTCGTGACCGCTCGTGGTCTGCGCCGGTGGCTCTCGAATAATTGCCCTATGGCCCACCTACTGGGAGCCGAGGCAGTCCGCCTGGAATATCCGACTCAGCTGGTATTCGAGTCGGTCACGCTCGGAGTCAATGACGGCGCGCGCATCGGCATTGTGGGGCGAAACGGGGACGGCAAGTCCAGCCTGCTGGGCCTGCTGACCGGTCAACTACGGCCCGACTCCGGCCGGGTCACCCGGCGCAGCGGATTGCGTGTCAGCGCGCTGAGCCAGGCGGACACGCTCGACCCGGATCACACCGTGGGCTGGACGCTCGTCGGCGACCAGGCCGAACACCAGTGGGCGGGTGACCCGCGGGTGCGCGACGTGGTCGGCGGGTTGGTGTCCGACATCGCCTGGGACGCGACGGTCGCCACGCTCAGCGGTGGCCAGCGCCGTCGGGTGCAGCTGGCCAGGCTGCTGGTCGGCGAATGGGACGTGATCGCGCTCGACGAGCCCACCAACCACCTCGACATCGAGGGCATCACCTGGCTGGCCGGCCACCTGAAACAACGCTGGGCGCGCGGCACCGGCGGGCTGCTGCTGGTGACGCACGACCGCTGGTTCCTCGACGAGGTCGCCACCACAACGTGGGAAGTGCACGACGGGATCGTCGAGCCGTTCGAAGGCGGCTACGCGGCGTACGTGCTGCAGCGGGTCGAGCGCGACCGGCTGGCCGCCGCGGCCGAGGCCAAGCGGCAGAACCTGATGCGCAAAGAGCTGGCCTGGCTGCGCCGGGGTCCGCCGGCGCGGACCTCCAAGCCCAAGTTCCGGATCGAGGCCGCCAACCAACTCATCGCCGACGTGCCACCGCTGCGCAACACCGTCGAGTTGGCCAAGCTGGCGACCGCTCGGCTCGGAAAGGACGTCATCGACCTGCTCGACGTGTCGGTCTCGTTCGCGTCTTCCGGCGACCGCCCTGTGCTGCGCGACATCGAATGGCGAATCGCGCCGGGCGAACGCACCGGCATCGTCGGGGCCAACGGCGCCGGGAAGTCGACGCTGCTGGGATTGATCGCCGGCACCATCGCGCCGGACACCGGACGGGTCAAGCGCGGCAAGACCGTGCGGCTGGCGGTGCTCGACCAACGGGGCGACGAACTGGCGGCGCTCGCCGACGACCGGATCGCCGACGTACTGGGTGGGCTGCGCGGCGACTATCAGGTCGACGGCCGCGACGTCACCCCCGCCCAGCTGTTGGAGCGACTCGGGTTCGCCCGCGGCCAGCTGTCCTCGCGGGTCGGCGACCTGTCCGGCGGTCAGCGACGGCGGTTGCAGCTGATGCTCACGCTGCTGTCCGAACCCAATGTCCTACTGCTCGACGAGCCCACCAACGACGTCGACACCGAAATGCTCACCTCCACAGAGGATCTGCTCGACTCCTGGGCGGGCACCCTGATCGTCGTCTCGCACGACCGATACCTGCTCGAGCGCGTCACCGATCAGCAGTACGCGATCCTCGACGGCCGGTTGCGGCACCTGCCCGGCGGCATCGACGAATATCTGCGCCTGGCCGCCAATTCCAAGCCCGTGGAGCAACCGACCAGCACCGCCGCCAAGCCGCAGGCGATGTCCGGCGCCGACCGGCGTGCCGCCGAGAAGGAGCTGGCCGCGACGGACCGTCAGCTCGCAAAGCTCGCCGATCGAATCGCGGCCAAACACCGCGAACTCGCCGAGCACGACCAGTCCGATCACGTCGGCCTGGCGAGCCTGACCCAAGAGTTGCGCGGCCTGGAAGACGAGGTCGCCGCGACGGAGAGCC
>Ga0318527_10000227_pt1 | contig 11279 bp, 9 predicted proteins | sample GRESIP052b4f25_FD_203533 | JGI IMG/M metagenome (GOLD analysis project Ga0318527, IMG submission 203533) | Tropical soil microbial communities from Luquillo Experimental Forest, Puerto Rico - GRE.SIPMG.052b4f25 | ecosystem: Environmental > Terrestrial > Soil > Tropical forest > Bulk soil...
GCACCGGCACCTCATCGGGGAGATCGCGATACAGGTAGACGCTGGCCCCGGCGGGCAGCACGGTGCCCTCGTCGACCACCGCGCCGTCCGCGTCGACGACTTCCCCGGCCAGGACCTTGGCGCGGGCCGGCGGGCCGAAACGGGCGGTCAGCTCGACCAGCACCGGCCCGCCGTGCAGCCGCACCCGGGCGGGACCCAGGCCGTCCCGGACCGGAAGCGGCGCGGGCTTCGCTGACATTTAGGCCATCTCAGCTGAGCGGTACCGGCTCGAGGATCTCGGCGCGCGCCTCCGGGGCGCTGGCCCGCAACTCGTCCGCCGACACGTCGTCGGGCTGGGCCTGCGACAGCACTTCGGCCTCCACCCGCGCGGTGTAATTGGCGACCTCGCGCTCGACGTCCGCGGCGGTCCATCCCAGCGCGGGCGCCACCACCTCGGCCACCTCGCGGGCGCAGTCGACGCCACGATGCGAGTATTCGATCGAGATGCGCATCCGACGGGCCAGGATGTCCTCCAGATGCAGGGCTCCCTCGGCGGTGACGGCATACAGGGCCTCCACCTTCAAGTAGCCCGGCGCCTCTTTGATGGCGCTGAGCAGCCCTGAATTCTCGGCCGCCGACGCCAGGACGTCGCCGATCAGCGAACCGTAGCGGTCCAGCAGATGGCGCACGCGATGCGCGTGCAGACCTTTCAGCGCGGCCACGTGCTCGGCCTGATTGACCAGCGCGAAGTAACCGTCGGCGCCCAGCAGGCTCACCTTCTCGGTGATCGACGGAGCCACCCGGGTCGGAATGAACTGGGCCGCGGCGTCGATCGCGTCGGCGGACATCACCCGGTAAGTGGTGTACTTACCGCCGGCGATCGCCACCAGGCCGGGCGCGGGCACCGCGACGGCGTGCTCGCGGGACAGCTTGGAGGTTTCCTCGCTTTCCCCGGCCAGCAGCGGCCGCAGCCCGGCGTAGACGCCGTCGATATCCGCATGCGTCAGCGGGGTGGCCAGAACGGTGTTGACGGTCGCGAGGATGTAGTCGATGTCGGCCTTGGTGGCCGCGGGGTGCGCGAGATCGAGGTCCCAGTCGGTGTCGGTGGTTCCGATGATCCAGTGGCTGCCCCACGGGATGACGAACATCACGGACATTTCGGTGCGCAGGATGATCGCGACGTCGCTGACGATTCGGTCCCGCGGCACCACGACGTGCACGCCCTTGGATGCCCGCACCTGGAACCGCCCGCGCTGCTTGGACAGCGCCTGAATCTCGTCGGTCCACACCCCGGTCGCGTTGACCACGACGTGGCCACGAACTTCGGCGATCGAGCCGTCCTCGGAGTCGCGGACCCGCACGCCGATCACGCGATCGCCCTCGCGCAACAACGCGACCACCTGGGTGGAGGACCGCACCACCGCGCCGTAATGCGCGGCGGTGCGCGCGACCGTCATGGTGTGCCGGGCGTCGTCGACGACGGTGTCGTAGTACCGAATCCCGCCGATCAACGAGGTGCGCTTCAGGCCCGGGCTCAGTCGCAAAGCGCCGGCGCGGGTCAAATGCTTTTGCGGCGGAACGGATTTCGCGCCACCGAGACGGTCGTAGAGGAAGATGCCGGCCGCGACATAAGGACGTTCCCACCCGCGCTTGGTCAGCGGAAACAGGAATGGCATCGGCTTGACCAGGTGTGGTGCCAGCTTGGTCAACGACAGTTCGCGCTCATAGAGCGCCTCGCGGACCAGCCCGAACTCCAGTTGCTCGAGGTAGCGCAACCCGCCGTGGAACATCTTCGACGAGCGACTCGATGTGCCCGAGGCAAAATCGCGCGCCTCGACCAGCGCCACCTTGAGCCCGCGGGTGGCGGCATCCAACGCGCATCCGGAACCCACCACACCGCCGCCGATGACCACCACGTCGAACTGCTCGGTGCCGAGCCGCTCCCAGGCCACCTGTCGTTCCCGCGGTCCCAGCGCGGAAGCCGGCGAGCTCTGCTCGCTGGGTACGTGGATCGGGTCACTCACGGCAAAGGCTCCTGTCCGGTTACTCGTCAGTAGGCGTGCTGTACCAAGGCTAGTTGGTCCGGCGCCCGGGGGTCGGCCTTAGTCCAGGTCGTCGTGGGCCATCAGCCGCCGCGCGGCCTCGGTGATCGAACCGGATAACGACGGGTAAACGGCCAGCGTGTCTGCCAACTCGTTGACGCTGATGCGGTTTTGCACCGCCACCGCGATGGGCAGGATCAACTCGGACGCGATCGGCGCCACCACCACACCGCCGATCACCACGCCGGTGGACGGGCGGCAGAAGATCTTCACGAAGCCTTGCCGCAACCCCGACATCTTGGCGCGCGCGTTGGTCCGCAACGGCAACATGATGGACCGGGCAGGCACCGAACCGTCGTCGATCATCGATTGCGGCACCCCGACGGCGGCGATCTCGGGCCTGGTGAACACCGTCGCCGCTACCGTGCGCAACCGGATCGGGCTGACGCCCTCGCCCAGGGCGTGGTACATAGCGATCCGGCCCTGCATCGCCGCGACCGACGCCAAGGGCAGCAGGCCGGTGCAGTCGCCCGCGGCGTAAATGCCGGCCACTGATGTGCGCGACACGCGGTCCACGGTCAGGTAGTCGCCGCGCCCGAGCTCGATGCCGACCCGTTCCAGGCCTAGGCCGGTGGTGTTGGGGACCGACCCGATGGTCATCAGGGCGTGGCTGCCCTCGACGGAGCGGCCATCGGTCATCGTGACCAGAACCCCGGCTTCGGTGCGGGTGACCGCCTCGGCGCGGGCGTTTTTGAACAGCTCGACGCCCCGTTCGGAGAACGACTCTTCCAAAACCAGTGCCGCGTCGGTGTCCTCGTAGGGCAGCACGTGGTTCTGGCTGGCCACCACCGTTACCCGAACGCCCAGCTCGGTGTAGGCATTGACGAACTCGGCGCCGGTGACGCCCGAGCCGACCACGATGAGGTGATCGGGCAAGGACTGCAGGTCGTAGAGCTGCCGCCAGGTCAGGATTCGTTCGCCGTCCGGCTGGGCCGACGGCAGGACCCGCGGGCTGGCGCCGGTGGCGATCAGCACGACGTCGGCGTCGTGCTCGCTGGTGGTGCCGTCGGCGGCGGTGGCCTTGACGCGGTGGTGGGCCAGTCCGGGCGTGGAGTCGCACAGCTCGCCCCGGCCGGCGACCAGGTGCACACCCGCGCTGAGCAGGTCGGCGGTGATGTCGGCGGACTGCTCCGCGGCCAGCGCCTTGACCCGGGAATGGATTTGCGGCAACGAGATCTTGGCATCGTCGATATCGATGTCGAAGCCCAGCCGAGGTGCCCGGCGAAGTTCGGTGCGCAGCCAGGTGGAGGCGATGAACGTCTTGGAAGGCACGCAGTCGTCGAGCACGGCGGCCCCGCCGATCCCGTCCGAGTCGACGACGGTGACGTGAGTTGTGTCGGGGTGTGAGGTGGCGGCGACAAGCGCGGCTTCGTAGCCGGCCGGGCCTCCACCGAGGATCACGATGCGAGTCACCACAAGCCCTAACCTAGCCGTGGGACGGGCTGTACCGCAGCGCGGCGTGGGATGGAAACGCTGCGAAACGGTTGGATGAATACCGCTCGACCGTGTGCCGTTTAAGCTTTTCCCGTGCCGCTCTACGCCGCCTACGGGTCGAACATGGATCCCGAGCAGATGCTGCAGCGCGCGCCGCACTCGCCGATGGCCGGAACGGGCTGGCTGCACGGGTGGCGGTTGACGTTCGGCGGCGAGGACATCGGCTGGGAAGGGGCACTGGCCACCATCGTCGAGGATCCGGATTCGAAGGTGTTCGTTGTCCTTTACGACATGACTTCGTCGGACGAGAAGAACCTCGACCGGTGGGAGGGCTCCGAGTTCGGCGTGCACAAGAAGATCCGATGCCGGGTCGAGCGGATTTCGTCGGACACCACCACCGATCCGGCGCTGGCTTGGCTGTATGTGCTGGACGCCTGGGAGGGCGGCCTGCCGTCGGCGCGCTACCTCGGCGTGATGGCCGACGCCGCCGAAATCGCCGGTGCGCCAGAGGATTACGTCCATGGCCTCCGGACTCGCCCGGCTCACAACATCGGCCCGGGAACTTCCGCCTAGTTCTCCCCTAGAAAAGTGCGGCCTGGCCGACGATGTTGACCATCACGCGCACCCCGATCGCCAGGGCCCGCTCGTCGAGATCGAAGGTGGGCTGGTGCAGGTCCAACTGTGGTCCGTCGCCCGACCACACGCCCAAACGAGCCATCGCGCCGGGAATCTCCTCCAGGTACCAGGAGAAATCCTCACCGCCACCCGATTGCCGCGTGTCGGCCAAAGCATCGGGACCGACGGCTTCGATCGCGTGCGTCAGTATGTGCGTCGAAACCTCCTCGTTGACCACCGGTGGCACGCCGCGCCGGTATTGCAGCGTGTGTTCGATCGCCAGCGGCGCCAGCAGGCCCGTGACGACCTGGCGGATGAGCTCCTCGAGGTCGACCCAGGTATGCCGGCTGGCGGTGCGAACGGTGCCGGCCAGCACGCCGGTTTGCGGAATGGCGTTGGGGGCCACGCCCGCATTGACCGCGCCCCACACCAGCACGGTGCTGTTGCGCGGGTCGATGCGGCGCGACAGCACCCCGGGCACCCCGGTGATCAGCGTGCCGAGCCCGTAGACCAGGTCGGCGGTCAGGTGTGGACGCGACGTGTGCCCGCCCGGCGAATACAGCGTGATCTCGATCTGGTCGGCCGCCGAGGTGATGGGGCCCGGCCTGACCGCGACCTTGCCGACCTCGAGCCGGGGATCGCAATGCAGGGCGAAGATTCGCGACACGCCAAATAGCGCCCCGGCGGCGATGGCGTCGATCGCCCCGCCCGGCATCAACTCCTCGGCGGCCTGGAAAATCAGCCGAACCCCGACCGGCAGCTCGGGCACGGTCGCCAATGCCAGCGCCGCACCCAACAGGATTGCGGTGTGCGCGTCATGTCCGCAGGCGTGCGCGACGTTGGGCATGGTCGACTCGTACGGCGCGCCGGTTCGCTCGGCCATGGGCAGCGCATCCATGTCGGCCCGCAACGCGATCCTGGGCTCATGCTCGGGGCCCATGTCGCAGACCAACCCGGTCCCGCCGGGTAGCACTTTCGGGTTCAGCCCCGCGTCGGCCAACCGCTCGGCGACGAACTGCGTGGTGGCGAACTCCTGTCGGCCCAACTCCGGGTAGCGGTGGATGTGCCGGCGCCATTCCACCAGGTCCGCGTGGTGGGCGGCCAGCCACGATTCGGCGGTGTCGGCGAGGCTCATGCCGGCGCCCCGCTGTGTCTGCGCTGCTGCGCGGCCAGCACCCGGTCGCGTTCGTCAGGGGTCTGCGCCAGGTGAACAACCGTGCGCGCCAGCATGATCGCGCCGTCCACGACCGCCCGGTCCGCGCTGGGGCCGGCGGCGGCGGCGGCGAAGGCGCGCTGGTGCACTGTGGCGCCGCCGGCGTCGACCCCGATCACCGGATGGATCCCCGGCAGCAGCTGCGTCACGTTACCCATGTCGGTGCTGCCCATGGGAAGCCCAGTCTCCACCTCGGGCGCCACCGGCTTCCGTCCGAGTCGGCGCATCTCCTCCCGGCACACGTCGGCCAGCCATTTATCGGGCTTGAGCTCCGCGTACGCCGGCGCCGGGTTGTCGATTTCGTATTCGCAGCCGGCGGCCAGGGCGCCCGCGGCGAAGCACGCGTACACCCTGCCCTCCAGCTCGCGCAGCGAATCCGATTCGGCCGCCCGCATCGCATACTGCAGCGTCGCGTGCCCGGGGATGACGTTGACGGCCTGCCCGCCGTTGGTGACGATCCCGTGTACCAGTTGCCCCGGCGCCAGTTGCTGCCGTAGCACGCCGATGGCCACCTGCGCGACCGTCACGGCGTCAGCGGCGTTGACCCCCAGATACGGCGCCACGGCGGCATGCGATTCCCTGCCGCGGTAGTCCACGATCACCTCGGACAATGCCAGCGAGCGCGCCGCGGCGATGTCGGTCGGCCCGGGATGCACCATCACCGCCACCGCGACGTCGTCGAACGTCCCGGCCTCCAGCAGCAGCGCCTTCCCGCCGCCGGCCTCCTCGGCGGGAGTTCCCAACAGCGCCACAGTCAGGCCCAGGTCGTCGGCCACCTCCGCCAGCGCCAGCGCGGTGCCCACCGCCGACGCCGCAATGATGTTGTGCCCGCAGGCATGCCCGATCTCGGGCAGCGCGTCGTACTCGGCGCAAACCCCGACGACCAGCGGCCCGCTGCCGAAGTCGGCGCGGAAAGCGGTGTCCAAGCCGCCCGCACGCGGGGTGATCTCGAAACCGCGCTCAGCGACCAGCGTCTGCGCCTTGGCGCAGCTCCGGTACTCCGCGAACGCCAGCTCGGGCTCGGCGTGGATGGCATGGGACAACTCGACAAGATCGCCCCCACGTCGCCGCACGACGTCCTCGACGCTGTCTAACGGGGCTGTGGGCACTCTGGCAGTATCCCACCGCCCAGATCCTTCGCTCCCCGAATCGCGACCAGCTTGGTTAAGCTCGCCCGGTGAGCGACCCCGCGCCCGATCCCGAGGAACTCGCGCGGCAAGCGGCACAGGCCATCGGCGAGCGCACCGGGATCGCCGAGCACGACGTCGCCATCGTTCTCGGGTCGGGGTGGTCACCTGCGGTTGCGGCCCTGGGCTCCCCGTCGGTCGCGTTGCCTCAGGCCGAATTGCCCGGGTTCGCACCGCCGGCCGCCGTGGGGCACACCGGCGAACTGTTGTCGGTTCCGATCGGTGGGCATCGTGTGCTGGTGATGGTGGGCCGCGTGCACGCCTACGAGGGGCATGACCTGCGCCACGTCGTGCACCCGGTTCGGGCAGCCTGCGCAGCCGGGGCGCGCATCGTCGTGCTCACCAACGCGGCCGGCGGACTGCGCCCGGACATGGCGATCGGCCTACCGGTGCTGATCAGCGATCACCTGAACCTGACGGCGCGGTCACCGCTGGTAGGCGGGCAGTTCGTGGATCTGACCCATGCCTATGCACCGCGCCTGCGACAGCTCGCACGCCAGGCCGACCCGGAGCTGACCGAAGGCGTCTACGCCGGGGTGCCCGGACCGCACTACGAGACGCCCGCGGAGGTCCGGATGCTGCGGATGTTGGGCGCCGACATGGTGGGCATGTCGACGGTCCACGAGACCATCGCGGCCCGGGCGGCCGGCGCCGAGGTGCTGGGGGTGTCGCTGGTGACGAACCTGGCCGCCGGGATCGCGGGGCGTCCGTTGAGCCATGCCGAGGTGCTCGCGGCCGGGGCCGCGTCGGCCAGCCGGATGGGCGCGCTGCTGGCCGACGTCGTGGCCCGGTTCTGATGACGTGACGCCTGAGGAGTGGATCGCGCACGATCCGGACCCGACGACCGCCGCCGAGCTCGCGGCGTGTGGTCCCGACGAACTTGCGGCGCGGTTCGCCCGCCCGCTCACGTTCGGCACCGCGGGGTTGCGCGGTCCGGTGCGCGGCGGCCCGGACGCCATGAACGTGGCGGTGGTGTCGCGTGCCACCTGGGCGGTGGCACAGGTGCTTACGCGTCGCGGGCTGGCCGGTTCGCCGGTGATCGTCGGGCGCGACGCCCGCCACGGCTCGGCTGTGTTCGCCACCGTGACGGCTGAAGTCCTTGCCGCCGAAGGTTTTTCGGTACTGCTGCCGCCGGGACCGGTGCCCACGCCGGTGTTGGCGTTCGCGGTGCGCCACACCGGCGCCGCTGCCGGGATTCAGATCACGGCGTCGCACAACCCGGCGACCGACAACGGCTACAAGGTCTACCTCGATGGCGGCATCCAGATCGTCTCCCCGACCGACCGTCAGATCGAAACCGCGATGGCCGCCGCTCCTTTCGCCGACCAGATCGCCCGCACGCCAGTCCCACAGGCCGACACCGGTCTGGTCGAGCAATACATCGAGCGCGCCGCCGGGGTGCGGCGCTCCGCCGGTTCGGTGCGGGTAGCCCTGACGCCGATGCACGGGGTGGGTGGCGCGGTGGCCGTCGACACCCTGCTGCGCGCCGGCTTCCACAACGTGCACACCGTGGCGACGCAGTTCGAACCGGACCCCGACTTCCCCACCGTCGCGTTCCCGAACCCCGAGGAGCCCGGCGCCACCGACGCGTTGCTAGCGCTGGCCGCAGACGTCGAAGCCGACGTCGCGATCGCGCTGGATCCCGACGCCGACAGATGCGCGGTCGGCATACCCACTGGGAGATCCAGGTCGGGATGGCGGATGCTGACTGGCGACGAAACCGGTTGGCTGCTGGGCGATTACATTTTGTCGCGGACCGACAACCCGGAGACCGCCGTGGTGGCCAGCACGGTGGTGTCGTCGCGGATGCTGGCGACGATCGCCGCGCACTACGGCGCAACCCACGTCGAGACCCTCACCGGGTTCAAATGGCTGGCACGCGCCGACTTCGGCGTGCCCGGCGCCGCCCTGGTGTACGCCTACGAGGAAGCGATCGGGCACTGCGTCGACCCGGACGCGGTGCGCGACAAAGACGGCATCAGCGCCGCGGTACTGATGTGCGATCTGGTGGCGATGCTCAAAGACCGGGGTCGTACGGTCCCCGACGCGCTCGACGACCTCGCACGACGGTACGGCGTGCACGACGTCGCGGCGGTGTCGCGGCGGGTCGCCGGCGCCGACGAGGCCGCCGAACTGATGGGGCGGCTACGGGCGGCGCCGCCGAGTCGGCTGGCCGGGTTCACCGTGACCACCACTGACATCGCCGACGTGTTGATCTTCACCGGCGGCGACGACGAAGCGTCCGCCCGAGTGGTGGTACGGCCCTCGGGAACCGAGCCGAAGCTGAAGTGCTACTTGGAGGTTCGTTGTGCGGCGACCGACGACCTGCGATCCGCGCGGGCAAGGGCCCGCGCGATCCGCGACGAGTTGGTAGAAGTGGTGCGAAGCTGGTGAGCCGCTAACGCGGGCCGAACTGGCGGTCGCCCGCATCGCCGAGCCCCGGCACGATATACGCGTCCTCGTTAAGCCCGTCGTCAATGGCCGCGGTGAACAACCGCACGGTCGGCGCCGTTTTCTCAAGTGCCGCAATGCCTTCCGGTGCGGCGACCACGCACAGCACCGTGATGTCCGTCGCGCCGCGGCGCTGCAACAAACCGATGGTGTGCGTCATCGACCCGCCGGTGGCCAGCATGGGGTCGAGAACAATTACCGGTTGGGCGGTCAGGTCGTCGGGTAGCGATTCCAGATATGGGACCGCCTGGTGGGTTTCCTCGTCGCGGGCGACACCGACGAAACCGACCCGGGACTCCGGTATGGCGGCATTTGCCTCATAGACCATGCCCAAGCCGGCGCGCAGCACCGGGACCAGCAGTGGCGGTTTGGCCAAGCGCGATCCGATCGTCTCCGCGATCGGGGTGCGTATCGGGACTGCCTCGCACGCTGCGTCACGGATGGCCTCGTAGACCAGCACCAGCGTCAGCTCGCGCAATGCGGCCCGGAACGCCGCGTTGTCGGTGCGTTCGTCGCGCAGCGTGGTCAGCCGGGCCAACGCCAACGGGTGATCAACGACGCGCACGTCCACGGGATTTGACCCTATATAACAATCCTGCTTCGTTTGGTTAAGGTCCTGCTGACACGCTCGCGTCGGCGCCGTCGGCGTGCCAAATCCGGCCATATACTCCGCGAGTGCTGAGCCGAATTAAAGGTCCAACAAGGTTGATAGGCACGGCATATCGAGCGCTTGGGCTGGTCGGTGCGGTTGCGTCGGCGGCGCTGATCGCCATTCCGCTGGTGCCTCGAGTCGGCCTTGCGGCCGCCGCGATTCCGCAGCCCGCCCACGTCGTGATCGTGGTGGAAGAGAACCGTTCTGAGAGCAACATCATCGGCAGCAAGTCGACGCCGTTCATCAACGCGCTGGCGGCCAACGGCGCCAACATGGCCCAGTCGTTCGCCGAAGCGCATCCCAGCGAGCCGAATTACCTGGCGCTGTTCGCCGGCAGCACATTCGGGCTGACCAAGGACGCGTGCCCCGTCAACGGCGGCAACACCCCCAACCTGGCTTCTGAGTTGCTCGCCGCCGGCGACACGTTCATCGGTTACGCCGAGGGCCTGCCCGCGGTGGGTTCGACGGCCTGCAGTGCGGGCAAGTACGCACGCAAGCACGTGCCCTGGGCGAACTTTTCCAACGTGCCGCCGGCGAACTCGCTGCCGTTCTCCGCATTTCCGATGGGAAACTACGCCAACCTGCCAACCGTGTCGTTCGTCATTCCCAACAACGACGACAACATGCATGACGGCTCCGTCGCGCAGGGCGACGCCTGGCTGAGCCAACAGCTGTCGGGCTACGCCAACTGGGCGGTGGCCAACAACAGCCTGCTCATCCTGACCTGGGACGAGGACGACGGCGGCCCTCGCAACCAGATCCCGACGGTGATCTACGGCGCGCATGTGCAGCCCGGCACCTACAACGAACCGATCAGCCACTACAGCGTGCTTTCCACGTTGGAGCAGATGTATGGGCTGCCCAAAACGGGCAACGCGGCGAACGCCGCTCCGATCGCCACCATCTGGGGCACGTAGCCGGTCCGGGCGCCCTCGCCGCGCGTCGCTATTCTGTGCCGCATGGTTGCTGACCTCGTGCCCGTCCGCCTGAGCCTGTCCGCCGGTGACCGCTACACGGTGTGGGCACCCCGCTGGCGCGACGCCGGCGACGAGTGGGAGGCGTTTCTGGGCAAGGACGAGGACCTGTACGGCTTCCAGACCGTCGCGGACCTGGTCGCGTTCGTGCGTTCGGACTCCGACAACGATCTCGTTGACCACCCCGGGTGGGAGGACCTGACCTCGGCGCACGCGCACAACCTCGAACCCGCCGAAGACAAGCGGTTCGATCTGGTCACCATCGAGGAGCTGGTGTCGGAGAAGCCGACCGAGGAGTCGGTGTCCGCGCTGGCCGCTGCGCTGGAAATCGTGTCGTCCATCGGATCGGTCTGCGAGCTGCCGGCGGTGTCGAGGTTCTTCAACGGCAACCCCACCCTGGGCACCGTCGCCGGCGGAATCGACCACTTCGCCGGTAAGGCCGGTCAGAAACGCTGGAATTCGATCGCCGAGGTCATCGGACGAAGCTGGGACGACGTGCTCAGCGCGGTCGAAGAGATCATCAGCACTCCCGAGGTCGATGAAGAGCTGTCGGCCAAGGCCGCCGACGAACTGGCCGAAGAGCCCGAAGAGCCCGAAGAGCCCGAAGCCGAAGCGGCCGACGAATCCGATGCGGAGACCGCCGAGGATGCCGCTGAGGACGCCGCGGAGGAC
>Ga0318527_10000228_pt1 | contig 11233 bp, 10 predicted proteins | sample GRESIP052b4f25_FD_203533 | JGI IMG/M metagenome (GOLD analysis project Ga0318527, IMG submission 203533) | Tropical soil microbial communities from Luquillo Experimental Forest, Puerto Rico - GRE.SIPMG.052b4f25 | ecosystem: Environmental > Terrestrial > Soil > Tropical forest > Bulk soil...
ACGACCCGCACACCGCGAGCGGCGAGAAATTCAACAAGAACGAGTTGACCGCCGCCCACCGCACGTTGCCGTTCGGCACGCGGCTGCGCGTGACCGACGTCGATACGGGACGCTCGGTGACGGTGCGCGTCAACGACCGCGGCCCGTTCGTTCGCGGCCGCGTGGTCGACGTCTCGGCGTCCGCCGCCGAAACGCTGGGCATCACCGGCAAAGGCGTGGCCAAGGTCAAGGTCGACGTCGTCGAAGCTGGCGCAAAATAGCCTTCCTGCGTCGCGAACCGGCCTCGACGTCTCGGCGTCCGCCGCCGAAACGCTGGGCATCACCGGCAAAGGCGTCGCGAAGGTCAAGGTCGACGTCGTCGACTAGGCGACGGCAGCGCTGGGGCTGTTGGCGGAAACCGAGTGTCGCTCACTCATAAATCGTCATTGTCCGAGCAATCGCCGGCTGATGTCCGCATGGCCCGCGAAAGCGGCGCGGCCATCGGCGGGTGGGCGCCAGGAACGCACTCGTGCCCTACAGCTAACCGCGTCATTCGATGACCCCGCCGGCTAGCAATTGCATCGAGTTGGGGATCGGGAGCCTAGCGGCTTCGCGGCCTTAGGTTGATGACCAGCTCGTAACACGTCGCGGCCGAGCGCTAGCGACACGCGCGGAACGCGCCTCTCGCCTGGGCGCATCGTCGCAGGCCGTCGCGTGCGGCCTGAAAGGCGGCCTACGCCGTCAGTGTTTCGGCACTATCCCGCAACGCTTGAATCTGGAGCATGAGTTCAACCACGATGCCTCGAAGCTGTGCATTCTCGGCTTCGAGCCGGTCAAGGACTCTTTGATTGCTCGTCCCCGTGGTTTCAGAATTCCACCGTGGCAGACCTAGTCTTTTGACCATATGTCCCATCGAACCGCCTCTCGGTTGCGAAGCACGCTTACGTGCAAGCTGCAGGCTCAGTACATTATTCATGAACCACCCCCCACTCTCCCCAAGCCATCCCCCAACCATTGGTTGGATGGCGCCCATGCCTTCCGGAACGCTCCCCATCGATGACGTAACAAGCAAACAAGCCCCGCGTGGACGGGGCTGAATTTGGGAGAGGCTAGCGACGCCGTTGCGCTTGCGATGTGATGGCGATCACAAAAATGCGCTTTTCTGCCGTGTGTTGCAGAAGATGCGCCTTCAAGCCCAAGTCAATCCGCGACCTTGCCATGTCGCAGAAGTGCCAACGGCGATGGTTGGATGGCAGTGTCTTTTCTGTTCACATTGCACTAAGCGGGCGTCCAAGAGAGGCGTTCCTTCCTATGCGCGACTACAGTCTGCGCGGTGTGCGAACACGCCCAGCCCCGTCGCCGTCCCACATGCCGATCCTGCAGGCAAACTGCGGCAGGTCTTCACGGGGAGCGCCCCTAGCTAGACGCCGGTTGGTGGCCAAAGCGTAGAGCCGTCTCGCTGGCGAGACGCGAGGTCGCCGCTCGTGAGAGCAAGCCGCGCATCAGCGTGGCGAGTGTGGCAAACAGAACACAGTGCCGGGGGAATCGATAGGGAAGCATAGAAAGCGGCAGGCGCGGCGGGAACCCTCTGAAAGGTTGGATGTTGGCCGTCCCGAGATGTTCGGGGGGCTCTAGTTCCGAACATTTCTGGATCGATGGGCAGCGACTGCGGGCCGCTCGAAGGCGCCGCAGCGCAAAAGGCGAGCCGTTCTCGCGCGTTGCTCCTCGACAATGGGGGGTGGATCATGAACAATGTACTGCGTCTGCAGCTTGCCGGTGGGCGCGCTCGGCAACCGAGAGGCGGGTCGAATGGACCCGCCTTGTCAGCGCGGAATCCTCAAACCACGCAGCTTGATGGGCAGAGTGCCGGCGATCAGAGATTATTTGAGCGGCTCGAAGCAGAGAATGCGCGACTTCGAGGCAGGGTGGTGGATCTCATGCTCCAAATTCAAGCGCTGCGCGATGGCGCCAGTCCTTGCCGTCATCCGGCCGGTTTTCGATGATGACGCATTGGCGGCTGCATGATGCGAATCCGGGCCGGATGGAATTTTTCGGAAAGACAGCTGGCCATTTATCGGGATGCTCGTCGTCGTCGCGTCATGCCGAAAGCTTTTGTTCTCTGGGCAGCTTCTTCGAGCTTGATCTTCTCAAGAAGCAGATCGGTCACCAGTCGCCGCAACCGTGAATTTTCGAGCTGGAGTTCGGTAATTCGGTCGTCCCCGCTGCGCGTCCAATCGGGCTCGTCCGCCTCGCGTGCAGGCTGAGGCGCAGGCGGCGGCGCTTTGCGCCACCGGTGCAAGGTCATGACACTCACACCCAGCGTGCGCGCAATTTCGCTTTGCGGTTTGCCTTGCCCAGCCAAATCATTTGCCTGCGCCAGCTTCGTCGCGACTTCCACCTTGGAGTGCCGTTTCTGCGTAGCCATAGCAGCTTCCCCTCAACCTCCAATATAGACCTCTTCGACCTTCGCCTGGTCGAAAAGATGGTCAATCCGTTTCGGCTTAGGTGGGTGCATGGGCCATTGGTAAGGCCGCGCATCTTCCCATCTTGGCGATTTATGACCAAGTCGAGGTAAAGGTGCGACACCCGCAATTACCCTGCGGCCTCACTCCTGCAAGCCTTGATGCATTTGCGACCCCCCGGCGGCACTTCGATTCAAGCAATGGTCGCCAACCGGCATTCGTTGGTTCGAAGATTCCCTGGTCCCTGCTTGACACAATTTATGCGCCATTACAATTGGATCTGCGGTTGCACTAACAAAAAAAGCGCCGAGGACCTGAACGCTTTTGCGGCAACTGGCCATACAGTCGTATACGCGTCGCGGTGTCGATCTTGTGCCTTCGATACGATGCACTTTAAGTACCGGCCAGAGTTGCTTTGAGCTAGCAACTAATTGCAAGCAAGTCGCCTGCGCGGACACGACAGGCCATCCCCTGGGTGCGGCGGTCGGTTTTTCTCGGCTTTGCCTCAATCGCTGCCGGACGGCGCCGAATCCCCCCTTCCCGGAGCACCGACACTCTCCCCGCCGCCGTCCTCTTTGGAATGCTTCCAAGCTTCTTCCTGCCGCTTGCGTTCCCTCCCGATCGCCGCTAACGGCCACACCAGCACGTCTCCACGCTGCACGGGCTGATCTTGGTCTCGTCCCCACGCCCCTGGGCATTGACTGCAATCCCGGCCGCGGCGGTCCGCGTTTACCGTCAGCACGGTCGTCGGAAGCGGTAGTATCGGGTCCGGCTTTTGCAACCCACGTCGAGCCCTCCCCGTGTCATGACCTCGCCTAACGCGGGGGAAACCGGGCAGTACGGACGGGTCGCGAAAAAACTCACCTATGCAGGAGGACTCGCGGCGGGATTGGAACGGCCGGCGACATGTTCTTTCTTCAGCCCCGGATCAAAGCTCAATGGCGGGGTCCTGTTTCTGATCGTCGGGTCAGCGGGATGTTTGCGCTCGCTCTCTCTCGATGATGAGTCGGACCATGGATTTGTTTTCTTGACTGCCGAGGCGGCCGTGCGTGCGGCCGCGGATGGCTATACGCTATGGCTATAGCGCCCCTGATGCAGCCGCTCCCCCGGTCACAGCCGGGCGGAGACGTCGCACGATGCGACAAAATCTGCGATCCGCCGCATCAGCTTGGGCTCGGTCAGCAACGGCGCGTGACCCTGATCCGCCACCACGGCGATGTCGATCTCGCTGCGCCGCTTGAGCATCGCATCGAGCGTGGTCGAGGCCAGCATATCCGACCTAGCGCCGCGAATAACCATCAGCGGCACCCGCGCCAACGCGTCGAAGTGACTCCACAACGTCGGGAGATGCTGCAGATCGGCCGCCTGCAGCGTGCGGGCCACCTTGAGATCGTAGTCGGGCACCAGTTGGCCGCGGTGCTCGCGCCAGGTGCGCCGGGCAAACGCGATCCAATCCTGCGGTGCGAGCTTCGGGAACTGCGCGTCGAACCACCAGCGCAGGATGTCCGCGCCCTCCTCGAAGCTGCGCGGGACCGGGAGCTTTCCCACATAGCTTTTGATCCGCAGCAGGCCCGGCGGCTCGATGACAGGACCAATGTCGTTGAGGATGACGCCGGCGATCGCCGTCGGCCGCCATACCGCCAGCATCATGGCGAGGAGGCCGCCGTAGGAGGTGCCGACGACTATGGCCGGCGCGATCTCGAGCGCGATCACGACGGCCGAGAGGTCGGCGAGTGCGACCGGAAGCGTGTAGTTGTCGGCGTTGCGGTCGTATTCGGATTGGCCGTGGCCGCGATAATCGAGCGCCAATACGAGCCGCGGCTTGGCAGGGTCGGCCGTGAGCGCCGTCGCCAAGGGATCAAAGTCGGCTGCGGTGTGGGCGAGACCGGGCAGGCAAACGACTGGACGCGCGCAAGCGACGCGAGACCCGTAGCTACGCACATGCAGCCTGAGGCCGTCCTGGGCCGTCACGAAGGCGCTCGCGAAACGCCGGTCCGGTTGGGCCAACGCTAAAGCTGTGCTCACGTCCTGTGGCATGTCTTGCCGAAAGTCACGGGCGCCGCGGCCGTCCGCAATGCGCCGTCATCCAGTCGCGAGCACGAGCGGCCCTAAGGGCGCGGGACGACGCGGGCGCTGGAGAACGTCTAGTGTGGCGGTTCAGAAGTCCGCATCATTGTTGGCCGCGTCCGAAATGCGGACTTCTGAACCAAAGCCACACTAGATCAATAAGTTGCTAGTGTCCTTCGATTCCGAAGTTCGCAAACGAGGCTGCGGCACAATGATGCGAACTTCGGAATCGGGACACTAGTGTGCGCGCGCCTTAATGCTTCGGCTCAGCCGTCGACTCGGACCACTCGGTGGATGCCGATCCTTCGACGCGCTGCAAATACGGGGCCAGGGCCGAGCCGCGCATGTCTTCTTCCCGCGGGCCTTTGGCGTCGACCGCCGGTAGGTCCGTTGGATTTTCAACGCGCCGTGACGATCCTTCGAACACAGAGTTCTCGTCGATCGACAACGACCGATGAAAAATGTCACCCTCGACCGCCCCACCGTTCTGCAGCTTGACGCGGACGGCACGGATGGTGCCCTTGACGCGGCCGCAGACCGTGACGTCCTGCGCAATGACGCTGCCCTCGACCTGTGCGCCGTCGCCGATGAGAAGATCGGAGGCGCGCAGCTCGCCTTTGATGCGGCCGTAGACCTGCGCCGGACCGCTGCATTCGATGTTGCCGACGATCGACATTCCGGAGCCGATGCAAGAGCTTGGCCCCGCGTTCGTCGCCGGGTGCCGCCGCGGCGGGGGCTCTTCGACGACCGGGTGTTGCTGTTGCAACGCCCTCTCCACGGCTTCGGCCGCGTGTGCCGCCGTATCCTTATCCTTCTCGGGTGCTTTGCTCTTGAACATGTCCATCTCCGTTTTCCGCCGGCATTCACTGCGGAAAGGCCAAAGCTGCCGTCTCGCGATCGAGCGCGAGCTGACGCAGAGCCTTTTACTCCCCCGCCGGGAGGACCCTCAGGTTAGGACGCCATGTGAGAATAGGACTGCGCAAAGCAGAATGCCACCACGATGGAGCCTACGCTTGCGAGCCATTCCACGTCCGGCGCCGTGTCGGGAATTTCGCTTCCCGACGATTTGTGCATCGGCACCGGTTCTTGTGTTTACTCCTGCTTTGTGAAGAAAAATTGCAATTGTGCGCGGGGGAGACGCGCGCTTCCAAAAAAGCCGTGGAGTGTAGTATTTCGATCACAGAACGGCGCCAACCCGGAGGCGCCTAATGGATCAGAACAGGTTTCGATGATCGCCTCATCGCGCCTGCTGCTGAACCATGAACACGCGCGGGTTGATGAAGCGTTCGCCGGGGATGGTGGTCCTGGGTGTCTGCGCACCCTTTGTCAGTTCCTTGACCCGGGCTGCCAGCCAGATTTCAAGATCGCTGACACGAAGCCAGGGTGGGGGGCGGTCGGACTTGCCGTCGAAAGCCTCAAGAAGGGCCGCCGTGAACGCCCCGTGGCCAAGCTCCGGGTACTCCATTGAGAACTGTTTGCCCGTGGAAGAGCTGAACACGACCACGCCGCCTTCGGCGCTCGCCAGATCAGCTGCCACCATGTCTATGTCGGGTGGCGCTATTTGCTTCGCGCCAGCCAAAACGTTGCCGGAATAGCATGCATCGAGGAAGAGCAAGGTTTTTCCCCGCTCTGCGAGGTGTACGAGAGTGTCACGCAGGTCTACATAACGAAGGGCGCTGCGGCGGAGGGTGATGTCGTCCTGAACGTTCACCTCATACGGCAGAAGGTAGAACTGTCGGCTTGCATCATTCGCCCCATGGCTGGAGAAAAACACCGCCGCCACGTCACGGGGGCTCATATTTCGCTCCAGCCATTCGAGGCCCTTCAGAATTGCCTCTACCGTCGCCTGCTCGTTCACCAGGGTTTGTGCTAAAACCCGACTGTAAAGCCCGTGCTCCTGTTTCATAATGCGCTCGACAAAGGCGTTCGCGTCAGCGTCCGCGAAATTGAGCTTGAGGTGTGAATGGTTTTTAAATTTGGCGACCCCAACCGCAAGCACATAGAGCGTCGGTTTGTGGGCCTCTGTGGTGGGATCGCGGCGGATGCGTACACTGGAGGGGTCACTGCTCCCATGTTCGTTCTCTGCGAGCAATGTTATCAGCGACTGCTCCCCTTGAAGCGGGACCTTGAACTCACCCGCCATCCGGCCATCCGCGGAAACCGCTTGATCTTTTTTCTCGGCCACCACGGTTCCATCAAGCATTAATCGGATGCGTTTGATCACAGTGCCCGGACGGTCCTCTATCGTGTAGGCCACGACGAGTTCGGGCCGCTCAATGAATGTTGCGTCCGCTGGATCGACAATCGCGACGCGCGGGGGAGTGGTTTCCGCAATTGACTTGATCAAAGTGCGTGTACGACCTGCCGCGTCATCAGCTGCCTCTAGCGCCTTCTTGGGATCGAGCGTATCGAGCACGCGTTCGATCACGTCTGGCCGGTAGAATTGATCGCGAAATCGCGATGCGGAATATGTAGCAGGTTCCTGATCGAGGCCGCGGTTGATCTGCCATTCGATCAAATCCTCAGCCCCTGGCGAGGCCGCGTAGTGGCCGAGGGGTGTCCACGCGACCCATCGCTTACGATCCGAGTGAGGATAAAAGGCCAGAAGTTCCGCGCCATCATCGCTCCGATACCAACGGATCGTGCCATCATCACGCGCAGCGATCACTAACCGATCATCAGCCGCGAGGTTTACAGCATACACAGTACCTGTCCCTTGGATCGTCCGGATCAAAGCGCCTGTGGCATCGAAGTGGCGAAGGCTCCAGTCGCTTCCAAGCCAGAAACTGCGAGCGTCGTGTGTAATGGCAAGGCTGCGGGAGATTTCGTACCTTTCGATTGCAAGAAGTTTTCTTTTAATTTTCGGCTCTCCGCTATTTCGCCAATTCGTGATTGGAAGTCCCTCAACGCGGGCGGCGATGAGCTCTGGGCGCTGCGCTGGAGATAGATCAAGTGCCCGCGTGCTAATGTCGAAAGTGGCCAGCGACTTGTCATCGTTGCGGTCGAAATGAAACAGAACTTGCTTTCCGTCCAGGCTGACTTTGAGAGTTGCGGCTTGATCAGAGAAGTCAGTACCCAGCGCGTCGTGTTTCCATAAGACCGAGCCCGTCCGATCAAAGAGCGATAGGCTTGGAGCCATGGAGGCGACGACGACGCGGCCATCGGAGAGTCTCGAATATCTGCAATGGTGTTTGATGCCGCTGGAAAGACTTGACGGGCTCTCGAAACGAACGATTGCATCGGCACGATCGCGCCGATGGCGAGCAGCACGGCGATATGGTTAACGGACATGCGCGACATGGTCACCCCCTTGCGCTTTAAGTCCGATCGAACGCGCCACGCCCGCGGTCGGGCGTTGCAAGCGCGGTCGTGAGGCGAACGGTCGGACGGACAAAACCCAAGGCTATCCGGCCTCGACCTCAGCCAGCAACCACAGAGTGATGTCATGCGCGTGTCAGGCCGGGCAGCAGCTATGCCGCCGACGCAGCTCGCGCGCGCAATCCGTTACTGTGGAGGCGCAGGCCCCTTCCGCCCAATCGATCGAGCCGTCGGCGGTGGCGTTGTTGGCGGCGGTGCGAGACCATTTCCAGAAGCTCATTGTCGGACCTCAAAAACAAAGCCCCGCCAAGCGGGGCAGCCATGCGCGGGCAGCCGAGGAGTCAAATCCAACCGCGGGCGCGACGTGGTAATGTTTGCCCCGGCGAGCCGGTCAAGACTTGGCTGCACGACGGGAGGACAGCGATGGGCATCTTCACGGATACAACGGGGTGGCAGACGAAGATCTTATGGGCAGGGGTCGCCGTACTGGGTGCCGTTTCGTTCGCGATCGTAGCGCTCAATCGGGGCGAAGCGGTTAATGCTGCGTGGTTGGTCGTCGCCGCGGTTTGCATCTATTTCATCGCCTACCGATTCTACGGGCTATTCGTGGCCGAGAGGGCGCTCGGCGTCGATGGCACGCGGCCAACGCCCGCCTACCGCCATAACGACGGTCTCGATTACGTCCCGACCAATCGGTACGTGCTCTACGGCCATCACTTCGCGGCGATTGCAGGCGCGGGTCCACTGGTCGGTCCCGTGCTTGCCGCCCAAATGGGCTACCTGCCAGGCACGTTGTGGATTCTCGCCGGGGCAGTGTTTGCCGGCGCGGTCCAGGACATGACGGTGCTGTTCCTGTCGACCCGGCGCGACGGTCGTTCGCTCGGCGACATGGTCCGTGCCGAGATGGGACCGGTTGCAGGCACGATCGCCGGCGTGGGCATTCTCCTGATCTGCGTCATCGTCCTTGCGGTTCTCGCCCTCGTGGTGGTCAAGGCGCTGATCGGCAGCCCGTGGGGAACCTTCGCGGTGTTCTGCACGATCCCGATCGCGTTGCTGATGGGGATCTACAACCAGTTCATCCGCCCCGGCCATGTCGGCGAAATGTCGCTCATCGGCTGCCTGCTGCTGCTCGCGGCGCTGATCTACGGAAGGACGGTCTCCGAGACGCCTGCGCTCGCCGCCTATTTCGACTTCAAAGGCGAGACGCTCGCACTGATCATCATCGGATATGGGTTCGTCGCCTCCGTGCTTCCGGTCTGGCTGCTGCTGGCGCCGCGCGATTATCTCTCGACCTTCCTCAAGATCGGCACCATCGCGCTGCTGGCCGTCGGCATCATCATCGTTCGTCCCGATCTGCAGATGCCCGCCGTGACCAAGTTCATCGACGGCAGCGGGCCGGTTTGGGCCGGCAGCGTGTTTCCGTTCCTGTTCATCACCATCGCCTGCGGAGCGGTTTCCGGATGGCATTCGCTCATCGCGTCCGGAACCACGCCGAAGATGATCGAGAACGAACGCCAGATTGCATTCATCGGATACGGCGGGATGCTCATGGAGTCGTTCGTCGCCATCATGGCGATGATCGGGGCCAGCGTCATCCATCCCGGCGTCTACTTCGCCATGAACAGCTCGGCAGGGCTGATCGGCACCACCGCCGAGCAAGCCGCACAGGTGATCTCGTCCTGGGGGTTTGTGGTGACACCGAGCGAGATTGCCCAGATGGCAAAGGATGTCGGCGAGACGACGATCATGTCGCGCACCGGCGGAGCACCGACGCTCGCCGTGGGCATGGCGAGCATCCTGTCGTCCTTTCTCGGCGGGCCGACGCTGATGGGAATTTGGTACCATTTCGCGATCCTGTTCGAGGCGCTGTTCATCCTGACCACGGTCGACGCCGGAACACGGGTGCTCCGTTTCATGATTCAAGATCTGGTCGGCAATGCCCTGCCGCCTTTCAAGGCAACCACGTCCTGGACCAACAACCTGATCGGGTCCGCGCTGTCGGTGATGCTGTGGGGATACTTCTTGTATGTCGGCGTGATCGACCCCTTCGGAGGAATCTGGACGCTGTGGCCCCTGTTTGGCACCGCCAACCAGATGCTCGCGGCGATCGCGCTGACGCTGTGCACGGTCGTGCTGTTCAAGATGAAACACGAGCGCTTCGCGCTGGTAACGATTGCGCCTGCGACTTGGCTCGTCGCATGCACAACAACCGCCGGATTGGAGAAGGTGTTCAGTCCAAATCCGAACGTGGGATTCATCAGCCATGCGCTCAAATACGGGGACGCGATCGCAGCCGGTCAGCTGCTGGCGCCGGCAAAGTCGGCCGCCGAGATGACCCGGATCGTCGTCAACGACTACATCGATGCGACGCTTGCCGCGGTGTTCGTGCTGGTCGTCGTTGCGACCGTGATCTATGCCCTGATCGACATTTGGAAGGCGCTGGCCAGCCCGCAGGCGACCGCAGTGGAAATCGGGCTCGCCGGCGCGGCCGTGGGAGGTCGCCATGTCTGACCTGCAAAACTTGTTCGATCGCTCCGCGAGCGCGGCGGGCGCAACCGTCTACTGGGCCACACGAGCCGCGCGGCTGATGATCGGCGTTCCCGACTACGAAACCTACGTGGCGCACCGGCGAGCCAACCATCCCGACCAGCCAATCATGAGCTATGTGGAGTTTTTCCGCGAACGCCAGCAGGCGCGTTACGCCGTTGGCAAAGGTCGGTTCCGGGGCTGCTGCTAGGCACGAGGTGCTAAATCGGTCCCTGGCCGCGCTCCCATCCGAGCGTGCGCTCGCCCGGTTTGCCGATCATCGATCCTCCAGCGGGCGCGGTCCATTGCCGTAGCCTGTCCAGCGCGGCCTTCGATTTGGGCGAGAGCAGTTCGGGCGGCGCCTTGGCGCCGCGGGGGGTATCGCGCTTGCAGATCGGCAAGACGCGCATTCACGCGCTCGATGCCGCGGCCGATCACCGCCTTGAGCTCGTCGGCCGAGGCGGATGAATCGAGCGCGTCTTTCCAGGCGCGGATGTCGTCCTCGCCCATGCCGCCCGAGCGCAGCACGTGCGCCATGTCGTCGGCGACGGCGTCGCGCGCGCGAGCGACGTCCCCGCGCGCGGGCGTTTGCGGATCGGACGACGCGCTTGGAGCCGCAATGCCCGCGCGCTTGTCCGCGGCGATCATGAGATCGCCGAGACGACCGATGACGGCGTTGAGCGCGGCGACATCCTTGAACGGCTGGGGAGCGAAATAGCTGGGCGCGACCGCCTTCATGACCTGCGGGTTCAACGCGGCGGCTTTGGCCACGGGGTCGGGAACGCCGGCCTGCGCGAGCGCGCGATAGGTTTGACCGGGCGCGAGCCGCTGCTGATCGAGGCGCTCCCCCGTGAGCCATCCCGCCAATCCGTGGCCGATCG
>Ga0318527_10000236_pt1 | contig 11007 bp, 10 predicted proteins | sample GRESIP052b4f25_FD_203533 | JGI IMG/M metagenome (GOLD analysis project Ga0318527, IMG submission 203533) | Tropical soil microbial communities from Luquillo Experimental Forest, Puerto Rico - GRE.SIPMG.052b4f25 | ecosystem: Environmental > Terrestrial > Soil > Tropical forest > Bulk soil...
GCAGCAGGCTGCGCAAATCCCAGTCCCGGCACGGTGTCGGGGCCGGGAGGTCGGTCTCGCGAACCAGAAGGAGGCTCCCAAACAGATACCGGGTCGCCTCGGCTAGCAGGGACAGCTCATCGGTGCAGGACAAGGCCCGGCCTCACGTCGTCGCGGCGTCCGGGCGGGTTGGTGGTTCCGTAATCGTCTCGGGCAGGCCGAACTTTTCGACCAGCGTTGGGTCGTTGAAGGCGACGATGCTCGCGATGCGATCGCCGATCAGCGACAGCACGTCGAGTCCGTGGGCTTGAAAAGAACCGGACGAACCGTCCGGTGCGTGCCTGTACAGGGCGAATGCCGGAGCGCCGTTGGCCCGGGTGTAGGTCAGTCGCCATTGATCAGGAGCTCGCAGCACGACCCGGGCCAAGAATTCGCATACCACATCGCGTCCGATGAACCACGTTGGAATCGGTGGCATTTGGAGTTCGACATCGGTTCGGAGCAGCTCCGCCAGTGCATCGACGTCGGCGTGTTCGAAGGCCGCCATGTAGCGGTCGAGCACGTCGCGCACCTCAGGTTCAGTGGGTTCGCCGAGCACTTCCGGCATGGGTCGGGTCTCGGCCAGTTGCGCACGGGCGCGTTGCAATGCGCTGTTGACGGCCGCTGTGGATGTTTCCAACATCTCGGCGACTTCTTTGGCCTGCCAACCGAGTACGTCGCGCAGCACCAGAACCGCGCGTTGCAGGGGCGACAAATGCTGCAGCGCAGCGACGAATGCCAGACGGACGCTGCTGCGGTGGGATACGACTATGGCCGGATCGTCGGTGGCACCGTAGAGCAGACTGTCCGGCGCGGGCTGCAACCAGGGGATGTCGGATTGCGCCGGGGCCAGCGTGACTGCTGCACTGTCGGCCGGGGCGCTCAGCCCCGAGGGAAGTGGACGGCGCTTGCGCGTCTGCAGCGCGTTCAGGTACGTGTTCGTCGCAATCTTGTAGAGCCACAATCGCACTGAGGAACGGCCCTCGAACCTGTCGTAGGACTGCCACGCACGCAGGTAGGTGTCCTGCACGAGGTCCTCACACTCGTCAATGGACCCGAGCATCCGATAGCAGTACGCCCGTAATTCAGGTCGATAGCGTTCGGCGACTTGCGCGAAATCATCGGTGCCGGCGGCCGGCATCGCATCACCTCACTTATCCTGGTCGAACCCAAAGCCTTTCACGAGTCGCGGCGCGGGCGCGGGTCGTTGGGGTCGCGCTCGCCCGGTTCGGGGTCGTCCCACCACTGCGAACGGTCATCGTCGTATGCGTCGTGCCAGTTCCACCACGCATACGCGGGGGTCTGCGGGTAGCCGTCCGGGGAGTCTTCCCAGTCCTCTTGGCGGCCAAGCGCGGTCATGTCCAGGTAACTCCAGGTGGTTCCCAACGCCTCGTCGCCGCGGTTATTGATGAAGTACGTGCGGAACACCCGTTCGCCATCGCGGATGAACGCGTTGGTGCCGTGCCACTCGTCGACCCCGAAGTCGCGGTCGAAGTCGTCGGTGATCGTGTACCACGGCATCTGCCAGCCCATCCTGGCCTTCACGCGCGCTATGTCGGGCTGGCCGGCGCGGGAGGCAAACACCAGGGTGGTGTTGCGGGCGTTCAGATGCGCCAGGTTGCCGATGTGATCGGCGATCATGGAGCAGCCGCGGCAGGCATGGTCCGGCCAGCCGTCGACGCCGGGCTCAAGGAATGCCCGGTAGACGACAAGCTGACTGCGACCCTGGAACAGGTCCAGCAAGCTCACCCTGCCCTCGGGCCCGTCGAATTCGTACGGCTTGTCTACCTCCAGCCAGGGCATTCGCCGGCGCTGGGCTGCCAGCGCGTCCCGCGCGCGGACCAGATCCTTTTCCTGCACCAGCAGCCGCTGGCGCGCGGCCTCCCATTCGTCTGCCGATACGATCGGCGGCGTCTGCATGCTCATGTCTGATCCTTTCGGTTGTGGTTCAGTGTTTTTCAGTGGTCTTGGCGGTCAGGCCAGCTTCTGCAGACCGGTGCCGGTCAGCAGGTAACTGGGGGCGACGGTGTCGGCGTCCGCCCGCAGCAGCTCCACGACGGCCGCGCCGGCCCCCTCTGGGCTGACCGGTTCGCCGAGCTGCTTGAGGTATTCCTCCTCGGACTGGCCACCGCGGGCCGCGTACGCCTGCACCGCGGGGCGGCCCAGCTCGGTCAGCGGCGTGATTTTGGGCAGCAGCGCCGTAAACGTGATGCCCAGATCGGCGCGGTTCGCCTCGTCTTGCGCGTAGCCGGTGATGAAGCGCTGGGTGGCCTTGGCGCCGGCGTACCCGCCGCTGAGCGGCGACCCGGCCAACGCGGCGCCGCTGCTGATCACCACGACCCTGCTGCCGGGACGGAGCGGCTTGAGCAGGGCTTCACGCAGCCAGTGAAACGCGATGCGCACGTCTGCATTCCAGTTGGCCGAGAAGGTCTCCCAGGTGTGCTCGTGCAGCGGACGAATCGGCGGGATCGCCCCGGCCACCAGGACGAGAAACCGCGGGTCGTATTTGTCCAATAGGCTGCCGGGCGCCGACGCGTCGGCCGCGTCGGCCACCACGGCTTGAATGCTGCCGCCGCCGGTTGCCGGCTCGGGAAATGTCGTTGCGCTACGGGCGACGGCGATCACCGAGGCGCCGGCCTCGGCCGCCACGGTCGCAATCCCCCGGCCCAATCCCCTGCTCGCACCAACGACGATAGTGCTCGTGCCGGATAGGTCGTTCATCTTGTTCTCCTTAATCGTTAGCCGTGCGCCGGCCGGTGCCGCCGCGAGCAGTTCTGCGTACTGACGTTCCAGCGCCTTTGCCGGGCTGCTCTCCCAGTCCTGGGCAAGGGATTGCGACATCGGATCGGGGAAGATGTCCTGTTCGTCGCGGTCCAGCGCGTCGAACACGGCCGCGGCCACGGACCGCGGAGTTGCCTTCGGTATGTCGAGCCCCCGGGTCAGATCGGTGTCTACCGGGCCGGTCAAGACCGCATGAACCCGCACCCCTTGGGGAGCCAGGAAGGCGCGCAGTGACTGGGTGAGGTTGAACGCGGCCGCCTTGGAGATCGAGTACGCGGGGATCAGCGGCAGTGGCGCCAATGCGTTGACCGACAGATTGTTGACCACCGCGCCCCTGGAGCGGATCAGCTTTGGCAGAAAGGCCTGTGTCACGGCATATGTGCCGAAAAGATTCACGGCGAGGTGCCGTTCGAGCATTGTGCGATCGCTCAGATCGTCGTAGAGCGCGATGCCCGCATTGTTGATCAGCACGTCAAGCGATTCGGCCTTGGCGACGGCCTCTTGGATCTGCGCCGCATTGGTCACCTCAAGCACCACCGGCACAACCCGCTCATCGGAAGGCCACAAGCGATCTCGCGTGCCGGCGTACACCCGACCCGCGCCCCTGCGCAGCGCTTCCTCTACGAAAGCCCGACCAATGCCGCGGTTGGCACCCGTGACCAAGATTGCCTTGCCCGCGACTCCGCCCATGGTTCTACCCATGCAACACCCCTCTAACAGAGAAGCCCCGCACCAAGGCGCGGGGGCTTTGACGATTTGACGATTGAGCCGATCGAGTCCGATCGAACTACCCATATAGACAAGTTCCGGCACCAAAACTCATCGCGACGGCGATCGGCCCGGTGGCAACGGTGATTGTCATCGTCCACAAGTTCTCCACAATTCACATGCGTGAAACCTGTTTGGAGTTGCCTAAGAAAGGCTATCGGCAGGCCAACAAGATCGGGGCGCGGGCGACGAGACAAAGGAGAGTAATGACGACGACGAGACGGGAACGGCGGGGCGAAGAACGCGGCTTCGTCCAGGGCCTGACCGCACTGTGCGTCCGGTATGTCGAACGCCTCATGCCCGACCCGTATTTGTTCGCGGTCATCCTGACCCTCATCGTGGTCTTGCTCGTCGCGCTGCTCGTGCGGGGCGCGACGGCCGGCGGCATCCTCAAGGCGTGGTACGGCGGGGTGTGGGGCGCGCAGAACATCTTCACCTTCGCGTTCCAAATGGTGCTCGTCCTTGTCACGGGTTACACGCTGGCCGAGGCGCCCGTCCTGAAGCGCGCGATCATCCGTGTCGCGAGCAAGCCGAAAAACCAGGTTCAGGGAGCCCTGCTGTGTTTCGGTGTCAGCACGGTCTTCTCGCTGCTGAACTGGGGACTCGGTCTGGTGGCGGGTGCGCTGGTCGCGCGCCAGGTGGCAAAACGGCTCTCCAGCGCGCATTTCGGCTACCTCATCGCTGCCGCGTTCATAGGCTTCATCGTCTGTAACCAGGGCCTGTCGTCATCGATCGCGCTTGCCAACACCGACACGTCCAGCCCAATCAACGTGATTCACAAGATAACCGGCATGACCGTGCCGCTAACACTGACGATTTTCCAGCCCTACAACTTGATCGCCGTGATCACCGTTGTCGCCCTGCTCGCCATCGCAATCTGGCGGATGGACCCGAAGCAGGGGCTCGCACCCGATCCGGCGGTCTTCGACGAGCAGCCGGAACCCGCCAAACCCACCGGCAAGAGAACGCCCGCCGAGTGGCTGGAAAACCTATGGATCCTCAACGTCATTGTCTTCGCGGCCGGCATAGCGTATTTCGCGCTGAGCCGCTTCGCCCTGAACATCTCGTCGATGATCATGCTGTTCACCGTCACGAGCGCGCTGCTGCACCGGACGCCGATCCGCTTCATCCGCGCATTTTCGGGCGCGGCGAAGGTGTCCGGCCCGTTGCTGCTGCAGTATCCCTTGTACGGCGGGATCGTTGGCCTATTGGGTTATCTGCCCAGCGGGTCGGGCAAAGCGCTGCAGACGGTGCTCGCGGAGGCGCTGGTCCGGGGTGCGGACCAGTACACGCTTCCGTTCTTGACGTTCGTCGGCTCGGTCCTCATCTCGTTGTTCGTGCCTTCCGGCGGCGGGCACTGGGCGGTGCAGGGTCCGATCGCGGTTGACTCGGCGCTGGCCCTTGGTCAACATTCGCCCGTCTACCTCGGGCTGACTTCGATGTCGGTCGCGGTCGGCGAAGGAGTCGCGAACATGATTCAGCCGTTTTGGCTGTTGCCGGTGCTCGCGATCGCGAAGCTCAATGTCCGTCAGGTGATGGGCTTTACGGTCATCGCCTTCCTCATCGGTTTCGGGGTCGCCAGCGCCGCCGTCCTCATTGCGCCCCATATGCTGTGAAGCCGGGGCTCTGGCCCACGCTCGCATCTGGCCCGAAAAGAGCTGCACCGCATCGGGTTTCTCGCCACCCGCCGGCTACCTCCAGAGTTTCGCCAGCTTGTCGGCAAACGCTTCCGGGTCTTGCTTGTCGGTATTGCAGCTGATCGCCACGGACGTCGTTCGGTCCTTGCTGACGCGGAACGCGGTGACGAATCCGCCCCAGGCGCCGTCGTGATCGAGCATGCCGTTACCCAGCAAGTAGATCCCGGCGCCATACCGGTCGGCACCGCCCGGTTCGGTTGACACCGCACCGGATAGTTGCGCGTTGAGTAAATCGGAGCCGCCCACGCGGCCGGTCCGGTAATTGTCCGCCCATCCGACCAGTTGGCTGGGGGTGGTCTGGATGCCGCCGTCGCCCACTTGCTCCCAGCCGGATTTGGTGGCGCGATACCCTTCGCTGCCCTTCTCGTATGCGATCGCTTTGTCGGGAATCGGTCCGGTTGGATCCACCACCATCGTCAGAGCGAGTGGCTGAAAGATCTGTTCGCTTAGTAACTGCGGCAACGGTTCTCGCGATACCCGGCGGACGATCTCGCCGAGCAGCAGGTAGTTGGAGTTGGAGTACTCGAATTGCGAACCGGGTTGAAATTCCAGCTTCGGCACGCCGGCCAAGGCTTGGAGGGCTTCCTCCTGGGTCGTCCGGTCGCTCAACTCGAAGCCCTGCGCCTCGAGCAGCCCGAGGTACTCGGGGATTCCGCTTGTCTGGTGCATCAGCTGCCCGACGGTGACGGTGGTGGCCCATGTCGGCAGTTCGGGTACGTATCGGGATAGTGGATCGTTGAGCTCCAGCTTGCCCCCGTCGACCAGCAGGAGCAGTGCGGTTGCGGTGAACTGCTTTGATACCGAGGCGATGTCGAAGATCGTGTGCGTGGTGACCGGAACGCCCGTCGACGTGTCCGCAACCCCGCGAACCCCGGTCCAGACGACTTGGCCCTTGACACCCACCGCGGCCGAGCACCCCGGCGCATCGGCGTCGATGGCGCCGTCCAGCACGTGCTGGCTCCGGGCTTTGGCGTCGGCGTGATCTGTTGTTGTGGAGGTGGTCGGGGGCGCCGCGCCGCGGCCACCGCCACAGGCACCGAGCAGCAGCACGACCGCCAGAACCAACAACGGCCGCCGCACACGTGGAGTATGCGCTTGCCGGCGCCGCCGCGGGCGCAATTTCGCTGGTCAATGGCGGCGGATGCACATCACGTGAGTGGACGGCAATGAACCCAACCGGCTGGGCACACAAACTGGGCGGTAGGGTTACGCGGCGGTGCCATTCGGGGTCGTTTATTGGTCTTCACCAGGGAGTCGGGCATGTCGGGTCGTACGTTTTCGTTCGAAATCAACCGGACCAGTAGCGCGCCCGCCGCGACGCTGTTCCGGCTCGTGGCCGACGGTGCCAACTGGTCGAAGTGGGCCAGGCCGATCGTTCTTCAGTCGAGTTGGGCCCGGCAGGGTGATCCGGCGCCAGGCGGCGTCGGGGCCGTCCGCAAGGTGGGAATGTGGCCCTTGCTGGTACAAGAGGAAACCGTCGCGTACGAACAGGATCGCCGCCACGCCTACAAGCTGATCGGACCCCCGACCCCCGCCAAGGATTACTCCGGCGAGGTGGTCTTGACGCCGAATCCCGTGGGCGGCACCGACATCCGCTGGACCGGCTCGTTCGTCGAGGGAGTTCGCGGGACGGGCCCGCTGATGCGGGCCGCGCTGGGCGGGGCGGTCCGGTTTTTCGCGGGCCGCTTGGTGCAGGCGGCCGAGCGCGAGTCGAGCGGTTGACGATCGCGTTCGGAACGGGCGACTGCCCGGCGACCGAACCCGACCTACCGCTGCGGTTGCGTGGGGTGGGCCGGCGGCGGTAGTCCCGGCAACCAGGCGGTGTGACCCTCCTGGAGTCCGCGATCTATTTCGGCCTTCACATCAGGGCTGCCGGCTGGGGCTGTGGCTTGGCAGCTACAGCCGAGGCCGCCGTACGGGTTCGGGCTGGTGTTGTTGGGGTTCGGCTCGGCGCTTGCTGCAGCCGCTCCGCCAACACCCAACCCGACAGCGATAGCAGCGCTGACCAGTATCTTCGTGATCGCCTTGTGACGCTGAGTCGTCATTTCATCCTCTTTCCTTGGGGCGAGATGTTGTTGACGCTCGATAGGGGGAGCAACAATCCGCCAGTCGGGATTACTGCACCGACTACGGGTCGTTGGCCTGCTGCTCGTCCATCTGTGCCTGCTGCATGCCTTGTTCGAATTGCTGCTCGGCCGCTTCGTTTTGTTGTTCGGCCTGCTGCATCGACTGTTGCAGCTGTTGCAGGGCTTGCTGTTCTTGTTGCTGAGCCCGGTCGCTGTTTTCATCGGTGGCGAAGCCACCGCACCAACCGACAGCCGTCAAGCGCACGGCGCCCGATCCGAGCACCGGGCTCGTGGTCTTGGGCTGTGCCGCGTTGAAGAGGGCGACCATCGCGATGGCCGCGGCGCCGGCGAAAGTCAGTTGCGCCATCCGCAACAGTCGATGCCGTGCGCTGATCGGATGCGTGGTCATTGCTTTAGGTTTGCGCCCGTCACTAGCTACCAGCTAGGAAGCGCCTATAGCTCGATTATGAGATAACGCATTGCACCTTGATCCGCCGATTGGCGGGCCCAACCGTGGACTATTAAGCTTTGCTAAGTGATTGATGTCGTCATCGCGGGTGCCGGCCCGAATGGGTTGATGCTGGCCGGCGAGCTGGGATTGGCCGGGATCCGACCGGTTGTGCTCGACCCGATGCCCGGCCCGAATCCGGAACCACGGGCCAACGGCATCGTCGGCCAGGCGATCCGGATCCTGGACCATCGCGGCCTGTACCGCACGCTGGCAGCCACGGAAGAGCCGCCTCGACTCAACCCACGCGCGATGTTTGCGGCTTTCCCGTTGGACCTCGCATTGATGCCGGATTCGCAGCTGTTCCTGCTTCCGATTCAGCAGCCGAAGCTCGTCCAGGTGCTTGCCGAGCGGGCCGGCGAATACGACACCGAAATTTGTTGGGGTCATGCGCTAACCGGTTTTCATCAGCATGACGATCGCGTCACCGTGCAGGTCAGCGGACCCGATGGGGCCTACGAGCTGACGGCCAAGTATCTCGTCGGCGCCGACGGGGGTACCAGTACGACCCGGAAGTTGGCCGGCATCGATTTCCCCGGGATGTCGTCGTATGACGTGGTCGCGCGGCTGGGGTTCGACGTGCTACCGCCCGACGAATGGATCGATCCGGGGAGCGGCGGGCTGGAGATACCGGGGTTCGGTCGCGTTCCACCGCTGCAATTCCATCGAGCCGAACAGGGTGTCTTCGCCTACGGTGCGCTCGGGAACCGGACAGCGATGATTGTGTTCGAACTCGACCGGACGGCTCAGGAAGAACCTCGCGACGACAACGCCGACGACCCGCCGATGAGCCTGGCCGAACTGGAGGCCAGCGCCAAGCGGGTGCTCGGCGCGGAGGTGCCGCTGCGGCCCGCATCGCCCGACGTGCCGCTTGATCTGCGTCGGTTCTCCGGTATCAATTCGAGGCTCGCGTCGCGATATCAGGTGGGCCGGGTGATCCTGGTCGGCGACGCCGCGCACGTCCACTCCCCCATGGGTGGACCGGGACTCAACCTGGGTTTGCAGGACGCGGTGAACCTTGGCTGGAAGCTGGCTGCTGTGCTCAACGGACGCGTCGAACCCGGCCTGCTCGCCACGTATGAGGCCGAGCGCCGGCCCGCCGCCGAGCGGGTCATCATGCACACCAGGGCGCAGCTGGCCCTCGTCCGGCCCGGGCCGGAGGTCACCGCCCTGCGGCAACTCTTCTCCGAACTCGTCACCGATCCCGCTATCGTGCGTCGCCTCAGCGACCTTATATCCGGTGCCGAAAACCGTTACAGCACAGGCGCCGACGCGCATCCGCTGGCCGGGCGCTGGGTACCCGATTTCAGCGTCGCCACCGCCAGCGGGACAAGACGCATTGCGGAGCTCGCTCGCGATGGACGGCCACTCCTGCTTGATCTCACCGACCGCGGTATAGTGGCGGCCGCGCTGGCCGATGTCGCAGACCGGCTCACCGTCGCCACCGGGCGCCCGGTCGGCGACGTGGCGGCGACGGCGTTGCTTGTGCGTCCCGATGGTTACGTGGCGTGGGCATGTTCGGACGCCACACCCGAAATCGATGATCTACGTGGCGTACTCGCGCAGTGGTTCGGAATCTGATTCGCTATTTCGAACTGATTTCGTCCTGATATTTCTTGGACGTCGATAGTTGCCGCCGACTCAACGAGGCGCTGCGACCCGTCCGCGAAGGTGACCATAGTTCCACGCGGGAGGTCACGCCCGCCCTGTAACACACAACCCGTGACGAGCATCGACCTTCGGTGTGTGATGCCTTCCTTGTCGATCGACCGGCCTCGCGTCGATTTCGGTTTCACGACATCGCCACCGCCACAAGAGTCACCAAAGGGACAGAAAGCAGCCGATGGCAGGCCTTTTGCCGGTTCTGTGGCTTTCGTGGCTGTGGCGACCTCACACATTCGAACGAACAGGAGGTCAGCGTGAACCGGTGTGAGCGCTGACGCCAGGCCCGCCAACTACCGCCGAGCACGGCTGGCGTCATTTGTGTGGGTAAACCTAACCGTCGAGGCGAAACGCCATCACAGTGCATCCCGGCATGTTGGGTTAACTTGGGATTGAGCAAACCGCGACGCGCCGGGGACGGATAGGCTCGGAGTTCGCGCACATCGGTGCAAGGATGAACGTTACGGCAGGGCCGAACCACCACGCCTTCGCCGAGGCTGGAGACCGCAGCCCGCCGGGCTGCGGTCTTTCTGCGAAGCATCGGCGGGAATGCCGAAGATGCGGGCGGACACAATTAGCACGCGGAGACAGCATGAACAAGGTAATTGCATCCGCCAGCCCTGCGATTAACGCAGAAGGCCTCGACATCTGGCTCCTGCAGGTCCCCGAGCTATTGGTGGGCTTCCTGATCGTGGTGGGCACAACCGGCCTGGCGGTGTTGGGGCTGGTCGTGTCGCGTCGGTTCTTGCCGCCGGAGTGGCTCAAGCAGGCAAGTGGCAAAGACCAATTGTTCGCCCTGGCGGGGCGGCTATATACGGTGATGCTCGCCTTCACGGGTCGTGTTCGTCTGGCAACAATTTGGGCAAGCCGAAAAAACCACCTGGTCCGAGGCCGCCGCGATTGGCATTCTCATCCGCGACTCCGAAGCCTTGCCGGCCGCCGCTCGGCCCGCTGTCCAGCAGAGCTTGATCGCCTACACCAACGACGTCGCCAACAACGAGTTTCCGCGGATGGGCCGGGGCGAGCTGATCGAACAGCAATCAGACAGTCTGACGCGGCTGTGGCAGAGCTATCTGCACGTGCAACCCGAAACGGCAAGCGAGAACACGTTCTACAAGGAGTCGATTACCACGCTGGGCGACCTGGTTAGCGCCCGCAAAAGCCGAATCGCCAGCAGCGAGGCAGCCATACCCGGCGCGATGTGGGTGCTGCTGCTTGGCGGTGGACTGACCCTCCTGGCGATGAGCTGCCTCTTGACGGCACCCGACTTGAAGGTTTACTGCATTTGGGTCGGGCTTGCCGGAGCGTTGCTGTCGCTTGTCCTCTACCTGATATTGCTGTTGGAGCACGCATTCGTCGGAGACGTATCCGTAGGGCCGGAGGCCTACACCCGTGTGCTCGACACCTGGTCCCATCTTGTGCCCAAGTAGCACAACCGCTGCGGAGATTGAACGCCGGCGGCTCAGGGCTGGCGGTCACGCTGCGGGACATGACGACAGTGTTGGGC
>Ga0318527_10000258_pt1 | contig 10803 bp, 7 predicted proteins | sample GRESIP052b4f25_FD_203533 | JGI IMG/M metagenome (GOLD analysis project Ga0318527, IMG submission 203533) | Tropical soil microbial communities from Luquillo Experimental Forest, Puerto Rico - GRE.SIPMG.052b4f25 | ecosystem: Environmental > Terrestrial > Soil > Tropical forest > Bulk soil...
GACGCGCATTTCAATCAGGCGCTTGCGCTGTTGACGATCGGCGACTTTCGCCGCGGCTTCGAGCAATACGAATGGAGGTGGCGGCGAACCGGCATGCCCGCGCAGGGCCGCGGCTATGGCCGTCCGCTCTGGCTCGGAGAATATCCGCTGCAACGCAACACGATCCTGCTGCACGCCGAGCAGGGACTGGGCGACACGATCCAGTTCGCGCGCTATGTCCCGCTGCTGGCGCGCACGGGCGCCAAGGTCGTGCTGGAGGTGCAGCCGCAGCTCGCGCCGCTGCTGCGGCAGCTCGAGGGCGTGGTCGGCGTGGTGGCGCGCGGCGAGCCGCTTCCGCCCTTCGACGTCCATTGCCCTTTGGGCAGCCTCCCGCTGGCGTTCAAGACCGAGCCGGCGACGATCCCGGCCGAGGGTCCCTATGTGAGGGCGGACGACGCCCACATCGCCAAGTGGCGTACGCGCATTGAGGCGCTCGAGCGGCCGCGCGTCGCGGTCGCTTGGTCCGGAAACGCGCAGCACGTCAACGACCGCAACCGTTCGATCGCGCTCTCCCGCCTCGCTCCGCTCTGGTCGGCCGCCGCGGTCCGGTTCGTCGGCATTCAACGCGAGCTGCGCGGGGAAGACGCCGAATTGCTGACGCGCGAGCCGCGCGTGATGCAGATCGGACCCGAGCTCGACGATTTCGCCGATACCGCGGCCGTCGTCGCCCTGGTCGATCTCGTCATCACCGTCGATACCTCGGTCGCGCATCTTGCGGGTGCGATGGGACGACCGGTTTGGATTCTGGTGCCGTTCTCACCCGACTGGCGCTGGACGCTCGCGGGCGAGGGCAGCCGGTGGTATCCGACCGCGCGACTGTTCAGGCAGCCTTCGCTCGGCGATTGGGACAGCGTGATCGAGCGCCTGCGTGGCGAGCTCGACCGCTTCGCGCGAGAGGGTTGACACGCGCCTCAAGCGGTGTCGCGCGCACCCGGCCGGCGACAAGCGTTCGTTCAATCGGCCTGAGATCGACGCGCGCCTACGGCGTCGACAATGCGGGCAAAGACACCGGGCCAATCGCCTGCGCTCGACTGCCGGAACAGGCGGGTCGCCGGGTACCAGGGGCTGTCGTCGCGATCGAGCAGCCAACGCCATTCCGGCACATGCATGAGCGCCACGAATGTGGGCCGTCCCAGCGCGCCCGCGAGGTGAGCGATCGCGTTGCACGGGGTGACGACGAGGTCGAGATTCATCATCACCGCGGCGCTGTCGAGAAACGCGCCGCCACCCTCATCGAAGCTGTCTCCCAGCGTCTCCACCTGGAAGGCGGCCGCGGGAATGTCTTCGACGCCTGCCCCCTTTTGCAGCGAGATCAGGCGCACGCCAGGAATTGCGCCCAGGGCGGCGAATTCGCGCAGCGGAATCGAGCGGAGCTTGTCCAAATGAGAGGCGCCGGCGTTCTGCCAGGCGATCCCGATTTTGAAGCCATGGGTGCCGAGACGCTCTCTCCAGGCGGCCACGCGGTCGGGCTCGGCCGTCAAGAACGGCCCGTTCCGGGGCACGGTTTCGGGAGTCGTCCCCAGGATGCCGGGTACGCTCATCATCGAGGCCCAGCGGATGTCGCTCGACCCCGCCAGGAGCGCGACGTCGGACACCACGCGCTCCACGCCGGGCACCGTCCGCAACAGCGGCTGCAAACTCGGCTTGGTCCACAGCGCGATCCGATATCCGAGCTTGGCGAGATGGGCGCCGAAGCAGGAGAACAGGATATGGTCCCCAAGTCCTTGTTCGCCTCGCAGGACGAGCAATTCGTCTTGCAGGCTTTCGCCGCGCCAGGGCGGCCAAGCGGGGGGAGAAAAGCCCTCGGGGATGCCGACCTTGAGCGCGATGCGCCGCTCGTATCTTGGCCACGCCTCGCGCCAACGGCCGTGGAGCAATTCGACCAGGGAGACCGCGTAGAGGGCCTGATCGTCATCGGGCGCGACCTGCAGGCAGTGGCTGACGTCAGCCAAGGCCTCCGGGAAGCGGCCGAGCATATTGAGCGCCTCGGCGCGGTGCGAATGAAACAGCCCGCGCACGGCGTCGTTGCGATTGAGCGCGATCGCGCGATCGAAGCATCTCACCGCCTCCTCGAAGCGGGTCTGCTCCCTGAGCACCATGCCGCGGCCGAATTGCGCTTCCGCCATATCGGGGCGGATCGCCAGCGCGCGCTCATAGCTCGCGAGCGCCTGGTCGTGCCGGCGCAGCCGCGCGAGCGAATTGCCGCGGTTGAGATGGATTTCGGCGAAATCAGGCTTGCTCGCAAGCGCGCGGTCGAAACTGTCGACGGCGGCTTCGTGGCGGCCCAACGCGGCCAACGCATTTCCGCGGTTGGCGTGCGCCGCGGTGAGGTCCGCTCGTAATGCGATCGCGCGGTCGTAGCTTGCGATCGCATCCTCGAGGCGGTTCATCCTTTCGAGCGCGACACCGCGGTTGCACCAGCCTTGAAAAAAATTCGGATGAATGGCGATCGCGCGGTCGTAGGTCTCCACTGCTTGCGCCGGCCTGTTCAACGCCATCAACAATTCCGCGCGATTGACATAGGCGTCCATAAGATCCGGCCGATGCGAGATCGCGCGGTCGAAGCTTGCCAATGCCTCGTCGGCGCGGCCCAGCTCTTTGAGCGCCCCGCCGAGGAAGTTGTGGGCGACCGCGTGTTTCGGGGCCAGCCTGGTGGCCTTGCGCAAGAACTCGACGGCTTCCGCGGAACGCTTGAGCTCCCCATAGGCGAGGCCAAGGAGGCAGAGCGCGTCGACGTTCTTCGGCTCGAGTTTCAGGATCTGGGAATATCGCGCCGCCGCGTCGGTGACGGCGCCGCGCCGGTGCATGTCCAGCCCGTCCTGCAGCAACCGCGACGCCAGCGCGCTCGTCACCCTGCACCTCGTTCGATCAACCTGCGCGCCGTCGCGGTTCCGCCCAGCGACACGCGCGCGGCGTTCAGCGCGCCGCTGCCTCCATCCCCCCGCGATGCAGGTCGGCTTCGATCAAGAGCTTCGAGCCGCCGCCGAAACGAACGCGGTAGACCTGGAGATTTTCGAGCACGCGTTGGACGTAGTTGCGCGTTTCGGAGAACGGGATGCGCTCGACCCAGTCGATCGGATCGACCTTCGGGTCGCGGGGATCGCCGTATTTAGCGATCCACTCCTTCACGCGCCCGCGCCCGGCATTGTAGCCGGCGAAGGTGAGGATATGCGAGCCGCGATAGTCGACGTAGAGATCACCGAGCTCGGCCGCCCCCAGCTGCACGTTGTAGGTCTGGTCGCTAAGCAGCCGCTTCTCGTCGAAGGCCGCGCCGAATTTTTTGGTCACATATCGTCCGGCCTCGGGCGTGACCTGCATCAGACCCATGGCGCGCGCGCTGGAAACGGTCTTCGGGTTGAAGGTGCTCTCCTGGCGAGCGATGGCGAAGACCACGGCGCGCTCGATCGCCGGACCGATGGCGCGATACTCGGGAATGCCGACGTTGGGAAAGGCATAGTGATCGAGCGGAAGCCCGCGTCCAAGCGCTGCTTTGCCGAGCAGCACCATGGCGCGCGCATCCTTGTGGCGGGCGGCGACGTCGCCGAGCGCGGCGAGCGCAACGGTGTCGATCGACCGTTCGCCGACATCGGCCAGCGCGCCTGCGACCAGATCCCGCTCGTCGATGGCGTAGAGAAGCTCGATTGCGCGCACCACTTCGAGCCGCGCGAGCGCATCGCGCCGATCCGCGGGGGGCTCGGGCGGGGGGCGAACGACGATGTCTTTGTGACCGAGCCGCGAGCGCGCGAGCTGCCCGTAATAGGCGGTGGAATAGCGCGCCGCCGCCTCGTAATGCGCGCGCGCCTCGTCCCGTCGCCCCAGCGCTTCCGCCGCGCGCCCTTGCCAATAGCCCGCGCGCGAGAGCGTGATCGGGTTGCTGTTGCCCTGGGCGACCTTGGCGAAGTGCGCGAGCGCGGTGGCCGGATCGTTGAGGAAGCGCAGCGCAATCCAGCCGGCGGTGAACTGATGCTCGGCGCGGTAGTTGTCCTTGTGCGGGATCGCGGCGTCGCGCGCGACGCGATAGCCGGTCTTGGCTTCGCCGAGGTCGAGCAGCTTGCGGGCAACGAGCCTGCGTTCGATCCACCACTGGTCGGGATCGAGCGTCTGGCCGGAGTCGGGCGGCACCGACAGGATCCACTCGGCGGCGTCGTGCGCTTGATCAGCGCGGCGCAGATACTGGGCGCGGCTGAAAACATAACCGACGTCGCGGTGCGCCTCCGCTGGAACTGCATCGAGCATTGCCCCGGCGTTCGCCGCCTTCGTGATGACGGCAATGCGCGCCTTGGCGATGACGGGAGCATAGCCGCCGGCGCGGTTGGCCGAGCGCAGCGCCCCGTCGACGTCCTCCGCGTAGAGGCGCATGTCCATGCGCGCCTTGTGATCAGCGGAGGTGAGCAGGTCCTGGAAGACGTCGAGGGCCGGGTCCTCGAGCTCGCTCGAGAAGCTGTCGTTGCGCCAGCCTTCGCGCACCAAGTTTTGCGCGCCGGCGCGGTCGCCCTGCAACAGCAGCGCACGGGCAAGCGCGAATTTTCCCTTGGTGGTGGTAGGTCGTTCCTTGCCGAAGAAGGCGCGCACGAAGGCTGGATCGAGGCGGTCCGCCCACAGCGTCGCCTCGGCGCGGCGCCGCAGCAGGGCGGTCGACGGCCAGCTCGGATTTTCAGTAATGAAAGCCATGTAGCGGCTGACGTCGATGCTTTGGGTATCGTCGCTGCGCAGGATCGCCCATTCGACGAGTTTGCGGGCGACCGGATCGTGGATCGACTTCTGCAGGTCGGCGGCCTGCGTCGTCTTCCCCCTGCGGGCAGCCGCGATCGCCTCCTTCAAGGCAGCGATGTCCGCGGCAGACGGCAAGTCGCTGGGTGCAAGGGTGGACCGGGCGGAGCGGACCGGGGTTTGCGGCGCTGCCTCGGGCATGCGCGGCGTCATGCCGGTCTTCGCGGGCGCGTTCTCGGGTCGTGGCTTGGGAAGCGGCACGCTGCCCGCGGGAGAGATCACCAGCACGATAGCAAGGCCCCCGCCTGCCAGGAGGCCGGTCAAAAATCGTGTGGGCGTGTGAACGCTCAAATCGTCCCCGCTTATTGTCCCCGCCGCGATCCTAATACCTACGGACCATCATCCCCGACCGCGGCAAAAAGGCGGCGGAGACGCTGCTGGGGGCTTTCTTCGTAGCCGGCTTCCCGTTAACAATGATGCAAGCTTAGACGCAGATTTGCGGCCTTGGGCTTCGCAGTGGGCCTTGACGTTGGGCCAGAGCGCACGGCCGCCCAAACGACTCAGAGGATCGTGTCATGACCGCCAGGACGAGCTTTCGAGGCTCGTTTACCGCGCTCGCTACCCCCTTCGGCAACGGCGCGCTCGACGAGAAAGCCTTTCGCGGTCTGGTGGACTGGCAGATCGCCGAAGGGACCAACGGCTTGGTCCCGGTCGGCACCACCGGCGAGAGCCCGACGCTATCGCACGAGGAGCACGGGCGGGTGGTCGAGTGGTGCGTCGCGCAGGCGAAGGGCCGCGTTCCCGTGATCGCAGGCGCCGGCTCGAACTCCACTGCGGAGGCGATCGCGTTCACCCGGCATGCGCAGGAGTGCGGCGCCGATGCGGTATTGGTGGTGACGCCTTACTACAACAAACCCACGCAGGAGGGGCTCTACCAGCACTTCAAGGCGATCAATGATGCTGCCGGCATTCCGATCATCATTTACAACATCCCGGCGCGCTCCGTAATCGATATGTCTGTCGACACCATGAAGCGTTTATTCGAGCTCGAGAACATTGCCGGCGTAAAGGATGCGACCGCGAATGTCGTGCGCGTCTCGCAGCAGCGCACCGCGATGGGGGAGGGCTTCAACCAGCTCTCGGGTGAGGATGCCAGTGCGCTCGGCTTCATGGCGCATGGTGGACACGGCTGCATCTCGGTTACCTCTAACGTGGCTCCGCGGCTGTGTGCCGAGTTCCAGGATGCCTGCCTGAAGGGCGACTACGGGGCGGCGCTCAAGCTGCAGGACAAGCTGATGCCATTGCACACCGCCTTGTTCTTGGAGACGAGCCCGGCGCCAGTGAAATACGCGCTCTCCGTGCTGGGAAAATGCGCGGACACGGTGCGGCTACCGATGGTGCGGCTGGCGGAGAAGACGAAGGCCGCCGTGCGCGAGGCCATGGTCCACGCCGGGCTGATCAACTAGTTCATTGGACTAGGGTCGTTGGACTAGATCTATTGAGCTAGCCCAGCGGCCTTGTCGGTCGACGGCCTGCTGGCCCGATGCCCTTGGCCGCGGTACGCCCCTCAGAGCTAATTTCGCCCGTGCATTGTCCCTATCGCCGTCATTGGGGGGCGCCCCGGAGTGACGGCCGCAGGCGCAGTTTGAATCAAAACACGGGAGCGACCCATGATCGAGGAATTCAAGAAATTTGCCCTGCGAGGAAACGCCGTCGATCTTGCCATCGGGGTGATCATCGGCGCCGCCTTCGGCGCGATCGTCAACTCGCTGGTCGCTGATATCATGTCGCCGATCATCGGCGCTGTTACCGGCGGCTTTGATTTCTCCAATCACTTTCTGCCGCTGTCCTCGAAGGTGACCGCGGATTCGCTGGTCGAAGCCAAGAAACAAGGCGCGGTTCTGGCGTGGGGGAGTTTCCTCACCATCGTCATCAACTTCATCATCATCGCTTGGGTTTTGTTCCTCGTGGTCAAGCTGATGAATCAGGTCATGCAGTCCGAGGCGCCGAAGACTCCCGCATTGACCAAGCAGGAGATGTTGCTCACGGAGATCCGCGATCTGTTGCAGCGCGAGCAAAAATGATCGCGCCGCGTGAAAATTTTCGAGCAGCAAGGCTGCGTGCTTGCACGCAGGGAACCTTATGGGCAGCGGTGCGTTGTTGAGAGCACATGAATTTTCCGGCGCCCATTGAGCCGATGCTGCGCGGGCATTTCATCTAAGTCCCTCATTTTGCAGCATTTTTATCGGCTACCGCACAGACAACACGCGCGGGTGGCTTACCAATGCCGCCGGCAGGTCGGGCGCGTTGTCGGAGCGCCGTGCGTTGGTGCGGTTTCGGCTCGGACGATGAGAAAGGCTGAGGGTGGAACTGGATCGCTCCCGCACGGGCAGGCGCAATCTGCTTTTGGCTTCGCTCCCCGCGAAAGACTTCGCGTTGCTCGCTCCGCACCTCAAAGACATCGTGCTCGAGCAGGGCGCGGTCCTGCAGGAGCACGGGGAGCGCATCGACCAGGTCTATTTCCCCCACCATGGGATCGTCTCGCTGCTGGCCGTGATGCGGCAGGGCGACGCCATCGAGACCGCGACGATCGGTTACGAGGGTGCGGTGGGCTCCTTCGCCGGACTCGGATCGCGCCGGGCGCACACGCGCGCCGTCGTTCAGGTGAGGGGATCAGCCTCGCGCATTGCGGCGTCGCGCTTCCGCCAGGTTGCCGAGGACAGCGAAGCCGTCTGCAGGATCGTCGTGCGCTATGGCGAGATGCTGCTGATTCAAGTTCAGCAAACCGCCGCCTGCAACGCGCTGCATCCGGTCGAGGCTCGGCTGAGCCGCTCGCTGCTGCAGGCCCGCGACCGGCTCGAAAGCAACACCATCAAGCTCACCCACGAATTCTTGTCGCAGATGCTCGGCGTGCGCCGCACGACCGTGACCGTCGTCGCAAATATGCTGCAGCAGGCCGGCCTCATCCGCTACCACCGCGGGCACATCGAAATCATCGACCGGCGCGGCCTCGAGGCGAGAGCCTGCGAATGCTACGAGGCCATTCGGCGGCACATCGAAGAAGTCTCGGCGGCCGCGGGAAGGTAGCAAGCGGCGGCCGGAGTTGCGATTTCTCCTTGCGTCGCCTTGGCAGCGCGGCTTGGGTCCGCTATCCGACGGTGCGCGCCGGCGCGAGCCTGCCCGATGGCGGCCGGCATTGCGCCAGCGACGCAGGAGCCGGGATGGCCGCGAAATCGGACAGCAAGGTTCGCGTGATCGCCCACAATCGCAAGGCGCGCTTCAACTACCAGATCGGCGAGACCTTCGAGGCCGGCCTCGCGCTCACCGGCACGGAGGTTAAATCGCTGCGCGGCGGCAAGGCGACGATCGCGGAAGCCTACGCCGATTCGCGCGGCGGCGAGATCTGGCTGGTCAACGCCAATATCCCGGAATACCTGCAAGGCGGCCGCTTCAACCATGCGCCCAAGCGCGTGCGCAAGCTCCTGCTTCACCGCCGCCAGATCAACAAGCTCATGGGCGCGGTCGAGCGCGAGGGAATGACGCTCGTGCCGCTCAAGCTCTATTTCAACGAGAAGGGCCGCGCCAAGCTCGAGCTTGCGCTCGCCCGCGGCAAGAAGCTGCACGACAAACGCGAAACCGAGAAGAAGCGCAGCTGGGAGCGGGAGCGCGGACGCCTGTTGCGGGCCAAGGGATAACCGCTGCGGGGATCGTTCCGCCGCCGACAGCCGATGCGGGACGATTGTAAAGCAAAAGCCCCGGGCAAAAGACCCGGGGCCTGCCTTTGTGTCTTAAGCCGTGGATCAGTAGCCCGAGCCCCAGCTAAACTTGTAATTCAAGCCGGCGCGCCAGACGTAGTCCTCGAGCTTAACGTCGTGCGATACGAGGTTGTTCCTATTCAAGGGACCGTCCGTTAACGTGGTGAAGTTGTCGAACTTGACATAGAGAAATTCGCCTTTGGCCGACCAGCCGTAACCCAGCGCATATTCGAGGCCGCCACCCACCGTCCAACCGCTGCGGGTATTGCTCCCTTGGATGCCGCAATTGACGGTGATACCGCCAGGGGCACAGGCCGCACCGCCCGCAAAGAATTCCGACGTATCGATTTTGGCCCACGCACCGCCGCCGGTCACGTACACGAGCGTTTGGGGGCCAAACCACCAAAAGTTAGTCAAGCCGAGCCGGCCGCGCGCGGTCACGAGCCAACGCTCCTGGGTCTGTGAAACCCAGGCGGCCCTGTTCACGTTGGCGAAGACGAGGGGCTCGAATGCCTGGCCTTCTTTATTGGTCGCGGAGCCGTCGCCTTCGACGCCGATGACCCAGACGCCCCACTGCCAGTTGCAGCCGATCTGGCCCCCGCCGATGAAGCCGGACAGGTCGAAGGAGTCGGTAATGTTGGCTCCGGCCGGAACCACGGTGGTGGTCCCGAAAAGAGTGGATCCCGCAGTGGTGAAATGTTGGCTTTTTCCGGACGAACTACCCGCACTCGCACCGACATAGCAGCCGCTCCAGGTGTAGACCGGAGCCGGCGGCGGCGGTGGTGTATATGGCACCGGCCGTTCGGCAGCGAATGCCGCCGGCGCCACTAAGCCCAACGCGACCAGCGCTACGCTTCCGAGAAATAGCTTTTTCATGTGAACCCCCCGTTCCAGGATTGAGTGTCGAATTCTTTACCAGGTCTTGCGCGCTTTGGCTGTGATCTTTCGGCAACGGTGGGAGGGATTCCAAATTTTGGCCAAACATCTCAAAGCCGGGGATCAGGCCATTACGACACAGGAGAGAAGCGAGGGCCGCGCGCCAGGCACCGGTCATCGCCGCTGCTTCTGAGCAAAGGAATGGCTTGGCATTTCGCCCGGCACGGGCGCTATTCATCAATCAATCCGGCAGCTTAACCTTATCCACGTCCTCAATCCCTACTTGCGACGATGGCCGATCGGGCACTTGCCGGCGCGTGGAATCCGGCCGAGCCGCGATTCAAGTCCCTCGCGGGAGGGCGCTATCCGCGAACGGGCATGCAGACCGCGATTTTGAATGCGTCCCTGTGTGGCGCTTTGGCAACAGCCGGGCGAGGCCGGAGCGGGGAACAGACCGATCGCCGATAGCTACATCCGACTCAGCGACGATCTACTTCTTGGGCGCTTTGGGCCGCCGTCGCTGCCGTAAACGCACTCCCGGGCCTCCGCCGTTCTCGTCAATGAATTCGACGCCGGCAACTTCCAAAGCGCGGCGAACAGCCAAGTCGTTGGCTACGGTTAGGGAAGTCTTGTCCTCAGCGAGTTCAGCACGTTTGATCGTAGCGATTCCTAAAGCCGCTTCACGTGCAAGTTCTGCCGCACTCCAACGAAGAAGGGCGCGCGCTGCTCGGATCTGGGCACTATTCAACGGCTTCGGCTTCATTGTTGACCAGAGCGGCATCGTATGACACATATGGTATCGTGTGATCCAAATAGGTGATCCCATGGGAACTGGTTGGGTCTGCGTACAGCACAAGTCATTTCCAGAATGGAGAAATCCATGAAATCAAGCTTGTGGAGAACCCCTGCGGACCGCCGAGCGTTCATCGGCGGCTCGGACGCCCGTATCATTATGGGCAATGACGACGCGGCCCTGATCCAACTGTGGCGCGAGAAGCGCGGAGAGGCCGAGCAGGAGGACCTGTCCGGCAATCTGGTCGTACAGCTTGGAGCGGCCACCGAGGAGCTCAATCGCTCCTGGTACGAGCGCAACACCGGCCGACGCGTCACAGATGTCCAGCGCAAGGTCAAGCATTCAGCCATCGCATGGATGGCTGCCACGTTGGACGGCATCGTGGAGGGGACCGATGCGGTATTTGAGGCCAAGTTCATGCTGCCGTGGGCATTCTCCGAAGAAGCTGCCGTCGAGAAGTATATGGCTCAGGTCCAGCACAACATGTGGGTTACGCACTTGAGGACCTCGGTCCTCTCAATCATCACCGGGGGAGGCAAATGGGTCGAAATCACGATTCCCATGGACCCACTCTATCTTAGCGTTCTGGTGTCGGCGGAAAAGAAGTTCTGGCGCTGCGTCCAATCGGGC
>Ga0318527_10000263_pt1 | contig 10771 bp, 8 predicted proteins | sample GRESIP052b4f25_FD_203533 | JGI IMG/M metagenome (GOLD analysis project Ga0318527, IMG submission 203533) | Tropical soil microbial communities from Luquillo Experimental Forest, Puerto Rico - GRE.SIPMG.052b4f25 | ecosystem: Environmental > Terrestrial > Soil > Tropical forest > Bulk soil...
GGCCACAGCGATCACGGCGAGATTGTCGGTGAACAGGTAGAACGGCGCCAACGGGATCACGAACAATGCCGGAATGATCATCGCCCAGCGCCGGCCAATGCGGTCCGAAAACCAGCCGCAGGTGGCGCTCGACAGGAACGCCAACAGGTTGGCGATGGCGATCGGCGTCGCGATCATCGCCGTGCTCAGGTGCAGATCGGTTTGCAGGTGGGCGGCGAACAGTGAATTGATCGAGTAGTAGGTGATGAAGGCGGCCGCCATGAACCAGCACGCGCCAAGCGTGTTGCCCAGAATGCCCCGCTTGAAGAGGGCAAAGAACGGGGTGCGCATCTCGCGTTGCTCGACCCGCTGGCGGCGCCGGTTTTCGACCCAGACCGCGGGTTCCTTGACGTAGATGCGAATGTAGATGATCGCGAAGGCCGGCAGGATGCCGAGCCACAGCATGCCGCGCCAGCCGATGTAGTCGTAGAACAGACCGTAGACGATGCTCGACAACAAAAAGCCGAGATTGCCCGAGGCCTGCAGAATGCCGCTCATCAATCCGCGCGAGCGCACCGGCCAAGTCTCCATCACGAGCGCGGCGCCGACCGGCCATTCGGCCCCCATGCCGATGCCGAGAAGCGCCCGGAACAGCAGCAGGAACCACAGAGTCGGCGAAAAACCGGCGATGAAGTTGCTGACCGAGTACCAGGCGATCGAGATCATCAGCGGCCTCTTGCGCCCGATCCGGTCGGCGAGCCAGCCCGCTCCGACGGCGCCGACGAGACGCATCCACAAGGTGATCGTCAGGACGAAGGCAACCGCAGCCAGCGGCACGTCAAATTCCTTGGCGATGGGCACCATGATCAGTAGGAACACGGTGAAATCGAAGGCGTCCAAGGTCCAACCCAGCCATGCGGCCCACCATGCGTACCACTGGTCCTTGGTCGGCTCTTTCCACCACGGGATGGGCTTTACGGTCTCGACCGCGGCCATATCTCCACCTCTCTGTTCCAGACGGCTCGTGCCGCGGAGCTCAGTAAAAACAGCGTCGTCGGCGGTCCCGGCGGGAGCGGCTCAGGCGAGCACGACGTCCGCCACCAGTTCCTTACCGCGGGTTTCGGGGCTGAGCAGCACCGCCACGATCAGGCTGGCGCATCCTACCGTGGTTCCGATCATCATCGGAATGGCGAAGCCCAGGTTCCAGGTAGTCGCGAGGTAGGTGAGCACCAGCGGCACGAACCCTCCGAAGATCGCCCCCTGGTGATAGCAGAAGCCGCTCGCCGTCGCGCGCACCTCAGTCGGGAACCGCTCGGCGAGATAGTGCGGGTATTGGACGTGCATGCCGCCGCCGCCGAAGGCGCCCTGCAGGGCGAAAAACACAACAATCATCGCGTAATTGCCGGTCATCAGATAGAGCGGCGCGACCGGGATCGTCAGCAGAGCGGGCACAAGAATCGCCCAGCGCCGACCCACCCGATCGGCCATGAAACCCCAGAGTGCGCTGGAGAGAAAAAACACCAGGCTCTGGAGCAGGGTCGGTAATGCGACGTACCCCGCGCTGAGGCCGAGGTCCTTTTGCAGATATGTAGGAAACAGTCCGCCGATCGAATAGCCGATGACAAAGGCGCTGGCCATGAACCAGCACGCGGTCAGCGTATTGACGAGCACCTGCCGCTTGAAGATGCTGAACAGCGGCAGGCGGACCTCGCGGTGCTGGGCGCGCTGAATCCGCCGGTTCTCCACCCAGACCGGCGGTTCCTTGACGAAGAAGCGCACATAAATGATCAAGAATGCCGGCAATATGCCCATCCACAACAGGCCGCGCCAGCCGATCGAGTCGTACAAGAGGCCGTAGGCCGCGCTCGACAATACCGCACCGAGACCCCACGATCCTTGCAGTATCGCGCCCATAAAGCCGCGCGAGCGGATCGGCCAGGTCTCCATCGCCAAGGCCGCCCCGGCCGGCCATTCCGCCCCCATTCCGATGCCGAGCAGCGTGCGAAAGACCAGCAGGAACAAGAAGCTCGGCGAGAAGCCGGCGATGAAATTGCAGACGGAATACCAGCCAATCGAAATCATCAGCGGCGTCTTGCGGCCGACCCGGTCGGAGAGCCAGCCCGCCGCGGTCGCGCCCAACAGGCGCATCCACAAGGTCAGGGTGAAGACGAACGCCACACCGGTCAGCGAGACGTTGAACTCTTTGGCGATCGGCACCATCAGGAACGGGAAGATCGTGAAGTCGAAGGCGTCGAGGGTCCAGCCCAGCCACGCCGCCACCCAGGCCGTCCACTGGTCCTTGGTCGGCTCCCTCCACCATGGGATGGGCTTTATGATCTCGACCGCCGCCATGGCCCCTCCCGATCGACTCGGCTCCCGTAGCAGAGCCTTGCAGAGAGTGTATGGCAGCGATGCGCGAATGTCTTGAGCTTTTTTAACCTTTGTCCGCGCTTCGATCCCGACCGAGCCGGTCGCGACAGATGCTGACGACCGCTGCTTTAGAACGCGCTGATCCGGTCACGGGCTTCGGCCGGGGCTAAACGGAGCGGCACTCGGATGCAAAAGAGCGCAGCGGCGTAATCGAGAAGCGAGATCGGGGCGCCGTCACCGCATGGCAGCGCACCTTGTGGGCGATGGTCGGCATCCAGTTCGTCAATACGATGGCCTTCTCCGTGCTAACCCCGATCATGCCGCTGTTTTTGCCGGTGCTCGGCGTCAAGACCGCTCGCGCTATTGATTTGTGGTCCGGCATCCTCAACGGCGACACTCCGTTTGTTGCGGCCTTCGCCTCTCCGCTGTGGGGACGGGTCGCCGACCGCCGCGTCCACAAAATGATGCTGATGCGTTCGACGCTGGCCATTGACGCATTCACCGCGCTGATGGGTATCGCGGCGAATATTTGGCAGTTTTTTGGCTTTCGTGCCTTGATGAGGGCGTTTGCGGGTTTCTCCAGCGCAGCGATCGCACTGGTAGCGAGTCAAGTCCCCGAAGGGCGGTTGGGCTTCGCGCTCGGCTGGCTCAGTACCGGCCAGCTCGTCGGCTCGCTGGTGGGCCCGCTGATCGGTGGGGCACTGGCCGATTTGACCGGCAGTTACAGGGTCCCATTCTACTGCACTTCTGCGACCATTCTAATGTCGACTGGGCTCGTCTGGCTCAACGTGCGCGAGCGCTTCGTGGCACCGTCGCAGACCCGCGGCGGGCGATCAATCCTCGGCGGTCTGATCGCGGTGGCCCGCTCGCCGGGGCTCCTCGCTCTGTTCTTTGTGCTGCTGATGGCGCAGTTCGGCGTGCGGACCGTGCAACCGGTCGTGACTTTGTTCGTCCAGGAGCTGGTCGGCGCGCGGCCCGATCTCGCTACTTTGAGCGGCATCGCCTTCTCAGTAACCGGGCTTTCCAATGTCATCGCGGCATCCTTTCTCGGCAACCGGAGCGACGTGATAGGCTATCGCCGGGTCTTGCTGATCTGTCTATTGGGCGCGACTCTGACCACCCTGCCGCAGGCTTTCACCGACAGTTACTGGACCTTCACGGCGCAACGGTTTGCCGTGGGGTTGTTCATCGGGGGCATCCTGCCGACCGCGAACGCGCTGGTCGGGCGACTCGTGCCACCGGCGCAGCGCGGCACGGTCTACGGAATTACTGCCTCGGCGATGTTCCTCGGCAATTCGCTGGGGCCGCTCTCCGGCGGCGCGGTCGCCGCAGCTTTCGGGCTGCGCTGGGTGTTCCTGATGACAGGTGCGGTGCTGATGGCAAACCTGGTGTGGGTCTATTACCGTGTTCCGGAATACACCGATCGCGATTGCTGAACGCGCCTAACCACCGCGCTATTCCGCAGCCCGCACCGCCGTCACCGACGCAACGTGGAGGGTTAGCGCCGAGAGGAGAGCGTCGCCCTCGGCAGTAGTTGTGTCAAAGCGGCAGACAAAACGCGCCATACTCTGGCTGCGTCGATAGAACTGAAAGCCGTCGGCTTCAAGCCGGTCCATTGTCACGCTCGGCAGTTCGAGAAAGATCTCATTGGCCTCGACCGGCGCCAATAAGCGAGCGGCGGGGGTATCGCTCAGCCCCGCTGCAATGCGCGCTGCGATCGCATTCGAGGCACGGGCCATGTCAAGCCACCGCCCATTCTCGACATAGGCAATCAGCTGAGCTGAGGCAAAGCGCATCTTGGACCAGACTTGGCCAGCGCGGCGTAGCTGGACGGCGAGCCCGTCGGCAAGATCCGGCGCGAAGACAACGATCGCGTCGCACAGCGCGCCGCCATTCTTGGTCGCACCAAACGACATGATATCGATACCCGAGCGCCAAGTCGCCTCGGCCGGGCTGCAGCCGAGCCGCGCTAGCGCATTGGCAAAGCGCGCACCGTCCATATGCAGCTTGAGCCCCCGCCCTTTGGCCACCTCGGCGACAGCGCGGATCTGCTCGACCGTGTAGACCGCACCGAGGTCGGTCGCCTGGGTCAGACTGACCGCACTCGGCTGGCCGCGGTGGATCTGCCCCGGCGCAATCCCCGCAAGAGCTTCGGCAAGGCGGTCGGCATTGATCTTGCCATGGTCCCCGCCGATGGTGGCGAGCTTCAAGCCCCCGCCGAAGAACCCCGTGGCATTGGCCTCAGCGGTATTTATGTGTGCGACCTCACTGCAATAAACGATCCCCCACGAAGGGCCGAGCGAGGCCAATGCCAAGGCGTTCGCCGCTGTTCCGGTAGCGACTGGAAAGACGCGCACCGTGGTCTCGAACAACTCGGAAAAGCGCCGCTGCAATGCCGCCGTCCAATCGTCTCCGCCATAGCCCAAGGCAGTTTCACGGTTCGCCTGGATCAGGGCCTCGAGGATCTCCGGTGTGGCTCGGCCAGTGTTGTCGCTGCGGAAGTCGATCATTTCAGCCCCACTGCCGTGCACTCAACGCCGGAAACCTTTTACGACCCCACCATGCGGCGGCGGAGGGGCGGCGTGGGCCACGCGCAGCAGGACCGTGTGGCGCGGCCGAGCGGACTGGGCGTAGGCTGGCACTCGCAGATGAGCGCCGCGAAGACGCGTGACCGGCTCGTGGGCGTGCCGATGCCCGAAGGACGCCTGAAGAGCTCTGGCGCGACTCGTGTTGCGGGCCACCAATGCAGCGATGTGGTTCACCCAGGCGCTATGGCTGGGTCGCGCAGTCTCGGCTGCGGCTACTGCGACCCGGTGTGCCGCCGGACCGATCTGCGGCGATCCCATCAATACTGGAGCGTTCTCCAATCGCGCCTCGGGCAGGCTGAGCAATGCCGGAGCCACCGCTCCACCGCTGACGAAAATCGGCCGTGGCACCACGCCGGCAAATCGCCGGTTAGCGAAATGCTCATCAAACACCTCGAGCGGCGGGTCTCCGTTCGCGTCCAGCTGGATTTCCCCGACATCGGCGATGTTGCTCCGGTTCAGCTTGCGCACGTAATCGAGATCGCGGGTATAGCTCGGCCAATAGACCTCTCCCGGGGCGAGCGGGAACCAGCCAATGGCCGGCCCGGTGCTGTCGGCGACGCTTAAACCCACCCCGGCGGTGCCGAGAAAGGCGACCACCGCCGGGACATAGACGGGATCAGACGCGAAGTTCCCCGGAACCCATGCCCAATGCTCGCCGACGAAGGCCCAGCGCCCATAATGGGACGGGGCGAACCCCCAGGGGTGATTGTCGATCCAGGTCCAGCCCCAAGGCGCGATCCAGCGCCAATGACCGTCGCGATAGGGCGCCCAATCGGCGCGCAACCCGGTCGGAACCCAGACGGCTCCAAATTCGCTGGTGCTTTCCCAATTTCCCGCGGTATCGAGCGCGGCAATGCCGGTCATGTGTGAAGAAACGGAATAGGGTACCGCCTGACCCGCGTCGTCGAAATCGGGTGGCACGCCTTCTGTCGAGACCGCAACAGCGCCGGTGCCGGCGTCGATGTCGTAACGGCCGGGTTCCGGCAGCCGGACGCATTCGCGTGAGACGTCGACCTCGATGCTGTCGCCATCGCCGAATCGACGGAAGTCAAAGCCGATCCGCCCCCTGACCGCGGCGATCTGGATGGCCCGATCTTCCAACTTCACAAATTCGACCTCGCTTTCGGGGGCGAGTTCGATCGTCTGGGGGCCGATCTCGATCTCGGCGCGGCCCTGTGCGCCGGTGCGCACCGACGCGCCGGCCGCAAGCGGAAAGTTTAACTCGGCATCGAGCCACTCCGTCGAGGCGCGAAAGCTGACGTTTCCGGAAACAAGGCTCAGTCGTCCTACTCTGGTGGGTGGCGCCTCGGACGCGGACACAGGGGCGGCCGTGTCGACCGTCTGAATTGGCGCGACGCGCGTCGTCTCCTCTTGCGCCAGTGCCGGCAGGGCAACGGCCATAGCCAGAACGGCGATTAAGACAAAGCGCACGGCGTCACCCCCCGGTGCAAAATCCGGAGCATCTTTAACAAGATCGAGCTCGGCTTCAATCGAGAAAGCGAGGCAGCACTGCTCCTGTGCGCTCTTGATGAAGTTCTTGCCCGAGCGGCTCGCGTTTGGATTTAAAGATCGGATTTGGCGGGCGTGGTCGATACAACAGCGCCGCGGGAAGGTATCATACGGTGACCAAGAGACCGCCGAACAATGTCGCGATTATCGTGCTCGGCACAGCTGGCGCATCGCTCGGCCGCCGGCTGCAGGCGGCATTGCCGGGCTCCCGGCTGCACGGACCGGCCGCTTACCCGGCCGGTTGGGACGAGAGCTTCGAACGCGCATCGCCGCACATCGCTGAGCTGTTCGAAGCCGGCCGGCCGATCCTCGGGCTCTGCGCAAGCGGTATCCTGATCCGCTCGGTGGCACCGCTGCTCGCCGCCAAACGGGTCGAGCCACCGGTGGTCGCAGTGGCCGAAGACGGATCGGTAGCAGTGCCGCTCGTCGGCGGGCACCATGGCGCAAACGCCCTCGCCCGCGCCGCGGCCGCAGTTACCGACGGGATCGCGGCCATCACCACCGCAGGCGACCAGCGGCTCGGCCTGGCGCTCGACGAGCCACCGCCAGGCTGGCGGATCGCCGACCCCGAAAAGGTCCGGCCGATAACGGCGGCGTTGTTGCGGGGCGACCCCGTCGCCCTCGTGGCAGAGGCGGGCGGTGCGGATTGGGTGCGCGCGGGGACCATCGGCTGGGCAGAACAAGCCGAACGGCGTGTGTTGGTGACCGACCGCCACGTCGATCCCGCGAGCGATGACCTGGTCTTCCACCCACCGGTCCTGGCCTTGGGTATCGGCTGCGAGCGCGGCTGCTCGTCAGCGGAGATTGCCGATCTTACACATTCGGCAATGGCGGACGCGGGGCTTGCCGCAGCAGCGGTCGCCGCGGTGGTGTCCGTCGAGCTGAAGCTCGCCGAACCAGGAGTTCATGCGCTCGCCGCGTCGCTCGGCGTGCCGGCGCGGTTCTTTCCGCCCTCACGTCTGCTTGCCGAGACGGAGCGCCTCTCCGAGCGGTCGCCCGCGGCGTTTCGGGCGACCGGCTGCTGGGGAGTGGCAGAAGGGGCCGCACTTGCCGCCGCCGGACCGGGCGGGGTGCTCGTCGTGCCCAAGCGCAAATCGCGGCGGGCGACCTGCGCAGTGGCGCGCGCGCCGGCACCGATCGATGCCGATGCGATCGGGCGTCAAAGGGGGATGCTCGCCGTGATCGGCATCGGCCCAGGTGACCCCGGCTGGCGCACTCCCGAGGTAAGCGCGGCATTGGCGCATGCGACCGACATTGTCGGCTACAGCCTCTACCTCGACCTGCTCGGCCGGGCGATCGCCGGCAAGAAGTGCCACACGAGCAGTATTGGCGAAGAGGAAGCGCGGGTGCGCCTGGCGCTCGATCTCGGCGCCGAGGGGCGGTCGGTGGCGCTCGTCTCCTCGGGCGACCCGGGGATCTACGGCTTGGCTGCGCTCGTCTTCGAGCTGCTCGATCTCGTCGCGAAGCCGGAATGGGGAACGGTCGAAATCCGAGTTTGTCCCGGCGTCTCGGCCTTGCAGGCCGCCGCGGCACGGGCGGGCGCTCCGCTCGGCCACGATTTCTGCGCGATCTCGCTCTCCGACCTGATGACGCCATGGGATGTGATCCGCACCCGGCTGGAATCGGCCGCCGCAGCCAATTTCGTCGTGGCCCTCTACAATCCGCGGTCGGCGCGTCGGCCGGCCCGGCTCGCCGAGGCGGCGGAGATCCTGTTGCGCCACCGTTCGCCGCAGACCCCGGTCTTCCTCGGCCGCAATCTCGGGCGCCCTGGGGAACAAGGGCGTAACCTTGCTCTATCAGAACTGGCGGATGCCGAGGTCGACATGCTGACCCTCGTCCTCGTTGGCAGCAGCACCACCCGCCGGCTCGACACCGACCCGCCTCGGCTCTACACGCCACGCGGCTATCTCGAAGATCGTGAATGACGGTGCATTTCATCGGCGCCGGGCCCGGCGCACCCGACCTGATCACGGTGCGCGGACTGCGGTTGATCGAGCGCTGCCCGGTTTGTCTCTATGCCGGCTCGCTGGTGCCGCGCGCGATCCTCGCCGCCGCGCCGCCCGGCACGCGACTGGTCGACACCGCGCCGTTGACCTTGGACGAGATCGTCGCCTACATGCGCCAAGCGCACGAGGCCGGGCTCGACATCGCGCGCCTGCATTCCGGCGACCCGTCGCTCTACGGCGCAATCGCCGAGCAGATGCGGCGCCTCACGGCGCTCGGGATCCCGTTCGAGGTGACCCCGGGAGTACCCTCCTTTGCCGCTGCCGCGGCGGCGATTGGCTGTGAGCTAACCCTGCCGGAAGTCGTCCAGACGGTGATCCTGACGCGCACCGCGACGCGTTCCTCGCCGATGCCCGAAGGAGAAGCGCTCGAGCGGCTGGCGGCTAGCCGAGCGACCCTGGCGATCCATCTTTCGGCGGCCAATCTCGCGCGCGTCGTCCGCGTGCTCATTCCGTCCTATGGCGCCGATTGCCCCGCGGTCGTCGCCTATCGGGTCAGCTGGCCCGACGAGCTGCTGATCCGCGGCACTCTCGGCGACATCCGCGCCAAGGTGAAGGAGGCGCGTATCACCCGCACCGCGCTGGTGCTGGTCGGCCGCGCTCTCGCGAGTGAGAGCACGGCCGAGAGCCGGCTTTATGCCGCCGACCACCATCACTCGATGCGCCCGCGTCGGCGGGCCTGATGGCCGGGACTGACGGGCTGTCCTTAGAGGTCGTAACCCTTCTGTTTTGCGGCCGCGCGGATGCGCTCGACTGCGCGCGCCCCCGCCTGCTGCCCCCAGCTTTGTCCCATGGTCACGATTTGTTGGGCGAGCTGCGGTAATTGGACCACAATCTTGCGTCCGACCGGGCTCTGGTAGAAAGCTACGAGTTGTTTGATTTCATCAGCCGAGAAATTATTATCGTAGATCGCGATAATAGGCTCCTCAAGCTCGGGAAGCAACCGTTTCATTTCCTCAGTGCATATCCGGGTGAATTCGTCCCAAATGGCGTCAGGGATCTCTGAGTTTATTTTTTTTTAGGTTGCCAATTATTCGGGGAGTCAAGAGATCAATTATCTGGGTCATATTCGCGAGCATGCCCATGTCTTTGAGCAGTGCTTCGATGTTGGCCCGCTTTTCGGCATCCATTGCCGCGACGCCATGCGTCTGCAGCACGCTTATCATCAACACGATGACGGCTACGATCCGGCCACAGTAACAAACGATCCTCGCCATGATCCTACCCCGCTGGTCCGTTGCTTCAAACTGACGTCAGTTTGAGAAAAAGCGGCTTCGATGCATTGGTAATTGTATGCGGCGTTAGGTTTAAAGAACTTGAATAACAAGAAAAACCGGCCGAAAACCTATGGTCACGGCTCGCGCCATCGGAGCCGTCTCGACCGCGGCTCGGGGCCCGGTGTTTACGACTTTTTTGCGCTTTGCGCCCGCTTGATCGCCTGGACGACCGCCGGGCGGTGGCTGTCGGCCGCCCAGCCCGCAGCGTCGCGCCCGGTGTAATCGGTCTTGGTGACGCTGGCCCCCTTGGCAAGAAGGGCTTGCACGATTTCGACGTTGCCGCGGCTCGCGGCAATCATCAGCGGTGTCATCCCGTTTTTGTTCTCGGGATCGACAGCGGCGCCGGCGTCAAGCAACAGGCTCGCGACCTCCGTCTGATTTGCGTCGGCGGCGAGGTGCAGCGGCGTATTGCCAAGCTTTTCTCTGGGATCGAGCTTGGCACCCCCTTTGATCAGGATCGCTACGATGTGGAGGTTGCCGTTGATCGCGGCATAATGCATCCCGGACCTCTGGGTTTCGTCGGTCTGGTCCGGCGGGCTGCCGTTGGCGAGGAGCAGCCTGACGAGACCGGCGTCATTCTGCTTCGCCGCGCGCGCCACATTCTCGTAGTACTGGCTAAAGGGGTTGATCTGAAACTGCGCGTGCGACGCAGCGCTGCTGACGATGACAGCGGCGAATCCTGTCGCCCCAAGGAGGGTAGTGAGACGAGCGTTCATAACACCATCTCTGCTTTTGCGAATGGCTGCTCGCCGACGAGCCAATCGAGCGCCCCCTCGGCGGTCTCGACTGCATCCCCTGGCTCCGGAGGGGGACGGCGCACCATAATGACCGGAAGGCCGAGCTCGCGGGCGGCAAGAATCTTCGCCTCGGTCGCGGCGCCGCCGCTCGCTTTGCACACTAGCACATCGATTGCATGACGTTCGAGCCGATGGCGCTCCTCGGCCAAGGTGAAGGGCCCGCGTCCAATGACGACCTCATGACAGCGCAGCGGCAGGTGCTGACGCGGCGGATCGATGAGCCGAACGAGGAATCGGACCCCGGTCGC
>Ga0318527_10000268_pt1 | contig 10727 bp, 10 predicted proteins | sample GRESIP052b4f25_FD_203533 | JGI IMG/M metagenome (GOLD analysis project Ga0318527, IMG submission 203533) | Tropical soil microbial communities from Luquillo Experimental Forest, Puerto Rico - GRE.SIPMG.052b4f25 | ecosystem: Environmental > Terrestrial > Soil > Tropical forest > Bulk soil...
CTCCAAGGTGGAGTGACCCTGCACGGTTCGGGAATCCACCCGGGCGGCATCACCGAGCGATTCCCGCTCATGGTGTCCGGGCTGTCGTCGGCGGTCACGCATGTCCGCGCCGAGGAGTTCTCCGACATCCGCACCTACAACGCCCCGGACGTCGTGCGCGACATCATGGGCTTCGGCGGATCCCCCGAAGAAGCCATGCAAGGACCGATGGCGAGGATGCTGGAATCGGGATTCAAGATGTCGGTGCGAATGGTTGCCAAGCACATGGGATTTCGCATCGATCCGAACATCAGGGCGACCCAAGAGATCGCCGTGGCGACGGCCGACATCGAGTACGAAGCACTGCCGATCCACGCGGGAACCGTCGCCGGTCGCCGGTTCCGCTGGCAAGCCCTCGTCGACGGGGAGCCGGTCATCACCGCCGCGGTCAACTGGCTGATGGGTCAAGCCGACCTGGAACCGGACTGGAAATTCGGCGAACGCGGCGAACGCTTCGAGGTCGAGATCACTGGCGACCCGAGCGTGAACCTCACCTTCAAGGGACTGCAACCGCTGTCGATTGCCCAAGGGCTGGAACGAAACCCGGGTGTCGTGGCTACTGCCAACCACTGCGTCAACGCCATCCCCGACGTCTGTGCCGCCGAGCCCGGCATCAAGACCTATCTGGACCTGCCGTTGTTCGCTGGACGCCCGGCTCCACATCTTGCGGTGACGTCATGACCGTCCTCACCGACGTGTCGTTCTGCCACCTCGTCATCGGGGTGACCGACATGGATCGCGCGCTGGCGTTCTACCGAGACGCGCTCGGCATGGAGGTCGTCTTCGAATCCCTCATCTCCGGGGAGCCTTTCGATGCGGTCCTGCATGCAAAGCGAAAGCAGGAGGGCCGTGTTGTGGGCGGGTTGCTCGGCGGACTGATGGTCGAGCTGCTCTCGCTCGGCAGTGTGCCGTCCGCGGGCAAGCCGGCACGCCGGGGCATCACCGGGATCGACAACGTCTCGCTCTCCGTCCCAGATCTCGATGACACTCACCGCCGCATCACCGCGGCCGGCTACGTCCCCGATCAGGCACCGTTCGAAATAGGCGGGGTGCGAATGTTTTTCGTCAAGGATCCCGACGGGACCCCGGTCGAGTTCATCGAATTGCCCAATGGCGCGCGCAGCACCTACGAGATGCACCGGGGTGTGCCGCTGCACCTGGGACCCGCGAAGTGACGTACACCCACCCGGACTCGATGCGCGGCCATGTAGCGATCGTCACCGGTGCCGCTCAAGGCGTGGGCAAGGGCATCGCCGCCGCGTTGCTCGAACGCGGTGCGGAGGTGCTGCTGGTCGACATCCAGGACGACAAACTGAACGCCACAGCAGACGAGCTCAAGGCCGCGGGTCGAGCGGAGAAGCTGGTCGCCGACCTCCGGGACCCGGAAAGCGCCCGGCGAATCGTGGCGGCCGCGGTCGACGCCTTCGGCACGGTGCACGGCCTGGTCAACAACGCCATAGCCACCAACGAGCCCAAGCCATTCGTCGAGATCACCACCGAAGACTTTGCGCTCGGTCATGACGTCGGCCCGCGAGCGACATTCCTGCTCATGCAGGCCGTACACCCGCTGATGGTCGAGGCGGGCGGCGGCTCGATCGTCAACCTCGGCTCGGGGACCGGCACCGGTGGCGAACCCAAGTGGGGCGGTTACGCCGCCGCCAAGGAGGGCATCCGCGGGCTGTCGAAGGTCGCCGCCCTGGAATGGGGGCGAGACAACATCCGCGTCAACGTCATATGCCCGTTCGCCGAGTCCGACGGCGTCAAGCTCTGGAAGCAGTTCGCGCCAGACGATTACGCAAAGGCGGTGGGGCGCGTTCCGATGAAACGCATCGGCGATGTCCGCACCGACGTGGGCGCGCTGGTGGCATTCCTGCTGAGCACCGACGCGACATTCATCACCGGGCAGACCATTCACGTCGACGGCGGAATCGGCTGCTTCCGATGACAGGAGAGTCGCTGCGAGACCGGCAGCGCGCACAGATCCGGGCCGACATCAGGCGGGCCGCTTTCCGGCTGTTCATCGAACGCGGATACGACACCGTGACGACGGAGGAAATCGCCACCGCCGCAGGGGTTTCGCCGCGTACCTTCTTCCGGCATGTGCCCACGAAGGAGGAGCTACTGCTGGCGCCCGTTCGCCACGGCGGTGCCGCGATCGTCAACCTGCTCGAACAGCGGCCCGTCGTCGAGTCGCCCGACGTCGCGTTGGCCAACGCCATCATCGTCCGGACCCGGTCCTTCGACCAAGCCGACTGCGAAGAATGGCGGGAAGCCCTGCTGGTGGCTCCCCATCTGCTCGACAAGGTCAGCCTGCACACGCCCGCGGACAAGGAGCGGGCGACGAAGCTGATCGGCAACCGCATGGGCGCCGACCCGGACGTCGACATCCGTCCCGGTCTTCTGGTCGAACTCGGTTTTACCGCAGGCGATTTCGCGTTCCGGCAGTGGGTGCGCCAGTCGGCCAAGAAGCCGCGCCCGCTGGACCGCTATGTCACCGAGGCCCTCGAAGCGATCAAGAGTTCACATTGGAAAAGGAGTACGGCGTCGTGAAGGACAAGTACAAGGTCGCCGTCTGGGCAACCGGCGGAGTCGGGAAGTACGCGATCCGCACCATCGCCGACAGACCCAACCTCGACCTGGTCGGGGTGTGGGTGCATTCGGCTACTAAGGCCGGCAAGGACGCCGGCGAGCTCGCCGGCATTGACCCGCTCGGCGTCGCGGCCACGCAAGGCGCAGCGGAGATCCTCGCCGGCGACGCCGACTGCGTCGTCTACGCCGCGCCGGCGCCACCCCGAATGAAAGAGGCGATCGGTGACCTGTGCCGAATCCTGGCCGCCGGCAAGAACATTGTGACGACCGCAATACCGGGGCTGGTATATCCGCGCGGTTCGATGCCGGACAGGGTGATCGACACGATCCGTACCGCGGCCAAAGCGGGCGGGAGCTCGTTGTTCTCCACGGGCATCGAGCCGGGATTCGGAGCCGACCTCTTTCCGATCGCGCTGATGTCGATGTCGCACAGGGTTTATTCGGTGCGCGGCATAGAGATCACGAACTACTCCGAGTACCCGGCCGAATACGACATGCGGGAGCTGTTCGGATTCGGTCAGCCGCTCGACTACCAAGGAGGGTTGAAGATGCCCGGCACCCTTCGATGGGGCTGGGGTGCCGCCGTCACCATGGTCGCCGAGGCGCTGGGGGTGGAACTCGGGGACATTCGCGAAACGTGCGAGTTTCAGGCCACCCCGCGCGACATCCCTACCGCATTCGGACTCGTCGAAGCGGGAACCGTCGGCGCCACCCGGGCGCGTTGCATCGGCGTCGTCGACGGCGTCGACGTCATCACGATCGAGCACGTCGACCGCATCGCCGACGACCTCGCGCCCGATTGGCCGAAGGGTAGGACCGGTGCAACCGATGGCATCTGGCGCGTCATCATCGACGGTGAGCCGAGCTTCGACGCGGAGTTCGAAGTCGGGCATCGTGCCGGCGAGAGCCATAACCATCATGGCTTGCTGGCAACCGGGATGCGCGCTGTTAACGCCATACCCTGGGTTTGCGAGGCTCAGCCCGGAATCGTTGACGCGCTGCACATTCCGCTCACCTCACCGGTGGGGGCACTTCATCCGCACCGCGACGGGATTCCCGCCTTCTGACGAGCGGAGCGGCAGTGCGGACGTCGTCGGGTTTGCCAGTTTGCCTGAGAACAACGCGTGAGTGCCTCTAGAATTTGCCGCACGTACAACAAGCCAGGTGGCTGAAATGACAAAAGCGTTGCCGGTCCCAGACGCGGATTCGTACGACGAGTTCTGCGAGGATTGCGGTTACGAGCCGGAACTCAAGCGCACGCTGAGTTCGTTCCAGATGTTCGCGGTCTCGTTCGCGTTCATCTCGGTGGCCGTCGGCATTTTCGGAACATACGACGACGTGCTGCGCAACTCCGGGCCGGTGGGCATCTGGACCTGGATCATCGCGGCAGCCGGCCAGATGCTTGTCGCACTGGTGATCGCGCAATTCGCGGGGCGCATCCCGCTCATCGGCACCTCCTACCAATGGGCGTCGCGGTTGGCCAACCCCAAGATCGGCTGGTTCTTCGGCTGGGTCACCTTCTGCTACCTGTTCACCGGATTGATGGCCATCGACAGCGCGATGTCGAGCACCTGCCTGGTGCCGCTGTTCAACATGGCGCCCAACGAGGTCACCGCACGAACCATCACCGCGGTGGTGATGGTTATCCAGGCGGTGGTCGCGATCGCCTCGACGCGGCTGATGGGACTGGTCAACTCGACGGCGGTCGCCATCGAGCTGACGATCGTCGTGGTGCTGGCGGTCGCGCTCCTGGTCGCCGTGGCGGTGACGGGACATGGCTCGGTCGACAACCTCACCTCGCGAGGGCTCGCCGCGGGCGCGACGAACTACTTCGCCTTCGGCGGCGGGTTGATGGCCGTGATGATCGTAGGCCTGGGAACGCTCGTGGGCTTCGAGTCGGCAGTGAATATGTCAGAGGAAGCCAAGGACCCGTTTCGCAGTGTCCCGCGCGCCATCGTGGTATCGGTCGCAGCGGCCAGCGTTCTAGGCATGGTGTTCCTGATCGCCTTGACCGTGGCGATCGAAAACGTCCCCAAGGTCTCGGCCGCCGGTTCGCCGGTCGCCATGATCATGCACGATCAACTCGGCACAATCACCGAACGAATCTTTCTCACCGCCATAGCGATTGCCTTCTTCGGGGGCGGGCTGGTGACGTTGACCACCTGTGCGCGCATGATCTTCGGTATGTCGCGCGATAACCGCTTCCCCGCATCCCAATTGCTGCGGCGGGTGAACCACCGCACGCAGACCCCGATCCCGGCCACCGTCCTGGCCGTCGTCATGGGGATCGTGGTGCTGGCCGTGCTGCCCGGCAACGCACTGCTGAATTTGATCACCGCGGGCACTGTCTTCCCGGCGCTGACGTACGGCATGATCGTGATTCTCTACCTGTCGGTTCGCAAACGGCTCGACCGCCAGGAAGGAGCCTTTGATATCGGGCGGTTCGAGACGCCGGTCTCGATCGCCGCACTCGTCTGGTCGATCTGCTCGCTGGTCGCCTTGCTCTCCCCTGCCAGCGCGCGCGTGCCGATCATGATCGTGACCGGCCTGCTTGTCGTTGGCGGCCTGTATTTCGCATACATGATGACCTTTAACCGCGATGTGCTCGACCATGAACCGGGCGATTTGGCTGTCTTCTCCCACTGACATCGCGAGAACGACATCATGACGGTCGACTGCACGCGCGTTAGCAGTCGCCGTTGATCAAATCTTGATTGAGACTCGGTGCCGCTTTTCGGTAATTGCCACATGAGGTTTCCATAACGGAATCTGTGCCTTCCTATTCGGATCAAATATCAACCGCAGCGCGCATTCGTAACGATTTGGCCAACGACGGCGTCGGCCACGACGATGCCGACCGTCACCCGCCTAAAGTCCGGGCCATGAGGATCGCCTCGGTCCGAGCGTTCGCGCTCGTCATGGCGACTTTGGCTCTGGCGATATCCAGCGGGGCGGCGCCGGCGCACGCCGACCTGGTCGCGACCCCGATGCCTCCTAAAACCATTGACAAATTCAGCCGCGACGGGTGGGAAATTGAAATGCGGCTTGAGCGGGAAACGGTGACCCGGACGCCCAACCTGGCTGGTGCGCCCAACTCTCACGAAGCATTCCTCACGGTGACTGGAGTCGCATCGGCCAGCGGCGGCTCAAGCCCCATCAGCGACAGCGTCCTTGTCATCGGCTATCAACTGGGGTGTCAGCAGGATGTCTCGGCGGGCCTGCAGTTCGGCGGAACCGGGGGAGCCATACCGAACGGAGACGTCACCATCACGCCTGGGGCCGCGGCCGGCAACGCTCTGACCCTGGGGAGCGCCGGCGGGGGGGCCGGGTTCGGCCAAACTGTGGTCCAGCCGGGCGTGATCGTGGATTTGCCATTGTCGAACATGACGCTCAACAACGGCGAGGCAGCCCTCGATATCGACGACCTCCACATCAAGGCCGACGCGTGCGGTGGTGATGTCACCATCCGGTCCTACCTATATCTGCGGATCTCCACCCAAGTCGCGCACACCCAATACGCCATCTACGGCGACCCCATCAAGATTTGACGTTGCGGTCATCGGAAGGAAAGCACAGCATGAAAGTTATGACGTTGCGGATGACGTTCGGGCTGATTCCGGCGGCGGGCATCTGGGCGCTGTTGGCGCTCGTACAGGCACCAGCCGCTAGCGCCGACCCGCCGCCGCCGGTGCTGCCGCCGAACCCCTTCCTCCCCAACACGGGATTCGTCCCCGGCGGCCTCGGCTACTTGTACGGCATCTATGTCGTCCCACCGCCACCGACCGTCGACGCCCGCGGGGTAAAGGCCAGCGCCCTCGTCGAGTCAAGCGAAAAGGCATTTGGCATGCCGGGCAGCCAACTAGGCAACAGTCCCCCGATTGTCGGGTTCTTCACCGGCGCGAGCGCACAGCGTTTTGTCCAGGCCGGCCAGACTGCGGAGCTCCCGCCCTCGCTGGGCGTCAATGCGGTGACCCTTAGCGCAGCGGTGCCGCCGGAGGATCCGTCCGGCAAACCACCCGAGAAGCCGCCCCCCGGACCTGAATCGACCCAACCCGGCCCTGCTCCCGTGATCGTCCCACCGATCCTCGAAACCCCGGGCGGCAGGCCGCTCGGAGCAGCGGGTGGCGGCGCGGGTTAGCCCGGAGGGACGATCATGTTGATCACGCGAATGGTGTTGTCGGCAGGAGCGCTGCTGGGAAGCTCGATCGGCCTGGTAGGCGCGCCCCCCGTACAGGCGGATCCATCTGCCCCTGCCGAGAACAAGTTCGTCAAGGACGTGCACTCGCATATGCAACTCTATGGGGATACCCGAGTGGAAAGCATGAGTGACGCAAGTCTGGTCGGCGAGGGTTGGTGGACCTGCCGCAACCTGGCGATTGGCGTGAGCCCTCAACAAGAGGGCATTGACCCGCTCATCGCCCAGTACGCCGTGATTGACCTGTGCCCGAACCGGCAACCCAGGGGCTGACCGGAGCACCAGCTCGTGCGGGCGTCGGGGTGGCCAACCTCCTCAGCCAATTCCTGCGTGCCCGAGCTGGACGCCGGCGGACACCCACAAAACGTCAGCCGCTTGGGGTAAGCAGCGGTAACGTAGTGGCCCAGCAGGAGGAGGCGAGTCCACATGGGATCCAACTCGTGCGACTGCTCGATAGACCACACCGGCGCCACGACGTCGGTGCTATTGGGAGTTCCCAGCCCTCGTCAAGTGGGCAGTGACGACGATGCGAGAGACGGGCTTCCGGCGTTGCCGCACGCGGTCATCTCAAGTGGCATTTACCGTGACGCAGAGGATCTCCCAGCCGCTCGGGCGTTCACGGACCGCCCACAACTTGAAACGAATATCCAGTTGCTCGATCTTGGCGATGGGGCATGGTGTGTCAACCATGCACTGCGCCAACAACAGATCTACGGAGGACGGATTCTCCGCGATGCCTACGAAGGCCTCCTCAGCGGGCGCTTACCCAAGGATGCCGAACTGACTCATTCCCTACTGAGCTACGGCTTCGTGGCACCGCCCGGACGGCCGCCTGAGGAATTTCACCGCTCCCTAATGGCAACGGAAGATGCGAAAGTCGAGGTCCAACCGTCCTTCACGTTACTGCGGATCCTGCTCACCGACGTCTGCAACTTGTCATGTTCGTATTGCAAAGTCATACCCAATGTGCTTGCACCGCAGGCGGAGCCAACGTCTGACGATCGACTCGCCGAGGTCATCGAGTTCTTCTTCGCCCACTCGGAACCGGGTCGTCCGAAAATCATCCATGTCACCGGCGGGGAACCCACGCTTTTCTTCGAACAGGTCCGACACATCGTCGATCTCAAACACCGACTCGAACGGCCAGGGGAGAACTGCTGGATCGTCCTGGGAACCAACGCCACCCTCATTCGCGCCACTCATGCGGCGTTCCTTGCCCAGAATGACGTCAAGTGCATCGTGTCCATGGACGGTCCCGAAGAGATTCACGACAAGCTCCGGCGCAACCACGGCGGCCGCGGCTCGTGGCGCATGGTCGACGCCGGTGTTCGACGGCTGAAAGAGGCCGGCGCCGAGGTGTCGCTGTCGATGGTGCTGGGCCAGCACAACCTCGACCACGCCGAAGAGGTAATCGGTTGGTTCCTAGACGAATACCAGCCAACCGGCCTTGGTGTGAACTTCATGAAGCCGCCAACACCTGATCAGCCCGACTACGATCAGCTCATCGGGGCTGACGCGTATGCGGACCGAATGTATAGCGTTCACAAGGCTTTCCGCGACCGCGGACTGTTCCTCGAACTGGTCTACCGCAAGCTGGCGCCATTCGTCGAACAGCGTTACCGATTCCACGACTGTGGGGCGGCCGGAGGAACCAACCTCAACGTGGATGCCAAGGGCAATGTCGGCCCATGCAAGTCGTTCCTGGTTATGGACAGACTCGCGATGCGTACGCTCGACATCGATGCATATCGCTCGGCCGTCGTAAGCGAATGGCGCAAGCGTTCGCCGATCTACTACACGCACTGTGACGGTTGCTCGGCACGTGCCATGTGTGGCAACGGTTGCGCCTACGACGCAATGATCCACAGCGGCGATGAGATGGCGATCGACGTACGAAGCTGTCAGTACACGCAGCGGTTCAATCGGCTGTTCATCGAAGATCTGTTCCAGCAGATCCGACCCAGTGGTCAGGTTGCCGCACAATGGTGGCACATACCAGATCGCAGCGAGCGTCAGCGGCTGATGGGCGCGGTATCGGCGCGCCCCCGGACGCTCTCCTACTCCATCGGTCACCAAACGCTGGACTGAAGTCGCCCAGGAACGCGATGGCGGCGCGTGAGCTCAGGGCCTACTTCGGTCACCACAAAGCGGCAAGCCAATGGGCCGGTGCCATCCTTGGCGAACTGGCTGCCAGTCTCGGGCTTCGCACGCTGACCATCTATGGTTCGTACGACTGGGACGAATATCCAAGTCTGGGCGCCAAGGTGGCCGACAGGTCGCCGGACCTGTTGATCGATTCCAATGCGTGGCAGGTGGACGCGGATTCCCTTGGGCCAGTGCGGGGTTTTCATATGATCCGCGACCCCCGGGACATGATCGTCTCCGGCTACTTCAGTCACCGATACAGCCACCCTGAGGTGTTTGCCGAACTCCCGCCACACCGCGCGGAGCTGGCGGCGCTCGACATCGACGCGGGCCTATCGCGCGAGATCGAGTTCAGCGGGCAGTTCATCGACGCGATGTCGACGTGGAACTATGCCCAGCCGCACATACTCGAGGTCCGCATGGAGGATGTCATCGAGGACCCTGTTGCGCACTGGATCGCGATCATTGCCCACCTCGGATGGCCCCGTCCGGCGGGTGACCCCGAGTTCCTCGCCGAGATCCTCGAGCGCTATTCCTTCCGACGCATGGCGGGCGGGCGCGATCGTGGTGATCTTGACATCCGACATCACTACCGGCGCGGCGTTGCCGGCGACTGGCGCAATTACCTTAACGTCGAGCACCTTGCACAGATACGACTGCGCTATGGAGACCTAATCGAGCGCCTCGGGTACGAGTGGTAGGCGATGAATCCGATCGCAAACCGGCAGCCCATGGGCTGACGGGAAGATAAAGTCGCGGTCACAGCGGTATCATCCGCGCATGCCGTTGGCGAGCGGCGCGAAATTCGCCGGGTACACCATCGTGCGGTTGCTCGGCCGTGGGGGGATGAGCGAGGTCTACCTCGCGCACCACCCCCGGTTGCCGCGTGACGACGCGCTGAAAATCCTGCCCGAGACGACAACGGCGGACAGCGGCTTCCGAGAGAGATTCCACCGGGAAGCCGAACTCGCCGCCACGCTGTGGCACCCCAACATTGTCCAAGTGCATGATCGCGGCGAGTTCCATGGTCGACTGTGGATCGCGATGGACTACGCCGAGGGAGCCGACCTCGGGCAGTTGATGAGGGACCGCTATCCGGCCGGGATGCCGACGCACGCGGTGTGCGAGATCATCACCGCGGTGGCCGGGGCACTCGACTACGCCCACCGGTGTGGGCTGCTGCATCGCGACGTCAAACCGGCCAATATCCTGCTAACCGATCGAGAAGACGGCCAACGCCGGATCATGCTGGCGGACTTCGGAATAGCCCGCCACCACGACGACATCAGCGGGCTGACCGACACGAACTTCACCGTCGGAACGGTCACCTACGCGGCACCCGAACAACTGATGGGCGGCGACATCGACGCGCGGGCCGACCAGTACGCGTTGGCCGCCACCGCGTTTAACCTCTTCACGGGTGCACCGCCGTATCAGCATTCCAACCCCGTGGCCGTCATCAGCCGACATCTCACCGCACCAATACCAAAGCTGAGCGAGCAGCGTCCGCACTTGATGAACCTCGATGAGGTGCTGTCGCGGGCACTTGCCAAGAACCCCGCCGACCGGTTCGAAGATTGCCACGAGTTCGCCGCAGCCCTCGCCCAGCGGGCCGACATGGACCCGGACGGTGCTTACCGGATCGAGCCCAACCGCACGGTCGCCACGCCCGCCTCGTTGGCCGAAACCCAAGTCGCGGTGACGGTGTCGTCGGGAGTACCAGCATTGAGCACGAAGCCGCCTTCGAGCCCGGTGAACC
>Ga0318527_10000288_pt1 | contig 10488 bp, 9 predicted proteins | sample GRESIP052b4f25_FD_203533 | JGI IMG/M metagenome (GOLD analysis project Ga0318527, IMG submission 203533) | Tropical soil microbial communities from Luquillo Experimental Forest, Puerto Rico - GRE.SIPMG.052b4f25 | ecosystem: Environmental > Terrestrial > Soil > Tropical forest > Bulk soil...
GGCGCGGGCGGCGCGGGCGGCGCCGATCGAGCCGCCGGCGCCGCCGACGTTCTCGATGATGATCTGTTGGCCGAGCGATTTCGACATGCTGTCCTGCATGATGCGCGCGATCGTATCGGTCGCGCCGCCGGGCGGAAACGGCGCCACCAGCGTAATCGGATGGCTCGGATAGGTCTGCGCCGAGCTCGTCTCAGCTGCCAGGATAGACGCAGCGAGGACCAGCGCCGCGAGCGCGCGCGTGAACATCATGATTCCTCCCAATGCTTTTCTCTTGAGCCCTCTTTGTAGCAGTTTTCCGGGGGGAGTTTGTCTGCGCTTAAGCCTCGCAAGCGAACTCGCGGAGGGGTCGCGATCGGCATTCACATTTTGCGACGGCGCGCGACGCCATGCCCAGCAAGCAAGTCACCGGCTCGTTCGGGTTCGGGGCGCCGAGGAATACGCCCGCCGAGATCGTCGACAAGCTCAACAAGGAGATCAACGCGGGCCATCTCGAGGCAGGTGAGCCACTCCACATAGCTCGGGAGATAAACGCTTGTTCGCATGCACCGCCGGAAGTTGGAAAGTAAGCCGCGTCGACGCTGTACGTTCTCGGTTGCATGCCTCGGCCGGCGTGCCGGTTGCCAGCACACCCGCCCTCGCCCATCATGAGATGTCCTGACAGGGAGGGACAGTCCTGATGAGCCTCTCGCCCAATCTGCCACCTGACAAGCAGCGCGAGATGCTGCACCAGATGCTGATGATCCGGCGCTTTGAGGAGCGCGCCTCGGCGGACTACCTCGCCGGGAAGATCTACGGCGTCGTGCATTGCTATATCGGCGAGGAGGCGGTCGCGGTCGGCGTTTGCAGCACCCTTAAGCGCGACGACCGGATCATCTCGACGCATCGAGGCCATGGCCATTGCATCGCCAAGGGTGCCGATCTCAACCGCATGATGGCGGAGCTGTACGGCCGGCAAACCGGCTACTGCAAAGGCAAGGGTGGCTCGATGCATATCGCCGATTTCGACATCGGCATGCTCGGCGCCAACGGCATTGTCGCGGGCGGAATATCGATTATCACCGGCGCCGGACTTGCGGCGCAGATGGAGGGAAAGGGCGGCGTCGCGGTATCGTTTTTCGGCGACGGTGCTTCGAATGCCGGGCCGTTCCACGAGTGCCTCAACATCGCGGCGGCCTGGAAACTGCCGATGATCTATGTCTGCGAGAACAATATGTACGCGGCGCAGACCGCGGCTGCCGTGACGCATTCGCTGAGCGATGTCGCGGCAAGGGCTGCCGGTTACGGTATTCCCGGTGTCGTGGTCGACGGCAACGACATCTTTGCCGTCTACCAGGCCACAAACCGCGCGGTGGAGCGGGCTCGAGCGGGGGAGGGTCCGACGCTGATCGAGTGCAAGACCTATCGCTGGCGGGCCCATACCGAGCGCCGCGGGCAGCCCGATCCGCGCGACCCAGCCGAAATTGAAGCCTGGAAGGGGCGTGATCCGATCACGCGGCTCGAACGGCAGCTGCGCGACCAGGGCCACCTAGACGATGCGGGACTGCGGAGCATGGAAGCCGACGTTATGCGCGTGCTCGAAGCCGCTGTCACCTTCGCCGAGGCCAGCCCGTTCCCGCTGCCCGAGCAGGCGACCGACGATGTGTTTGCGGCCTGAGGCGAGGAGACGACGATGCGAGAGCTGACATATAACGAGGCCGCGCTCGAAGCCGTCGCCGAGGAGATGCGGCGCGACTCCAAGATCTTTTACATGTCGACCGACGCCCTGCCACCGCTGCTTAACGAATTCGGGCCGCAGCGGATCAAGGCGACACCGATCACGGAAGCCGCCTTTACCGGCATCGGCATCGGAGCGGCCGGGTGCGGTTTCCGCCCGATCGTCGACTGGCGCCAGGTAACGTTTTGTTTTGTCGCGATGGACCAGATCGTCAATCAGGCCGCTAAAATCCATTACATGTTCGGTGGGCAGGTGACGTTCCCGCTGCTCTTCCGCGCATCGGTCGGGGGCGGCGGGCTGGTGGCGGCGCAGCATTCCCAATCACCCTATTCGATGTTCATGAATGTCGCGGGGCTGAAAATGTTTCTGCCGTCGACGCCCTACGACATGAAGGGCCTGTTGAAGACGGCGATCCGCGACAACAACCCTGTCATCTCGTTCGAGTCGAGCCGCTTGATGGGACGCAAGGGTCCCGTCCCGGAAGAGGACTACGCGATCCCGCTCGGCCAAGCCGATGTCAAGCGCGAGGGCCGCGATGTCACGGTCGTCGCGCTCGCTTGGCTGGTGCACGAGGCGCTCGCCGCGGCCGAGGCGCTCGATAAGGAAGGCGTGTCTGTCGAAATCGTCGACCCGCGCTCACTGGTGCCCCTCGATGCGGAGACAATCTGCAACTCAGTGCGGAAGACCGGCCGTCTCGTGATCGCCGACGAGGCGGGGCCGACCGCCGGCTTCTCGGCGGAGATCGCCGCGGTCGTCGCTGAGGATGCCGCGACGTTCGAGCGGCTCGCGGCCCCGGTGAAGCGAGTCTGCGCCTTGCAGGTGCCGATCCCCTACAGTCCCGTCCTCGAAAACCACGTATTCCCGGACCGCAGCCGCATCATCGCTGGTATCCGCGAAGTGCTTGACGCAAAGGGCCCGGCGCGCGCGGTGTAGAGCGGAGATCGATCGATGTCCCTCGCGCCGATCGTCATTGCCGACAGCATCACCCGCGTCGGTCCGGAAGCCACCGGTGCGGTGGTGGTCAACGCCTCGCACGGCGGCGTCTATGCCGCCTATCTCGCCGCGAAGCTGCATGCTGCCGCGGTGATCTTCAATGACGCCGGAATCGGCCGCGATCGTGCCGGGATCGGCGGCCTCGATTACCTGCAGGAACTGGGCATCGCCACCGCCGCCGTCGGCCATGAGACGGCTCGGATCGGCGATGGCGCCGATATGATGGCGACAGGTGTCATCATGCACGCGAATTCGCTGGCCAGATCGCTGGGCGTAAGCACGGGCCAATCATGTCACGACGCCGCTACGCGGCTGCAACAGGCGCGGCCCAGCGCAAAGCCCGCGCCGGAAGCGCTGGAAGCGGTATTCCTGCTTGAGATCGAGCCGCCGCAAGTTTGGGCGCTCGACTCCGCGTCGCTCGTCTTGCCTCAGCACAAGGACGCGATCGTCATCACCGGCTCACATGGCGGTTTGCTCGGTGGAAAGCCCGAGACCGCGCTCAAATACGATGTGCGCGGTGCGCTCTACAACGACGCAGGGATCGGCAAGGATTCCGCCGGTACGTCACGCCTGCCCGCGCTCGACGCGCGTGGCATCGCGGCGGCGACAGTCTCTGCGGCGAGCGCTCGCATCGGTGATGCGCGCTCGACCTACGAGGATGGGATTATTAGCCGGGTCAGTCGCTGCGCCGCGACGCTTGGCCTTGGCGAAGGCATCAGTGCGCGCGAATTTGTCGACAGACTGCGCCGCGCCCTCAATTCGTAAGGAGGAACCATGGCCCAGACGCTGCAAAATCGCCCGTCCGGTGCGATGACTGGCGGGCGGGCGCTCGCCGAGATGCTGCGTCTGGCGGGCGCCGGGCCGATGTTCGGCATGGGCGGGTTCCAGCTTTTGCCGTTTTACGACGCGGTGGGTCTTGTCGGGTTGAACCATCATCTGATCAACGACGAGCGCTGCGGCGCCTTTGCCGCTGACGCTTATGCCCGGATCACCAACCGCCCCGGTATTTGCGATGCGACGCTCGGCCCGGGGGCAACCAACCTGGTGACCGGCCTCATCGAATCGCTCAATGGAGGCATCCCGGTCGTCGCGATCACGGGCGACAGCAACCGTGCCCATTCCTGGAAGAATATGACCCAGGAAAGCCATCAGGTCGAAATTCTGAAGCCCGCGGTCAAGGAACTAATCCGCGTCGAGATGACCAGCCGCATCCCGGAGCTAGTGCGCCGGGCGTTCGCGGTCGCGACCTCCGGCCGGCCGGGCCCGGTGCTGCTCGACGTGCCGGAAGACGTGGCGCATGGCGTCCACGATTTCGCCCCAGAGGCATTTGTTATCGACGAAAGCACCCTAAAGGCGCCCGCGCGGCGCATTCGACCCGCCCGCGAGGATATTGAACGTGCCGCGAGATTGATCGCCGGGGCGAAACGGCCGCTGCTGCTGACCGGCGGCGGTATCCACCTTTCAGAGGCGTGGGAGGCGCTGACCCGCTTCGCCGAGGCGCAATCGATCCCGGTCGCGCACACGATGAGCGGAAAAGGTGGCATCGCCTGCGCCAACCCGCTCAATGTGGGCTTGTTTGGTCGCTATTCGCGCATCGCCAACGAACTAATCGAGGCGGCGGACTGCCTGATAGTCGCCGGATGCAAGCTCGGTGAGATCGCCACAAAGCGTTTCGTACTGCCGCCGCCGCACATTCCGGTGATCCACCTCGACATCGTCGCCGAGGAGATCGGCCGCTGCATCGCGGCTGAGATCGCGCTCTGGGGGGATGCGCGAGCGGGGCTCGAAGACCTCGCCGCGACGCTGTCCGACAGCAGTAAGGCCGCCCGCGCGACGCGCGCCGATTACGCCGCCGAAATCGCGCCGCGCATGAAAGCCTGGGAGGAAGATGCCGCGCCGCGGCTCAACTCGTCCGATCGGCCGGTGCACATGGCCCGGCTGTGCCGCGAGCTCAACAAGACGCTGCCCCCTGACTCGATCCTAGTCGCCGATGGCGGGTTTGCCGGTCATTGGACCGGCCTGCTCTACGACACCAAAATCGCCGGGCGGCATTTCATCCCTGACCGCGGCTTCGCGTCGATTGGCTACGGATTGCCGGGCGGGATGGGGGCGTGCTTTGCCGCGCCGGACCGGTCCGTCGTCGCAATTTCTGGCGATGGCGGGTTCAATATGATGCTCGGCGAGCTGGAAACCGCGCGCCGCGCCGGGCTCGGGCTCACGGTGATTGTCGTCAACAACGCCGCGTCGGGTTACGTCAAAGCGCTGCAGCACGCGATGATGGGCGGCCGCTATCAGTCTGCCGACCTGGTCGAGATGAATTACGCCGCGATCGCCCGCGCGATGGGCTGCGGCGGCATCCGCGTTGAGGATCCCGAATCGTTGTCCGACGCGTTGCGGCGAGGAATGGAAGAACGCGACCGCCCGACGGTGATCGACGTCGTCGTCACCCGCGATCCGGCGCAGATGCTGCCGGCGGTCGACAACCGAACGGTAGAGATCAAGCAAGGCGATCGAGTGGCTTGAGGCCGCGGGAAGCGCTCTCGAGCCACTTCGTGCCGGGCGGGTTTTCGGCGAACGGGTAATCGACGGAAAGCAGCCGGTCCATCCCATTAGCGGTCAAGCTGCTTGGTCGCCGCGTGTGCAATGGTCGGGCTCCGCGCAAGCTCCTCGGCGAAGGCCGCCTGACGGCTCCAAAGAGGTAACGCAGGCACAGAACTAACCGCGCGGCGCGGGGGGCGCACCTGTTGCGGGCGCAACTGTGGACCAAAGCCAAGGTTCACCAGCGTCGCGTCAAAGGCCGCCGTATCAGCGAACCCGGGGAGCATGAGCCCAGTAATCGAGTAATTTTGGCTTCACATTGCTGCATCTGCTCACGACCGCTCTTGGCACGACTCGGCCACGCCGCGATGTCCGCGATGACGGAGAGTATTGGAGGGTAAGCGGACCATCTGCTAACTGCTCCGGCCACTTCGTGCGCGGCGTCCCGCGCCAGCTCGACCTCAATCGGTATGGCGCCGAGCGCCCTCGGCGGGCCGTCGCTAGCGGCCTTCGAACACCTGCTTGGCGACGAGCGCGGCAGTCATCGCCGCTGGCCAGCCGGCGTAGAACGCCAGATGGGTAATGACTTCGCTCAGTTCGCTTTGTTTGAGCCCGTTGTCGAGCGCACGTTGCAGGTGGCCGACCAGTTGCTTCTCGCGGCCGAGCGCTATCAGGGTGGCGCACGTGATCAGGCTGCGGTCGCGCTTGGACAGACCGGGGCGCTCCCATACTTCCCCGAACAGCACCCGTTCGCTGAGATCGACGAGGGCCGGGACGATGTCGCGGACTTGGTCACGCGCTGATGAGGGTTGCTGTGGCGCCATGGCTTATCCCTTTCTCCTGGGTTGGCCTTCATGTGGATATCCGTACTTCGTAGACTACATCCCAAGCGCCGGGGATCGGACGCTGTGGCGATTGGAGGCGTTGCGGATCACCTCCGCCTGCCTTCCGAGCGTGGTATTTGGCCGTCGAAGCTCGCCGCAATGATCATGCGCCGGGTTGGGCTCGTCAATTCTTGTCACCGCCCTCTCCGGGTTATGCTCTTGCCCTAACAATGAGCGTGCGCGCCCCTGGATGTCGTCGAGGTGCGCTACAGTCCCAACGGAGACACCTCCCCAAGGGCGGGCGGGTACCTGAAGCAATCAAGAACAAGTCGCTTTGGAGGGCGTATGGCGCTACTCATTATCGAGCTGGACAAACATATCGGCAATGCGAAGGCATGGCGCGACACGTTCAAGGAACAGCTTCCCGATTTGGCAATTCGCATTTGGCCTGATGCGGGCGAGTTAAGGGACATCGAATACCTTGCATTCATGCATCCAGATTTCGACCTGCTCCCCGTCTTCCCGAATTTGAAAGCTATGTTCAGCCGTGCGGCCGGAGTGGAGTCCTTTATCAAACATCCAAAACTGCCGAAGGTCCCACTTGGTAAAGTGGAACCGCCAAGCGGTGATCCAATGATGACTGAATATGTCATCATGCACGTTCTGCGTTTCCATCGCGACATGCCTGCTTATCATGCGGCTCAGGCCAATCGAGAATGGCGCAGGGCACCGATCATCAGGCCCGAGCACAGGCGCATCGGTTTTTTGGGCTTCGGAATGATGGCCAAAGCGCCTGCGTTAGTGTTGAAGTCGCTCGGCTTCAAGGTCTCTGGGTGGGTTCGCTCACCGAGGCGGGCCGCCGAGGTCCCCATTTTCCATGGCCGCGATCAGCTTGAGGCGTTTCTCAATCAGACCGATATCGCCGTCTGCCTGTTGCCGCTGACAAGGGAAACAGAGGGCATCTTCTGCGCTCGTACGTTTGCCATGATGCCAAGAGGGGCCATGCTGGTGAACGTCGGACGTGGCAAACATGTGGTGGACAAAGATCTGATCACTGCCCTCGATTCGGGACAGTTGTCCTACGCCGCATTGGACGCACTGTGGCCTGAGCCGCTGCCACCGGAGAGCCCGCTTTGGCTGCATCCCAAAGTTACGGTGATGCCGCACGTAGCGCGGCGGCCGACCGTCGCCCAACTCGTAACCCAAATGGTCGCGAACATCCGAAGTCTCAAGGCCGGGGGACCACTCCTGCAAGAAGTCGACATCACAGTGGGATACTAAACCAAAATAGGAATTCCCCCGGCTCTGCCGGGGAGGCAGCAAAAGTTTGACATTTCAGGAAGTCGAAGCCGCCGGTCGCCGCGATGCCGCAAGCTGCTCGCCGCACCCGAAGGTAGATCGTTTGCACTTGGCGGCGGAGCGGCCGCATGACCCCGCGCGGTGCTCGCGCAGCAACCTGACGGGACGCGGCGGATCGTTGCCAGCCTGAATCAGCCCGGAAGTAACGCAACCGAGGTGAGCCTGCTGACCACAGAGCGGTTTGCAGTACAGGGGGAGTGCCAAGACGAGCTTCCACGTCAAGGACCCGGAGGGGATGGGAGTACAGTTCGGCGGATTGCATCAATGATCGGCCGGCAGCGAGGGTGTTAGCGACGGACGGATCAGCGCTTTGCTTCGTACCCTAGGGTGGGCTAAGCGGCCGCTACGCGGCCTTTGCCCACCCTACGACGGCGGTGTTTGTTGCGCGTCATTTCAACTCAAGCTCCGCCGCCAGGCCGTATTCGGCGGCGAGCGCAGCGAGCTTGTTCCAGGTGCTGTCTTCCACGTCGATGCCGCTCTTGGCTCGCTCCTGCGCGCGCATGTGCTCGACTTCGCCGGGATAGAATACGCCCGGACTGCCGGCGGCGGGCGGCGTGGCTTTGAGATAGCGTGCGAAATCCGCCACCCCCTTTTTGAACTCGGCGAGCGGCCGGAACGCTGCCACGTTGAACACCGCCATGAAGCAACCGTCGTTGTGCCGGCCGCTCGGCTCGACACCGAAACCCAGCCCAGTGAGCAGACCACACAGCACCTCGACCACCGCCGCGAGCCCGCTGCCCTTGTAGCCCTCGGTGCCGCCCACCGGCAGCAGCGCGCCACCCTTGCGCAGCTGCGTCGGGTCGGTGGTCTCCCGGCCGTCCTTGTCGACGATCCACCCGGTCGGGATTTCCTTGCCGCGTGCGATCGCCAGATTGATCTTGCCGGCCGCGACCGCGGACGTCGCCATGTCCAGACAAAAGGGACCGTCGAGGTCGGACGGAATGGCGACCGCGATCGGGTTAGTGCCGAGCCGCGCCTCGCGCCCGCCGAACGGCGCGACCGCCTTGGCGGAGCGACCGGAGTCCGCGGTGGCAATCCCGATCATGCCTTGCGCGGCCGCCATCAGGGGGTAGGCGCCGAGCCGACCGACATGACTCTGGCGAAACACCGTGACGGCGGCGACGTTGCTCTTCTGCGCCTTCTCGATGGTGAGCTGCATCGCCTTCCGGTTGACGTGGAAGCCGAACCCCCAATGGCCGTCGATAACTGTGGTGGTCGGCGATTCCTGCACGATGGTGAAAGGGGCGCCGGGCACGATGTGGCCCGCCTTGATGCGATCGATGTAAGTCGGGACGGCGACGATACCGTGAGAATCGTGGCCGACCAGATTGGCCTCAACGCAGCCGCCCGCGACGGCCTCGGCCTCCTCGGACGAGGCGCCAGCCGCGCGCAGGAGCGCGACGCCGATTTTCTTCAAGCGGTCGGCTCGAACCGTGGGCATTTCCTTGCTCTCCCTTTTTTCTGTGCGGTCAGCGATAGGCGCCGCGGAAGAATAGCAGCGGCCCGCCCTCGCGCACGACCACGTCGACCACACGGTCGATCGCGATGATGACGCCAAACCGTTCGATCGTCTCCTCGAGCATGCAGTGGATTGCGCCGACCGCGTCGTTGAAGCCCGTGCGCTTTATCTCAAATACCGAGGTCAGCAGAACGTAGTGGGCGAAAAATCGTGGGAGGCCGTCATCCTCGAAGATTTCGCCGAGTTCCAGAAGGCGGGGCTCACGCATCCCTTGATGCAGGACATTGAGAAGGCATTTGCTGGGAGCTGATCGGGGTCAAAGCTTTTTTGCTGCACCTGCTCAGGTCCGGAAGTGGCACGAAGCGGCGGTTCAACGATGTCCGCTCCTACGTCAGCTCGTGGGGGTAAAGCGGAAATGTTGCGAACGGCACCAATTCGACGCTCCTGACCCACAACCGACGTAAGCCTGATTGAAATCCCGCAGCGCACCAGTCTCCCGGCCCGCCGAGGTGTGCTATCCTTTCGGTTCCGAGCTACGGGAGACACTGGCAGTGAAACGGCGCGCATTCATCACGCTGCTCGTTGCGGCCACAACCCACGAGGACACAGGGAGGAAGTCATGACTTCGAAAGCCGCTATGCCCCGAGGCCGCCTCGTGTCGCGGCGAAGCTTCGTCATGACGCTCGCCGCCGCAGCTGCCGCGTCCGCCGCGCAGGCGTAGGCACCGGCGCCACATCCGCCGCGCCTGCGGGCGGACCGAAAGGCAGGGAGCAACGCATGCTGATCGTCGACGCGCAAATCCACATCTGGAAAAGCAGCAAGCCGAACCCGAACCATCGTCAGATTGCCGACTACAGCGCGGACGACGCGCTCAAGGAGATGGACGAAGCGGGCGTCACGGCCGCGGTGATCCATCCGCCGGGATGGGATCCCAATGCCAACGCGCTCGCGGTCGAGGCCGCGCGCCAACATCCCAACCGGTTCGCGATTCTCGGCAATTTCCCGCTCGACCGGCCGGAGAGCCGCAGCTTGATCGACGGCTGGAAAGGCCGGCCTGGGATGCTCGGGCTGCGCTTCGCGCTGCTGCAGCCGCACCAGAAGACCTGGTTGTCGGATGGCACGATGGACTGGCTCTGGCCGGCGGCCGAGCGCGCTGGGCTGCCGATCGCGCTGCTCGGGCCCGATCTGCTACAGGCTATCGGTCCAATCGCCGAGCGCCATCGCGGACTGAAGCTGATCATCGACCACTTTGGCAGGCCGGACGCAACCTGGTCGAACCTTCCCGACCTCATCGCAACGGCCAAGCACCCGAACGTGGCGCTCAAAGCCACCGGGGCACCGAGCTACTCGCAGGAGCCCTATCCTTATCGCGACATCCACGGCCATATTCGCAAGCTCTACGATGCGTTCGGGCCCGAGCGGATGTTCTGGGGCACCGACATCACCCGCATGCCGACCACATGGAAGCAGTGCGTGACGATGTTCACGGAGGAGCTACCCTGGCTGCCCGCGCAGGACAAAGAGCTGATCATGGGGCGCGCGCTTTGCGCGTGGCTTGCCTGGAAGCTGCAGGGATGACGGCGGCGAGGTCTCGCGATGAA
>Ga0318527_10000300_pt1 | contig 10352 bp, 6 predicted proteins | sample GRESIP052b4f25_FD_203533 | JGI IMG/M metagenome (GOLD analysis project Ga0318527, IMG submission 203533) | Tropical soil microbial communities from Luquillo Experimental Forest, Puerto Rico - GRE.SIPMG.052b4f25 | ecosystem: Environmental > Terrestrial > Soil > Tropical forest > Bulk soil...
AACACCGGTCGCCGTCGATACCAAGAAGCGCGAGCAGGGCCGGCTCACGATCGGCGTCGACATTCCGTCGATGTCCGACGTCAACACGATGATCGATCACGCCCAGGGGCGCTGGCGACCGTTCCTGATCACCGCCGCGCTGACCGGCACGCGCGCCTCCGAGCTGCGCGGGCTCGTCTGGGACGCGGTCGATTTCGACAAACGCGTGATCCATGTCCGCCGGCGCGCCGATCTGTGGGGCTCGATCGGCAAGCCGAAATCGGCGGCCGGCGCCCGGGTGATCCCGCTGGCGCCGCTGGTGTTCAGTACGCTGCGCGAGTGGAAATTAGCCTGCCCAAAAGGCAAGCTCGGGCTGGTCTTCCCGAACGGCGCCGGCAATGTCGAGAGCCACGCCAACCTCGCCGCCCGCGGTTTCGAGCCACTGCAACGGGCGTGCTTCGGCGAGGTCAAGTACGGGCTGCACTCGCTGCGCCACTTCTTCGCATCCTTGGGCGATCGAGCAAGGCTTCACCCCGAAGCGGCTGCAGGCGCTGCTCGGTCACTCCTCGATCCAGATGACCTTCGACACCTACGGCCACCTCTTTCCGAGCCTGGAGGACGACCACGCGAAGTTCGCGGCCGGCGAGCTGCAGATCAGGGCGGCTGGCGGGATGTGATGCCGATCATCGCCGTCATCGATGGGATCCGGATCGCGATCTATTACAACGACCACCCGCCGCCCCATTTTCACGCTATGCAGGCCGAGCACGAAATTCTCGTCGAGATCGCCCGGGTGGTCGTCTTCGCCGGCAGCGCTCCCGCGGCCATGGAGCGCACCGTTATGGATTGGGCGAGCCGCTATCAGAGCGAGCTTGCGCTATGCTGGGCCCGCGCCTAATGCGCCCAGCCGCCGGGGAGGATCCCATGATGGAGCTGCACACGATCACGCGCGTGAAGCTGTGGAATCCCGAAAAATTTTCTTTGCTGCTCAGCTTTGACCAGGGCGAAGAAGCCGTGGTCGACTTGTCGTCGATCTTTGCGCAAGGCGGCGTGTTCGAGCCGTTGCGCGATCCTAAGCGGTTCGCGGCCGTCGAAATCGGCGAGCTCGGGCGTACCCTTTTCTGGCGGGAAGGCGATGACGACGTCGACCTGTGCGCCGATGCGTTGTGGCGGATGGCGCATCCCGATCGCACGGCCGAACTATAGCGCTTTTGAGCCTCCCGACTTCACAGCCGACATCAAAGGTGCGCTCGGCCCCCTTAAGACCCGAGCATTGCTGCGGCTGACAGCGGCACGGACTATCGGAATATTCATCCCTGCCTCGCCCCCGCTCGCGCCCGTCCTGGCCGCTCCATGTGCGTTGTAGACTGAGGCCATTACGCAGCCACCTCGCGAGGCTGAACATCACGCTCGATCGCATCACCGTGCGCATCGATCTCGCAGGCCAGGTCGTAAGCCGACCGCAGGTTCAGCCAGAATTCAGGGCTGGTTCCGAAATAGCGCGCCAGGCGGAGTGCTGTGTCGGCCGAGATGCCGCGCGGATTCTCGGCTCGGATGATGTCGCCGATGCGGGTCGCCGGCACGCGCAAGGCCAGCGCCAACGCATTGGCCGACAGCCCCAAGGGCTTCATGAATTCTTCGAGCAGGATTTCACCGGGGGAAACGGGTGGGTGCATAGCGGGGCTCTCAGTGGTAATCGACAATCTCGACGTCCTCGGCGGCGCCCTCCTTCCAGCGGAAGCAGATGCGCCATTGGCCATTGATCCGGATGCTGTGCCGGCCGCGGCGCTCGCGGCGCAACGCCTTGAGACGATTGCCTGGAGGCCGTGCCAGCTCATCGAGCCGGGTTGCCGAGGCGAGCATTACCAGCTTGCGCAGCCCGGCCCGCTGGGCGGTGCCGAGCTCGGGAACGATCTGTCGTTGGTAAAGCCGTTCGGCGAGCCGGTTCTTGAAGGATCGGATCACACGATGGTTATATAACAGGCTTCGTTATATATGCCACCAATTAATGACTATCGACTATCGGCACCGCCCTTAATCGTCGCCGAAAATTCGCAGGCTTCCAGTCTGCTTCAGCGCGCCTTGGCGTAAGGCGATGCACGCCTAGGTCGACATATGACGGTGCGCCCTCACTCGACAGATGTCAGCGCCGGAGGCCTCAGCAACGACCGGAAAAGAGCTAGCCCGGAAGCTACAATAAGTCCTACGAGACATCGACGCCGCTCATTAGCCTCGCTTCAGGTGCTGCAAGAGCTTTTCCGCTTCGGCCTTGTCGGAGAACGTGATGCCCGAGCTGAGCAACGTCTCGAGCATTGCCTGAGCGTCGGCAGTCCGGCCGAGCCGGTTGAGGGCGACGGCTAGGTGATATTGGATATCGGGGTTTTTTGGGGCTGAGAGGCTCGCGGCGCTCAGGTATGTTAGCGCCTTGTCGGCCTCGCCTTGGGCTAACAATATCCATCCCAGCGTATCATCGATCAGAGGTGCCTGCGGAGCGGCACCAAACGCTCGCTCGGCCAATTCGCGCGCTTTCGCCAGATCACCCTTTTGCTGATAAAGCCACGCCAGATTGTTCAGCGCCGCTGCGTCACCCGGGCGTTCGGCAACGACGCGCGCGTATTCGGCAAGGCCGCCGTCGTATTTCTTTTGCTCGAGATAGAGCAAGGCCAAGGCGGAACGGATCGCAACGTCCTTTGGATCGGCCTGCAGGCGGGTATTCAAGACCGCCTCCGCCTTGCCGGGGTTGTCTGTCCGAGCATACAAGCGGGACAGCGCGCCGATCAGCGCGTCGGCGGCCGGCCGGCCCGCGACGGCGTTTTCGAGCAGGTCGACCGCGTCGTCCCGACGCCCAGCCTTCTCGTATAATTCTGCGGAAACAATGTCATAGAGCGGGTTTCCCGGATCCTCCCCGGCCAAGGCGCGCGCCTTTGCGAGGCCCGCGCGCATACCGCCGATTTCCGATTCGACTCGTATCAGGTCCGCTTTCACCGTGTCGTTCTTGGGATCGCGAGCGAGCGCGTCTTGCAGCACGGTTTGCGCTTTTGAGAACTCCTTTACTCCATTCAGCAGAGCAACATAGTCTGCCATCGCGGGAATAGAGTTGGGTGAGAGCTCATATATGCGTTTATAGGTAGCAATCGCGCCTTCGGTATCACCAGAGGCGGTCTGCGCCCGCCCTTTGGCATCGAGAACATCGGTATTGGTCGGAAATTGCTCGGCAATCTGGGTCGCCGTCGCCACTGCGTTCTTTGGATCCTGACGCAAAAGCGCCAAGTTGACGAGTACGATCCCGGGTGCGGGATCGGTTGGTTTGGCCGCGCGCGCGCGGTTGACATAATCTGTCGCTTCCGCCCAATTCCTCTCTGTGGTCGCGATTTCAGCAAGGCCGAGCAGAACGCCGACGTCATTCGGCTGCCGTGCAAGGAGCTCGGCAAATAGCTTCTTGGCATCCTGCGCGCGCCCGGTTGTCAGATATTGCCGCGCCATAGCGGTCCCGATGGCAATGTTCTGCGGATCAGCCTTGAGCCGTGGAGCCAACACGCTCTCGGCCTTGAGAAAATTTCCCGAGCGGTTGTAGAGCCGGGCCAGAGCGATCGTCAGACCTTCGTCGGATGGTCTTGCCGCAGCCGCCTTTTCGAGCACGGTGATCGCATCCGGGGTACGTCCTGCCTTTTCATAAAGTTCGGCCGATACGAGGTCGTAAATGTTGTTCTCGGGATCGCCCACGGCCAAGGCGCGCGCCTCGGTTACGGCTGCATCGACACCAATTATTTCTCCCTCGACCCGGATCAGGTCGCCCTTTAAGGATGAGTTACGCGGGTCGCGCGCGATGGCTTCCTCCAGGACCCCGCGGGCCTCGGCAAAATATTTCGCGCCGCCGAGCGAAGCGAGATAGCGCGACAAGATCAGTGCGGAATTCGGCGCAAGCTCGTAAGCCCGCTTGAAGCTCGAATTTGCACCGTTCTTATCACCCGCCGCGAGCTGGGCTTGCCCTTGGATGTCGAGGATATCGGCGTTCCCTGGGAATTGCGCGGCGAGCTCCGCCGCTACGGTCTTTGCACCGGTCCAGTCCTGGCGCTTTTCGTAGACGCCGACCAGCTTGAGCCCGGGCGCCGGATCATTTTTTGCCGCCGTGCGCGCCCGGTTGATCGCGTCGATAGCTTCCGTCCACTTCTGCTGGGCTATGTATGTGTCGGCGAGGCCGAGAAGGGCGGTAACCTCATTGGGGTTTTTGGCAAGCAGATTGTTATAGAGAATTCTCGCCTCGCCCGTGCGACCGGTCGCCGCGTAAAGCTGCGCTAAATCGCGTGTGGCGACGGTGAGGTCTGGGTTGATCGCCAGACCCGCACGAAGCGCGCTTTCTGCTGCGGAATAATCCTGCTGAGCGGCGCGGACTTCCCCAAGCAGGGTGTGGTAGATCGGGTTCTTCGGGTCGCGCTCGATCAACGAGGCGGCGACCTCCGCCGCTTTGTCGAGCCGCCGCGCACGCACTTCGGCGACCACGAGCATCGGTCCGGCAATTGGCGCGCCCGCCTCGGTGCCGAACACCTGTTCCAGCGTGGCGCGACCCTGCTCGCTTTGGCCGGCACCGATCGCCGATATGCCCACCCGTGTCTTGGCGCCCGGGTTATCGGGCTCGAGAGCGGCAGCTTTTTGAAACTGCTGCAAGGCCAGGTCCGGCTTGCGGTCCGCCATATAGGCGTATCCCAGAACGGCCAATGTCGCCGCGTCTGCTGGCATTTTGTCGACCAATGGTTTGAGATATTCGATCGCCCGCGGCGCCGCCTGCTGCTGCAACGCGGCGGTCGCGATGAGCCGGGCCGCCCCCATGTCGTCAGGCACATGGGCACGATATTTGCCCAAGCTCGTTTCCGCCTGGGCATATTGCCCGAGCTTGAGTTTCGTCGCTCCCTGCACATAGTACCCGGGCCAAAACGCGGCGAAGCCGGGGCTGATATGATCGAATATGCCATCGGCTTCGGCATACTTCTCCTGCTTAGCAAGCTCCAGCCCCCGCAGATAATTTGCCATGAATTGATCCGGGGAAGCTTTGAGGATCGGATCGATATCCTCGTCAGCTGCCTTGTATTTCCCCAATGCAATGTTTACGTCGGCACGGCTCAGATGAGCCGAAATGTTCTTGGGATCGATCTTCAGCGCCTCGTCGAGGAGCCGCTTGGCGCCCTCTTGGTCGTCCCGGCTGCGGAGCATCTCACTCTTGACCTGAAGAGCTTCGGCCGAGTGCTGGTTGGCAGCGATCGCTTCGTCGATCAGCTTGTCCGCCTCAGCTGGCTTGGTTCCGCTCAGCAGCCGCGCGAGCTGTATTTTTGGCCTCGCGGCAGTGGGATCGAGCTTGACCGCCTCGCCCAGCAGGGTCTCGGCCTTGGCTCGATCGACCAGACCCCAGGCCGCGGTACCAAGCGCCGTCCGGAGCTTGCTCTCGAGGACCGGATCCCGATCGCCCGGCTGCACCAGGTCTATGAGGTTGGCAAATTTTTCCTGGCGAAGCAGGGCGTCTGCCAGCACCGGCAAGTAATCGGCCTCATTGCCATTTCGGTCGCGGGCGGCTCGTGCCTCGCGCTCAGCCGAAGAAGCATCACCCTCCTGCAGATAGACTTCGGCAAGACGAGCATGCAGAACGGGATCTTGTGGCGCCTCGCGGATCGCGTTGCGCAACTGGATCTCGGCGGCCTTGAGATCGCCTTGTGCGATATATTGTTCTGCCTCCTTGATATAGCCCGTAGAGTCTTTGGCGTACGCGGCCGACCAGGCGAGTGCGGCAAACGCACCGGCGACAACTACGCGCCGCCACCGATAGCGCCTTTCACCACCCGGCATCGGCTCTCCTTTTCTTGCCCATGGCCATGGGCACTCGAGCCCTATCTGGTGCCGTCAGATCGGGTCGTAAAGCATAGGTCGGGTCAACACCATCATTGCCGGCCGGCGCGGCCAGTGGTGACGTAGGACAAGGCGGCGCGCTGAGGAGCAGGCGCGCGACTGGAACGCGGTGCTCGTCGACCTCTGTCGCTCACCCGACACGGCCGATCGCCTCGTCGCCGAGCCGTTGCGCAACAGCGCGAGCGCGGGCTAATACCTCAAAAAAAGCGCCGCCCCCAGGGGAAGAGGGGCGCCGGAGAAAGTCGACGACAACGTGGCCTCAAACCGGTTCGCATTCTAGCCAACCGGGCCGCCCGATGTCACCTTTCCCCACCGCCTCGAGCACGATGACATCTCTACTACAGACCTCGTGCATACCGTCGCCCGCGCGTTCAACGTGCCGCTGCTAGGACGACGCGGGTTTGCCGCATCCGCGCTGTTTCGATGAGATCGGGCCAGCGACTCGGACGACCGCGACCATTCCGCCAGATGTGATCAGTGGCATCGAACCAACGGCCGTCAGGTATACTCAGCGCAGGAGGGCTCACTGTTTACATCTACCGGATGCGCGACGGCAGCTATTGGCTCGATCAGCTGCCGCCGCGGCGCGTCAAGCTCGAATTCATGGAAAAGGTCGAAACGGAATGAGCAACGGGCAGTTCGACGGCGTGCCCAGGCCGGGAGCGGCCGGCGCGATTACAGGCGGAAATATTACCTGGCGACGGGGCCCTCGATCGCGCCTTGGTCCAGACGGGACGCCGTTCCTCGCCCCGCTGTGAGTTCCCGTAGCCGGCTGATCTTTCGAGGGTGGCGATGTCCCGGATTGTTGCGCCAGGTGGTGCGATGGGCGGCGCGAAATCGCGAACCCGGTGATGATCGCTTTGCCCACTGTAATCACGCCGATGGAAACGGCCCCGGCGATCAGCAATTGGATCCATAACGACATGGGCGGTCAGCCGTGCGGCGGCCAATAGTGCCGTGCGGCGAACAGCATACCGGCGACGATGAACCGTGTGGGCATAAAAGATCGCCCCGACGGAGGAGCCCGCCGGGGCTTAGTTGGGAGACGCCATGTTCAGCTTCGGGATCGCTTCGACCGAAGACTTTGGCGCCGGCCGCAGATTAACCTGCACGAGTTCTCAACAAAAAAGCCCCGGCTTTGCAGTCCGACGAAGCCAGGGCAAGAGAGAGTATCAATCGGGATACTGCGATCCTACCCCTGCGGAGGTTCCCCGTCATGCGATTCGTTCGAATCTCCACGCTGCGCTGAGCTCTCTCGATGTACGACGTGATCGCCGGCTCGACTTCGCTTCGGGTCGTCCGTGCCATTCCGCACTTCCCGCTGCAACAACATGCTTTTCCGGGTCAAGGTCTAGCGGCGCTGTGAAAACACCCCTGTTCGCGTTTCTGGCGAGGTGTGCTAGGCCGGTGCCGCGGTGTTTCTCCCGCCGCATGGCACGGTGTCAGGCACGTCGGGCACTCCCCGGCCCAGCGTGTCGGTCACGTCGGGCACAGGCACAGGGGGGCCGCAAGTGTACACCTTGGGACAGGCGGCAAAGGCGGTCGGGCGGTCGAAGACGACGCTCGGGCGCTACATCAAAGCCGGCCGGCTCTCTGCTCTCTGCCACCCGGACCGAAGGCGGCAGCTATACGATCGACCCGGCCGAGCTGCACCGGGTGTTCCACGTGGCGCGTGACGGGCATGGTCACGTGGAGCGATCCGTAACCCCCAACGGGCTGGCACCGGCACCGGCACCGGAGAGCGTGACGCTGCGCCAGTTACTTGCCGAGCGCGACCGGCTGGTCGAGGAGCCGGCGTCGGCGATTCGCGATTTGCGGCAACGCTTCGACGATAGCGAGGGCGAACGGCGCCGGGTGCAGGAGCGATTGACGGCGCCGCTGACGCACCGGCAGGCGGGCTCTGTGCCGGCGGTCGCGCCGCGGTTGTCAGCCTGCGCCGCCCGTGGTGGCGACGGTGGTTCAGGTGACTTTACCGTGGCCGTCGCGAGGTCCTCTGGTGTGGGAGGCCGAGGCCGGGCGGGAGGTGGCGGTCCATAGCCCGGCGCACTCGCGCGGCGAGTTCCGGCGAGAACCCGCCCACTCCGCCGGATGCGCGACGGAGGTTGCAGGATGGTTCGGCGGGGAGGCTGCTAAGCGAAGGTCATAGACCGAGGAGAGCTTAGCGTGGCGAACTATCACTAATTAATTTACTCATGGGCGTGACCGGCATTTCTGCTGCTTTTTCCGTTAAGAGTTGCTTAAATCTTTCTCTAGCGGGGTCGATGATTGCTTTTTCCAATCCACGTACCAGCTCTTCTGTTGAAGAATAGGAAATCGGAGGAAAAACCCACTTCTCGTACTTCACCCAGAGATCACTAAACAAAGCAAAGGGCTTCTCTCCCTCTTCGATAATGGTAACGAACGGAATCATGCATTCGGGCACGACTGCTTGCAGCTCAAGTGGGGTCGACCTCGGTTTGGTGATGACCTGGTCATCGTCGACGCGGCGAGCGATAACCTGGACTTGGTCTTCACCCCGCCCACAGCAGGCTCGCTGGTTGGATACGCCGGCGGTTCATTGACCTCAGAAACAGAGATAACCGGGTCGGCGACGCCGCCACTGATGGGACCAGTATGGAACCTAGCTTCGGGTTCGCTGACCCCCGCTCCCGAACCGCCCTCGCTGCTGCTTCTGATCCTCTCTCGTTGCGTTAACTATCGCTTACCGAGCGCGCTCGCCCTGCTCGGCCACCCCCCTCGCCGGCCTCGCCGAGCTCGGCTGGTAGAGCTAAAAGGACGGCCGCCAAGTCCAGCCGAGCATGAGCCGATGAACCGTCAGCAACGGCGCGCCGCCGCCCGACGCGGGCAGGCCCAGGCGATGCAGCAGAACCGGGACAGCCCGGCCTATTGGGGCAATTACGGACTGGCGCTGCATAATCTCGGGCGGCTCGAGGAGGCGGTGGCCGGCTATGACCGCGCCCTCGCCCTCGCGCCGGATATGGCCGAGATCCACTACAACCGGGCGAATGCGCTGCAGAGCCTCGCCCGCCTGGACGAGGCGGTGGCCGGCTATGACCGCGCCATCGCCCTCAGACCGGACCTGGTCGAGGCCTATGCCAATCGTGGGGTCGCGCTGCGGGCGTTGCGGCGGTTCGCCGAGGCAGTCGCCAACTTCGACCATGCCATCGCGCTGAAGCCGGGCTCCGCCGAGGTCTACTACAATCGTGGTAATGCCCTGCGACATCTCGATCGTCTCGATGCGGCGGTAGCCAGCTATGACCGCGCCATCGCGCTCGCACCGGACATGGCCGAGGCCTATGCCAATCGCGGGGTCGCACTGCAGGGTCTGCGGCGTCTCGACGAGGCGCTCGAGAGCTGTGACCGCGCCATCGCGCTCAAACCAGACTTTGCCGAGGCGCTGAACAACCGTGGCAACATCTTCAGGGAATTCGGGCGTTTCGACCAGGCACTCGAGAGCTGTGACCGCGCCATCGCCCTCGCGCCGGATATGGCCGAGGCCTATGCCACTCGCGGGCTCGCGCTGCAGGGTCTGCGGCGTCTCGACGAGGCGCTCGAGAGCTGTGACCGCGCCATCGCGCTAAAACCAGACTTTGCCGAGGCGCTGAACAACCGTGGCAACATCTTCAGGGAATTCGGGCGTTTCGACCAGGCACTCGAGAGCTGTGACCGCGTCATCGCGCTCAAGCCAGACTTTGCCGAGGCCTATGTCAATCGCGGGATTGCACTGCAGGACCTGCGGCGTCTCGACGAGGCGCTCGAGAGCTGTGACCACGCCCTCGCTCTCAAGCCAGACTTTGCCGAGGCCTATGTCAATCGCGGGGCCGCGCTGCAGGGTCTGCGGCGTCTCGACGAGGCGCTCGAGAGCTGTGACCGCGCCATCGCCCTCAAGCCAGACCATGCCGAGGCCCTGAACAACCGCGGCTACATCCTCCGGGATCTCGGGCGTTTCGGCCTGGCACTCGAGAGCTACGAGCGGGCGCTCGCCGTCAGGCCGGACTTTCCCGATGCATTGGTCGGCTGGATTGAAGGAAAACGGCGCCACTGCGATTGGTCGGGCGAGGGCGAGCACGAGTGGAAAGTTCGCATCACGGGCGGGCTGCAAGCATCGCTTCGTGTCGTGTTTTCGTTGCTGTCGCTCGCATCCCCCGCGGAGCATCTCGCCTATGCCCGCCAGGTGGCGGCGCAGTTCGGCGCACCCCCCGCCAGCTTCCCGCCGGCGGCACCCCGATCAGGCGGGCGGATCCGCCTTGGCTATCTATCGGCGGATTTGCGCACTCATCCGGTGGCGTTTCTGGTCGCCGGGCTGATCGAGCGCCATGACCGCCGACGTTTCGAGGTCCTCGGCTACTCCTGCGGCCCGGACGATGGAAGCGCAATCCGCGCTCGCCTCACCGGCGCCTTTGATCATGTTGTCGACCTCCAGGCGGCCTCGGACCGCCAGGCGGCCGAGCGGATCCACGCCGACGCCGTCGATATTC
>Ga0318527_10000314_pt1 | contig 10166 bp, 8 predicted proteins | sample GRESIP052b4f25_FD_203533 | JGI IMG/M metagenome (GOLD analysis project Ga0318527, IMG submission 203533) | Tropical soil microbial communities from Luquillo Experimental Forest, Puerto Rico - GRE.SIPMG.052b4f25 | ecosystem: Environmental > Terrestrial > Soil > Tropical forest > Bulk soil...
ACCTCGAACACTTGGAAGAGACACCCGGAGCCCACGCCGCCTATCTTCCACACGCGCCGCGATATTTGGGGCTCGCGCTGATTTCGTGCGGCATCCTGGCCCTCGTCATTTCGATTTGGCAGTACCGATGGGGCATCCGCTATCTATGGGGCGAACCGTATACGCCGATCGCTGGGGTTACCAAGGAGGGGAAGCAAACGCCGGTTGTCGTCGTCGCCATTGTCCTCATCGGCATCGGCCTTTTCGCCTTTTTTGCCGTGCTGCTGCGCCTCACGTAGCGCCGAGCAACTAAAGCCAATAAGCACTTTCGAAACCACCCGACCAACGAAAGGAGATCGAGATGGCTAGATCCAGAACAACCGCCAAGCCGAACATCGTCGTCATCTGGGGCGATGATATCGGCATCGCCAATTTGAGTTGCTATACCCACGGTATGATGGGCTACCAAACACCCAACATCGACCGTATCGCCAATGAAGGCATGCGCTTCACCGATTACTACGCCGAGCAGAGCTGCACGGCGGGCCGCGCGTCGTTCATCACGGGTCAACATGGATTGCGCACCGGCCTTACCAAAGTCGGGCTGCCTGCCGCCACCGTCGGTCTGAGTAAGCTCGACCCAACCATCGCCGAACTGCTCAAGCCGCTGGGCTATGCCACCGCGCAGTTTGGCAAGAACCACCTTGGCGACCGCAATGAATATCTGCCCACGGTGCACGGCTTCGACGAGTTCTACGGCAATCTCTACCATTTGAATGCAGAGGAAGAGCCCGAACTCGCGGATTACCCTAAGGCGCCGGATTTTCCGCACTTTCACGAGCGGTTTGGCCCACGCGGGGTCTTGGACAGCAAGGCCACCGACAGGGACGACGCGACGGTCGACCCTCGCTTTGGCAGGGTGGGCAAGCAGACGATCCGGGACACCGGACCGCTGACCAAGAAGCGCATGGAAACGATCGACGACGACATTGCTGCCCGCGCCGAAGAGTACATCAAGCGCCAGGCCCAAGCAGGCCAACCCTTCTTCCTCTGGGTGAACTTCACGCATATGCATTTCCGCACGCATGTGAAGCCGGAGAGCCGGGGTCAGTCGGGGCGCTGGCAGAGCGAATACCACGACACGATGATCGACCACGACAAGAACGTCGGCCAAGTGCTGAAGGCGCTCGACGATGCCGGCATCACCGACAACACCTTTGTCATGTACGGAACCGATAACGGTCCGCATATGAACTCATGGCCCGATGGCGGTATGACGCCGTTCCGCAACGAGAAAAACTCCAACTGGGAGGGCGCCTATCGGGTGCCGTGCATGGTCCGCTGGCCGGGTAAGATCAAGCCCGGCAGCGTGTCGAACGAAATCGTCGCGCATCACGACTGGCTGCCGACATTTCTGGCCATGGCCGGCGACGCGGATGTCACCGACAAATTGTTGAAGGGTTACACGATCGGTGACACGACCTATAAGGTCCATCTCGACGGTCATAACCTCGTGCCGTATTTGACCGGTGAAGCGCAGAAGAGCCCGCGGGTCTCGTTCATCTACTGCAACGACGACCAGCAAGTCGTCGCACTACGCTACGACAATTGGAAGATCGTGTTCGAAGAACAGCGGATACCCGGGACACTGCGGATCTGGGCCGAGCCGTTCACCGCTCTTCGCGTGCCGAAGATTTTCAATCTCCGCACCGACCCGTTCGAACGCGCCGACATCACCTCCAATACGTACTACGATTGGCTGATCGAGCACGTGTACCTGCTGGTGCCGGCGCAGGCCTATATCGGCGATTTCCTGCAGACCTTCAGGGAATACCCGCAGCGCCAGAAGGCGGCGAGCTTCAACCTCGATGACGTGTTGCGGCGGCTTCAGGAAAATAAACACTCGTAACCCGGCGCATCCCCCTCTCCCCGCTTTGCGGGGAGAGGGCCGGGTTGAGGGGCGGAGCGCGGCCGATGGAAGAATGGCTGCATCTCGTCACGAGAGACACCGTCGTCATCATCGATGCGATGGCGTTGGTCGTTGTCGCCATCGGCACCGCCGAGGCGTTTTTTACCGGACTGTGGGTGGCATTTCCCGCGTCAGCGTCGCACCGGCGGTTCCGCGAGATCCTGGTGCGCTACGGACGCTGGCTCGTCGCGGGCCTCACGTTCCAGCTCGCTGCCGACATCATTGCGACGTCGATTGCGCCAAGTTGGCAGGAGGTCGGGCAGCTCGGCGCCATCGCTGTGATCCGAACCTTTCTGAACTTTTTCCTCGAGCGCGACCTAGCCGAGCTCGGCGACCAGGCTGACCCCCGTGTCCCCACCCTAAGAGCGCGGCCCGATTGAAAATCAGCCGAATCAATAAGGTACGTCGTTCCCGCGCAAGCGGGGACTCAGGGTCTGGGGGCTCCATTATTCGGCCCTGGGCCCCCGCTTTCGCGGGTGCGACGAACGATGTCGATAAGCCGTCTGTCGAGGCCCCGAGCGACCCCTTTGCGCCTCGATCGCGGCGAGGGAGAGAGGTGGTGCAGGCGTTTTATGAGAGCCACCCGTATCCGGCGCCAATCGGCAATCTCGATCGCCACCGCGAGCTCTACCGCAACCCGGATCGGCGCCGGGCGCAATCCCTTCTGCTTTGGCCGACGGAGAAGCCACGGGCAAATCGGGAGATCCTGGTCGCCGGCTGCGGAACGTCGCAAGCGGCCATACATGCGCTGCGCGAGCCTGATGCTCGTGTGACCGCAATCGATATCAGCGAGACCAGCCTGCGCCACACACGCGATCTGCAGCGAAAATATGCACTGCGGAATCTAGACCTATATCGGCTCGCGGTCGAAGAGGTCGGGGAGCTCGGCCGGAGCTTCGACCAGATCGTCTGCACCGGCGTGCTCCATCATCTGCCCGACCCGGATACTGGACTGCGGTCATTGCGCAATGTCCTGATGCCCAGCGGCGCAATGCAGCTGATGGTCTATGCGACATACGGGCGCGCCGGCATCTACATGATGCAGGAATATTGCCGCCTGCTAGGGGTCGACGCCTCCGCGGTGGAGCTGCGGGACCTCGGCGCCACGATCGGTGCGCTATCCGACGACCATCCGATGGCCGGCGTGTTGCGACGGGCGAAGGACTTCACCTATCCCGCCGCGCTCGCCGACGCGCTGCTGCACCCGCAGGATCGCGCCTATACCGTGCCGCAGCTCTACGCCTGGTTGGAGCGCTGTGGCGTGGCGTTCGGGCGGTGGGTCGAACAGGCCCCCTATCTGCCGCAATGCGGGTCAATTGCGAGGACGCCGCACGCCACGCGTCTCGCCTCGCTTTCTCCGCAATTGCAACACGCCGCGGTCGAACTGCTGCGCGGGACCATGACCAGGCACAGCTTTATCGCCTATCGTGACGATCGCGTCGGCGAGAGCCAACCGATAACGTTCGGCGGCGGTGCCTGGCGCGGCTACGTTCCTCTGCGTCTGCCGTGGACCCTGAGTATCACGGACCGCGTGCCCCTTGGCTCCGTGGCCGTCCTGATCAATCGAGCCCATACCTATCCCGATCTCGCCCTCCCGATCGACGAGGCACAGCAGCGAGTCTTCGCCGCAATCGACGGCAACCGCTCTATCGATGAGATCCTGCGGGATGCTGCGGGAGTGGATGATGAGGAGCAGGCACGCGGGTTCATCGAGCAGCTCTGGGAGTACGATCAGATCGTGTTCGACGCAGCGAGCTGAGCTGCGGCGCCTGTCCCCTCGACCAGATGAAGCGGCCATGCCGGCGCGGCATTACGGTGATCGGAAATCGGCATTTGCTCGATGAAGAGATCGAAATTACCGTCGCTCAGGCGACGGGATAGAGACAGGAGCGGGTGATGGAGGTCGGCGTCTACCATGAATTTCACTGCCGGCCGGATCAGACCCCGGCGGCGGCGTTCGCGGAGGCGCTGGCTCAGGTCGAAGCGGCGGACCGATGGGGGCTCGACGCCATCTGGCTCGCCGAAATCCACCAGCAGGCGCGCCGCTCGGTGCTGACGGCACCGCTGACGGTCGCCAGCGCAATTGCCGCGCGCACGCGGCGCATCAAGATCGGCACCGGCGTTCAGGTCCTGCCTCTCTGCCATCCTCTGCGGCTTGCCGAGGAGACCGCCACCATAGATCAGATCAGCGAGGGAAGACTGCTCTTTGGCGTCGGGCGAAGCGGCAACCCGCGGTCCTATATCGCCTATGGCGTGCCCTACTCGGAGAGCCGCGAGCGTTTCCTGGAGACGCTGGAGATCGTCAAGCGCGCCTGGACACAGCCGAGTTTCTCCTACGAAGGCAAGTATTACAGCTTCAACAATGCCTCAGCCGTTCCGCAGCCTTATCAGAAGCCATGCCCGCCGATCCGTGTTGCGGCCGCCAGCGAGGAGACCTTCCCATCGCTCGGCGAGGCTGGTTATCCGATCTTTGTCGCGGTGCGCAGCGGCTCGCTGTCGGGCCTGGCACCCGATCTCAAAGCCTATCGCGAGGCCTACAAAGCGGCTGGGCATCCGGGCGAGGGCGAGGTCTATCTGCGGCTGACCTTGCACCTCGCGGATACCGATCGGCAGGCCCTGGAAGAAGCCGAGACGAGCATCATGTCCGGCTATCGCACCTTGAGCACCCGCCTCGAAAATTCGCCCAATCGGCGTCGCGCGGCGGAGGCGCAAACGGTCAAGACCATCTCCTACGAGGAGGTGAGGCGCGACAAGGTGATCATCGGCGGGCCGGAATATGTCGCCGACCGCTTGCAGCAGCTGCACGACGAGCTCGGTTTGAACGGGATCCTAGCGGAACTGAATTTCGGCGCGCTGATCCCGCCCGAGCCGATGACGCGTTCGCTGCAGCTGTTGTGCGAGAAGGTGATGCCCCGCCTGCATTGAGGTGGGGTCGGCCATGAAACGCAGCACCGAGCGCTTCCTCACGACGCATACCGGCAGCCTGCCGCGTCCGGAAGATCTCGTGCGCGCGATGTTCGCCAAGGAGGAGGGTGTACCCGTCGATGCGGCGGCGCTTAAGGCGCGCATCCGCTCGGCGGTGGCGGCGGTTGTCGAAAAGCAGGTCGAAGCCGGCATCGACATCGTCAATGACGGCGAGATCAGCAAGCCGAGCTATGCCACCTACATCAAGGACCGCCTGCACGGGTTTGGCGGCGAGAGCCATCCCCTCGTCTACCAAGACCTCGTCGGGTTTCCGGAATTCGCCAGGCGGGTCTTCGGCGACCCCGGGCGCTCGCGGCGCAGGACACCCGCCTGCAACGGTCCGATCAGCGTGCACGACGCTACGGCTGCCGAAATGGACGTCGCCAATCTGAGCGCCGCACTTGCCCGAGTGAACGCAGAGGAGGCTTTCCTCAGCGCCGCCTCGCCGGGCGTCGTCTCGCTGTTCTTCCACAATGGGCATTATCCGAGCGCGGAGGCTTATCTCTCTGCGATCGCCGAGGCGATGCGACAGGAATACGAGACAGTTGCCGACGCCGGCTTGGTATTGCAGATCGACTGCCCAGACCTCGCGATGGGCCGGCACATCCAGTACGCCCAATTGAGCCTCGGCGAATTCCGCAACAAGGCGCGGCTCCACGTCGAGGCGCTCAATCATGCGCTGCAAAACATCCCCGCGGACCGGCTGCGCCTCCACCTCTGCTGGGGTAATTACGAAGGTCCGCACCATTGCGATGTGCCGCTCAAAGACATCATCGAGATCGTCTTTCTGGCGAAGCCGTGCGGCCTCTCCTTCGAGGCGGCCAACCCGCGCCATGCGCATGAATGGACGGTTTTCGAGAATGTAAAATTGCCCGACGGTAAAGTGCTGATACCCGGCGTGATTGAGTCTAAGACCAATTTTATCGAGCACCCCGAGCTGATCGCGCAGCGCATCGGCCGCTATGCCCGGCTCGTCGGCCGCGAGAACGTCATCGCCGGCAGCGATTGCGGCTACGGGACTTGGGTGGGTCAGGCCGCGGTCGATCCGCGCATCGTATGGGCGAAGCTAGCGAGCCTGGCGGAAGGCGCGCGCCTTGCCTCGCGCCAGTTCTGGGCATAGCACGGATGGCGCCTCGCACCCGCAGTGCTTGAAGGGGCAAACTAGGAGACTGAAGCAATGCGATTTGGACTCTTCGGCAGTGCCCAAGCCAGGCGCAGCGGCCCCGACACCGACAGTAGCCAGGGCTTCCGCGAGTTCATCGAGAACAATATCGAGGCCGAGGAGATCGGCTTCTACAGCACGTTTCTCGTCGAGCACCATTTCACCGGCTTCGGCCAAGTGTCGGCGAGCCTCAACCTGCTGACTTGGCTCGGAGCCCGCACTCGGCATCTGCGTCTCGGTACGGCCGTCCTGGTTTTGCCCTGGCACAATCCCGTGCTGTTGGCCGAGCAGGCGGCGACCCTCGACCTCCTGTCCGGCGGCCGGCTCGATTTCGGGATCGGCAAGGGCTACCGCCACAACGAATTCGCCGGGTTCTGCATCCCCCTGGAGGAGGCTGACGCGCGTTTCGAGGAATCGCTTGAGGTCATCACCAAGGCCTTCACCTCGGAAACGCCGTTCTCCCATCGCGGTAAATATTGGCAGTTCGACAACATCGTAGTCGAGCCGCCGACCGCGCAAAAGCCGCACCCACCGTTCTGGATGGGAGCGGGCAGCCCGAACTCGGTCCGCGAGGTTACCCGACGAGGCTACAACATGCTGTTGGGCCAGCACTCGCTCGCCGAAGAGATCCTCGAACAAGTCACCCAGTTTCGCAGCGAGGTCGAGGGGCTGGGGCGGCCCTTTGACCCGATGGAGGTGAGCGTCGCCCGCGCCGTCTACATCGCCAAGGACGATGCGGACAAAGCGGCGGCGTTCGAGCGACGCTACCAGGGCCACATGCGGATCAACAGGCTGGCACGCCGGCCGGACGGCGAGACCAGAGCCCGCTACATCCTGGACGACGAAAAGGAAGCACGGCACGAGAGCGCCGAAAGCGCCCTCTTCGGATCCCCCGACGAGATCGTGCGCAAGCTCGAAAAATTGCAGAGGGGCGGTGTCGAATACGTCATTATAAACTTCGGCGGGTCGCGCGAGCAAATCCGGCGCTTTGCCCGCGACATCATGCCGGCCTTCGCCGGCGAGCCGCAGATTCAAGTCTTCGCGGCAAAGTAGCAGGAGGACCTTCGATGGGTTTCGAATTCGGCGTGTTCCACGAATTTCAGCGGCGCCCAGGGCAGAGCGAGGCCGAGGCCTTCAAAACCGCCTTCGAGCAGGTCGATGCCGCCGAGCGGTGGGGTCTCGACGCTATCTGGCTGGCCGAGATCCACATGGCGCCCGAGCGGTCGGTCTGCTCGGTGCCAATGACTATCGCGAGCGCGATTGCCGCCCGCACGAAAAACATCAAGATCGGTACCGGCGTCCAGGTTCTGCCGTTGTGCCAGCCATTGCGCCTGGCGGAAGACAGCGCCACTGTCGATCATATCAGCCATGGCCGGCTGATCTTCGGCGTCGGACGCAGCGGCTTTCCGCGCGCCTATGAAGCCTATGGCATTCCTTATGGCGAGAGCCCCGAGCGCTTTGCCGAAGTGCTCGAAATCGTCAAGCGCGCCTGGACGGAGGAAAAGTTCTCGTTTGCCGGCAAATACTACAACTATCAAAACGTCTGCATCGTGCCAAAGCCCTACCGCAGGCCGCATCCGCCGATCCGGATCGCGGCCAATCGCGAGGATACGTTCATTGCGGCCGCAAAGCAGGGGCATGCGATCTTTGTCGGGGCGCGGCGCGGCACCTTCGACGAGGTTCTGCCGAACTTGCGGACCTACCGCGAGGCCTGGAAAAGCGCTGGCCACCCGGGCGAGGGCGAAGTCTATCTGCGTGCCCCGGTGTATGTCGGCGATACCCTCGAACAGGCGCTGTCGGATCCGCAAGAGAGCCTAATGAATTTCTACCGCTATCTGGGGGCACGCCTCGAGGAATCGGCCAACAGCGCCGGCGTCTTCGACACCGCGCGGCGGATCGAGGGCGCCCAGCGGCTGCAGAACCTCACCTGGGACGAGGCACGTCGCGGCCGTGCGATTGTCGGCACCCCGGAAATCGTCGCCGACAATCTCGCGAGCCTGAGAGATCAGCTCGAGCTCGCCGGAATTCTCGCCGAGCTCAACACGGGTGGCCTGATCCCGCACGAGCGGGTCATGCGCTCGATGCAGTTGCTGTGCGAGAAGGTGCAGCCGCGGCTGCATTAAGCCGCAGGTCCGCGGATCCGTCGTCATGTCTGCACATGCGAGGGTGACGACTGATTGCACCCTGTACTATTCTGGTCCCCTCGCTCCCATCGTCGGGGGACGCCATGGAGCCGGGTTTTTTCGGGACAGAGGAAGTTACCGAGGAAGATCGTGCTTACCGGGGATCGCGCTTCTCTGAAGTGCGTGACGCCATCTTCGCCAACCCTTACCAACAAGTTTGGGGACGGGCCGGCGAGCCGCCATTGCCCATCTATGACGTCACGTTGCCGAGTGCAGTGCGAGGTATCCTGCCGCTCGGTTCGCCATACTTTTTTCGGCAGGCCGTCGCAAGAGCCGTCGATTCCCGAGCGGATTTGCGCTGGGGCATCGATCGCAAGGGTTTCCGCCGGATAATCCATCCGAATGGCATATGCCTGACCGGGCGGTGGGAGATCTCGAAGGAAACTCCTTATTCCGGGTATTTTCAAAAGGACAGCCAGGCGCTGGTGATCGCCCGCTATTCTACCTGCTGCACAGAGACGCGCCGGGGCCGGGAACGATCATTGTCGCTCGTAGGCAAGCTCTTTCCGACGACGGAGCCGAATCACAGCGAGCTGCTGAGCACAGCTAATTTTTTCACGCAGCAAGACATTGGCGGCGACCGCACCGACTACATCAATGACGCTGAGCTTCGTAACGCTCCCAATACGACCAGCTGGCGTCGCGGCTTTGGAGTTCCGGTTCTCCTGACTGAGGCAATCCTGTTTATGAAGATTGACAAGCAGCCGACGCAACGGCAGCTGTATCAGATTGCCGAACTCGGCAAGCCTGAAGGCGAAGCAACGCATGCGCCAACGTTCTTGCGTCTGCTCGTCGATCCCAACCAGCCCAGAATCTCTGGAGACTCATTGGATTTTCGCGACGAAATTATGGCGCAGATATTTGACCGAGGGGACCCAATCGCCAAACGGACACTGAAATTTCACATCGAGGTGACCGATGAAGGATCAACTCGAGGCCCAAATTTTTTCCAACGGCGTACTTTTACAAATTGGACGCGCATTGGGGGACTGACTTTTGATAACGCGGTCGCATCCTATAACGGTGACTTTGTCATCCATTTTACTCATCCGACCTGGCGCGACGATCGGAACGATCCGTCGACGGCGACGCGGGTCAACGAACAAAAGGTCCGCTAACCGTTTCAGGGTTCAGGCGCCGCTGTTTCGGTCGATGAAGTCGAGCGTCGCGGCGGCGCAGCGTTCAGAGTGGCTCGCCGCGACGTGGTAAGAGTTTCCCGGTAGGACCAGAAGGCTCGAATTCGGGATTTGCTGCTGCCAAGCTCGGGTCTCGTTAACCGACGCGAGCCCACTGCCGTCGGTCGTAATAACGAAGGTCGGGCACCGGATCCTTGGCAGGTCGGCCCTGATGTCGGCGCAGGCGATTGTCTTCATGAAACCGATTTGCGTCGAGACCGCGGTGCGGCCCATGAACTTGATCCACCACTCGACCCCTTCGACGGGAAAGGTGCTGCCGAGGCGACCCGCCATCGTCCGGCGCGCCCAGTGCTCGACACCGTGCCGTTCGAATTCCTCGGCCAATTCGGGTGCGCGCTCGGCCGCACCCTCACGCATCGGCGGCGGTGTGCCGACCACGGTCAAGGTGATCACCCGCTCGGCTCGACGCGCAGCAAAGGCGCGGGCGATTGTTCCACCGATTTTGGCGCCGACGAGGTGAAACCGCTCGATGCCGAGCGAATCCATCAGCCGCACGAAATCGTCGATGACGATGTCGAGCGTCCACGGAAAATCGCTCGGCATCGGCGTCGAGGCGCCAAAGCCGCGCATGTCCGGGCGGACGACGCGACAGCGGCGTGCGAGAGTGGGCATCCAACCGTACCACGCCATCCCGCTCTCGGCATTCCCGTGCAGTAGCAAGATCGTCTCCGACTCGCGCCACGGGTCGGTAAAGTCGTCGAGGAGGTAATGCA
>Ga0318527_10000317_pt1 | contig 10144 bp, 8 predicted proteins | sample GRESIP052b4f25_FD_203533 | JGI IMG/M metagenome (GOLD analysis project Ga0318527, IMG submission 203533) | Tropical soil microbial communities from Luquillo Experimental Forest, Puerto Rico - GRE.SIPMG.052b4f25 | ecosystem: Environmental > Terrestrial > Soil > Tropical forest > Bulk soil...
GGTCAGCTTCTGGCTCACCGCAACGGGCGCTCTGCTGATTAATGTGTCGCTCGTCATCGGCAATTTCGCGCGCACCAGCTGGTGGAACTATCCGCCGTTATCGGAGCTCGCCTTTTCGCCCGATGTCGGCGTCGACTACTACCTTTGGCCAGTACAGATCTCGGGCATCGGCACCTTGCTCACCGGGGTCAATTTCGTCACCACGATCCTCAAATTGCGCGCCCCCGGCATGACTTATTTCCGCATGCCGGTGTTCTGCTGGACCGCGCTGGCCACAAATCTGATGATCGTTGCCGCGTTCCCGGTTCTGACCGCGACCTTCATGATGCTGCTGCTCGACCGCTACCTCGGCATGCATTTTTTCACCAATGATGCCGGCGGCAACCAGATGATGTACGTCTCTCTGTTCTGGGTTTGGGGCCATCCCGAAGTCTACATTCTCGTTCTGCCAGCGTTCGGCGTCTTTTCCGAAGTGGTCGCGACCTTTTCCGGCAAAGGCCTGTTCAGCTACCGCTCGATGGTTTGGGCAACGCTTGGGATTTGTGTCCTCTCTCTCATGGTTTGGCTGCATCACTTTTTCACTATGGGCGCGGGCGCTGACGTCAACGCGTTCTTCGGGATTATGTCCTCGATCATCGCGGTGCCAACCGGCGTCAAAGTCTTCAACTGGCTGTTCACGATGTTTCGCGGCCGGGTCGTGTTTACTACGCCGATGCTGTTTGCTGTCGGTTTCATCGTCACGTTCGTCATCGGTGGCCTGACCGGCGTATTGCTGGCGGTTCCTCCGGTCAATTTCGTGGTCCACAACAGCGCGTTTCTGGTCGCCCATTTTCACAACGTCATCATTGGCGGGGTCGTGTTCGGCGCGCTGGCGGGGATCAACTACTGGTTCCCGAAGGCGTTCGGCTTCACCCTCGACGACCGGCTCGGCAAAGCCAGCTTCTGGTGCTGGCTCATCGGCTTCTGGCTCGCGTTTGCGCCCCTCTATGTGCTGGGCCTCATGGGCATGACCCGGCGCCTTCAGCATATTGCGGATCCGAGCTGGCAGCCGCTTTTGTTGGTCGCAGAGGTCGGGGCCATTGTCATTTTCTGCGGAGTCCTCTGCCAGATCGCGCAGCTCTATGTCAGCATCCGCACACGCGAACAGCGCCGCGACGTGACGGGTGACCCGTGGAACGGTCGAACCCTGGAGTGGTTAACCTCTTCGCCGCCGCCGGCCTACAATTTCGCGGCGCTGCCTAAAGTCGAGTCTATCGATGCATTCTGGCAGATGAAGCGTAAGGGACGAGCCCCGGTGAAACCCACTTATGAAGCAATTGAATTGCCGCACAACAGCCCAGCCGGTTTTGTTACCGCTTTCTTTGCAACCGTCTTGGGTTTTGCGCTTATCTGGCACATCTGGTGGTTGGCCATCCTCAATTTTGTCGCCGCCATCATTGTGGTCCTGATAGCCGGCTGGAGCATCGAGCGTGAGGAAGAAATCTCGGCGGCCGAAGTTGCGCAAATGGAACAGGCCCGGTGACGTGAGACGACCCGCATGACGATCGCAACGACACTCGACAGACCTCTAATGCGGTTTCCAACAGAGCTCGCGCGCGGCCGCGGTGGCGGCGGCCCGGCCCCGAAACGAATCGTGGTCGCTTATGGATTCTGGATCTTCATCCTCAGCGACATCATCATGTTCTCGGCGCTGTTCGCGACCTATGCGGTCTTGTCCGGCAATACCGCGGGCGGACCGACTGGAGCCGATCTCTTCAACCTCCGCAATGTTTTCATCGAGACGATGTGTCTGTTGTTGTCGAGCTATACATGCGGCATCGGAGTACTGTCCGCCGAACGGGGGCGACCAACGCTGTTCGTGGTCTTCGCAATCTTCACATTCGCGCTCGGTGCGGCCTTTCTGTTCATCGAGGCCACAGAATTTGCCGGCATGGTGGCGAAGGGCGCCGGGCCCTCGCGCAGCGCCTTTCTCTCCAGCTTCTTCACTTTAGTCGGCACGCACGGCGTCCATGTCGCCAGCGGTTTGGTCGCGCTCGTCTATCTGGTAGCCCAGGTAATCGTTCATGGCCTTCAACCGGCCGTACTGCGGCGCCTGTTGTGCTGGAGCCTGTTTTGGCACGCGCTGGATATCGTCTGGGTCGGCGTATTCACGCTCGTCTATCTGATGGGAGGCCAGTTATGAACAATCCCGAGCATGTGTTCGACGACCGGACGCCGGGCGTCGAAGAGCATGAGCCCACAGCCAGCTATCTGTCGTACACAGTGGGGCTCGGGCTCGCTATTATTGCGACGATCGCTTCTTTTATCGTGGCGCAAACCAATTTGCTCTGGCCGCCGGGGATCCCGGTCGGCTTGATCGTCCTCGCCCTAGCGCAGATCGGCGTTCACCTCGTATTCTTTTTGCATCTGGGCAGCGGGCCCGACAGCACGAATAATATTCTGGCTCTCGCCTTTGGCGTGCTGGTCGTCTTTCTCGTCATCGCCGGTTCTGTCTGGATCATCGCCAACCTCAACAGCAACATGATCATGCCGATGCCCACGCAATAGCCAAAAAAAGCCTATCATACCTGCCGAAGTCCTACGAACGGAACGATCAACTTTGACCGGGCAGTGCTGAGGACATCGGAGGTTCGCGATGACAATGCCCACGGATAAGACTGAAGCAGCTTCAGCCCCGTCGGCGCCAAGCAAACCGCCCGACCCCCGCGCTGAGGCGCCCAAGATTCACGGCGACACAGGCAAGCCAAGCGCGCTGTTGAAGAAATGGCCGTCTTCGCCTACCCGGCTTCCCTCGATCATCGTGGGTGTCGTGGTCGCCGCCGTCGCCGCCTTGTCGATCTGGTATCTGGTGCGACCACAGCCCCTGCTGGTGCAAGGTGAGGTAGATGCTACACGTCTCGACATCGCGGCGCGCGTTGACGGGCGCGTTGCCGAGATCCCCGTCGAGCGCGGCCAGGACGTCGCCGCTGGCGCCGTGCTCGTGCGCATCGACAACCCGGAGACGATCGCCAAAAACGAACAGGCGCTGGCCGCGAGGATCGTTGCCGAGGCGCAACTTGCTAACATCAATGTTGGCACCCGGCCAGAGGTGATTGCCGCGCGCAAAGCAGAGCTCGAGCGAGCACAGGCGAGTGTTGTGCTGGCGCAGAAGACCTACGACCGGGTCAGCCAGCTGGCCGAGCACGGCAATGCCCCGATCGCGCGGCTCGACCAAGCCACCGATTCACTGCATGAGGACCAACGTGCCGTCGATCAGGCCCAATCGGCTTACGATCAGGCGGTCAATGGTTACACCAAAGAAGAGCACGAGATCGCCGAGGCGAATGTCGGCAAAGCCATTGCCGATATCAAGGCCGTGCAATCGATCATCGACCAGATGGTCGTCTACGCACCGGTCGCCTCGCAGGTCTACCAGCGTAACGTTGAGCCCGGCGAATATGTCTCGCCGGGCGTACCGCTGGTGACCTTGATCGATCTCAGCGACCTGTGGATACACTTCGATTTGCGCGAGGACCTGGTCAAGACCATCAAGGTCGGCGACCGCTTCGACGTCCGCATTCCCGCACTCGCCGACCGTCGCATCACCGTCGAGGTCAAGCTGATCGCAACCAAAGGCGAATATGCGAGCTGGCGCGCCACGCGCGCTACCGGCGATTTCGACCTGCGTACGTTTTCGATCCGCGCCTATCCCGTCGATAAAGTACCAGAGCTGCGGCCGGGCATGAGCGCCTACCTGGATTGGCGTGCGCGCGAATGAGACGGCCGCCGAAACCCGGATTCCTTTTGGTCGCGCGGCGCGAATTGCGATGGCTGCTCCGTGATCGCGCGGCGTTGATCCTGATCTTTGGCGTGCCGCTGTTTGCGTTCGTCGTGCTGACGGCGGTGTTCAGCCATCCTGTGATCCGCGAGCTCGGCGTGGTGGTCGTTGATGCGGACCGATCGGATACCTCACGCGCCTTCGTCGAGGCCGTGGCGGCGTCGCCCGGGCTTAGCGTCGTCCGCCAGAGCGGCGACCTTGCAACGGCGGCACGGGCGATCCGCTCCGGCGACGCCATAGGTGCTGTCTACGTACCAGACAATTTCGAGCGCGATCTGAAGGCGGAGCGGCGCCCGCAGGTGGTTGCCTTCTATAACCAGCAGTTCCTGACCGCCGCCGGCATCGCCGCATCGGGTCTCGGCGATAGCCTCTCGGCTGCCGTCGAGCGTGCGGCCGCACCCGCGGCGCCAAAGGCTCAACGCATCGGGTCGCTCGTCGCCGAGACAATCGTACTGGTCAACCCGGCGCGCAACTACGCGCAGTTTCTGCTCCGCGCGCTGCTGCCGATGGTGGTCCACGTGGTCATCGCACTCGCGGCCGGCTACGCGGTGGGCTCCGAGTTCCGCAGGCGCAACATGCGGACCTGGCTCGCCTGCGCGGGCGGTAACCCGATCGTCGCGCTCGTCGGCAAGCTCGCGCCGCTGTTCGCAATCTTCTTCCTCATCATGCTGACACATCCACTCAGCTTGGAGGGGTTGATCGGGATTAGGTTTAGGGGCGACTTGCCGATGATGGTGGCTGCGGCCTCGCTGCTGATCATCGGCTATCTGGCACTGGGCGCGCTGATGCAGCTTTTGGTGCGCGACCTCGCCACCGGCCTCGGCCTCACTAGCCTCGTCGTCTCGCCGGCGTTTGGCTACGCTGGTGTGGGTTTTCCAACCTTCGGCATGAATGCGTTCTCACAGATCTGGAGCGCATTCCTGCCGGTGCGCTGGTACATGGCGGTTCTGCTCGGACAGGCGGCGCGCGGACTGCCGCTCGCTGACTCGGCCCGACCCTTTGCGGCGCTCGCCGCGCTTGCCGCGATTTATTCTCTCTTAGCTATGCTCCGCCTGCGCTCGATCGCGAGACTGGGCGCTTGGGCTGCGTCGGCTCCGCCGCCGGTCCCCGCCGACTCAACGCCGCTCGGCATCGGCGGCGCCTTTGTGACCGAATGGCGGCGCGTGCTCGCGTTTCGTGGCGCTTTCATCATGCTTGTGATTGCACCCGTGATCTACGGTATCTATTACCCGCAGCCTTACCTCAATCAAATCCTGCGCAAGACCCCGATCGTGGTCGTGGACAACGACCTGAGCGAGCTCAGCCGGAACATTGTGCAAGCGTTAGACGCAAGCGGCGCCGTCGAGGTAGCGGCCCGGGCCGAGACGCTGGCAGACGCACAAACCCTGCTCGACCGCGGCGAGGCCTTCGCGGTGGTCGGCATTCCGCCCGGGACCGAGCGCGACGTGCTCAAGGGCACCACGGTGCACGTTCCGATCTACGCCGATGCCACATATCTCTTCATCTTCAGAACCATGTCCAACGGCATCGCGGTCGCAATCAATACGGTGTCGTCAGAGCTCGCCGCCGGCGGCGCGCGCACGGACGGAAGCCTGGTCAAGGCGGCGCTGGCGTCGTCGAGTCCAGCCGATGTCCTGCTGCAGCCGATCTTCAATCCCGTCGGCGGCTATGCCAGCTATGTGGTGCCCGCGGCTTTCGTGCTGATCCTCCAGCAGATGCTGCTGATTGCCGCATCAATGCTGACGGTGGTCGCGCTGGCGCAGCCCGTGGGTGGAGCATTCGCGAACGTGTTCGGCCGCGGGGTGGCGCACCTGACGATCTATTTGCCGGCGCTCGCGCTTTATTTCATCGTGCTGCCGCGCTTCTACGGCTTTTCCGCGCTCGGCCAGCCGTTGCAATTGGTGGCGCTCGCTTCACTGTTCACTCTGGCGACCAGCTTTATGGGCCAGGCGGCCGGCGCCTGGTTCAAGAATCCAGAAACACCAACGCTGATCTTTGTTGGCACCAGCTTGCCGCAGTTCTTCCTGACCGGCTTCTCCTGGCCGCGCGAAGCGATCCCGACGCCAGTTCTCCGTGCGGGCTACGTGTTTCCGTCCGATTTCGCAATCGACGGACTAGTCCGCATCGACCAGCTCGGCGCGAGCCTCCCCGAGGTCGTGCGCGACTGGCGCGGGCTGTGGTTGCTAGCCATTGTCTATTTTTTGCTGGCGATAATGTCGGTCTACGTCAACACGCGGAGGCAGTTGCATGCTTAGCCGCAGGCTGGCTGTGCTTGGGCTGATTTTGATCGCGCTGGGCGCAGGCGGATACGCGCTTTGGCGCAGCAAAGAGACCGCGCCTATCATCGGGGTCGTGCGAACGACCGAGGTTCGCGCTGCGCCCGAGGTCGGCGGGCAGCTCGCCACTGTGAATGTGCAGAAGGGCAGCCATGTCCGGGCTGGCGATGTGGTGGCCCAGCTCTCCGCGATCGAGTTGAGTGCGGCGGTCGTGCAGGCGCGCGCCGCCCTCGACGCGGCATCGGCCCAGCGGGATCATGTTTATGCCGGAGTACGCGCCGAGGAGGTCGCAGCGCTGGCCTCGGCGATCGGCAAGGCAAAATCGAGCCTCGATTATGCGCAAAGCGAGCTCGCGCGGAAAGCACAACTGGTGCCTCAGAATGCGGCATCGCAGCAGGACCTGGATCAGGCGGAGCACGACGTCGCAACTGCCCGTGCCGATGTTGCTGAGGCGGACGCGAATCACGCCGCGGCGGTCGCCGGCCCGACACGCGAAGAGCGCGCGATCGCCGACGCCCAAGTCAAGGCAGCCGCAGCTGCGCTCGCGGTGCTCGAGCGAAGGTTGGAAAAGACTACGCTGCGCGCACCGGCTGATGGCGTTGTTACGGTAATCGTCGCCGAAGTGGGAGAGAACGTGAGCGCCGGCCAGCCCGTGCTCGCCATCGCGGCAACGGACAAACAATGGCTGTCATTCAATGCTCGCGAGGACCTGCTCCATGGCCTCACGGTTGGCGACAAGGTGGTCGTCGCGCGAGCGGGAGGGGAGCCGAGGCCGGCTACAGTCACCGAGCTCACGCCGCTTGGCCCGTTTGCGACCTGGCAGGCCGAGCGCGCGATCGGCGATCACGATCGTAACACGCTCCGCCTGCGTCTCGATCCGGAAGGTGATCCGATGGGACTCGAGCCTGGCATGACGGTCTGGCTCCAGCGCTAGGCGGCTTTCGCCCAAAGCTGACGCGACTCCACTGGGGGCCCTACACAAGGCTTGGAGACGGCAAAGCTTTAGCTCACGGCCACGTAGTCAGATCGTTCAGCGCGTAAACGTATGGCGCAACGCAGATGGCGACCCAGACAACGGCGCTCCAAACAATGATTTGATAGCTCATCCTGCATCTTCCATCGAGCGAGTTCGAGCCGTCAGAGCTTTTTATCCACTTTTGTCATGAGGCGTCTTTCCTTCTTCCCGAAGTGTTTGTCGAACCGATTTGGTACATCAGTGCAGAAGCGGACCGCGGAAAAACCGTGACGATCACCAATGTCGTGTCTGACTTAACCGGCCACCCGCCGCGTACCTTCGAATTTGCACGGGATCATGCCGCCCTGTTCCGTGGCTGAGACAAGGCTCGGGTCCAGGCCAATGTCCGCTTTTGACCCAAAGCGGACATCGGACCTCCGCCGCTTGCCATCGCCTTAGCCGCGGCGAATCGCTCCTAATGCTCGAAAACATAAGTTCCCGGAGTGGGGCTGGGTGCGGACAGGCGGCTTTGTGACGTCGCTGGTCTGGGCGTTCGTTCATATCCTCTCGCTGCCGCAGCTGCAGAACAGGTTGCGCGTACAGCGGCAGTGGCTCTGGTCGTATTTCACCGGCCAACGCAGCTCGCGGCTCATCCCTGAGCCGCCGACGATCTAATTGAACCTGCGTATTAGGGAACCCTTACTGACTGACGAAGTTGCAATTCACGAGGATGTTCGCGGGTGTTTGCTGTGACGCACGGCGCAGCCCAATGGGACAGCAGGGGATGGTCCTCCGGCAGAACTGGAGGGCAAGGTGCGGTAATCAGACTTTGGCGGTTAGCGACAGTATTTTTCTGTATCGCTGCGTCGAGCCAACTCGCGCTTGCCCAAATAGCCGAGAAGCCGCCCGACACCATGGCGGCGCGAACTCTTGCATGCGCTCCGTGTCATGGTGCGCAAGGCCAAGGAACGAAGGACGTATATTTCCCGCGCCTCGCCGGCAAACCGGCCGGCTATCTCTACAATCAGCTGGAAGCGTTCAAAGACGGCCGGCGGCACTATCCGCCGATGAACTACCTGCTGGAGTACCTGCCCGACCAGTACCTGATGGAAATTGCGCAACACTTCGCCGCGCAGCATCCGACGAACGAGCCACCCCCGATCCCGAACGTGAGCCAAGACCTGCTGCGGCAGGGGCAATCGCTTGCGACCAGCGGGGCGATGGACCGTCAGATCCCGGCCTGTGCGAGCTGCCATGGAGTCCAGTTCGCGGGGATGGAGCCCGGCATTCCTGGTCTTCTTGGGTTGCGCGCCGCTTATATTTCCGCGCAGCTCGGCGGCTTTCGGTACGGGACCCGGACTGCCCTCGCTCCGGATTGCATGCAGATTGTCGCCGCGCGCTTGACTGAAGACGATGTAAAGGCTGTCGCCGCCTACCTTGCTTCGCTCCCGGCATCCCCCGACAGTGTTCCGGCGAAGGTAGGTAGCTGGCCTCTTCCCTTTGCATGTGGCAGCGAACCGCAGTGAGATTGGCCATGCGCTTTCCGCAGCTCAGTCAATTCAACGCACTATTCGGCTTAGCCGTAATTCTTCTGGTCGTCGCGTCGCCGTCTTCCTCCCGTGCGCAAAATAGTTCGAGCGGTGCCAATGCCTCGCAGGTTCAGCAGGGCGAATATCTGGCGCGGGCGGGCGATTGCGTTGCTTGTCACACCGCACCGACCGGGCCCCTGTTTGCGGGTGGCCTCGCAATGCCAACGCCGTTCGGCACGATTTACAGCACGAACATTACGCCCGATCTCGAGACAGGCATTGGTAAATGGAATGCGGATGACTTCTACCGGGTCATGCATGTCGGTCGCATGCCGGATGACAGCCTGCTCTATCCGGCAATGCCATTTCCCTCATACACGAAGGTTACGCGCGCCGATAGCGACGCCATCTTCGCCTACTTGAAAACCGTTCCGGCGGTGCATCAGCCGGATCGCCCGACCGATCTACGCTTTCCTTTCAATAATCGGTCTTTGGTCATCGGCTGGCGTACCCTGTTCTTCAACGAGGGCGAATACACGCCGGATCCGCACCAGTCCGCGGAATGGAATCGCGGCGCCTATCTCGTGGAAGGCCTGGGGCATTGCGGCATGTGCCACACGCCGATCAACGCGCTGGGCGGCAGTTCCGAAAGACAGGCGTTCCAGGGCGGCCTGATCCCGTTGCAGAACTGGTACGCGCCCTCCCTCACCTCGAACAAAGAGGCAGGACTAGGCGACTGGAGCATCGATGACATCGTCGCTTTGCTCAAGACCGGCCGGTCGAAACGCGGCATCGTTTACGGCCCGATGGCGGAAGTGGTCTACGACAGCCTGCAATATCTCACCGACGCCGATACGCGCGCCATGGCCGTCTATTTGAAGAGCCTCGGTCAAGGCAGCCCACCCCCGGCGGCAACCACGACCGCGCAGCGGGGTGAAAGCAGCCTTCTGCTCACGCTCGGGAAAAGTATCTACGAGAGGCATTGCGCAACCTGCCACAGCGCCAATGGACGCGGCGAGCCCCCCGACTATCCTCCGCTTGCGCAGAACCAATCGATTGAAATGCCTTCAGCCGCGAATGCAATTCGCATGGTGCTCAACGGCGGCTATCCGCCCGGCACCGCCGGAAATCCGCGGCCCTATGGCATGCCGCCCTTCGCGCAGACCCTTTCCGATGACGAGGTCGCCGCAGTGGTCAGCTACATCCGAACCGCCTGGGGTAATCGTGGCGCGGCCGTGACCGCAGCCGAAGCGAACAGCCTGCGCAAGGCATCACTGGACTGAGATCGGACATGATCAATTCGGAACCGCCAACCCATGAGACTCAGGACGACGCGGTGGCGCGCGTCGTTGCCTCTGGTCCTATCGGCGCCGCTGCTTTGGCCGGCCTGGCGACCGCCATCATGGTCGCGATCTGGCTCGGTTTCTATTTCCTTGTCTTTGTTCCGCGCAGCGTCCCTTGATGAAGTGCGCCAATGGCCACTCAAGACGAGCGTTCTGACCGTCACGTCGCCGAACGCGCCGAGCAGCGGTGGGCCTCGGTCATGATTTTCATTGTGGTTCTGTTT
>Ga0318527_10000330_pt1 | contig 10019 bp, 8 predicted proteins | sample GRESIP052b4f25_FD_203533 | JGI IMG/M metagenome (GOLD analysis project Ga0318527, IMG submission 203533) | Tropical soil microbial communities from Luquillo Experimental Forest, Puerto Rico - GRE.SIPMG.052b4f25 | ecosystem: Environmental > Terrestrial > Soil > Tropical forest > Bulk soil...
ACCTTGTCGGGGTGGGCGGCGATCACGTCGACGGCGACGTCCATCGCCTTGTGATGATCCTTGTGCCCCCAATAACCTGCGAGCGCGGGATCGAACATCTCGCCGAGCCAATGAATGATCACCGGCGCCTTCACTTGACCGAGGATACGGCCGTAGACCTTGGCGTAGTCGTCACCCGTGCGCGCCGCCTTCACCAGCGCGCGGCTCGCCATCAGCACGATGCGCCCGTTAAGCTTCTCGATCGCCGCGCATTGCTCCTCGTAGGCGCGGATGACGTCGTCGATGGTGACGCCGTTGCGCGCGTCGAGGTGATCGGTGCGGGCGCCGCAGCCGATGAGCGCGCCCGGAAAATCCCGCGCCGCCTCGAGGCTGCGGCGGATCAATTCGAGCGAGGTCGGCCAGTCGAGACCCATGCCGCGCTGGGCGGTATCCATGGCCTCGGCGACGCCGAGCCCGAGGGACCACAGATGCCGGCGGAACGCGACGGTGCGCTCCCAATCGATGGCGGCGTCGAGCCAGGGGTCGCAATCGGCCAGCGGATCGGCGACCACGTGCGCCGCCGCGTAGGCGACGCGGTTGAACGGCGGCTTCGCCGCGGGGAAATGCCGCGGCGGCTTGGTGGTATAGGGCTTAAGCTTGCCGCCGGTGACGGGAAGATTGAGCGTGGGCACGTTCAGCGTCCTTTGCCTAATTATCGGTGTCGCTCGGCCTCATGGTGAGGAGCATCGCAGCGCAAGCGCTCCATTGTAGCTCCACAAGCATAACTGCGCTGCGATGCGTCTCGAAGCATGAGGCCGCCCTCATCCTTCGAGACGCGCGCACGCAAGAGCGAGTATGTGAGTTGCGACGTTGATCGCGCGCTCCTCAGGACGAGGGCGAAACGCATTCCTGTCCGCTCCAACTTCACACCTCCAACGCCGGGATGTCGATCCAGCGCCGCTCTTTCCAGCTCCTGAGCCCGGCCTCGGCGAGCTGCACGCCCTTGACGCCTTCGACGAGCGTCCATTTGAACGGTGCGCCCTCGTAGAGATGGCGGATGAAGATCTCCCATTCGACCTTGAAGCCGTTGTCGTAGTTATCGCCCGGCACCTCGCTCCAGGTCTCGAAGAATTTGATCGGCTGCGGGACGTCGGGGTTCCACATCGGCCGCGGCGTGTTCACGCGCGCCTGGCTCCAGCATTTCTGCAGCCCGGCAACCGCCGAGCCCAAGGTGCCGTCGACGTGGAAGGTGACGAGATCGTCGCGCCGCACGCGCGTGCACCAGGAGCTGTTGATGTGGGCGACGACATCGTTGGCGAGTTGGAAGGTGGCGTAGGCGGCGTCATCCACGTCGGCCTTGTAGGGCTTGCCGTTCTCGTCCCAGCGCTTGGGGATGTGGGTGGCGCCGAGGCAGGAGACGCTTTTCACCTCGCCGAACAGGTTGTCGAGCACGTAACGCCAATGGCAGAGCATGTCGAGGATGATGCCGCCGCCGTCCTTCTTGCGGTAATTCCACGACGGCCGCTGCGCCGGCTGCCAGTCGCCCTCGAACACCCAGTAGCCGAACTCGCCGCGCACCGCGAGGATGCGCCCGAAGAAGCCGGAATCGATCAGCATCTTGAGCTTGAGCAGCCCGGGAAGGAAGAGCTTGTCCTGCACCACGCCGTGCTTGACGCCGGCTTCTTTGGCCGCGCGCGCCACGTCGACAGCATCTTCGAGCGTCTCCGCGATCGGCTTCTCACAATAGATGTCCTTGCCGGCGGCGATCGCCTTGCGCAGGAGCTGGGCGCGCAGCTTGGTCGTGGCGGCGTCGAAGAAGAGCGTGTCCTCGCGATTCTTGAGCGCGGCGTTGAGGTTGCTGGTCCAGCGCGTGAGGCCGTGCGCCTTCGCCAGTTGCGCCAGCCTTGCTTCGTTGCGGCCGACCAGGATCGGGTCGGGCATCACCCGGTCGCCGTTCTTGAGCGCGACGCCGCCCTGGGCGCGGATGGCGAGAATCGAGCGGATCAAATGCTGGTTCATGCCCATGCGGCCGGTGACGCCGTTCATGATGATGCCGAGACGGTGCTGCGCCATTTCAGTGTTGCCTTTTGTCCCTGCTCTGCGGGGCCGCGAGGGCGAAGGGGAGTAATTTAGCAGGCTTATTCAGCGCGTCATGTGCGGGCTTGACCCGCGCATCCATCTTCTTCGCAAGAATCTTTTTGCAAAGATGGATGGATTGCCGGGTCAAGCCCGGCAATGACGACTTTAGAGTATCGCGTGTCACTCCATCCCCAACAGCCGGTAGATGCGCCTCGTATACTCGCCGAAAGCCTCGTTGGTCTTCATCTCGAGCGTGCGCGGATGCGGCAGCTCGACGCGGAAATTGTCGGCCATGCGCGCCGGGCCGGCGGTGAGCACGATGACGCGGGTGCCGAGAAACACCGCCTCGGTGATGCCGTGGGTGACGAACACGATGGTCTTCTTCGCCTCCTCCCAGATGCGCAACAGCTCGAGGTTCATCTTCTCGCGTGTGAGCGCGTCGAGCGCGCCGAACGGCTCGTCCATCAGGATCAGCTTGGGATCGTGAAGGAGCGCGCGCGCGATCGCCGCGCGCTGCTGCATGCCGCCGGAGAGCTCATAAGGGTACTGCTCTTCCTTGCCCTCGAGCCCGACGAGCGCCAGCAGATCGCGGGCGCGGGTGCGGCTTGCGGCCATGGGCAGACCGAGGATTTCCGCCGGCAACAGCACGTTGTCGATCACGCGCCGCCATTTGAGCAGCAGCGGCGCTTGAAACACCATGCCGATGTCGCGGGAAGGGTCGAACGGCTGCGTCCGCGAGCCGATCTTGAGCTCGCCGGAATCGAACGGGTGCAGCCCAGCGAGAATCTTGAGCAGCGTGGTCTTGCCGCAGCCCGACGGCCCAACCAGCGACACGAGCTCGCCCGCCTCCACGTCGAACGTCGCCTCGGAGATGGCGAGAAAATCCGTTCCCCGCGTGCGGTAGATCTTCTGCACGGCGGCGAGGTGGATGAACGGTTCGCCCATGATCGTCCGAGCGCGCGCCGGCGCCTCACGCGAGCCGCGCGTCGCGCACCACCAGCATGCGCTCGAGCGCGAGCACTATGCCGTAGAGCACCACGCCGATCAGCGTGATCAGGATCACTGCCATGAACATGGCGGCGGTGTCGAGCGTGACTTGCACCTGCAGCATGAGGTAGCCGAGGCCGCGGTCGGAGCCGAGGAACTCGCCGACGATGGCGCCGGCGACCGCGAGGATCGCGGCGACCTTCATGCCGGAAAAGACGTAGGGCAGCGCGCCGGGAAGCTGAATCTTGGTGAAGAGCTGCCAGCGCGAGCCGCGCAGCGTGTGCACGAGATCGAGCAGGTCCGGCTCGACCTCGCGCAAACCGCGCGCGGTGGTGAGCACGATCGGAAAGAAGCAGATGGCGAACGCCATCATGGCGTTCGGCCCGATGCCGTATTTGAACCACACGATGATCAGCGGCCCGAGCGCGACCTTCGGGATCATGTTCAGGCTCACCAGCAGCGGCATCACCGCCATTTCCAGCCAGCGAAACCAGGAGAAAAGGAGCGCCGCGCCGATGCCGAAGACGACGGCGAGGATGTAACCGCCGAAAATCTCGATGGTCGTGACCGCGATGTTCTCGGGCCAGCGATAGTTCGGCACCAGCAGCGCCTGAACCGTGTCGTAGGGCGAGGGCATGACAAATTTCGGCACCTCGCCGAGCTTGACGAAGAGATACCACGCCGCGATCAGCCCGAGATGGCTCGCCACCGCCAGCGCATAGCGCTGCAGCGCTTGTGGATGTCCTCCCAACGCCGCCTCCCTCGCGTCAGACCCTCGCCGGCATCGTAGGGCAAGCGGGCGCCTGGAGCCAGTTGAGGAGCTCAATATCCGTTCGTCCCCGCGAAAGCGGGGACCCAGTCCTTCTGGATTCCCGCTGGAGTTCACCCTCGCGAAAGCAGGGGCGGGAATGAACGGAGTTTCAATGCCCTGACTCAGGAGAGCCAGCGCTCTAAATTCGCGCGCACGAAGGCGTCGTCGTTGAGATGCGGATAGGCCGCGCAGACGCGGTCGATCTCTTGGCTTTGTCCGGGTCCCAGCGTCTCGCTCGGGTCGAGGCACCAGATGCCTTCGAGCAGTCCCTGGCGGCGCAGGATTTCGTGGCGCCGGCGATCACGCCATGGAAGTCGTTGGCCGCGTCGAACATCGCCGCGTTGCAATCAGTTACCTGGGCGTCGAGCGCCAGGAGTTCAGCGGATACCTCGTTTTTGGCGATTGCCGCGTGGATGCGCTCCAACAGCTCGACCGCCCGCCTGACCCATACGCTCCAATGGCCGAGCAGCCCGCCCTTGATTCGCACGGTGCGTTCGCGGCCATTCGCCACCACGGTGAAGGGGGTGACGAGGTCGAGGACGATGTGATCGTCGTTGCCGGTATAGAGCGTGACGCGGTCGGCGGCATCCGCTTCCACGACGCCGCGGACGACGTCGAGGGTGCGGTAACGGTTGAATGGCGCGACCTTGATGGCGACCACGTTCTCGATCGCCGCGAACCGCCGCCAGAACGACACCGGCAGCACGAGGCCGCCCACCGCGGGCTGCAGGTAGAAGCCGACGAGGGGAATTGCGCGCGCGACCGTCTGCGCGTGCGCCATCAGCTCGTCTTCGCTCGCGCCCTCGAGCGTGGCGAGCGAAAGGAGCCCAGCGTGATAGCCGAGAGCGCGCGCGATCTGCGCCTCCTTGACCGCCTGCGCCGTGCGGCCGACGAGCCCCGCGATCATGATCGCAGGCGCGCGCGCCCATTCGGCGGCGCTGCGCATGGCGAGCTCCAGCACCGGCTGGAACAGGGCGGCCTCGCGGATCGCAAACTGGGTGGTGTGGACGCCGACCGCGAGCCCGCCCGCGCCGGCGTCGAGATAGTAGCGCGTGAGCGCGCGCTGGCGGCGCGTGTCGAGCTTGCGGTCGGCAGTGAGCGCGAGCGGATGCGCCGGAATCACCACGCCCTTGCGCAACGCGGCGAGCACCTGCGGATTCCAATCTTGCCAGCGCGACACCATGAAGCGTGTGCCCGGATTGCATTGCGAATGATACCGACGTTATAACATTCGCCGCGCGTGGAGAACGACGCGCCAATCCTCAAGCCCATTTTTGGAGCCCGGTATGAAGATCATCGCGAAAGGCGCGCTGGCAGCGCTCGTTGCGCTCGGCGCATCGCAAGCCGCGGCGCAGAAGATCACCTTCACGCTCAACTGGGTCGCCGGCGGCGATCACGCGCCGTATTTCTATGCCCAGAAGATGGGCCTCTACAAACAAGCCGGGCTCGACGTCGACTTCGAGACCGGGCGCGGCTCGGCGGCCTCGGCGCAGAAGGTGGGCGCCGGTCAATCCCAGCTTGGTCTTTCCGACATGGCGGGCGTACTTCTCTTCCGCGGCAAGGGCGTCGATGCCGTGGGCGTGATGAACGTCTATGCCAATTCGCCACAGGGACTCTATTGGCTCAAGAGTTCCGGCATCCGCAGCGTCAACGATCTCGCCGGCAAGAAGATCGGCAATCCCGCGGGCGACGGCGCGCGCACCATGTGGCCGGCGTTGGCCAAGAAGGTCGGCGTCGATCCGAACTCGGTGACCTGGGTCAACATCGACGCCAACGCCAAGCTCGGCGCGCTCAAAGCCAGGACCATCGACGCGACCACGTCGTTCTTCAATCTGCACCACGTGTTCGCGCGTGAGCTCGGAAGCGATATGGGCTTTCTCGCCTGGAAGGACGCCGGCGTGAATCCCTACGGCAATTCCATCATCGCCAACGGCGCTTGGCTCAAGGCCAACCACGACAAGGCCGACAAGTTCGTGAAGATCACGCAGAAGGCGTTCGCGGACTGCGCCAAGACGCCCGAGCCCTGCGTGCAGGCGCTGGTCGAGGCCAACGGCGCACTGCTCTACCAGAACGAGCTCGACAATTGGCATCTCGTCACCATCCTGATGAACGATGAGACCTCGCGCACGGTGGCGCTCGGCTGGCACGACGACAAGCGCATGGCCGAGGATTACAAGCTGGTCGATGAATATCTCAAGATGGAAAAGCCCTACGACATCAAGAGCGCCTACACCAACGAGTTCCTCGACAAGAACGTGAAAATGCCGCCCATCAACCCGCCGAAGCTTTATTGACGGATTGAGCTTGCGCCGCGGCGCGCCGCTCACCCGAATTCCGGCCCGACCACTGCGAAGGTGCGCGCGGCGTCGTCGAAGCGCGCCGACGACCCGTAAAGCATGCGCGTGAACGGCCGCGCCACGGCAAAGCCGCGCGCGTCGAGGACGCTGCGCAGCTCGCGCTTGCCGTCGGCGAGGTCGACGAACAGCGGACCTTCGATCCCGTCGAGCGCGCGTGCTGCGAGCGCGTCGGCGATCGCGTCGTCGTCTGCGATCAGCGGGCCGATCTGCGCGGCCAAGCCGCCGTCGCGGCCGAGCAGGAAACCGGCGATAGCGCCCGCGCGCGTCGCGACGAGCTCGGCCGCGGGGAGCCGCCCGCGCAGGCCGGCGAGCACGGCGCTGCGTTCGGCGCCGAAGGCTGCGGCATCGTAGGCGCACAGCGCCGGCCAATCCGCGTCGGCGATCGGCCGCACGGTGACGCCCGCGGGCGCAGCCACGGTTCCGGCGGCGCGCTGGCGCTCGCGGCGGATCAGCCGCTGAAAGCCCCAGGAGTCCTGGAAGCCGAGCCTGCGATAGACGGCATGGCCGTCGGGCGTGGCGTCGAGCACGGGCACGAGTTTTGCCGCCGCCAGGTCCGCCATCGCCCGCCGCAACAACGCCGTCGCCAGGCCGCGGCGGCGATATTCGCCCGCGACCAGCACCATGCTGATCCAGGCGAAACGCCCGCCATAAGGCAGCGTCGCGGTGGTGGCGATGATGCAGCCCGCATCGCCGTGGATAGCATAGAGGCGGCCGAATTCGACGAAGAGGCGCCAGTCGGCGGCAAGCTGGTTCCAGCGCGCTTCGCGCACGAGCGCGCCCACGTCGTCCAGTTCCGACGGCGTCAGCGACTCCTTGACGGTGAGCCGCGGCTCAGAAGTCGCCATGGCGCGTATCGTAATGGGTGTCCTTGCCGAGACTCGGCATGCCGCGTGCGACCCAGTCCGCGGTCCAATCGACGAGCGTGCCGAGCGGCACGCTCGGATAACCGAACAGCCGCGTCGCCTCGGCGGTATTGACGAGCCAAGCGTCGGCCGCTTCCACGCCGGTGAAGACCGGCGCCTTGCCCAGGCGCTGCCCGAAGGCTTGCGCCAGGGAGCGGATGCTCACCGTCTCCGGCCCGCTGACGTTGAGCGGGCTCGAGGGCACGGTGCAGTGGCCGAGCGCGCGCAGCACCATGGCATTGGCGTCGCCTTGCCAGATGACGTTGACGTAGCCGGTAGTGAGATCGATCGGCGTGCCGGCGAGCACGCGCGAGGCCACGTCGTGCAGCACGCCGTAGCGCATGTCGATCGCGTAGTTGAGGCGGATGATGCGGCCCGGCGTTCCGCGCGTGCGCGAAAAATATTGGAACATGGCCTCGCGTGCGACGCAGGAATTGGCGTAAGCGCCGGGCGGTGGCGTTGTCGGCGTCGCCTCGGTCGCGCCGCCATGATGCACGTTGACATAGGGGTACACGCAGCCGGTCGAATAGGCGACGATGCGCGAGCCCGCGAACGCTTCGGCCACCAGCGCCGGCACGTGCGCGTTCATCGCCCAGGTCAGGTCCTCGTGGCCGGTCGAGCCGAACTTGCGGCCCGCCATGAACACCACGTTGGCAAGCTTCGGCAGCGCGTCGATCTGCTTGCGCTCGAGCAGATCGGCCTCGACGCATTCGATCGCCCAGCCGGCGAGTTTTTCGCGTACGCCCTTCTCGCTGAAGCGGGCAACGCCGACCACGCGCTTGCCCGGCGCCGCGCGCTTGGCGAGGCGGGCGAGCGTCGGCCCGATCTTCCCGCCCACGCCGAGAATGATGATGTCGCCGGGAAGCGCTTGCAACGCGGCGATCAACGCCGCCGACGGCGTGGTCATCACCTCCTCGAGGTGCTCTACGTCGCGCAAGCGATCGGGCGGCGCGTCGGGAGACCGGGTCGTCCCGGCGTCTTGTCCTTGAACGGCGGTGGGTGTGAGCGGGCGTGCCATAACCATTTGGATGCTAACGGGTCGGTGGTTGGGCCAGCAAGGTACCCCGCGAAAATGGTTTCGATTGCAAAGCCGGTCCGCGAGCCGTTGCAACTCGAATGCGAATCAACTGTCCCGCGCGGAGACGGCGAAAGCGAAGGTCGGCGCGACGCTGGTAAAACATCCCGAGCCACGTACAATCGTCCGCGGCGAGAACCACGTGCGGAGCCGGCGATGAAAGTCTTCATGTTTCATCTCATGCCCTATGCCTATCTGGACATGAACTTCAGCGACAAGTATCGCGCCGCCTGGGTGGTCTTGCCGAACAGCTATTTCGATCCGAAGAAGGGGCACGAACTCTACAACCGCTATCTCGACGAGCTCGAGCTCGCTGCCGAGCTCGGCTTCGACGGCATTTCGGTCAACGAGCATCACCAGAACGCCTATGGGCTGATGCCCTCGCCGGTGGTGATGGCCGCCGCGCTCTCGCGCCGGACCAAGACCGCGAAGATCGCGATTCTCGGCAACGCCTTCTGCCTGCGCGAGCATCCGCTCACGCTCGCCGAGGAGCACGCCATGCTCGACTGCATCACGGGCGGGCGGCTGATCACCGGCATGGTGCGCGGCATCGGCGCCGAATACTACTCGATGGGCTCCAATCCGGCGTTCTCGCACGCGCGCTTCCAAGAGGCGCACGATCTCGTGGTGCAAAGCTGGACGCGTCCCGGCCCGTTCGCCTTCGAGGGCCAGTATTATCATTTCGAGTATGTGAACGTGTGGCCGCGGCCCTACCAGCAGCCGCACCCGCCGATCTGGGCGCCCTCCACCGGCTCGACCGAGACGATCGAATGGGCGGCGCATCCCTCGCGCAAATATGTCTATCTGCAGGCCTACAGCCCGATCCAGTCGGTGGTGCGCTATCTGAATTATTACCGCGAGGCGGCGAGGCGCCTGCACAGCTACACGGCGAACTCGGACCGGATCGGCTGGTCGGCGCCGGTCTACGTCTCCGATACCGACGCCAAGGCGCGCGCGGAAGCCGGCCGTCATATCGAAACGCTGTTCAACAAATTCTTGCGGCTGCCGTTCCAGATGCTTTTTCCGCCCGGCTATCTCAGCGCCAAATCGTTAAAGAACATGCTCAGTCACAAACGCTCGGTCGCGGGACAGGAACACACCGTCGATAGCCTCATCGAGCAGGGCATCATCCTGTGCGGCAGCCCGGACACCGTGCGCAAGCAGTTGGTGGACAGTCATCGGCTGCTCGGTTTCCAGAATTTTCTGGCGATGCTGCAATTCGCGACCCTGCCGAGCGATCTCACGGAGAAGAACATCAGGCTGTTCGCCCGCGAGGTGCTGCCGGCGCTGCAGACGCTGACCGACAAGGAATATTCCGGCTTGCAGACCCAGGCGGCGGAATAGCGCGCGCCGGCGGGAGCACGGCAAAGGGGAGGGAGCGGTGCTGCAAAAGCTGCGATTCAACGACGATGTCGTGATCGTCACCGGCGCCGCCGGCGGCATCGGGCGTGCGACCGCCGAGACGCTCGCCGAGCTCGGCGCGACCACGGTCTTGGTCGGACGCACGCAGGCCAAGCTCGAGGAGGTGAAGGCGGCACTCGACAAGACCGGCGCCAAGTGCGAGGCCTTCGCCGCCGACGTGTCGAAAGAGGCGGACGTCGCGCGCCTGCGGGATTTCGTCAAGCAGAGGTGGGGGCGGGCGAAGGCGGTGGTCAACAATGCCGGCGACAATTTCATCTCGCCCATCGCCGATCTCTCGACCCAGAAGTGGCACGAGCTGATCGCGGTCGACCTCGACAGCATCTTCTACATGTGCCGCGCCTTCATCCCGCTGCTCTTGGAAACGAAGAACCCGTCGATCCTCAACGTGGCCTCGACCTTCGCCCACA
>Ga0318527_10000339_pt1 | contig 9970 bp, 9 predicted proteins | sample GRESIP052b4f25_FD_203533 | JGI IMG/M metagenome (GOLD analysis project Ga0318527, IMG submission 203533) | Tropical soil microbial communities from Luquillo Experimental Forest, Puerto Rico - GRE.SIPMG.052b4f25 | ecosystem: Environmental > Terrestrial > Soil > Tropical forest > Bulk soil | place...
CCGGCGGCGAGAAGGCCGCAACGCTCGTGCGCTTGCGCGACGGCGATCGATCTATTCCGGCGTCGCGTGTGCGTCAGGATCGCTCGCTGGTGCTCGCCGACCGTGCCGCGGCCGAAGGGCTCGGCAGCAGCGAAAAACTGGAGGCGCAAAAATGAGTGCTATCGCCAGCCCCGCGGTGAATTCGCCCCGACCGATGACCAACGCGCAATTGGATCAATTGTCGATCAATTGCATCCGCACGCTGTCGATCGATGCGGTCCAACAGGCCAAGTCCGGGCATCCCGGCACGCCGATGGCGCTGGCGCCGCTCGTCTATACGCTTTGGAACCGGGTCATGCACTTTGATCCGCAGGACCCGATCTGGCCGAACCGCGATCGGTTCGTGCTCTCCAACGGTCATGCCTCGATGCTGCTGTGGTCGGTGCTGCACCTCACCGGCACCCGCGCCGTGAACGCCGAATACGAGCGGCTCGGGCAACCCGCGGTTTCGCTCGACGACATTCGTCACTTCCGCCAACTCGGCAGCAAGGCTCCAGGTCATCCCGAGTACCATTTGGTTTCGGGAGTCGAGGCCACGACCGGACCGCTCGGGCAGGGCGTCGCCACCAGCGTGGGCATGGCCATCGCCGAGGCGTGGCTCGCCAGCCGCTACAATCGCCCCGACCTCGAGATCTTCGGCTACAACATCTATGCCGTTTGCGGCGACGGCTGCATGATGGAGGGCGTGAGTTCGGAAGCCGCATCGCTCGCCGGCCATCTCGCGCTGGATAACCTCTGCTGGATCTACGACAACAACCACATCACGATCGAAGGCAACACGCGCATCGCCTTTACCGAGGACATCGCGGCGCGGTTCCTCGGTTACGGGTGGAACGTTCTCCGTGTGGGCGACGCCAATGATATCGACCGGATCGAGCACGCCTTGGACGTCTTTCACAAGACCAAGGATCGACCGACCTTCATCATTCTGGACAGCCACATCGGCTACGGCTCGCCGCATAAGCAGGACACCGCCGCGGCTCACGGCGAGCCGCTGGGTGAGGAGGAGGTCCGCCTCACCAAACGCGACTACGGCTGGCCCGAGGACGCCAAGTTCTTGGTTCCCGACGCCGTGCGCGCCCACTTCGCCGCGGGAATCGGCGCCCGCGGCGCGCAGGCCCGCAGCCGTTGGACCGAACTGTTCGCGGCCTATCGATCGAAATATCCGCAGCTCGCAACCGAGATCGACCTGATGCAGCGGCGTGAGCTGCCGGCTGGATGGGATCGCGGGCTTCCCGTCTTCCCGGCCGACCCCAAGGGCATCGCAGGACGGGATGCGTCGGGCAAGGTGCTCAACGTGCTTGCGCAGAATATCCCCTGGCTGCTGGGCGGATCGGCGGATCTCGGCACGTCCAACAAGACGCTCCTGACGTTCGAGGGCGCCGGCGATTTCGAGCCGGGCGTCCCCGGCGGCAGAAACCTGCATTTTGGCATCCGCGAGCACGCGATGGCCGCGGCCGTCAATGGGCTCTCGTTGTCGAAACTGCGGGCCTTCGGCGCCACGTTCTTCATCTTCAGTGACTATGCGCGGCCAGCCATTCGGCTCTCGGCCCTGATGGAACTGCCGACCATCTTTGTGTTCACCCACGACGCCATGGGTGATGGCGAGGACGGCCCAACGCACCAACCCGTGGAGCAGCTCGCCTCCTTCCGCGCCGAACCCGGCTTGGTCGTGCTGCGGCCGGCGGACGCCAACGAGGTCGTCGAGGCTTATCGCTATATCATGCAACTGCGGCACGAGCCGGCGGTGCTGGCGCTGTCGCGTCAACCGCTGCCGACGTTGGACCGCAGCAAGTACGCGCCCGCATCCGGGGTCGCGCGCGGCGCCTATGTGCTCGCCGATCCGCCGGCGGGAAAGCCTGAAGTGATTCTCATCGCGTCGGGCAGCGAGGTCAGTCTCTGCGTCAACGCCCACGAGGCGCTGCTCGCGGAGGGCATCCGCTCGCGCGTGGTCTCCATGCCGTCGTGGGATATTTTCGAACATCAGCCGCAAGCGTATCGGGACAGCGTGCTACCGCCCGACGTCACGGCGCGCGTGGCGGTGGAGCAGGCCTCGACCTTCGGCTGGGAACGCTACGTCGGCTGGTCCGGCCGCGTCATCGGCATGAAGACATTTGGCGCCTCGGCCCCGCTCAAAGAGCTGCTGCGAAAATACGGGTTCGAGCCCGAGCGCGTCACGGAGGTCGTCAAGGAGCTGCTCGGCAAAGGCAAGAAGAGCTGAAGGGCCCGCGAAACAGGCTGGGATGCGATGACCAAAACGCCCGATGTTGTCTTCCTGTTCGACGTCGACAACACACTCATCGACAACGATCGCGTGCAGGCCCATCTGAGCGAGCACCTCGAGCAGACATACGGGGCCGCCGCCCGCGACAGGTATTGGGAGATTTTTGAACAGCTGAGGAGCGAGCTCGGATATGCCGATTACCTCGGCGCGTTGGAGCGCTACCGGACGGAGGACTTGCACTGTCCGGAGGTGCTGCGGATGTCGAGCTGGCTGGTCGATTACCCGTTCGCCGATCGCCTTTATCCTCGTGCGCTAGACGCGGTGAAGCACGTGCAGCAATGGGGGACCATCGTCATCCTCTCCGACGGTGATGCCGTGTTCCAACCGCGCAAGGTTGAACGATCCGGTCTCTGGCACGCGTTCGAGAACCGCGTCCTCATTTACATCCACAAGGAGCAGGAGCTTGACGATGTAAGGCGTCTCTACCCCGCCGACCACTACGTCTTGATCGACGACAAATTGCGCATCCTTGCTGCGGTGAAAAAAATCTGGGGCGACAACGTCACGACCGTGTTTCCGAAACAGGGTCACTATGCGCTCGACCCCAAAACACTGGCCGAGTATCCACCGGCGGATATCGAGCTCGCCAGCATTGGCGATCTGCTCAACTACGATCTGTCTTCATTCCTCAAGAAGAACTGAAAGGCGGACCTCGCGTACTGCGAGGCCGGGGGAACAAGATCGCGGCCACCTCAGCTTTGTTGGAAGACATGATGGAGACGACGCATGGCGTTCACGGTCAGGAGCAACAGTTTCAAGGACGGCGATTATCTCGCCAACGCCCATATTCTGTCGGCCGACTTCGGCTTTGGCTGCGCGGGCAACAACCAATCGCCACATCTGGCGTGGTCGGGAGCACCCGCCGGCACGAAGAGCTTTGCCATTACCTGTTTCGATCCGGATGCACCCACGGGCAGCGGGTTCTGGCACTGGCTGGTGGTGAATATCCCGCCGAACGTAACCGAGCTTGCGGCTGATGCTGGCAATCCGAAGGCCCCGCAGCTGCCACGGGGAGCGCTGCAGACCCGGACTGACTTCGGCACGCCTGGCTATGGCGGTCCGTGTCCGCCCGCCGGCGACCATCCGCACCGTTATCTGTTCACGGTGTTTGCGGTCGGGACCGACGGCCTGCAGGTGACGGCGGATACCTCGGCAGCCGTCATCGGCTTTCAACTCCATTTCAATACGCTGGCCAAGGCGGCGATCATGGGCCTCTACAAGCGGTGACCGGACGTTTGGGGCGCTGTCGTCTCAGTCTCCGGCGCCGGCGGGTGCAGCACCAAGATCGGTCGCGGCGACCGCGTGGAGCAGAGCACGTAGCCCTGCGGCCCGCCGGCCGCCGAACGCCGCCGCAAATCTTGTCTGCGCTTGCGTCCAGCCCGCGCGGGCCGCGCGCAGCCGCGCCGCGCCGGCCTTGGTCAAACGCAGGACCTTGCTCCGTCGGTCGGCGCGGCCCGGCACGACGTCGATCAATCCTTCGCGCTCGAGCGGTAGGATATTGCGGCCGAGCGTGGTTCGATCCATGACCAACGCTTTGGCCAGGGCATTGATCGTCATCGGTCCCGCGCGCTTCAGCCTTATCAGGATCGAAAACTGGGTGGTGCGCAGCCCGCTCGACGCCAGCAATTGATCATAAAATTGCGTGACGTGCCGGCTCGCTTGGCGCAGCGCCAAGCAATTACAGACCTCGGGCTTCGGACGGGCGTCGGAGCGCATCGGTTAATCGTCGCCTGATTTTGCGTGCATATGCGCTTATATGGGCGCATCAGCCTTCGTGTCAACCGAGCCGACATGCTGCTCGCTGCGCGAAGACGCTGCGACTGGCCACTCGTGCCTCGAGCTTAGCCTTGATCCCGCATCAGCTTGTCGAGCGTGATCGGCAGATCGCGCACGCGCTTGCCGGTCGCATGATAGACCGCATTCGCGACCGCGGCGGCGGTGCCGACGATGCCGATTTCGCCGACCCCTTTGACGCCGAGTGGATTGATCTCGTCATCCTTCTCTTCGACGAAGATAACGTCGATCGCGTGCACGTCCGCGTTCACCGGCACGTGATAGTCGGCAAGATTGTGGCTCATGAAGCGACCGAACCGGTGATCGGTGACGGTCTCCTCATGCAGCGCCATGCCGATGCCTCCGACGACGGCGCCGAGAATCTGGCTACTCGCGAGCTTCGGGTTGAGGATGCGGCCGGCCGCCACCGCGCTGACCACGCGCGTGACCCGGATGACGCCAAGCTGCTCGTCGACCTTGACCTCGGCGAACACCGCCGAATGCGTTAAATGCGAGTATTTGCTGCGCTCGTTCGGCTCGGCGCTGGCTGCTTTTTCGATCCGGTCGGCTTTGCCGGCCCGCATCGCGTCTGAGACCGAGACCTCCCGGCTCGCTTCGTGCTTGTGCCGGATCTTGCCTTCGGCGAACACCACGTCGTCGAGCTTCGCACCGGCGAGCGGCGATCGCGCCATCTTCTGTGCCAGTCCGAGCAGCTCCTTCTGGACCGCGCGACAGGCCGCGTGGATGGCACAGCCGATCGACGAGACGGTGAACGATCCGCCTTCGACCGGTGCATCCGGCAGCGCGGAGTCGCCGAGCTTCGCCGTGACATTCTCGATAGGGACTCCGAGCATCTCGGCGGCGAGCTGAGTCATCCACGTATAGGTCCCGGGACCGATGTCGGCGGTCGCGCTTGCGATCTCGACGCTGCCATTGGCGGTCAGCGCCGCCTTGGCGCTTGCCGGCATCTGCATCGCTTCCCAGAAGCCGGTTGCCATGCCCCAGCCGACCAGTTCGTTGCCATCGCGCATCGAACGCGGCTGCGGATTGCGACGGGACCAGCCGAACTTTTCCGCGCCCCGCCGATAGCATTCGCGCAGCTCTTTGCTGCTATAGCGTCGATCCTGGATCTGGTCCTTGTCCGAGTAGTTGATCAGCCGCAGTTCGAGCGGATCGATGTTGGCCGCATAGGCGAGCTCATCCATCGCGCATTCGATGGCATAGGCGCCTTCCGCTCCGCCCGGCGCACGCATGTCGCAGGGAGTATTTTGATCGAGCTTGACGAGCCTTTGACCGAGCTCGATGTTTGCGCATTTGTAGAGCAGGCTCGACCAGTTGACCAAATCCCGCTGGAAATCCTCGAATTGCGAGGTCGTGCTCACTGCGTCGTGCCGGAACGAGGCGAGGTTCCCGTCGCCACTGGCTGCGAGCGCCAGTTCGTGCACGTTTGCGGCACGATAGCCGAGCGTGAACATCTGCTGGCGCGTCAGGGTCACCCGCACCGAGCGCTTGAGCGCGCGCGCCGCCAGCACGGCGAGCGGCAATTCATATTGCGGGCGCAATCCGGATCCAAATGCACCTCCGACGTAGGGCGACAGCACGCGCACTTTGTCGCGCGGCATCCCGAACACGCCGGCAACGTAGTTGCGGCAGTTCTGAGGTCCCTGCGTCTTGTCGAAGACGGTAATACGGTCGTCGCCTTCCCACACCGCCGTCGCCGCGAATGGCTCCATTGGATTGTGGTGCTCGACCGGCATGCGATATTCCGCTTCGATCCGCACGGCTGCCTGCTCGAACGCCGGCGCGGGATTGCCGCGCGCGACGGAGTTCGCCGGGTTGCGCTTCGAGATCGCGCCGCGTTCGCGTTGCGCGTCGAAGTCGGTGACGTGCGGCTTGCGCTCATATTCGACGCGGACGAGCGAAGCCGCAAATCGCGCGATCTCGAACTCCTCTGCGACGACCAGCGCCACCGGCTGACCGCTGAACAGGATTTTGTCGTCATAAAGCGGGCGGAAGGGCGAGCCGGACGGCGCAACCTCGTCGGTGTACTTCTCGTGCGACGCGGCAAGCTTGGGCCGATGCTCGTGCGTGAGCACGTCGAGCACGCCGTCGACCGACAGCGCATCCGCGGTATGAATGCGCTTGATCCGTCCTTTGGCAATGGCGGACGAAACCACGACACCATGCGCGAGGCCGGGCACGTTGTATTCGGCGGCGTATTTCGCAAGTCCGGTAACCTTCGCGCGTCCGTCGATGCGGGGGTCGGCTTGCCGAGGTAGCTGGTGGCGGTCATGGCGCTCTCCCCCTTACTTGATCCGCTTATCCGCTTGCGATTGCGGGGTTCCCCGCGCCGCTTGGGTCAGCGCACGCAAGATGCCACGCCGCGCCAGCTCGATCTTGAAGTCGTTGTGGCCGAAGCCGTGCGCGTCTCGCAGCACGGTCTTAGCTGCACGCAGGAAATTTTCGCGCGTGGCCGGCGCTCCGTTGAGCTGCGCTTCGGCTTGACGGTCGCGCCACGGCTTGTGCGCGACGCCGCCGAGCGCCAGGCGCGCCTCCTTGATCGTGTCGCCCTCGATCTCGAGGCCGACCGCGACGGATACCAGGGCGAACGCATACGACAAGCGATCGCGGATCTTCAGATAGGTATAGTTGTCGGCGAAGCCTTTGGGCGGCAATTCGATCGCCGTGATGATCTCGTCCGCTCGTAGATTGCTGTCGATTTGCGGCGTATCGCCGGGTAGACGATGGAATTCGGTAAACGCAATGCTGCGCTCGCCATCTTTGCCGGTTGCCAGCACACGCGCCTCGAGGGCGGCGAGCGCGACGCACATATCCGAGGGATGCGTGGCGATGCAGTGCTCGCTCGTCCCCAGGATCGCGTGCATCCGATTGATCCCTTCGATCGCCGAACAGCCGCTGCCCGGCTCGCGCTTATTGCATGGCGTGGTCGTATCGTAGAAATAGAAGCAGCGCGTTCGTTGCAAGAGATTGCCCCCGGTGGATGCCATGTTCCGCAATTGCTGCGAGGCGCCGGCGAGAATCGCACTGCTGAGCAATGGATAGCGTGCCTCGATGCGCGGGTGATAGACGAGATCGCTATTGGGCACCAGCGCGGCGATCCGCAGGCCGCCGTCCCGCGTCTCCTCGATCTTGTTGAGCGGAAGATGGGTGATGTCGATCAGCCGCGATGGGCGCGCGACATTCTCCTTCATGAGATCGATCAAGTTGGTGCCCCCAGCGATGAATTTTGCGCCCGGGTCCGCCGCAATTTGGCGCACGGCGTCGGCGACGTCGCTCGCGCGCGCATATCCGAAATTGTTCATCGCTTCGCCTCCGCGGATTTCTCCATGGCTTTGCCGAACATGACCTCTTCGATGGCCGCGACGATGTTGGGATAGGCGCCGCAACGGCAGATATTGCCGCTCATCAGCTCGCGAATTTCATCGGCGGTGCGCGCCTTGTCCTCGGCGATCAGGCCGGCGGCGGAACAGATCTGCCCGGGGGTGCAGTAGCCGCACTGGAAAGCATCATGCTCGATGAAGGCCTGCTGCAGCGGGTGAAGCGTGTTTCCTTGCGCCAGACCTTCGATGGTTGTGATCTGTGCGCCATCCTTCATGACCGCCAGCGTGAGGCACGAATGATGCGCCGGCCGTCGAGGAGAACAGTGCAGGCGCCGCATTGGCCGTGGTCGCAGCCCTTTTTGGTCCCGGTAAGGTCGAGATAGAGGCGCAGCGCGGTCGGATTTCCGTCTTTACGGGCCATGCAACCCTAGGCCCAATTCGCCGTCCCTTGAATATGCCGAGCTAGCCTGGGCACATGACGCTGAGGCGGCACACTCGTGCATCGTTCGCGGCCGGCACGGATCAACGGAGGGATTGTTGAATTTGTTCCAACCAGGCAAGAAAAATGCGCGGCAACATCGCCATGTGCCCCGGTGCACGCGCGCGTCGACCTCCGTCGTCTCTGCTCGGCATGTCGGTGCTCGGCATTTCGGACTCGCTGCAAGAATGATGCGGACTTCTGAACCGCCACACTAGCGCCGTCGCGGTTTTTTGGCTGGAGCCTAACGCATGGGACTTCGGCCTGTTTTGTTGGTTTTTGCTGTCATTGTTCCAATCTTGTGTAAATGACCCGGGATGTGGCGGAGCGTCCGAACGCCGAGCTCAAGCGGCCGCTGCATACCGCTCCCGAAGTTGCAAACACGGCGGGCAGGGACCTACGCCCGTTTATGCCCTCATGTGCCAACCGGCGCGTCGGGCGTAGCCGGCTTGGCGCCCTCCCGCCAGATTGCGATGACGGCGGCCATGATCGCTGGACCGACAAACAATCCGATCAGGCCAAAGGTCTCCAAGCCGCCGAAGATGCCTAAGAGAACCCATAGGAAAGGCAGGCGAGTCGACGCGCCGATCAGCGCAGGGCGGACGAAATGATCGGCAACGAAAACCACGATCGACGCGAACACAAAAAGCAAGACGGCCGCGGTGATGCGGGACTGTATAACGAGGGTGAAGCACGCGATCAAAAACACCATCGTCGCGCCGAATGGAACCGTTGCGAGAAGCGCGGTCGCGAAGCCGAACAGAACGGGGTGAGCCACGCCCGCCACCGCATAGGCGAATCCGAGCGCTGCTCCCTCCGCCAATCCGACCAGCACAAGGCCGTTGACCGTTGCACGAATCGCAACGATGGCTTCCTCGCCGAGATGCTCCCCGGATGGGCCGAAGAGACGATCGGCGATGATTCGGCTTTGGTTCGCGATCGTTGGACTATCCCGATACGCGAAGAAAAGCGTCAGCAGCGTAAACGCCAGGATCACTAAACGGTTGACCGCTTCGCTGCCGAGGCTTCGCGTCCAGTGAATAAAGTCGAGGGATTCGGCTCGCCCCAAAAGCTCCTTGGCCGCATCCGGATCCGCCAGGTGATCCCGCCACCATGATGCGACATAGTCGCCCAGGAAAGGAACCTGCAGCACCCAAGCTGGCGTGCCCAATCCGATTTCCCTGAGCTCGTGCACCGTTCGGACAACGACGACGGCTTCTCGCGCCATCTCGATGGCTAGAACGAGGAGCGGACCGACGATCAGAATACCGACAAGTAGCGTGAGTGAAATCGCGGCGCCCGACGTGGTCATACCTTTGCGGATCAACCACTCGCGAGCGGGCCAGGTTGCAAGCGCGAGCACACCGGCCCATGCAAGTGCAGGCAAGAGCGGCCGCAAAATCCAAACCGCGACCAGCACCAATATTGCGACAAGAAAGACGCGGCCGAACAGCCGCAGAGATGATGACTGCTCCATGAAAGGCCCCCCCGTCGATCCTTCAAATCTCGCCGAGAAAGCTCTCGGGAGTAAAAGCTCGCCTCTGTCCGGCTATGGCCCTAGCTGATCGAGAAGCGTTTGCGCCGCAGAACTTGCCGACCTTGCGCGTCGCGCTCGATCTGGTGAGTTAGCCCGGAAGCCGGCTGTTGTTCTCCAGCGGCGGACAGCTGCCCGCTGTCGCGCAGCGTCTTGACATAGCGCGCGGCATCCGCGACCGCCGCAGGATCGGGCGCGCCGCCGTCGATCGACTTGACACGGCCGCGCGCGTCAAGCTCGACGGATAGCGACACCGGAATGGGCGCATAGATCGATTCGCCTCCCTCGACATGCACGGGGTGGAGCTTGTTGGCCTCGACCTCGACGCGTCCAGCCGGTAATTCACGCTTGACCGCGACCGACTCGAAGCCGTGCTTGGCAAGCTCCGCCTTCAGCGCCTTTTCCTTGATGCGCGGCATTGGCCAGCCATTTTTTGGCCCCCGAATTCCCCTCGCGCATCATATAGGCTCCAAGAGTGTGTTCTCAACGGTGGCAGCCCCCGCAGTCGATGCGAATCCGTC
>Ga0318527_10000352_pt1 | contig 9843 bp, 9 predicted proteins | sample GRESIP052b4f25_FD_203533 | JGI IMG/M metagenome (GOLD analysis project Ga0318527, IMG submission 203533) | Tropical soil microbial communities from Luquillo Experimental Forest, Puerto Rico - GRE.SIPMG.052b4f25 | ecosystem: Environmental > Terrestrial > Soil > Tropical forest > Bulk soil | place...
GTTGCCGCCAGCCATCGCGCATTGCCTGCTAATGCTTTTCGTCACAGGGAAACGTTTCTTGCAAAACCTTGCGCGAGAATAAGTCCAATAGGAAGCCGATCGAGATCGGTTATCTTTTCGGCTTGATGCATCATAATATCTTCGACCTGTTCAATGGTCAGCGCCAACTTCTCGTGCAGGCAGAAAAGCGGCTGCTGTCTCTTTTCTTCCAGTACCCCATTAAGTTCGATAATTCCTTCTCTGACACCATCGAGATACAAATAATAAAAAGGCCTTTCATCGCTTGTCGCAGCTTTGTAGTCTTTAAATATTACCGTCATAGCATTCGCGCTCGAATTTAAGGCGAACAAGATCAACGCAATTACAGCCTTCGTCTGCTCCAATGGCAAAGCGGCGGTGATGGCAGCACCGACGCTTCGCATCGTACGCGGTGCTCATCCCAAGTGCTTCGCTCGTGTCAGCCTAACCGTTAAGCGAAGCTCGAAGTTCCTTCGGAGCATCCGAATCGGACCAATCACCAAAAGGCGCACATCGGGTGAGTGAGTGCGGCTTTGTGCAATACAGCGACATCAGCCCCCTGATGTCCGCTTTGGGTCATTAGCGGACATCGGAGTGCGTCCGTGCAATGTTCGCTTTACCCCCAAAAGCAGACGTTGGAACTCGGTCGCGCGATGTCTGCTTTGTGCCAAAAGCGGACATCCAGTAGCCCTGCGATTTATCGCTGGAAATTGCTTACTCCGTTATGGACAGTGTGGGCGCCCCGTCGGGCCGCCTGCAACGCGGTAGCGAGGAAGGAGGAAAACCAATGAGCAAAATTCCGCAGGAGCAGGTCCCGGGCGTGTCTCACCGCCGTGTCGGCGACATCGTCGTCACCGCGATCAGCGACGGCTTCGTCGACGGCGGGCTCGACGTGCTGCGCAACATCGATCAGGAAGAGGCGCGGCGCATCCTCGCCGAATCCTTCCGGCCGGCACGGCGCACGGCCATCAACGCGTTCCTCCTCTATTCGGCCGGGCGCTTGGCGCTGGTCGAGACCGGCTCCGGCAATTACCTCGGGCCCACCGCCGGCAAGGTGCTCGCGAACATCGCCGCCGCCGGCGTTGATCCCGCGTCGATCGAGACGGTGCTGCTCACCCACATGCACCCGGACCATTCGGCCGGCTTGTCCGATCCGGCAACCGGGCGCCGTTATTTCTCCAACGCCGAACTGGTCGTGCACGAGAACGAGCCGCCGCATTGGTTCGACGACGACGCCATGGCCAAGGCGTCCGAGCGCCAGCGGCGGCTTTATTTCATGTGCGCGCGGGAGCAAATCGCGCCGTACAAAGACCGCACGCGGCTGTTTCAGAAGGGCGAGGTGTTTCCCGGCGTCACCGCCATCCCGTGCCACGGCCACACGCCGGGCCACACGTCGTTCCTCATCAGTTCCGGCAACGAGCAACTGCTGATCTGGGGCGACACGGTGCACGTGCCGGAGATACAGACCGCACGTCCGGAAGTATGCATGGAGTTCGACACCGATCCCGACGCCGCGGCGGTCACGCGCCGGCGCGTGTTCGACATGGTGGCGACCGACCGGCTGGCGATCACCGGCATGCACCTGCACTTTCCCGGCTTCGCTCATCTCGTGCGCCGCGGCTCGAGCTATCAGCTCATTCCCGAAGCGTGGGAGCAAACGCTGTAATGCGCAGATGCTAACAAGTTACTTCAGCACTTGGTCAGCGGCGGATAGTCACGCGAATAGACCGGATGCGCCAAAAATTCCTGTTCGGGCCAGGTCCAGAACTGACTGACATTGTCATAGGTCTTGATGGTCTTGTTCCAGAGCTTCAAGCCGTATTTGGTGCCCTCCGTCCCTAGGCGACGGATGTATATGGCGCCAACGACGTTGTTGAGGTGATCGAATTTGAGCGACCCGCGCGGCGTATCGGTCAGGCTCACGCCTTTGAGCACTACCATAAATTTTTCCTTGTCGCTGGCGTCGCCGCCGGCCGCCTTGAGGCCGGCATCCAGCACCTGGCAGTTGCCATAAAGCAGCGCCGCATATTGGCCGGGAATGGCGTCGTAATTCTTCAGCATGCCGTCGATGAAACGATGGTTGGCGTCGTTTTCGAGATCGAGCGTGTAGGGGGCGGCGCTGATCAAGCCGATCGCCTCCTCACCGAAGCTCTTGAGCAGGAAATCGTCCGCCCCCGCCTCTCCAGCGACGACGGGATATTTGAGGCCGGCGCTGGCATAGGCTTTCATGAAGCGCAACGGATTGGAGCCGGCAAAGCCCTGACAGACGCCGTCGCAATCAGCGATCTGCGCGACATAGGGCGTGTAGTCCGGCGTCACGAGCGGCGGCCACAGCTTGTTGACGACGCAGCCGCCATTGGCCTGGAACGAGGCCTGAAAGCCGCCCATCTGCTCGTGGCCGAAGGCGAAGTCCTCGGAGATGGTGACGACGCGTTTGAGCTTCAGTTCCGTCGCCGCAAAGTGGCCGAGTGGCTGGGTCGCTTGCGAGGACGTTGCCGAGGCGCGCAACAGATAAGGATTCGGCGTGCGCTGGGTGAGGTTGTCGGCCGCCGCCAGGCTCAGCGTCGGCATTTTTTGCTGGATGATGTAATCGTTGATCGCGTAAAGCTCGAAGGCGGCGAGCGGACCGACAATGGCATCGACCTTCTCGCGTTCGATGAGTTCCTGCGCCTTGGTCTTGGCGCCGGCCGGATTTCCTCCGGTGTCGCCGGAGATGAAGTCGACCTTGCGCCCGCCTAGGGTGTAATTCTTCTCTTTCAGGTAAGTGAGCACACCCTGTTCCATCTGGATGCCGCCCGCCGCGAGCGGTCCGGTCTTCACGGTAAGCAGGCCAAGTTTGAACGGCGCGGCTTGCGCGACGGCAGGCACCGGAAAGCGCGTTAATGCCGCAGCAGCACCGGCCGCGGTGTCGGCGAGCAGTGTGCGGCGGCTTAATCTGCGGCCCATTGCGTCATCCTTCCTTCTATTGTGATGCTCCGCGGAACGTCGGGGTCGGCCATCGGCTGGCGGATATCGCACGTCGGGCCGTACGACTATTCCGGCTGCACGCCGCCGAGCAGACGGCGCTCATGAAGCCCTGGAGGACGCCTCGACTCGCGAAGAGGCAATGGAGCTGATCCGCTCGCTCATAGACGCCATTGTGCTTGTCCCATACGATGGTCGGCTGCGGATAGAGGTCCGGGGAGACTTGGCCGCCATTCTGGCCTTTGGCGAAGGCAGGAAAAATCCGGGCCACGTGGACCGGGATTCTGCCGAGCAAATCAAGGTGGTTGCGGGGGTAGGATTTGAACCTACGACCTTCAGGTTATGAGCCTGACGAGCTACCGGGCTGCTCCACCCCGCGGCAAATGCCTGATTTTGCGATGGATCATGTAGCAGGCACCCCCCTAGAAGGGAAGTGCGCAAGCCACATATTTCGCCGTAATATAGGAGCCAGGTCTCGACTTTCGAACCCTTGCGACCCTTGACTTTCGAGGCCTCGATTTTCGACCCCGCCATGCACGCCCTTATCGAATCCGCGCCGGACGAGACGCCGGCATTAAAGCCCAATGCGGCAATTGGTCCGGCACTGCGCGCAATCGCGGGCAGCATTCTGGCCAAGGCTCGCCTGGCATTGACCGATCCGGAACGGTCCAACCAGGACGCCGTGCACGATTTCCGCCGCGCCATGAAGCAGTGGCGGGCACTCATGCGGCTGCTCGAACCTTTCATCCCCGACGCCGACCGTTGGCGCCGCGAGGGCCGCGATCATGCACGTTCGCTGGCGCATGCGCGCGACGGCGCCGCCGCGCTCAATGCCTTGGACGGCCTGCTCGATAAGAGCCTGCTGGTCCTCTCGAAGCGCTCGACCGGCACGCTGCGCAGCCGTATCGAAGCGCTGCGTGGAGATGAGGAACAGGCCGTGCTCACCCCGGCGCTGCGCGAAACTATTCTCGCCTGGCTCGACACCGCGGCGGCCGCGGTCGAACAATGGCCGCTCGATCCGTTCGACTTTTCGGCCATCGCCGCTCAGTTGGCCGATAGTTATCGCAGCGCGCGGCGGCGCATTCCGAACGATTGGACGGCGGCGGATCCGGTCGATTTGCACGGATTTCGCCAGCGCGTTGTCGAACTGCGCTACCAGATGGAACTGGTCGAGCCGCTCTGGCCGCGGTTCGGCCGGATGTGGACCGACGAAGCCGAAAGGTTGCGCGAACGGCTCGGGCGCTGCCAGGATCTTGAAGTGCTGCGGCACCTCACCTCGCCGCATCAGCCTCTGGCGCGCTGGCGCTCGCGGCTCACCCCGCCATGTTCCGAACGCTCCGCTGCGCTCGCGCAGCGCGCCGCGCGCATCGCGCATCGCCTGTTCGCGGAAAAGCCCAAGGCGTTCCGGCAACGCCTGGAAGCGCTGTGGGAGCAAGGGCGCTAGCGCGCTATCCGCCCACCGCCGCGGCGCGCGTGCTGATGCCGAGATAGATTTCCTGAACCTTCTCGTCGCGCTGCAATTGCGCGGCGGGTCCCTCCAGTGCCACGCGGCCGGTTTGCAGCACATAGCCTTAATCGGCGATGCCGAGCGCGAGCGGGATCGATTGCTCGGCAAGAAGAAGCGTCAATCCCTGGCGATGCAATTCCTTGAGCGTGTCGTAGAGCACCTCGACGACGGCCGGTGCCAATCCCAGGCTCGGTTCGTCGAGCATCAATAATTGCGGCTCGCTCATGAGCGCCCGGCCCAGCGCCAGCATCTGCCGCTCGCCGCCGGACAGGGTGCCGGCCAACTGGCGGCGGCGTTCGGCGAGGCGTGGAAACAAGGTGTAGACGCACGCGAACAGGACATCGATGCGGCTGCGGTCGGCAAGCACTGTGGCGCCGAGCCTTAAGTTCTGCTCGACGGTCTGCCCGACGAACAGTCGCCAACCTTCCGGCGACAGCGCCAGCCCTTTGCTGACGATGGCATAGGCAGCTTGACCGGAAATTTCCTCGTCCCGCCACACGATGCGCCCGCGCGAGGCGCGCACCAGGCCGGCAATGGTGTTGAGCGTCGTGGTTTTGCCGGCGCCATTCGAGCCGAGCAGAGCGACGATCTGGCCGCGCAGGACACGCAGCGTGACATCGGCGACGCCGACGAGATCGCCATAGCGCACTTCAAGATGCTGGACGATGAGTTCGGCCATTGTTTGCTCTGTTTGTTCCTCCGGAACCTACCCGCCCCCGCCCAAAGGCGACGGTCGGGAGGGTGCATCGTCCGCCGGCCGGCGATGACTGCGCCCGAGATAGGCTTCGATCACCGCCGGGTCGCGAACCACCGAGTCCGGCGTGCCCCTGGCAATCACATGACCCTGATTGAATGCCAAGACGTGCGAGGTCAGCGTCATGATCACTTCCATGATGTGCTCGACGATCACGATCGTGACCCCGCTTTCATGAATGCGGCGCACCAATGCAATCGCCTCCTGCAATTCGGTCGGAGTGAGGCCGGCGAGCGATTCATCGAGCAGCAATAGCCGCGGCTCGGCTGCCAGCGCGCGCGCGATTTCCAGCCGCTTGCGGCCGGGCGTGCCGAGCGAGCGCGCCGGCTGATCAGCGCGCAAGCCGGTCAGTTCGAGGACGGCGCGCGCCTTGTCGCGCGCGTCATTGCGATGCGGATGGCGCAGGAAGGCGCCGACCATGACGTTATGGATGATGCTCATCTCGGCGAACGCGGTCGGCACCTGAAACGTGCGGCCGATCCCGGCGCGGGCATGCGCTTCCGGAGACGCCCGCGTCAGGTCCTTGCCGTCGAAAACGATTCGCCCGCCACTCGGCATGGTCTCGCCGGCGAGGCAGTTGAAAAAGGTCGATTTGCCGGCGCCATTGGGGCCGATAAGCTCGATGATATCGCCCTCATTGACCGTCAGATCGGCGCCGGCCACGGCGCGGAATTCGCCGAAGCTCTTCGACACGTCGGTCGCCGCCAGAAGATGCGTGGCTTCAGGCATGGAAGCGTTTCCGGAAGCTGTTGCGCGCGCGCTGCCACAGGTCGAACAAGCCGCCCGGTTCGAAGCGCGCAATCAGGACGATGATGCCGCCATAGAGGATGTAAGTCAGGCCCGAGCCGCCGGCGCCGAACCACGTATTCGTGGCGCTTTGCAGCGGATCAGGATGAGCGCGCCGACTAACGGGCCGAACAGTGTTCCCGCACCACCCAGCGCGGCAATGATGACCATCTGCACCGAAATGAGGATGCCGAAGCCGCTGTCGGGATCGATGAACCCCGTCTTGATCACATAGAGGGAACCGGCCACCGACGTGAACGCTGCCGAGAGCACTAGCGCTTGCATTTTGGTTCGGCGCACTGGAATGCCGAGACTGCGTGCCGCTCGTTCGCTCGCCTTGATCGCGCGCAGATAAAAGCCGAAGCGCCGGCGCTCGATGAAGGTGGTGACCGCAAGCAGAGTCACGAGCACGGCGAGGAACAAGTAGTAATAGGGCAGCTCGCTGCGGAAGGTGAGGTCCCACCAGCCGCGCGCGATTGCCGGACCTTGCAAGCCGATGGTGGCGCCGACGAAATCCCAAGTACCGGTGAAAATCCGGATCAGTTCGGCGACCGCGATAGTGGCCATGCTGAAATAATGTCCGGTCAGCCGGAAAGTCGGGGTGCCGATAATCAGCGAAAGCCCGATCGCCAGCGCGATGCCGGCCGGAATGCCGGTTATCGGCGGCCAGCCCCACAGTGTGTAGAACATCAGCGGGGTATACGCGCCGAGCCCGAAAAACATGCTGTGCCCGACCGAAACCTGTCCGGCATAGCCACCGACGATGTTCCACGCCGACGCCGAGATCGCCGCCAACAGAAATGTCACGCCGATGTCGCGATAGAACGCGCCGGACAGCACCATCGGATAGAGCAACAGTCCCGCCGCAAGCAGGACGACAGCAAGGCGCGAGCCTAGAGCTTTGTTCACGCCTTCCCCATCAATCCTTGCGGCCGGAACCACAGCAGCGCGACGAACAGGCCGTAGACCACGATGTCTTTGTAGATTGCGCCGAGCCAGAATGCGGAGACGGCCTGGATCAATCCGATGATCAGCCCGGCATAGAGCGACCCGAGTACGCTGCCGAAGCCGCCAAGCGCCACGACGACGAAAGCGATCAGGCCGAAGGTCTCGCCGACCGACGGCGACCACGGATAGGCGGTCGCCATCAGCGCGCCGGCAATGCCGGCCGCGCCGGCCGATAGCCCCCAGGCCAGCATTTGCATGCGGTCCGGCCGGATGCCCATCAGCATCGCGGCGGCGCGATCTTCCGCGACGGCCAACAGCCTGCTGCCTATGGTCGAGTGGGTCAGCAAGATGTGCAGCGCCACCGTAAGCGCGATCGCAATGACGCCGCCTACGAGCTGTGCCACCGGCAAATATACGCCGGCGAAATTCACCGTGCCGGCAAGCCCGGTTTGCGGCAGCGACACAAAATTCGCGGAGAAGATGTAGAACGCCGTATAGCGAAGCAATAATGCAAGTCCGAAGGTCGAGAGAATCTGCGCAAGCATCGGACCGCGAATGACATGACGGATAAGCGAAAGATAAATCGCAATGCCAAGCACAAGCAGAGCAAAGGCCGCGGCAAGGGTGAATACCGCCGGGCCGCCATGCAGCCAGACCACGACCAGGAATGCGACATACATGCCGAGCATGACGAATTCGCCATGGGCGAAATTGATGAAATTCATCATGCCCCAGATCAGCGTCAGCCCCGATGAGAACAGCGCGTAGATTGCGCCGAGCAACAGGCCGCCGACAATTACTTGGAGGACGACCATTCGCGCCCCACAGCTGCCAGCCCCGAATTTGCATTTCCCGGACGCCGTGCAGCACGCAAAAGCGCGTTCACGGCGTCTGCGACGCGCTTTGGGTGCACCGCTGATCCGGAATCGTCCAAAACGCCGAGAGGATAACGATCCCGGGTCTGCAGCGCAGCACTATCGCGCTGCACTGCGCCCGGGAAACATTAGTCTAACGCACCAGCCGCCCATCGGCGATTGCAATTGGGGCCATTGTTGCGTCTCGAAGTGTCGTCGAGATCGCGGCCGGTCTTGGGCCTATTCAAATAAGCCGGCCGTGATCGCCGCTCACCTTCCAGCCGCCTGCTCCATCGCCAGCTCGGCCTTGAGACTATCGAGATCGCGGTAGATTGAGGCAGCCGCAAGCACGCGGCCGTCGCGGCGATAACGCAACAGGCAGTCCTTGGCTTTGACGTCGCCTTCCACGGTAATCTGATCCCAGCGTTCGGCATGGCCAATATAGTTGATCGGCACGTCATAGTGCTGGCTCCAGAAAAACGGTATCGCGTCGAAGCGCTCGTTCAGGCCGAGCATGTTGGCGGCCGCGACCTGGCCTTGCCGCTCGGCCACGACCCAGTGCTCGACGCGGATGCGCTCGCCGGTATGGGGATCCGGCCAGCGCGCGATGTCGCCGGCGGCGAAAATCCCCGGCGCACTGGTTTCCAGATACTCATTCACTGTCACGCCGCGATCGGTGGCAAGTCCGGCCTGTTCGGCAAGCGCCAAGCGCGGCCGCACGCCGACGCCGACGACGACAAGCGGGGCCTCGACGGCACCGCCGCTCTTGAGCATGGCGCGCTTGCCGTCGATTGCAGTCACGGTGTCGCCAAGATGAAAAACAACGCCGTGCTCCTCGTGCAAAGCGCGTACCAGATCGCCGAGCTCCGCACCAAAAACCCGCTCCATCGGGCGTGTTTCGGGCGCCGCGACATGAACCTCGACGCCGCGCGCGCGCAGCGATGCCGCGACTTCCAAGCCAACGAAGCTTGCGCCGATCACCACTGCGCGCTGTGCGTTCTTCGCCGCCTTGATGATCCCGCGACAATCGGTGAGCGAGCGCAAAGTATGAACATGGGGCTGGTCGGCGCCTGGAATCGTAAGCCGCACCGGTTCGGCACCGGTCGCCAGCAGCAATCGATCGTATGGCAGACTCTCGCCGCCGGCGAGCGTGACCTGGCGATTCTTGGCATCGACACCGGCGACTTTGGTCTTCAGGCGCAGGTCGATGCCGTTTTCGCCATAGAAATCGTCCGGTCGCAGCGGCAGCCAATCTTCCGGTGCGCTGCCGGCGAGATAATCCTTCGACAAATTAGGCCGATCGACCGGCGCAGCATCGTCATCGCTGAGCATGACGATGCTGCCGCGATAGTCGCGTCGCCGCAGCATTTCCGCGGCAGCAAAGCCGGCAGCGCCGCCGCCGACAATGACGATCCCTTGCGGCGCGTCGGATTTGGCCGTTTTGCCGCGCGGCTTGGGCTGCGCACTTTTTTCTTTGACGAAGACGCGGCCGTCGCGGCGTTCGACATTCCAGCACGAAATCGGGCTCAGCGCCGGAGCGCGGGCGGCCTCCCCAGTACGCAGATCCAAACAGGCGTGATGCCACGGACAGCGCACGGTCTCGCCAACGACCAGTCCTTCGGCGAGCGGACCGTGATAATGCGTGCAATGTGCGCCGACGGCGAAGATCTCGCCGCCGCTCTGCACCAAAAGCACATCCTCGTCGCCGACATGGCCGAGGAGCTTGCCACCGGCGAGGTCAGCGATTGCAACGCCCTGACTAAGGTCCGGTCCGCTCGGCTTGTTCTGTTCCTGCGCCATCGCCGTGCTCCTGCGCTTTACTCGATCATACTGAGAAATTGCTGCCGAATCTCGGCGTCGTCGCGGAAGCATCCGAGCATGCGGCTTGTGACCAGGCTGGTTTCCTGCTTGTGCACGCCGCGCGTGATCATGCAGTGATGCACCGCCTTGATCACAACAGCGACACCGTGTGGTTTGAGTTCAGCATCGATTGTATTGGCAATCTGGGCCGT
>Ga0318527_10000364_pt1 | contig 9765 bp, 4 predicted proteins | sample GRESIP052b4f25_FD_203533 | JGI IMG/M metagenome (GOLD analysis project Ga0318527, IMG submission 203533) | Tropical soil microbial communities from Luquillo Experimental Forest, Puerto Rico - GRE.SIPMG.052b4f25 | ecosystem: Environmental > Terrestrial > Soil > Tropical forest > Bulk soil | place...
ATGGGAGCGGCAGCATATGGCTCCTGCCATGCGCGCCGCCCGCCTGCTGGAGGCCCTCGGCGAGCCCCGCGAGGACATCGAGACCCTGGCCCGGGTGGCAGGCATCGTGCACCTGGAGCAGGCCGCCGAGGCCGCCGCCCAGATGAAGCTGTTCGACTACCCACACGAGCACCGCCACGCGCTGACCAATCCGCACACTGGGCACGACGAATGGTTCCACGGCAGCCCGCACGAATTCGGCGGCCCGCCCGAGGCCTATTCGGCGTTGCAATTCGATCAGGACCTGCACGACACTACGCACTGGAACATTCACCTGGGCACGCACTGGGCGGCCGACCGGGATGTGGCCAACCGGTTCAGCGCGGGCGAGCATCACAGTGATGACTATGACGACTTCGGCATTGACACGCCGGGTGAGCATGTTATTCACGCCCGGCTGAACATCCGGAACCCGAAGGTTTATCATTCCGAGCACGACATGGACCAGGAGGCCTACGAGCGCGAGTGGAAGGCCAATAACCATCCTGAGCATCATGTCAAGCCTGAAGAACTGGAGGAGCTGGACCACGATCGCGGCGAATACTCCCCCGATGACCTGGAGGATGATTACGGGCCCTATACCCGCTATGTCGGCCATCACGACCGGATGCGCTCGCAAAGTGAGGGCGATGAGCGGTACCAGCGCCATTACCAGGCCTATCACCCGTATGCGACCGGCTGGCTGAACGCGCACCCGGATAAGTACGGCATTGCGATGCGGTTCAAGGAACGGCTGCAGCACCAGGGTTACGATGGCATCGTCTACGGCAACGAGTTCGAGAAAAGCGGGCACGGCCACGCGGCCAACCGGACCGCCGTCGCCTTTGATGAGAACCAGGCGCATGTCACCCAGCACTGGCAGGGTGTCCGGCCCCGGCACGAGCTGGAACGTCATCACCGCGAGTTCGGCCGCTGGGCTGCCCGTGAGCGCCCGGACGTCGAGATACCCGGCTACGAGGGCTCCATCGGCCCGTCCCCGGCCCAGTACAACCAGACTCACGTCTATGCCCGGGACGTCACCTCGGGGGCGGGGAACTGCGTCTGCGGCCGGCCCCGCGACGATGACCACATGCACTTCGAGGTGACGGCGGCGACAAACTGGGACCGGCACTACGGTGAGATACCCGAGGAGATACACCGGGGGCTGTACGCGCCGGAAAGTCATGGGGTCTTCGGAATGCCGATGTCCGATGAGGACGTTGCGCATGGGCTGATCGCCGCGCACCAGGAAGAGCATTTTCCTCACGAACGAGACCGGCACCTGCTGTTCGGCACGCACTGGTCTTCTGATGAGGGCATAGCGCGGAACTTCGCCCTGGAGCATGAGCGCGAGCACGCTGAGGACGATCAGTGCCCTGACCATGATGAGCATTTCGAGGCCACGCCTGTGGTGTTTCACGCGCAGCGGCCCCAGCGTCATGAGATTGAGGATGATCCCCGCCGCCTGGGCTGGCAGAACGTGGACGATTATGACGACCCCGAAAAGGAGGTGACGATCAGGCACGGTGCTCCCGTGCGCCTTACCGGGGTTACCTGGCGCGTGCATACTGGCCTCGGCCCGATGTGGCACCGGCATGATTTCCGGGAGCCGGTGGAATTGCGTGCCGAAGACCGCGATTCTCCCAGCGATCCGCACCAGTGGAATGCGAGTCTTCATACGGCGGACGCCGCGCATGAAGCCGCCGCCAATGACCCGTGGGGCGATGACAACACCATGCTGGAGGTGCCGCCCAAGCCCTACGGCGCCACCAGCCCGCCCGAGCGCGACACCGACCCCGGCTCCTACGGCCCCCTAGCGGGCCCGGATCCGGAGAACTGGGGCGAGATACAGGAGAACTCGGTCATCCAGCAGCCGATGTCCACCGATGCGGCGCTGGCCTTCAGCCTGGAGGGCCCCGACACCGGGGACTGGGTGCCCGAGCGGCAGGAGGGGTTCCCCTACTCCGACCAGGCCGCTACGGCGGGCCCGTCCACCTCGATCGAGCCCCGCGACCCGCAGGGCATCCGGATGGAGGAGGCATGGCGCCGGGACAGCCACGAGGAAATCGCCAGGCACATCACCGAGGAGCATCACGACCTGGCTGAGAGCCTGGCGCAGGCCTACCCGGGCGAAGGGCCGGACGCCTGGGATGACCGGAGCATCGGGGAGCGCGGCCTGAGCTTCGCGCACGGCGCGGATCACTACGAGCGGGCCCTGGGGCGGCGCCCCGACAGCCTGTCCCACGACCACGACCGGGACGGCAACGTGATCCGCCGCGATGAGTTCCGTTCCGCGCCGTCCGCCTACATCGCGCCGCCTCGGTCCAAGCCCGAGCTGATGGACCACATAAACACCGAGCACGGCATCACCTACTCAGGCAGCGGGGAGCCCGCTGACCGGTTCCTGATCGAGCTGCACCACAAGTTCCACGACGGCGTGATGCCCGACCGCAGGACGCGCGACCATCAGCACGAGTTCCCCGAGGATCATCCAATCGACCCGGTGTTCGGCATGCTGTGGCCGACTGAAGCGGCGGGCACCGCCTCCCCGCACGACCGGGCCGCGCCCCAGCTGGACGGCGCCATCGCCGAGATGAAGGACGAGCCAGAGCCCGCCCTGGATCCCGAGGGCCTGACCGCCGAGGGCAATCCCCCAGTGGGCGGCGGAAACGCCGATGCCACCGACAAGGCCTCCCTGGCCACCTGGGCGGCGGCTGAGGATCCCTACCGGCCAGCAGACCTGGAGGAGCACTACCGGACCCATCACAGCTGGAAGGGCGGCCTGGAGGTGCTGACGCGCCAGGGCATCGATCCGGCTGAGTACCACCGGCTGATGCACCGCACGCCTGGCGAGTACTTCACGGTCCCGCATGAGCATTTCGGGATGTCCGAAAACGACCAGGCTGCGTTGCGGGGAATGGGCTTTGAGGCGGCGATGCCCTCCCCGGACACCCAGGCGGGTGCCCACGTCCCGGTGCCAGGTGACTATCCGCTGGAGAGCGATGCGACAGGTGGCGGGCCCGGAATGAGCCGTCACGACGAGGTCCTGTCTCCCGCTGACGTATCGATTCAGTCGATGGGCACCCAGCAATGGTCAGGCGGGGACTATAACTCCGCCGACGAGGCCGCGCCCGAGCTGGAGCACCACGACAGCACCGACAACATCGTGACCGCGTTCCAGAGGTCGGCCGCCGCCTCGCAGTACGCCAGTGACGGTCCTGGGGCCGCGCAGGGGCCCTCTGACACCGACGTCGCCGCCGCCGCGCGGGCCTACCTGTCCAAGACCGCCGACGTGCTGCCCGAGGCCGAGGCGAGCGCGCTGATCGCCGAGGGGCGCGGCGAGCGGGCCCGCAACCTGGACCTGCTGGACCTGGCCGGGACGCACTATGCCGAAGAGAACGAAGAACTGAAGCGCAAGGGCGTCAACCTCGATGACTTCGACGATGATGTGGTGGCATTTCTATGACAGTCCCCTGGGATCCGGAGATGAAGAGCCAGGAGGAAGTAGCTGCCGAGGACCCGTTCCAGGGAAACGGCTGCTTCATCGAGGACAAGGAGTCCTCGGCTGATGAGATGTTCGATAAGTTCTTCGGCGTCCTCGGGGAAATGGGCGCCGTGGCCTGGGAGGGCCAGGGCATCTGGCTGGACGCTAGCGCCGTGGAAGGCGGTGCGCAAAGCCTGAAGGAGCGGTGGGCAGAGAGCCAGAAACCCCTGTCGAAGGTGCGCAGCAGCCGCGCGAAGAAATGACCGGCGACACTAACCACGGCTATGTGAGCTGGGGCCGTTATGACGCCGAGCATCAAGCTCTCATCCAGCGGGTCAGCGCATTGGAGGAGCTGGCCAAAAGCCTCGGTGGAGTTGATCAGACCTACCAGTCCCTGCGGGATAAGATCGCTGAGCTGGAGCGGGCGGGACAGGCTGAGAAGGTGACTGAGCGCACCAGGAGGGAACGGGCATGGCTGATAGTGGTGGGCCTGCTGACCGGGATAGTGTGCCCGCTGATAGTGACGTCGGTGATCACGATTCTGCACCTGCGGGCACTCAAAGGTTTATCCCTCGCTGGGCCGCTGTGACGCTGGTAATAGTGTCTCTACTGATAGGCATAGCGCTGATTTTCGATTCGTTTGTCGTCTCCATCTTGCTCACCCGGATCATCAAGTTGCAGCACGACACGTGCAATCTGCATGAGGCAGTGCGGAGATGGGAAACGGTGGCTTCGGTGAAGTTGCACATTCATCCCTCGTTCCTTCGCGTCTTGAGCTGCCCGCGCTGAGATATGTGCGCTTCTGCCCGCCTTCGGTTAGCGCCTGGGAAGGATCAGCCATCTTGGGCGTGACCGGAAGGAAGCGACTATGACCGGACCACACCTCGCCGGCGCCTCAGAGCGGCTGCTCGTCGCCGCTGCTGCTCCCCCGAGGGAGTTCGCCGCCGTCAAGACCGACTTCCTGGTGCAGCGCTGGGATGCTGAGCAAACCAGCTGGGTAGCGCGCAAGGTCGCCGAATCGGGGAAGTTCCGGCCCGGTGCCGAGCTGGTCCCGGCCATCTTCAAGCTGTTCCGGGTCAAGCCGTACTCGGTGACCCTGGATGAGAACTGCAACCTGATCGTGCAGAACGGCTGGATCGCCTTGCTCGGCGGTGTCGCGGGCACCACCATGTCGCCCAAGTTCAGCGCCACCAACGGACGGGTCGCGGTGGGCACCAGCTCCACGGCGGCGGCCTACACCCAGACCACCCTGGTCGGTGACACCGGAGCGGGCTCGACGACCTCCTATTTCAAGCTGGTGTCCGGCGCCCCGACCATTGCCACCGGTTCCTCGCCGCCCACCCTGACCTTTACCGCCGTATTCGGCACGGCGCAGGCGAACTGGGCGTGGAACGAATTCGGTACCGATGCGGGAACGGCCGATTCGGTGTCCAACGCGACGACGGGCGGCACGTTCTTCAACAGAGGCGTCAGCGCCCAGGGAACGAAGGCGTCAGGCCAGACCTGGACCGCGACCGAGACCATTTCGTTTGGATATCCGTCAGGTTCCGGCACGGTGAGCTAAGTGCCACTTGGCTACGCCCAATGGCTGAACTGGGGCTCGCCGTGGCAGACCGCTGCGCCGACGCCGCTGTCCACGGCGATCACGGCCACGATCAGCCCCCAGGCCACCGGGCCGAAAGACTTCAACATCGGCACGCAATACCTGTACTACGGGGGCGGGCTGCACGTTGTCGCGTCGGGCATTCTGACCACCACGGCCACTTCCACTACGGCCACCATCTTCATCGCAGCCGGGGCTACGCCAACGACATTGTGCACGCCGTCCGGGCTGACCACCGGAACCACGGTGCTGACTGGCATCCAGTGGAAATGGGAGTCGTGGCACACCATCACGAACATCGCTTCGTCCGGTAACACGATCACCAGTTTTGGCACGCTGACCCTGTTCAACTCGGGGGCGGCGCTGCCCGCCAACCCGATCGCGCTGACCGCCACGCCGGGCATGTCGTTGCCCGCGCCTAACTCGGCCGGTGACACAGCTGCGGCCGTGGACACCACCGTGGCGATGCCGATCATGCTGCGCGGCACCCTGGCCGGGGCCAACGCGACGGTCCAGTGCAACCGGTTCCTGGTTGAGTCCCTGGCGAGCTGAGGCGGTGAGCCCTGGTGGCTGCGGGCACGCCGTACCAGATAGCGTCCGGGACCGGGCTCGGCGCTAATCCAGTACTGACGGTCGCCACCGCGACCCAGTCCGGCGATGCTGTCTTTCTTTATTTCAACACCAGCGGTGTGCCGAGCGCTATTTCGGACAGTAAAGGCAACACTTATCTGCAGGTGTTCGCGGATTCCGCCAACGGCGTGTGCATGTATGCCGCCACTTACAAGGGCTCTCCGGGCATTCCTACTGCCGCGCTGACTACCTCCGACACCATCAGCATCACAACGGCGGCCACGGGCCAGACGATTCTCGCCGCAGGATGCTCCGGGCTCGCCCCGCAGGCTGCCGCCGTCACTAACCCGACCGGCCTGGCGGCGGCCATTCATGGCACCTCTACCGCCAGCAGCATGACCATCACCCCGGCCGCTGCGGGCCAGATGGTGATCTTCGGGCAGGCCTGGGCGGGCAACGCCGTGTCGATCACCTACACAGGCGGCTTCACCAAGATCGCTGATGCCGGCCTGGCCAGCAACGGCGTGTCCATGGGCTACCAGCTGGCCCCGTCCGCTGCGTCGCTCACCTGCTCGGCCACCCTCGGCGCGTCGATCGGGTGGTATGACGGAGCGGCCAGCTTCGCCATCGCGGTGCAGGCCAGCGCACCAGCGCTGCCTGGTCCGCCCGCGCTGCGCCACCCAGCGGTGCAGGCCCCGTCGCGCGGCCCGCTGCAAGCCAAAGCTGACACTACCGGCCCGCCACTGGCCGCAGGCATGGCTCCATGGAGCTTCATCAACGGCCAGGTCACTGGCGCGGTCACTTCCCGCGTCTACACCGTCCCGGCAAACCAGTCGCCCACCCAGCCGGGCGACACGCTGCTGATCACGGTGCAGCTCGCCTCGGCCGCGATGACGGTCAGCAGCCTCACCGACTCGGCGGGCAACATCTACACGCTGGACGGGTCGTGGACCACGAACTCGCCACAGATGTTCTGCTACCGCAGCCCCGGTACTACGGGCGGGTCAGGCGGCGGGCCAACCGCCGCTCTTGCGCCGGGAGCTACCCTCACGCTGGCCACCTCGGCCACCAACGCTGCCGCGCTGCTTTCTGGCTTCTGCGTGCCTGGCGCCGCCTGGGGCGCGGCCGACTTCATCGGCACAGTAGTCAACGCCACCGCCACAGCCACAGTCACCAGCTCGGTTACCCCCGGTGCGAACGGCGACCTTGCCATCATCACCCAGATCAACCAGTCTTCCGCGCCCCCGGTCCTGGTGTCCGGCCCATGGTATGCGCAGTGCATCCCCTCAGGCGGGGCCGGATCCAACACGATCACCTGGTCCTATCAGGCCCTCGGCGCAGGCACCTCAGGCGTGGCGCAGTCCTACACGTCCTCCTGGGCGGTGTCGGGCAGCACCCGGCTCCTGGGCTGGTCTTTCGCCCCGAAGGTCCTGGCCAATGGCTACGAAGGAGGGACCAGCGGCAATAACCTGGCTACCGTGCTCGCCGTCTCGGGCGAGAAAGCCTGGGACTCGGTCCTGATCGGAAGCGGCGCGGTCGCCCAGTACGACAATGCGCATGCCCACAACGGCACTTTGTCCGCGCAGATCAGCACTTCGGCCACCACTGCCAGCGCCTACGCCGGGTGGTCTACTGCGCTGGGTGGCTCCCAGCAGCAACTGTGGGCGCGGTTCTACGTCTACATGACCGCTTATCCCACAGTCAATAGCCGCATTTGCACTTTCTATAACTCGTCATCATTTGTCGCTGCCAGCGTGAATGGCTTCCTGCGGATCAACAGCGGGGGCAAGCTGGCCCTTTGTGATTCTGGTAGCACTCAGCGGTGGATTTCGGCTGCCAACCTGCCGCTGAACCAATGGTGCCGGGTAGAGGTGTATTGCCTGGGCGATGCGGCGTCAGGCCAGCTAGAGGCCCGGCTGTGGACTTCCAATCCTGAGGCATCTGCGGCGACTCCTGATGACGGCTCCGGGCCATTGTCCGCTATGCCCACCACCGGGAGCATCGGCTCGGTTTCTTTTGGTGTCGGTGCAGGCGGCCCTAACGCAGGGCCGTACTGGATAGACGATGCCGCGATCAGCACAGGCACGTGGCTCGGGCCGACTGCCCCGCCTTCGGCTGTCCCGGTGGCGCTGGCCGACGCGGCAGCTGCCATCGAGGATGTCACCAGCGTCCCTGTCCAGGTTGCTGTGCCGCTGGCGGATGCCGCTGCCGCCGCCGATACTGCGACGGTCGCCCTGCCTTACCAGGTCGGGACCTACACCGGCAGCGGAACGGCCACCTCCCGCACGGTCCCGGTCACTACCGCGACCGGCGCGGGCGACACGCTGTTCCTGCTGGCCGAGTCCAACTCCGGAACCGGCACGCTGACCGCTGTCACCGACTCCAAGGGCAACGTCTACACCCTGGACGGGTCCAATGCCACCAGCCCGCAGTTCTACTCCTGGCGCTCACCGGGCGCGACCGGAGGGCCTGGCGGCACGCCGACTGTGGCGTTGACCACCTCCGACACGATCACCATCACAACCGGGGCGCAGAACATCACCTGGGGAGCGCTGGCGTTCGCGCTGCCCGCCGGCTCGGCAGGTGCCCTGGACAACGTGACAGCGGTCACCCACATCGCTACAGCCACTAGCTACAGCCCGTCTGGCACCCCGGCTGCCAATGGTGAGCTGGCTCTGGTGCTGTCCACTGGGCAGGGCGCGGCCGGGGCACTGACCTACGCCGATCCGTTGAACCCGGGGCCGTATTTCACGGCGGGCGCTGGCGGCAACTACACCGCTGTCGGCTGGAGCGGCCTGGGCACCGGCACCAGCGGCGCAGCGCAGACATTCACGATCACCACGGCAGTCACCGGCACAGCCAGCTGGCTGGTGTATTTCTTTTCCCCGTACAGCGTGACGACTCCGGTCAGCCTGGCCGATGCAGGCGGCGCCGCTGATGCGATAGCCATTTCGGCTCAGGTGCCATTGGCTGATACCGCTGGCGCCGCTGATGCGATAGCTATCTCGGCCGCTGTTCCGGTCGCCGATCAAGCTGCCGCTATCGATGCCATTACAGCGGTCGTGACGGCAGCGATTTCCTATGCCGATCAGGCTGGCGCTGCCGATGCCATCGCGCTGACTGCTGCTGTTCCGCTTTCTGACGCTGCGGGCGCGGCCGAATCGCTGGCGATCACGGTCACCCTGCCCTTGGCCGAGGCAGCTGGTGCCGCTGACGCGGTGGCTGTCTCTGCGGCTGTTCCCGTGGCTGACCGGGCGGCGGCTGTCGAGTCTTTGCCCCAGTCGCCTGTGTCGCTCTCGCAGGCCGATGCTGCAGGCGCAGCAGAGTCGCTGGCCGTCGCGGCCACTTTGCTACTGGCTGATCAGGCTGCCGCCGTCGATGCCCTGGTCGTCACCCAGCCCCCGACTGTCCCGACCCAGGTCGCCACCGGGCTGACCTCCGGATCCGGGACCAGCCGCACCGCCACGGTCAGCCAGATTACAAGCGCCGGGGACACGCTGCTGGCCCTGGTGAGCAGCCAGGCCACCAGCTGCACGGTCAGCACGCTGACCGACTCCAAAGGCAACGTCTACACGCTGGACCGCTCGTATACGGGCTCGATTCCGCTGATCTTCTGCTTCCGCTCACCGGGCGCGACCGGGGGCAGCGGCGGTGGCCCGACAGCAGCACTAGCGGTCGGCGACACAGTGACCGCCACCTCCACCGCCGCCACTGGCAACGTGGAGATTCAGCTGATCGACGTGCCGGGCGTCGGCGCGGCAGATCAGATCGGCACGCTCACCAATAGCGTCGCAGCCACCCAGAGCGTGAGCGCCACGCCAGCGCAAAACGGCGAGACGTGCGTAGTGCTGCAGGTTAACGCCAACTCGGGCGGCACACCGACTGTGGGCTCGCCGTTCACCCTGATCGCCACCTACCACACCGGGGTCAACGTCTACAACACCGCCTCCTACCAGCAGCTGGGCGCTGGCGCCGGGGGAGGGGCTGCGCAGAGCTACTCCGCGACCACACCGGTCAGCAGTGGCTGGTCCGCGATGATGTACACGTTCTTCCCGCTCGGTGCCCAGCAGGCTGAGGCGGCCGGGGCCAT
>Ga0318527_10000408_pt1 | contig 9516 bp, 7 predicted proteins | sample GRESIP052b4f25_FD_203533 | JGI IMG/M metagenome (GOLD analysis project Ga0318527, IMG submission 203533) | Tropical soil microbial communities from Luquillo Experimental Forest, Puerto Rico - GRE.SIPMG.052b4f25 | ecosystem: Environmental > Terrestrial > Soil > Tropical forest > Bulk soil | place...
CGAGATCGCCAGTGCAGGTAGATGGTGCCTTTGCCGACGCCGGCATGAGCGGCCAATTCATCGATGGTCACCTTGCGATAGCCCCAGCGCAGCAGGAGGTCTCGGGCGCTATCGAGGATCCGGTCGGCCCTCTGCCGGCGGTCGAGATTCGGGCGCTCAACCATGACCAAAATACTACATCAGTCAACAGTCACCGAGCTAGGCCAGATTTATGACAGTAACTATTGTTTTACAGTTACTGTCATTATCGCTATCCTGGGGGACATGAACGCTACGCATGTACCCGTGCTCATCGTCGGCGCCGGCGTCGGCGGCCTGGCCACTTCGGCGTTGCTCGCCCGGCATGGGGTCGGTTCCCTGCTGGTCGAGAAGCGGAGCGAGGTGTTCATCTATCCCAAAGCCCGCAACCTGAGTTTCCGCAGCCTGGAAATCCTGCGCGGCCTCGGCCTAAGCGACGAGGTGCACGCGATCGCCGATGAGGTCTCGGCCTTGGCCGTCAAGCCGGCGCTGAACAGCCCCGACGAACGACCGGCCATCGACGTCCATGCAATCTTTGCGGGTCTTGACAAGCTCAGTCCCGAGCCCGCCGCACAATATTGCCCTCAGAGCAGGCTCGAGCCGATGCTGCTCGCCGAAACGCGCCGGCACGGGAGCGAAGTGCGCTACGGGACGGAACTTTCGTCGCTCGATTTGGACGACGCTGGCGCCACCGCGGTGCTGCGCGACCGGGAGTCGGGGGAGTCCGAGACCGTCCGCGCCGACTACCTTATCGGCGCCGACGGTGTGCACGGCCAAGTTCGTAAGTGGTTGGGCGTCAGCGCGTCTGGCTACGGGGCGCTGCCGATCTATGTCGTCTTCATCTACTTCCGGGCGCCGTGGCGAAAGCTGGTCCCGCAGCTCGGTGACGGCGATGGGATACAGGTCAAAAACCCAGATGTCGATGGCATATTCCTGGTGGCCCGGGACGATCTCGGCATGTTCGTCACCACGTACTTCCCGGGCAAGGGCGAGGCGGCGAACCAGTTCACGCCGCAACGTTGCCGCGAAGTTCTCACCAAGGCATTCGGCGAGCCGATGGACATCGACATCATCGAGACCGCCGCGTGGCAGCCTTACGAACAGGTGGCCGAGCAATTCCGTTGTGGGCGAGCCTTTCTCGTCGGTGACGCGGCGCACACCATGCCGCCGTTCAAGGCCGGGGGAGCCAATACCGCGATTCAGAGCGCGCACAACCTGGCCTGGAAGCTGGCCGCGGTCCTTGGTGGGACGGCCGGGCCGGGATTGCTGGACACCTACCAGGCCGAACGTCACCCGGTGGGACGGTTCGCCGCCCGGCAGTCGTTGTCCGGCCCGACGTATGCGTTACTACCGCAGTCCGGTGACCGACCACTATTGCCGGCCGAAGAAGAATGCTCGATGTTCAGTCTGCTCATCGGCTATCGGTATCGCTCGGCGGCCGTCTTGACGGACGAGCCGCCGGTGGACCCGGACGCGGTGCAGCTCGTGGAGGAGTTGCGCGCCCAGCCCGGCACCCGCGTTCCACACGTGTGGGTGCGGGAGGGTGTGTCGACGCTCGACGTGCTCGGTCACGGGTTCACATTGCTGACCGGGGACGAGCGATGGTGTGCCGCTGCGGCTTCGGCGTCGGTCGATGCGCACTGCATCCGCAGCGACGAGTGGGCGGCTGCCACGGGACTCGGGCCGTCCGGGGCGCTGCTCGTGCGTCCCGACGATTTCGTCGGCTGGCGCGCCGAGGAGCTACCCGCTGACCCGGAACGCCAGCTGCACCAAGCACTTTCCGCTATCCTGTGCCGCTAAGGCGCCCAAAAGGTAACTACAGCGGGATGTTCTTGTGGCGGCCGCGGCGCGCGGGCGCCTGGGCCAGCGCCTCGGTGAGCTTGCTGCGGGTGTGCGCGGGGTCGATCTTCTCGTCGACCACGCCGATCTCGATGGCGCTGTCGACGCCACCGGCGATCCGCTCGTGCTCGGCGGCCAGCTCGTCATGCAGGGCTTCGCGCTCGTGGTCCGGCGCGGCGGCCAGCTTCTTCTTGTGCAGGATGCCGACGGCGGCCTTCGCGCCCATCACCGCGACCTCGGCGTCCGGCCAGGCGAACACCTTCGTCGCGTTCAGCGAGCGGGAGTTCATCGCAATGTAGGCCCCGCCGTAGGTCTTTCGCGTGACCAGCGTGACCCGGGGAACGGTGGCCTCGCCGAACGCGTGCAGCAGCTTGGCGCCGCGGCGCACCACGCCACCCCACTCCTGGTCGACACCCGGCAGATAACCGGGGACATCGACGACGACAATCAGCGGGATCCCGAACGCGTCGCAGAGCCGCACGAAACGCGCTGCCTTCTCCGCGCTTTCGGAGTTCAGGCAGCCGCCGAGGCGTAGCGGGTTGTTGGCCAGCACGCCGACCGTGCGGCCGGACAGCCGGCCCAGCCCGACCACCATGGACGGCGCCCAATTGGCCTGGAACTCGTCGAAAGGCGTGTCCGAGTCGAGGAGTGCGGTCACGATCGGATGCACGTCGTAGGCCCGCCGAGCGGATTCGGGGAGCAGTGCGTGGATGTCGGTGTCGCCGGCCTCGGCCCTGTCGCGGTCGAAATGCCCTTGCTGGCAGAACAATCCGACCAACCGGCGGCCGCGCTCGTAGGCGTCGAGCTCGTCGTCGGCGACGATGTGGCACACCCCGGACTTCTTGTGGTGGGTCTCCGGACCACCGAGCGACGCCATGTCGACGTCCTCGCCGGTGACGCTGCGCACCACGTCGGGCCCGGTGACGAACACGCGGCTGTCCGGCGCCATGACGACGACGTCGGTCAATGCCGGCCCATAGGCGGCGCCGCCGGCGGCGAAACCGACGACCACCGAGATCTGCGGGACGTAACCGGACGCGCGGATCATGGCCTCGAACACCAGGCCCACCGCGTGCAGCGCCCGCACGCCTTCGGCCAACCGGGCCCCACCCGAGTGCCAAATGCCCACGATCGGGCTCTGGTCCTCGATGGCGGTGTCGTAGGCGTTGACGATGTGCGTGCAGCCCTCGATGCCCATGGCGCCGCCCATCACGGTCCCGTCCGTGCAGAACGCAATGGTGCGCACACCATTTACGGTGCCGGCGGCCGCAAGCACACCCGAGCGGTCACGCTCGTGCAGCAGCTCGATGCTGTCCTCGTCGAAGAAATTGCTCAGGCGCAACAACGGGTCGCGCGGGTCGAGCGATTCCCCAATCGCCTCGGGGGCCAATATCGTCATCGAAGGTCTCCTGTTTCCGGTGATGCTCGGGTCAGTACCGCCCAAAGGCGATCGCCACGTTGTGACCGCCGAATCCAAACGAGTTGTTGATCGCGTACCGGTAGTTGCCCGGCCGCGGCTTACCCGCCACCACATCCAGGTCAATCTCTGGATCGAGGTTTACGAGATTAAGTGTCGGTGGGATCACCTGATCTCGCAACGCGAGCACGGTCAGGATCGACTCCAACGCGCCCACCGCGCCGACCGAGTGGCCGAGGGCGGACTTGGGCGCGTACACCGCTGGCTTGTTGCCGCGGAGGGCGTTGTTGATGGCCTTGCCCTCGGCCAGGTCGCCGACCTGGGTGCCGGTGGCGTGGGCGTTGACGTGGTCGATATCGGCGGGGGTCAGGCCCGCCAGCTGAACCGCCCGCGACATTGCGTGCCCGGCGCGTTCCCCGTTGGGGTCCGGCGCCACCATGTGGAAGCCGTCCGAGGTGATGCTGGCACCCATTATCCGGGCCAGGATGTTGGCGCCACGAGCCTTCGCGCTTTCCTCGGTCTCGATCAGCATCAGCGCGCCGGCCTCACCGAACACGAAGCCGTCGCGGTCCTTGTCGAACGGGCGACACGCACCGGCGGGGTCGTCGTTGTTGGTGGACATGACGATTCGCATCTGGGCGAACCCGGCGATGGGCACCGCCTCGATCCGTGTTTCGACGCCACCGCAGATGGCGGCGTCGGCCTCACCGAGCACGATCTGCTGCCACGCGCGGGCGACCGCCTCGGAGCCGGACGCGCACGCCGATACCGGCGTCATCACCCCGGCCTTGGCGTGCCGTTCGAGGCCGACGGCCGCGGCGGCACCGTTGGGCATGTACTTCTGCACGGACAGCGGAGAGACAGCCTTCATGCCGCGAGCGCGCATGTCGTCGTAGCTGAAGACCAGCTCCTCGGCCGAGCCCAGGCCGGTGCCGATGGATACCATCAATCGGTTGGTGTCTATCTCGGGCGAACCCGCGTTCTCCCACAGCCGCCGGCTCAGGACGGTGGACATCTTCTGCAGGTAACCCATCCGGCGCAGCTCGACGCGCGTCAGCTGGTGGTCGAACTCCTCCAGCAGATGCCCCCCGATGCGGACCGGCAGGTCGAACTCCTCGACGAACGGGTCGTCAAGCGTCCGGATCCCGCTTTGGCCATCGAGCAGCAGGTTCCACGTCTTCTCGGCGTCGGTCGCGAGTGCGGTCGTCATGGCAACGCCGGTGACGACGACGTTGGGAAAAGCTTTCCCTGTAACCAGCTCCGTCATGGGTCTTGCGAACGTTCCTTCCGTGCTCAGTAACGCCCGAAGGCGAGCGCCACGTTGTGACCGCCGAACCCGAACGAGTTGTTGATCGCATAACGGATCTCGCCGTAGCGAGGTTCGCCGGCGACAACATCCAGGTCGATCTCGGGATCAGGTGTCTCGTAGTTGAGTGTTGGTGGGATGACGCCATCCCGCAGGGTCAGCACCGTCAGCACTGACTCGAGCGCCCCGACCGCGCCGATGGAGTGGCCGAGCGCCGACTTCGGCGCGTAGATCGCGGCGTGCTCGCAACCGGCGACGCGGATGGCGTTGGCCTCCGCGGTGTCGCCGATCGGCGTTGCCGTCCCGTGGGCGTTGACGTGGTCGATGTCCTTGGGGGACAAGCCCGCCAGCTCCAGCGACCGTGTCATCGCCCTGCCGGCGCGCACGCCGTCGGCCGCGGGCGCCACCATGTGGAAGGCGTCCGAGGTGATGCCGGCACCCAGCAACCGGGCCAGCGGCCTGGCGCCGCGGGCCTTGGCGTGCTCCTCGGTCTCGATGAGCATGAGCGCCCCGGCCTCGCCGAACACGAAGCCGTCGCGGTCTTTGTCGAACGGGCGCGAGGCACGCTCGGGCTCGTCGTTGCGGGTGGACATGGCCCGCATCATCGAGAACGCCGCGATGGGCAGCGCCTCGATGGGGCCTTCCACACCGCCGCATACGGCGACGTCGGCGTCACCCATGACGATCTGACGCCACGCGTGGGCGATCGCCTCCGAGCCCGACGAGCAGGCCGACACCGGGGTCATCACTCCGGCGCGGGCCCCGAGCTGCAACCCGACGGTCGCGGCGGCGCCGTTGGGCATGATCATCTGAACGGCGAGCGGTGACACCTTGCGGGGGCCGCCCTCGTTCATCAGGTCATAGCTCTCGACGATCCTCTCGGCGCCACCAAGACCCGTGCCGACCACGACCGCAAACCGGTCGGGATCGAGCTCCGGGCTGCCCGCGGACTCCCACAGGTGACCGCTGAGCAACTTGGCCATCCGCTGGACGTAGGACATGCGCCGCATGTCCAGCCTGCCCATGTGATTGTCGACGGGCTCCTTGAGGTGCCCACCGATCTTGACGGGCAGGTCCCACTTGGTGATGAACTCGTCTTCGAGGACGTGGATGCCGCTTTCGCCGGCCAACAAGCCCTTCCACGTGCTCTCGATGTCCGGCGCGATCGATGTCGTCGCCGTGACGGCGGTTACCACAACGCTGGGGTAACCGCCATTAGCAGTGGAAGGCTTCGTCACTTGCTGTCCGCTTCCATCCTCGCCTTGACGTTGGCCACGGCGTCGGGGTTCTCCGCCGTGATCTTGGCGCGCAGCGCCTCGGCGGCCTCGGGGTTCTCTTCCTCGAGCTTCTGGATGTAGGCGACGACGTCACCGACGGTGCGAAGACCGGCGAGGTCCTCGTCGGGGATCTTCACGCCGTACTTGTCCTCGGTCTGCACCGCGATCTCGACCATCGACAGCGAGTCGATGTCCAGGTCGTCGACGAACGACTTCTCCGGGGTGACCTCGGACGGCTCGATACCGGTGACCTCTTCAATGATCTCGGCGATACCAGCGATAATTTCTTCCTGACTGACGGCCACTGCCTCTTCCCTTCGTAATGTGTTGTGTGCAAATCGGATTCGAAGTGCTTTTTGGTTGTACTGGTCGAAGCCGGCGTTAGATGTCTGCCAACTCGTCCAGGTCTGCGGGTGACTTGACGGCACGGGCCGCAACCCCCCGAAGTTCGCGTTTGGCGATGCCGGTGAGAGTGCCCGCGGGCGGGAACTCCACGATCGCCGTGACATTGCGCTCACGCAGCGTTTCGGTGCACAGGTCCCAACGCACCGGCTGGGTGAGCTGAGCGACCAGGGTTTCCATCGCCGCGGCCGCGGAGGCGACGGGCTTTCCGTCGCGGTTGGACAGTAGCGTGGCGGTGGGCTCGGCGGTCGCGATGGCGGCCGCCGCTGCGGCGTAGCCGTCCAGGGCCGGAGCCATGTACTTGGTGTGGAACGCTCCGGCCACACCGAGGGCGCGCACGCGCGCCTTGGCCGGTGGGTCTTCGGCGAGCTTCTCCAACGCCGCGAGCGGGCCGGCGGCGACGATCTGCCCGGCGGCATTGCGGTTCGCGGGGACCAGCTCGAGCTGCTCGAGGCGGCTCAGCACCTCGGCCTCGTCACCGCCGAGCACCGCGGACATGCCGGTCGGCTCGATGGCGCAGGCCTTGGCCATTTCGGCACCCCGGGTGGCGGCCAGCGCGACGGCGTCGTCGAACGCCATCACGCCGCCGATCGCGTAGGCCGCGATTTCGCCGACGGAGTGGCCCGCCAGAATGAGTTCTGCTTGACCGCTTTGGGCGAGCAGGCCGCGCCTGGTCAACTCCTGGTGAGCGAGCAGCGTGGTTGCGACGACCAGCGGCTGCGTGACCGCGGTGTCGGTGATCTCCTCGGTGGACGCGGTGGTCCCCAGCCGCACGAGGTCCAGGCCGCTGGCCTTGGACCACAGCGTCAGCTGATCCTGTGCGCCCGGCAGCTCCAGCCAGGGCGACAGCATCCCCTCGGTTTGCGAACCCTGTCCGGGCGCAAGCAAAGCAATCACGTGTTTAAGAGAACACTGTGGAAACGGGTTTGGCCGGTGTAACAGATTATGAACCTCGTCTTAGGTTTTTGTATACACCCTACAAAACGGCCCGGTAAGCTACGCGTTTGATACGGTCCCGCGACCTGTTGCCTAAATCACTATCGTCCGGACGGGGCCGCGATACCGCTTCTGACCGGCAGTGGAGCGGGCGCTGCGGCGCTGCTGCCAACGCCGGAGGGCTGCGCGGGGTAGTCGAGCTGGCCGACGGTCGACGCCACTCGCAGGACATACGCGTCGCGGGGCTGAGTGGGATCGCGACCGGTGAAGTCGGTAATGCGCTTGAGCCGGTAGCGCACCGTGTTTGGATGAACGAACAACTTTCTGGCACAAGCTTCAATCGCGCCGCCACAATCCAGGTACGCGTCGAGGGTCTCGATCAGCGTGGGTCCGGCGGCGGCCAGCGGCCCCATCACGTCGGTGTGCAACGCCACGATCGCCGACGCATCGCCCATCAGGGCGCGTTCGGGCAGCAGCTCTCGTGCCAGCACGGGTCGTGGGGCGCCCCGCCAGCCACCCACGGCGTTCATCCCGGAAATCGCCTCGCTGGCGCTGTGGTAGGCGGCGGTCAGCATGGGCGCCGTGGGTCCGATCACCACCGGGCCGTCGGAAAACGCGGTCAGCAGGTCACCGAAGAATCTATCGGTGGGCGACAACTGGCCGGAGACGATCGCGACCAGCCAGGTGCCGTGCACGTCGGTGAGCGCCGCGCGACCGTGCTGGGCGGCGATGTCGCGGACGTCCTGGCTGGCCCGTTGGCTGCCGTCCAGGCCGTTCGAGCCGTCGCGGTCGGGCGCCGGGGTTCCGACCACAACTGTCGCCGGCGCGGTGGTGTCCCAGTTCAGCGCGGCCGCGCGGGACAGCAGTTCGGGGCCGGTGTCACCGCGGACCACCGCGTCGACGACGCTGGCCTCCATCCGGCTGTCCCAGGTGCCTCGCGCCTCGGCCGCCTCCGCGTAGGACGAGGCGGCGGTGAATGCCAGGTCGCGGCTGTACTTCAAAATGCCCACCGTCAAGGCGGTCAGCTGGTCCTCGGAGCGGGCCAAGAGCGGCACCACCTCCTCGAAGAACTCCATGGTGACCCGCACCATGTCCACGCTGTGGCGCAACGCGATGCGACGGGCCAGGTCCTGGGGCACTAGCTCGAAGGCCTGGGCCGTGTAGCTGACGTTGCTGTGTGGGTCTTGCATCCACTCGACGAAGTTGTTGATGGCCGTCTGCACCACCAATGCCACGCTGGCCCGCTGCGAAGCTTCCAGATCGGCGAAGAACGGCAATCTGTCCTGCATGACCGCGACCGCTTCGGTGGCCAGCCGGCCGGAGTACTGCTTCAACCGGCGCAGCACCGATTCCGGCACCGTGTCCAGCACTTCGAGTGGCGATCGGGGCTGCTTGGCGAATGGACCAGCGAAGGCGTTGTCATTCACCCCTAAAACCTACGTCAGATTTCTGGAACTTTCCCCCAAGGTGACGCTTGGGTCTTAAGGGAGTCTTACGGCGGGCGGTCGGGATCGGGCCGGATCAAGCCACGCCGGGATCGGATGTCTGCTCCGGCGCGGCCTGCACGTCGTCGATTTGGTACTGGCGGGCGGCCGCGACCGGCACCGACGGGTCGATCTGACCCTCGCGCGCCAGCGCCTCGAGCACCGCGACCACCTGCGACTCGGCGTCGGTGTTGAAGAAACGCCGCGCGGCGGGCCGGGTGTCGGAGAACCCGAACCCGTCGGTGCCCAGCGTGACGAAGGTTCCCGGCACCCACGGCCGGATCTGCTCGGGCACGGCGCGCATCCAGTCCGACACCGCGATCACCGGCCCCTCGGCATCCGCGAGGGCCTGGGTCACGTAGGGGACGCCGGCCTGCCGGTCCGGGTGGCGCAGCCTGGCCTTCTCGACGGACACGCCATCGCGGTTCAATTCGCCCCAACTGGTCACCGACCACACGTCGGCGGCCACATCCCACTCCGCGGCCAGCATCTCCGCCGCCCTCAGCGCCGACGGCATGGCCACCCCCGAGGCCAGGATCTGCGCCTTGTTCGCGCGCTTTTCGGTGGCGGTGCGGTAGCGGTAGATGCCCCGCAGCAGTCCCTCGGGATCGAAGTTCTCCGGCTCCGGCGGCTGCGGGTACGGCTCGTTGTAGACGGTGATGTAGAAGTAGACGTTCTCCGGGTTCTCCCCGAACATGCGGGCCAGCCCGCTTTCCACGATGTAGGCGATTTCGTAGGCGAACGCCGGGTCGTAGGACACCACCGCCGGATTGGTGGCCGCCAGCAGCAACGAGTGGCCGTCGGCGTGTTGCAGGCCCTCGCCGGTCAGCGTGGTGC
>Ga0318527_10000426_pt1 | contig 9387 bp, 8 predicted proteins | sample GRESIP052b4f25_FD_203533 | JGI IMG/M metagenome (GOLD analysis project Ga0318527, IMG submission 203533) | Tropical soil microbial communities from Luquillo Experimental Forest, Puerto Rico - GRE.SIPMG.052b4f25 | ecosystem: Environmental > Terrestrial > Soil > Tropical forest > Bulk soil | place...
GTTTTTGACGTCGAAGTTGTGCGCCTGGCCCCAGAAATAATGGCTCGTGGTCTCGGTTTCCGGCGTGATGGCGTTGAGATTCCACATGCCGATGCCGCCGACGCGCTTGCCTTCGGGCGCCCCGGTGCCGGTCGGCGTGGCGCCGACGTCGAGGCGTAAAAACGCCGGCGGGGTGAAATTGATGATCTGCCAGCGATCCACGTTGGCGGTGAAGCCACCCGCCTTCACGAAGGTCGGCGGCGGCGGCGCGTCGACGATCCAGCGGGTGACCGCGACGCCGTCCTCGGTGCGTTGCACCTTGACCTGCGCCTGGTCCACCAGCGCGGGATTGCCGATCGTGGTCCCGTGCACGAAGGCGAGATGGGTGAGATCGAGCAGGTTGTCGACGATGAGCTGCCAGTTGCCTTTGACGTGGAGGTACTCGCCCTTGGCGCCCCAGTTCGGATCGTCGAACCAGTGGAAGTCGGTGATCTGGTCGGGATCGGCGCGCGCGGGATCGCCCATCCAGATCCACAGCCAATGGTAGCGCTCGACCACGGGATAGCTCTTGACCCGCGCCGAGCGCGGAATCGTGTCCTGGCCCGGCACCCGCACGCAGGTGCCGGTCTTGTCGTAGCGAAGCCCGTGGTAATGGCACTGCAAGGTGTCGCCGACCAACGTCCCCATGGACAGCGGCAGATGACGGTGCGCGCAGCGATCCTCGAGCGCGACCGGCGTGCCGTCTTCGAGCCGATAGAGCACGATGGGCTCGCCCAGAATGATGCGGCCGAGGGGACGGCGTCCGATCTCGTGGTCATAGGCCGCGACGTACCAGTAGTTTCTGAGGAACATGGCCTTCCTCCCGTTCAATCGCGGCCGAATTGCGCGACCAGATAAGCGGAGATCGCCTGGACCTCGTCGGGCGCCGACATGCCCCAGCGCTCGTACATATTGGCGACGACCGTCTCCCAATCGCGCTTCTGCCGCTTGACCACAGTGACCCGCTCGAGGTTGTGGCAAACCGCGCAGCGCGTCTCGACCAGCTCCTTGCCCGGCCCGCTCGGCAGCGCGGCCGCGGTGGCGGCGGGCGCGCCAGGCCCAAAATTGGTGATGAGATATTGGATGACGGTGTCGGCCTCGCGCGGCGTCAATTGCGCGCCGCGCAGCACCATGTTGTAGACGTGCTTCTTCCAGCCGACCGGCCCGTCGCGGCCCGCCATGATGACGTTCAAGGTGTGGCATTGTGAGCAGGCGGTCGCGACCAGGTCGCGGCCCTCTCCCGGCGGCAACGCGCTCGCGGTCTGAGCGCGGAGCGGCGTGGCGGCGCCGAGAACGAGCGCAAGCGCGCCTACGAACACGAGACGCCGCATGGTCACACCTTGCGCTGGCGCAAGTCCGCGACCGAGTAGGGCGGATGCCAGCTCGAGGCCGCGCCGACGCCGTCGCGATAGGTATGGACGTCCAAGAGATAGGGCCGTCCGTCCGCGGTCGCGCGCTTGGCGCGCTCGATCGCGCCCTTGAGCTTGTCCGGCTCTTTCACCACCTCGCCCTCGACGCCGAAGGCGTCCGCGGCCTTGGCGTAGTCGACGTCGGGGCTGCCGAGATAGCAGGTCATGTCGCGCCCGGTCTGGAACTGCCGGCCGCCGTAATGCCAGATGCGATTGCGCTCGTTGTTGTAGCTGTGATTGTTGAGCACGATGTTGATGACCGGCGCCTTGTAGCGCGACTGGGTCCACAGCGGCTGCGGGCCGGAGAAGCAGAAGCTGCCGTCGCCGACGACGGAAACCACGGGCACGTCCGGCCGCGCGAGCTTGGCGCCGAACGCCGCCGCTAGGCCCCATCCCAGTACGTTCGGACCGGTGCCGATGTAGTGCTTGTCGGCGCCGCCGAAGGACAAGAGCGGGTCGATGGTCTTGCCGGAATCGACGTCGCAGACGTAGCAGGTGTCCTGCTCGAGGGCGCTTTCGAGCTCGAGCCCGATGCGCTCGAGGCTCACGGGCGTGCGTTGCGCGTTTTCGCGCGCGATGCTTTGGCGGAACTCCCGCATCTGCGTGCTGTAGGCGCGGGTGCGGGCGGTGCGCTCCTCGGCGATCTCCTTGAGCCGCGCGGGTGTCGCCAGCTCGCGGATCGCCGCCGTGAGGTCGGCGGCCGCGAGCCGCACATCGGCCACCATGCCGAGGTCGACCGGTCCGCCGCGGGCGAGACTCGTGGGATCGAGGCGGATCGAGATCAACTGCATCCCGGGCGCGGCGCGCTCGCCGTAACGGTTGCCGAGGTTCAACAGCACGTCGACCTTGCCGGGGTAGCGCATGTCGCGCAGTTGCGGCCCGATGTAGAGCGGATGGCGGGTCGGGAACGGCTTCGACCAGAAGCCGAGCGAGCCTCCCTGTCCGGTGACGGGAAGGCCGAGGAGCTCGGCGAGATCGATCAGTTCCTTGCTGGCGCGGCACCAACTGGCCTCGTCGCCGACGCTCATCAGCGGGTTCTTGGCCTCGAGCAGCGTGCGCGCGGCCTTGGCGATATCGTCCTTGTCGGGACGGATGCGCATGGGCACGTCGAACTTGGCCTGGTCCCAGATGGCGGCGGTCGCTTCTTCGCGCAGCGTGTTGGTCGGCAGCGAGAGGAAGACCGGACCGCAGGGCGAGGTCGATGCGAACTTCATGCCGCGGCGCACGGTTTCCGGAATCGAGGAGGTCGTCTTTGCCGCCCAGTACCACTTGGTGATGGGCTGGGTCATGACCTCGCAGTGGTCGCTCTCCTGGAACAGGTCGCGCCCGAGCGCGTCCTGCTCCACCGAGGCGACGGCGACCAGGATCGGGATCTGGTCCTTCCAGCTGTTGACCATCTGCGTCATGGCGTTGGGCAGCCCGATATTGGCGACGATGACGACGCCGGTCTTGCCTGACGCGCGCGCATAGCCGTCGGCCATGGCGACCACCGCGCCTTCGTGGATGCCCTTGATCAGGTGGATGGCGGGCTCGTCCACCAAAGCGTCGAAGATCGGATAGTCGCCAGTCGACGGGTTGAAGAAGATGTGCTCGACGCCGGCGGCCTTGAGCTGCTGCACGAACAGCGCGCCGCCCGTTCCCTTCAGCGTGCGCATGGCGGAGGCGGGAGGCGAGCCCTGGCCGAAGGTCTCGAGCGATTGCGCCACCGACTTGACCGCGGCAGTGCTCATGCCGAGCGCGCTCAGCCCCGTCATGAGCTGCCGGCGCGACATCCCATGGTCCAGATACTGCTTGATCAGCTCTTTCATGGCCTCCTCCTCTCCCTCGCCCATTCGCCGGGCCGGCCGGGATGTCGCAAGCGACTCCCGCCGTTCTAGGGACGCATCAAGCTAGCACCGCCGCGCCTTGCGCTAAAGGGCGATCGATGTGGAGCGCTTCTGGTCATACGCCTAGGAATTCGCTTGCCCCTGCCATGAGTCTTGCATTCATTCGAATACAATTTTAAGTTACAGATTCAGCGCAACAGCACGAGCGCGGTCAGTTCGGCTTGGGGAGGGACCTATGCGAACTGGGTGCAACCTATTTCTCGTGATTTTCTGCCTTGCTATCGCAGGCATCTTGGGCCGCGCGCAAGCGCATGCACAGACCATCTGGGGATCAGCCTCTATTGCCTTGAAAAGTGGTGAGAGCATCGAGGTTGGAGACGTCTTTTACGTCACAAATTGCAAGTCTATTTTGCAAAGCACCCCCGAAGTTGAAATCGTTGACGGTCCTCCTGGGGTGACCGCCACCGTCAAGGAGAAGATGGTCCTTCCTCGCGTCGGGCGGTGCGCAAATCGGGTGCCCGGCGGCACGGTGGTGCTTACTGCCAAGGACATAGAGGACCCGAGTTACACCCCGCTTACACTTCGCGTCACCTACAAGACCAAAGATGGCGAGAGAAGATTCAGTCAAGTCTTTAATCTGTCGCTTCTGCCATGACGTGCGATGAGATTGGGCGTTAGATCGGGCCTTACGTCAAGATTCGGATCCGGCTCGTGAGGAAGCGTATGCGGGCGAAATCATTTGCGGTGATTTTCGGCCTCGGAGTGGTAAGCGCCTTCGGCGCTACCGGAGTTGATGCGCAGACCAACGTACAACGCATCGCATTGAAGAGCGGCGAGAGCGTCGAACTACACCCCATTTATTGGGTGGTGAATTGCAGGTCGACTATGGTGGGTATTCCCGAGATTGAAATTCTCGAAGGTCCCGCAGAGCTGACCCTTGCCATCAAAGAGGACATGGTTCTTCCTCGCGTGCTAAACTGTGCAAATCGGGTGCCCGGCGGCATCCTTGTGGCGACGGCAAAAGATGTAAAGGACCCTGTGGAGGCCAAACTCACGTATCGCGTGAAGTACAAGACCAAGGACGGCGAGCGTCAGACGAGCAGGGTCTATAATGTGTCGCTTTTCCCGTGATGGCGACGCGCGTGAGGTGCCTTTTTAGCCTCGCATGGATGAGCCATCGGACCCACTCGCGCCAGCGTGCACACCCGCAAGCGTGAGAGGGGACGACATGCGCGCGCTTCGAGTGACCCTGCTGCTGCTGCTGCTTGCGTGCGTGTTCGCGACCAGCGCGGCGGCGCAATACCCGGACAAGCCCATCCGGCTCATCGTCCCGCAAGCCGCCGGCAGCGCCACCGATACGGTCGCGCGCATCCTCGGCGCCGAGCTCGGCAAGGAGCTCGCCCAGCAGATCGTGGTCGACAATCGGCCGGGCGGCGCGCTGACCATCGGTCTCGACCTCACCGCGAAGGCCGAGCCCGACGGATACACGCTCTGCATGGGGCCGATCGGCGCGCTCGCCATCACCCGTCACATGGTGGCGAAGCTGCCCTACGACATCGAGCGGGACTTCCAGCCGATCGCGCTCGCGACGCGCGGACATCTCCTGCTCGCGGTCTCGCCCACGCTGCCGTTCAAATCGGTGCAGGAGGTCATCGACTACGCCAAGGGCCATCCGGGCAAGCTGTTGAACGCGTCGTCGAGCAACGGATCGCCGGGCCACGTCGGCGGCGAGCTGTTCAAGTACATGAGCGGCACGGATATCGTCCACGTTCCCTATCGCGGCGGCGCGGCGGCGATCAACGACCTGATCGCGGGCCGCGTGCACTTGATGTTCGAGAGCTTGAACTCGATCGCGCCGCACGCGCGATCCGGCGCCGTGCGCGCGCTCGCGGTCAGCGGGGCGCGGCGCTCGCCGGGCTTTCCGGAGTTGCCGACGGTCGCGGAGGCCGGCGTTCCCGGCTACGCCGCGCCGACCTGGAGCGGCGTCATCGCGCCCGCTGGCGTGCCGCGGCCGATCATCGACAAGCTCAACGCGGCGATCAACCAGGCGATCGCATCGCAGACGTTCAGGGACCGCTTCGCCATGATCGGCGACGAGCCGGCGGGCGGCACGCCGGAAGAGTTCGCCGTGCTGATCCGCACGGATTCCGCCAAATGGGGCGAGGTCGTCCGGCGCTCGGGCGCGCGGCTCGACTAGCCTCCCCATCCGCTCGTCCCCGCGAAGGCGGGGACCCAGACCACGAGTCGCGAGTAGAGGCTCTGGATTCCCGCCATAAGCGCGTTTACGCGCGTCTTCGACGCGCTATGCGCGGGAATGAGCGGAAGAGGTGCGTCCACTCGAACCGATTTGCTCTAGTATGCTCGCGCCCGAGGCGCTGATCGTGACGGATAACCGGAGGAGAGCGAGGTGAGCGAACTCACGCGCCGCAGCGTGATCGCCGGCCCGCTGTCGATGCTCGTGGCCGCGCCGGCGCGTGCCAATCCGGATTGGCCCGATCGGCCGATCACGATGGTGCACGGTTTTCCGCCTGGCGGGCCGACCGATCTCGTGGCGCGCATCGTGGCCGACGGCCTCACGCGGCGGCTGGGCCAGCGGGTCGTGATCGAAAGTAAGCCGGGGGCGTCGGGCACGACGGCGGCGGCGCTGGTCGCCCGCGCCGCACCCGATGGATATACGCTGTTTGCCATTCCATCGGGGCACGCGTTCGCGGCCGCCACCTACAAGACGCTGCCTTACCGCACCATCGACGATTTCTCCATGATCAGCATGTTCACGGAGTATCCCTATGTGCTGGCGACATACGCCGATCACTCCATGCGAACGGTGGCGGATCTCATCGCGCTCGCGCGCACGCGCAGTACGCCGTTGCTCTACGGCACGCCCGGCAATGGGTCGGGCCCGCATTTGGCGGTCGAGCTGCTCGCCAAAGAGGCGCAGGTGCGCCTCCAACACGTGCCCTACCGCGGCAGCGCGCCGGCCGCGCTCGATCTCGTGGGCAAGCGCCTCGACTTCATGATGGACCCGGCGGCGGCGCTGATCGAATTCGTCAGGGACGGCAGGCTGCGCGCGCTCGCGGTGACCGGCGGCCGCCGCTTTTTCGCGCTCCCCGACGTCCCGACCATCGCCGAAGCCGGTGTTTCCGGCTACGTCGTGACGGGTTGGCAAGGCCTGCTTGCGCCCGCGGGGCTGCCGGCGGCGATCGTCGATCGCTTGAACGCGGAGGTCGTCGCCATTCTCAAGGAGCCGACGGTGGTGGAGCGTCTGCGCGCGCTCGGCAACGATCCGAGGCCCACGACCCCCGACGAATTCCGCGCGCGCATCGCCGACGACGTCGCCAAGTGGACGGCGGTCGTGGACGCCAGCAACTTCGAGCGCATTTGACGCAAAGGCTGCGTGCCCGGATGCGGTGCAGCGCTGATCCGGGACCAGCCTCATCCTGAGGAGACGGCGAAGCCGTCATCTCGAAGGATGAGGCGATCCATGACGCTCATGCTTCGAGACGCCGCGCCATAGCGCGTCGAAGACGCGCGTGAACGCGCTTGAGGCGCGGCTCCTCAGCATGAGGGCCGGGACACGCTGCTTAAGTTGACGAGTCCAGCACGAGAGCTAGTGTTATTGCCGATATTTTTGTGCGGCCGCCAGCAACGCCTCGTAATCGTCCTTGACTTGAGGATTGGCGGAGAGGACCGAGGTGGCGACCGGCGCGACCAAGTCGAGGTAGCGCTTGGCCTCGGCCGGCGGCAGCGTGATGAGCTCGCCACTGTTCTTGCGCCACACCCCCTCCGCCCGTTTGATGTCGGCGATGTTCCAGTCCGTGAACAGCACCTCCGCCTTGCGTGCTTCCTCCCGCACGATCGCCTCGAGCTCCGGCCCCAACGACTTCATGAATTGCCGGTTGACCAGAATGGGCGCGACCAGCGTGGTCGACGGCAGATAGGTCATGGGCTTGGCGATGTCGTAGTACTTGAACGCCGTGAACGGCGCGACGCCGGCGATCATCCCATCGATGGTGCGGTTCTGCATCGCCGGCAGCGCCTCGCCGAGTGGCAGCGACACCGGCAGCACGCCGAGCTTCTTGAACGGCTCGACCTGGATCGGCGCGCCGCCCTGGGTGCGCACCTTCTGTCCTTGGAAATCGGCGACGGCGCGAACGCCTTTGTGCGTGAGCAGCATCATCGGGCTGTAGACGCCGGGGGCCAGAATCTCGACGCCCTTGTCCTTGCCGAAGGTGGCGAGGCGGCTGCGGATCGCAGGGTCGTTCACGACCTTGTTGCCGTGCAGCACGTCGTCGAACAGGCCCGGCGCATCGAGGACTTGGAAGCGCGGCTCGAGGCTCACCCAGAAACCGTTCGCCGCGCTCCCCGCTTCGATCGTGCCGAGCGCCACGCCTTCCACCACCGCGGGGAGCTGGCCGAGCTGGTTCGCCGGGTAGATCTCGAGCTTGATGCGCCCGCCCGCGCGCGCTTCAACGCCAGCCTTGAGCGTCTTGTAATATTCATGCACCACGTCGTTGATCGTCGGCAGCGAGAGCTTCATGGTGAATTGCTGCGCGCTCACCGCCGTGGTGGCGAGCACGCTGGCCGCTGCGATTGCGATGAGCCTGGCCGCGAGACGGGCGTTGATCGCGTGCATTTTGAGTTTTCCTCCCTCGATATGGTCGCAAGCTCAGCCCCTGGCCAGCAGGTAGCGAACCCCGATCAGCGAGAGGTCCGGTATGTACGTGATCACCGCCAAGGCCACGAGATAAATTATCACGAACGGGATGATGCCGCGATAGATCGTCTCGAGCTTGAGGCCGAGCACGGACTGCGCCACGAAAATGTTGATCCCGAACGGCGGATGAAACAGGCCGATCGCGAGGTTCACCGTCACCACGATGCCGAAGTGGACGGTGTCGATGCCGGCGGCCTTGACCAGCGGCACGAGCAGCGGGCTCAGCAGCAGGATCGCCGACAGCGGGTCGAGAAAGCATCCCACCGCCAGCAACAAGACGTTGATGGCGAGCAGCAGCGTCCACGCCGATACGTTCAACGACTGCAGCCACGCGGTCATGGCGGCCGGGACCTGGTTCACGGTCAAGAGCCACGCGAACACGCCCGCGCAGGCCACGATGATGAGGATTTGGCCCGTGAACAGCACGGTCGAGGCGGCGGCTTCGACGATGTCGCGCAGTGTGAGCTCGCGGAACACGATGGCGGTGACGAACGCCGCGTAGACGCAGGCGACCGCGGCGGCTTCGGTCGGAGAGAACACGCCGCCATAGATGCCGCCGAGGATGATGACCGGCGCGCCCAGCGCCCACAGGCTGCGGCCGAACGCGGCGAGGAAGACTTTGAGCCGGAACGGCTCGCCCGCGCCGAAGTTCTCGCGCCGCGCCCGAAACACCACGTAGAGCGCGAGCATGGCCGCGATCATCAGGCCCGGCAGCACGCCGGCGGCATAGAGGCGCGCCACCGATTCCTCCGCCGCCGCGCCGTAGACGATCATCGGTATGCTGGGCGGGATGATCACGTCGATGGCGCCGACCGCGGTGATGAGGCCGGCGATGAACGTCTCCGGATAGCCGGCGCGCCGCATCGCCGGCACCATCACCTTGCCGATGGTCGCCACCGTGGCGGCGCTGGCGCCGGAAATCGCGCCGAAGATCGCGGACGTGCCGACCGCGGTCACACCAAGGCTGCCGCGGATCGAGCCGACGCCGCCCTGCACAAAATCGACCAAACGCTGGGCGACACTGCCGCGACCCATCAGCTCGCCGGCATAGATGAAGAACGGAATGGCGAGCAACGCAAAGGCGTTCACCGACGCGAACAGGGTCTGTTGCAGCGCCGCGAGCGGCACATGCATGAAAAACACCAGCGCGACGGTGACCGCGGTCAGCAGGACCAGGAAGATCGGGAAGCCGAGCAGCAGCAGCGCGACCGGCACCACCGCGAGGGCGAAGGTCATGGCTCGGCCTCGCGTTCCGGCATTCGTCGCATCATGCGGACAAGGCCGCAAAGCGCGACAACGAGGATGAGACCGAAGCCGAGCGCGACGGTGGCGTGGGGAATCCACATGGGGATGCCGGCCATGTCGCTGGTGCGCCCGATCCGCCACATCTGCCGGGCATAGAAATAAGACTGCGTCAGCT
>Ga0318527_10000431_pt1 | contig 9367 bp, 12 predicted proteins | sample GRESIP052b4f25_FD_203533 | JGI IMG/M metagenome (GOLD analysis project Ga0318527, IMG submission 203533) | Tropical soil microbial communities from Luquillo Experimental Forest, Puerto Rico - GRE.SIPMG.052b4f25 | ecosystem: Environmental > Terrestrial > Soil > Tropical forest > Bulk soil...
CTTAGCTCCACCACATTTGCCCAGTTCAGAGGCCATTTCGATGTGCGATTCCGGTTCATGCTTGACATTTCAGTTCCGGTTGGTGGTTGACGGTTCCGGGACGCGGTTCCGGTAGGTGCGCGACAACAGTTCCGGTAGGTGCTTTACACCTGGGTCCGTTGTGGCGACTGAGCTGTGGCTTCTTTCGTGGTCGTGGAGACTGCGGAAGGAGCCGGCATGTTGCGGGAGTTGCGGGTGTCGGAGATGCGTTATCGGGCGGTGCTGGAGGTCCTGGATGGGGCGGTGATCAGCACGGTTGCCAGCCGCTATGGGGTGTCGCGCCAGACGGTGCATGCCTGGCTGCGCCGCTACGCGCGCGACGGGGCGGTGCTGAATCTGGAGGACCGCTCGTCGCGTCCGCATGGGTGTCCGCATCAGATGGCCCCGCAGGTGGAGGCGCGGGTGTTGGTGTTGCGTGATGCCCACCCGCGGTGGGGTCCGACCCGCCTCGTCTACGAGTTGGGCCGCGAGGGTGTTGTGCCGGTGCCGGGTCGCTCCAGTGTGTATCGGGCGTTGGTGCGCAATGGGCGCATCGACCCGGCGAGGCGGCGTCGGCGGCGCAGTGACTACAAGCGTTGGGAGCGGGGCCGGCCGATGGAGTTGTGGCAGATGGATGTGGTCGGCGGGGTGCATCTGGCTGATGGGGCCGAGGTGAAGGTAGTCACCGGCATCGATGACAATTCGCGGTTTGTGGTGTGCGCGAGTGTGGTGGCACGGGCCACCGCCCGCCCGGTGTGTGAGGCGCTGGTGGAGGCGCTCGGCCGTCACGGGGTGCCCGAGCAGGTGCTCACCGATAACGGCAAGGTGTTCACCGGGCGGTTCGGGCCGGGCGGGTCGGGCGCGGAGGTGCTCTTTGATCGGGTCTGCGCCGAGAACGGCATCCGGCATCTGTTGACCGCGCCGCGCTCGCCGACCACGACGGGAAAGGTTGAGCGGCTTCACAAGACGATGCGCGCGGAGTTTCTCACCGACGCCGACCGGGTGCATGCCACCACCGCCGAGCTGCAGGCCGCGCTGGATGGGTGGGTGCACCAGTACAACACCGAGCGCCCACACCAGTCGCTGGGCATGCGCCCGCCTGCCGAACGGTTCGCACTGGCCGCCGCCGGTCCCGATCTGGTCGTGGACCCCATGGCGGCGGTCGCCGCACCAACACCGGCCGCGACCCCTCGCGCCGATCTGCGCCACACCGGCGTGCACCGGTGGGTGGATCAGCGCGGCAGGATCCGGTTGGCCAGCTTCGGGTATCGGGTGCCGATCGTGCTCGCCAGCGAGCCGGTCGAGGCGGTGGTTGTCGACAACCTGGTGCAGATCTACCACCACGACGTGCTGGTCGCCTCCCACGTGCAGCGCCGGGCCGCTGACAGCACGCCGCGGGCACCGCGTCAAGGCCGCCGCCGGGCCCGCCCGGCCACCGCCGGGATCGTCGTGACACGACTGGTCGACAACAACGGAGACGTGTCTTTCGCTGGGACCACCTATCGCGCCGGACGGGCTTGGCGGGGAAAGCAACTCGAGGTATCGATCGTGGCGGAGTCGGTGCAGCTCGCCCACCGCGGCGCCATCGTGCGCACGCACGCGATCCGCCACGACCGGGCCAAGGAACACGGCGCATACGCCACACCGCACGGCCGGCCACGTAAACTCGCCATGCCTGTAAAGCAGCTACCGGAACTCATTCATCAACCGGGTACCGGAACTTGACAAGCCGACGGCATCCACGACCGGGCGACGCTTCCAGGCACGCCTGCAGCCACGCCTGGCGAGTGGCCGGTGTGTCAGCCGAGAGCAGGCGGCGTTAGCCCGCCGCTTTGGCGGCGATTCCGCGCATCTCTGCGGCGTCGAACGTTCGCAGGGTCGTCGTTCGCACGTTTCCCAACGAAGAAAGGGCTAGCGCGAATGCAGTCGCGGTCTCGTCGTCCGGGGCTTCCAGAATCTGCACGACGTCATATTGGCCTAGGGTCCAGTAGGTCTGCTTCAGCGTCGCGCCCAGCTTGGTTGCCAGTTGGCCGCTGGCCTCGGCTCGGTCAACCGTGTTCCCGGAGGCCTGGATTCCTTGCTGGGTCCAGCTTTCCAGGGCGATGTAGGTGGCCATGTTCCTCCCTTGTGCGGTGAATTACGCCACAATTCAACGCCCCGCCGTACACCGCCGACAAGCGCCCACCGCCGCATCGTGGCTACCTGTCGGTCGGTTGGCTCCGGTGCACCCGAGCGGACCTGGGTGCGCGCTGATCCGGCAGGATCACGAGCATGGACGCCAGCCGGGACCGGACACACGAGGTACGGCTGCGTCGGGCGGCGGCGCGGCAGTACCTCCGCTTGGAGCGGTCGCGGATGCGCGACCCGCGTGGGCTGGCCTTCGGCACGTACCGGCTGGTGGACGCCGACAGCGGGCGGGTTGTCGCCAGCGATCTTCGCTCCGGATACGGTCGGTCGCTTGATGAGGTTGAAGAGATCCTCGACAGGGGGAGCCGATGAACGACGCACTGATCCAACCAACGGGGGCGACTTTGAACGTGAACGTCGGCCTGTCGGCGTCGGTCAAGTCCCGACACACCCTCGCGCTGCACCACCTCTGGAACGCACGACACGCGGCCCGCCAGTGCCGCGAACGCGAAGCCGACCTCACCAGCCTGAACTATCGCCTCCCTGAGATCGAACTGAACGGAACCGCGATGGTCGCGGTCATGTCGTCGGTGGCATTCCTTGAAGCCCTCGTGAACGAGGTCTACCTGGACACCGTCGATCCGGCGCTGGCTGATCGACTCAAGGGCATGACCGAGGACGCGATAGCGGCAATGCGCGACCGCTGGAACGCAACCCCGTCAGTGGAGCGAGAGGGAATCCTTGAGAAGTACAGGATCGCGTTGGAATGTGCCGGAAAGACAATGGAACTCGGTCGCGACCCCGCTCAGAGCGTGAAGATTCTTATTGACCTGCGCGATGCGCTCACCCATTACAAACCCGAGTGGCAAGGCGACGACACCCAACTGTTCGCAGAGTTGAAGAGAAGGCTGCCCGTGAATAAGCGCGTGGCCGAACTGAATCCGTGGTTCCCGCATCAGGCACTGTCGGCGGAATGCGCCGAATGGGCCTGGAAGAACAGTGTGGCGCTCGCTAAGGAGTGGTGGCGCGACATGGGTCTAGTGCGCGACTCTTTCCTCAATTTGAAAACCCGGAAGACTCCCTAGACGCAGATCTCCCACGGTAGGCGTTAGAAACTGGTTTTATCGCCTACCGCAGCCGCTGAGATCTGTTGTCTGCGTGATCCTTTCGCCTGGTAACCTTTCTGGTAGCAGTCGACGTAGCGCATCGGGTTACGTCGTGGACAGCCGCCTGGTCGACCGGCCAGGCGGGACCGACACCCAGAACAGAACACACCGAATGAATACACCACTACCGCCCGCCAAGCACACGGGCGACATCCGCACAGCGGCACAACTGAAAGCCATGACACCGGCCCAGTTGAAGGGCTACGAGATCAAGCTGCGCCGCGCCGCCGCACGGCAGGGGCTGATGCTGCAGAAGCATCGCGCCCGCGACCCGTACCACTTGCTTTACGGCACATACCAATTGGTCGACGCCAGCACCAACGACGTTGTGTGGGCGGCGGATCACGAACAGGGTTACGGCCTGGATCTCAGCGAGGTGGCGCAATGCCTGTGGACGCGATGACCACCGGACCCGCACCGAAGCCCGACCCTTGGGACTTCGAAACACTGCTGACCATCGACAAGCGCATCGACACCCGCGAGGACGAGAACGTCCGCGACTGTTGGGAATTCGGTCGGGTGATGCTGGCCGCTCGCGCTGGCAAGAAGCGGCTGGCGAACGGCTACCTGGCCGAACTGGTCAAGGTCACCGGCAAAAGTCAGCGGGAACTGAGCAACCGGCTGCGGTGCGCTGACGTGTACCCGACTGAGGTTGAACTTTGCAACGCGCTGCAAAGTTGCTCTTCGTGGCACGAGATGGCGGAAAACCTCTACGCCGAGCCCGACGCCGAGCCCACACCCGATGTGCCGCAACCGAAGCCGCAGACAACGTCGCCCGACTCAGGACCGCCACCCACGCCCAAACACGACGACACCGCGAAGAAGAAGCCCAAGGGCCAGGCCCGTGTCGAGGCGAACGATGAAGTGCCGCCCATAGATTGGGCGTCGATCCCCGTGACCTCACAGAAGAAGATCAACGCAGAGGTGCGACGGTACATCCGAGAGGTGAAGGCAGAGTTCGAGTCTCTCGTGCAGGCCGAGGTCGAAAGGCGAGAAGATGCGGCATACAGGTGGATTCGGGAAAGGGCTCAGAGGATCGAGAATTTCGGCTACGCCCAACGGAGCGGTGTCATCACCGAGGCGGACTATGACCTGATTCGGCGGTGCATGCATCCCGATACGGCCAACGTGAAGTGTGACGACCAGGAATGCGGATGCCACAAGATCAAGCACATTGTTGACCGATCAGTCTCAGTTGAGATGCTTAACAAGGCTTTCCGGCTGTGGGACGACGCGAAGACCAAGATGAGATTCATCCCTCCAGAACGTGCGCGGTTGGACGGCTTAAGCTTTGAGGACGCGATGGAGGAGTTGGCGAAGCGGCGGGCGGAGAAGAAGAGGAAGGACAATCTGCGGCGGGAGCAGCGGAAGCAGCAGCGGGAGCAGCAGAAGCAGCAGCAGAATGCTCCGCCGTCGGCCCCTCAGAGCGGCTGAACCCCCTGGGCCGGTGCCAGGAACCACCGAGGGGCCGTTCGTGGCTCAGCTTGGCGCTCAGGCCGGTCTAATGGCGATGCTGAAACCTCGGGTGAATTCGCCGGAGGCTTCCACTTGCAACCGCGATTGCAAGTTGGACTTCGGAGCACTCACAAGCGCCCGGAGTGCGGCGATGACGGCTGCGGGTGTGGTTTTGGCGAAGGCCGCAAATGCTCTGTCTCATCTAGCAATTGGTGCTGCGCCTCGACGTGCTCGACAGTGAACGTCGGCGCATACGGTGGCCGGTCGCTCACGGGAGGACCGCAACGTCGTGGCCGTTGTGCTCGACGGCGCTGGTCGAACTAGCAACTGCGGTTGCCAGTTTCGGATCGGGCTGCGCCGCAGCCGGTTCCCGCTGCGCTTCCTCGGCGGCGCGGCGCTGTCGATGCTGCTGTGTCGCAACCACATTCAACGTCACCATGTCATCCGGCCAGATGTTGTACAGCGCATCAGCCTCGAAGCCCAGGCCGGGAATCCTTATCCCGCTGTCACGGTCCCACCACACACCCAGCCGGTGCCGAGGCGGCAGCAACGTCGCGATTATCGGCTTACCCCGCGAGATGACTTGTGCCGCTGTCGCTTCCGCCACCTTGCGGGCCTCGGCAAGCCGTGCCTCATGCGCTACGGTATCGAACGGCTCCTCGGCGTCGGTGAAGCGCGGATCGCGGTCGGCCATCGCGTAGCGCGCCGTGTGAGCGCACCGGGCGCCCACGTCGCCCGGATCTCCTCGTTCCACGGCATGTCCGGATTCAAGACATGCTGGACTTCCCCCGTGCCCCACATGGCGACCAGGGCCGCGATGACTTCCTCGGGATCGCGCCCATCAGTGCGTTCAGCAAGCGGATTCGGGTCACATTCGAGAACGACAAGCGCGGTGGTGCGAGACGGATGTGTCGCCGCGAACAGCGCCCCCGTCGCGAACGCCCCGGCGCTCACGAGCAGGACCCCTTCGCGACTCTCGAGATCGTCGAGCACAGCGGTGATGCTGTCGGCCCATTGCTCCAACGTCGGCAACGCACCGCCCGTGATGGGATCGGACGCTCCCGTGCCTGGTTGGTCGAAGAAGATGAGTCGACCGAGTGATGTCATCGCCTCGACCCAGCCCTGTAGGGAGGGCAGCTCCGGAAGAAGCTCGCAGCACGTGAACCAGTTCGGGACGAACACGATGTCGCGCGGGCCTTCACGCGACGCGCGATAGGCGACGCGCAAGTCCCCGTTCAGCGCATAGCGCGTCTCCGAGAACATTGCGGAAGTGTAAGCCGCCTGAACTGCACCGAGGAGAGACAGCTCTAAGCGCGCTGACTCCGGCTGTTCATCTGCGTTCGGTGGCCGGGGCGAGGCGGGCCATCCCGCGCATGATCCACGGTGTCCGCCTGGCGATCACCTCCACGACGCCGCCGACCGGGTCCGCGCCGACATCGAGCGCGAGCGCGCCGCATGGGCCGAGCGTTAGCGTGGCGTTTAGCGGTCCCGGCAACCGGCAGGGACGCGGGCCGAGAGGGGCAACTGTGGACGTGCGATACCCCGATGTCCGGGTGCGGCTCGTCGGCACCGACGGCAACGCTTTCGCGGTGCTGGGCCGGGTGCGCCGGGCCATGACCGGGACGCGATTTAGGAGGATCACATGAGCATCGGTGTTCGCGCGACCGTGCAATCTGTCATCGCTTTGCTGGCGTTCGGCGTGCTGCTGTTCGTACCGGCGGGAACGCTGCACTACTGGCAGGCATGGGTTTTCTTGGCAGTGTTCACGATCGGGTCGCTTTACTCAGCTGTCTACCTGTTCAGGAAGAACCCGGCGGTTGTTGAGCGGCGCATGCGCGCCGGACCGATGGCGGAACCCAGACCGGTGCAGAAGGTGGTCACTTCCGCCATTTCCATTGTGTTTATTGGGGTGCTGGTGTTCAGTGCCCTCGACCATCGCTTCGGCTGGTCACCGGTGCCGCCCGCCGTATCGCTGATCGGCGACGCGCTGGTGGCGATTGGCCTTGGCACTGCGATGTTCACGGTTAACCAGAACAGCTATGCGGCAGCCAACATCGTCGTGGAGGAGACCCAGACGGTGACCTCGACCGGTCTGTACGGAACCGTGCGACATCCGATGTATATGGGGGGATTGATCATGTTTGCGGGCATCCCGCTTGCACTCGACTCCTGCTGGGGGCTGGCCGTTGTCGTCCCCGTGGTGATCGCGGTTGTCGTTCGCATCGCGGATGAGGAGAAGCTGCTCAACCAGGAGCTGGCGGGATACCGCGAATACGCCAGCAAGGTCCATCACCGCTTGGTGCCGTATGTGTGGTGACTCGTGAAACGTCGACGCCGACAGAAAACGGTCGGCCGGGCCGATGCCAGACATGTCCATCCCCGAGCCGCGCTCAGCGGGACTGATCGAAGGGGGCCTTCAGGGGTTCGCCTCCCCACACTCTGAAATGTTTTCCGACAATCGCACATACCGCGGTACACAAACCGTTACGGCGGGCGAAGTGAGTTTCGCCGAAACCCACCGCTATGAGGATGTGACGGCGAAGAGCCGCCATTCACCGGGCACGCCCTTGAGCTCGTAAGAGCCGCGATCCTCGAATTCGAGTCCTGATCCGATCACGAGGTCGCGCAACGTGCTGGACACGAGCACGCCGTTCGGCCCTGCCAGTGCGCTCACCCGCGCCCCGATGTGGACGCCGATCCCGCCGATGTCATCGCCGCGGACCTCGCACTCTCCGGTGTGCAACCCGGCGCGCACCTGAATGCCCAACGCTTGCACCGCGTCGCGGATCGCCATCGCGCAGCGGATTGCTCGCTGCGGGCCGTCGAACATCGCGAGGAAGCCGTCCCCTGAGGTGTTCACCTCACGGCCTCTAAAGCGAGCGAGTTGCGAGCGCACGACGGCGTCGTGCGCATCAAGCAACGCGCGCCAGTCACGGTCGCCCATCTCCGCGGCCCGGCGCGTCGAGTCCACGATGTCGGTGAACAGCACCGTGGCGAGAACCCGATCATCCGCCACGTCGGCCTGGTGGCCGGTGAGGAACTGGGCGATTTCCTGAAAGGACGAGTGCCATGGTTCCACGTAGTGGTTGACGTTGCGCCCCGGGAGCTGAACGTATTTCGCGCCCGGTATGTGGTCAGCGATGTACTTGCCCCACTCGGGTGGGATCACCGGGTCGTCGATGTGGTGGAGGACGAGGGTTGGCACGCGGACTGTCGGCAGTAGCGCTCGCACGTCCACTTCGGACAAGAGCGGCATCATGAGAGCTACTGTTCCTGGGCTGGCCGCCAGGCGTTCGTATCGTGCCCACGTTGCCCGGATCTCCTCGTTCCACGGCATGTCCGGATTGACCACATATTCGTACTCCCCCTTGCCCCACATTTCGACCACCGCAGCGATGGCTTCCTCGAGATGGGGGATGCCCGACGTATCCGCGAAGCCCTCAAGCACGACCAGTGCGGCTGTGCGCGACGGATGTGTCGCCGCGAACAGCGCCCCCGTCGCGAACGAGCCGACGAGGGTGACGAGGACCGCTGCGTGACTCCCGAGATCGTCAAGTACGGCGGTGATGCTGTCGGCCCATTGCTCCATGATCGGCAGTGCGCCGGGTGTGACGGGATCGGACGCTCCGGTGCCCGGTTGGTCGAAGAAGATCAGCCGACCGAGCGATGTCATCGCCTCGACCCACCCTTGAACGAACGGCAGCTCCGGAAAAACGTCACAGTTCGTGAGCCAGTTCGGGACGAGCACGATGTCGCGAGGCCCTTCACGCGACGTGCGATAGGCGACGCGCAAGTCCCCGTTCAGCGCATAGCGCGTCTCCGAGAACACTGCGTAAGCGTAAGCCGAGAAGCGGGCCGAGTTTCGGTGTCAGGGAGACGGGCCGTCGCCATTTTCTCCCCCGCGTGATAGATCAGGGCGGCACGCGATCTGCGGGATCCGTGCCTCGAGGCGTCGTTTCGAGGGTCGGATTCCGCCGATGCGCGTGGTAGGAGCAGGTCGGTTGTGAGATTCTGCTGGGGTGTCCGCTACTGCGGCCGCTACCCCTTCGGGGGTGGTGACGTTTTTGTTCACCGATGTCGAGGGTTCGACCCGTCGGTGGGAAGCCGACGCGCAAGCGATGCGGGCGGCGCTGGTCGTGCACGACAAGGTGTTGCGCACGGCGGTCGAGGCGTATGACGGGTTCTTGTTCAGCCACACCGGCGACGGTGTCGTGGCGGCCTTCGCGGGATCTGCCGACCCCGGTTCAGGTGTTCCAGGTCCAAGCGGAGGGCCTGCGCACAGACTTTCCTGCGTTACGGGCGCTGGATGCGAGTCCTGGGAACCTGCGCCCTGCAGCCACCAGTTTCATCGGCCGCGAGTCCGAGGTCGCAGAGGTGCAAGCCACAGTGAAGGCTCATCGGTTGGTGACGTTGACCGGCGTGGGTGGGGTCGGCAAGACCCGTTTGGCTTTGGAGGTCGCGGCGCGGCTGGTCGATGAATACCCCGATGGTGTTTGGTTTTTCGAGCTGGCTGCGGTCACCGATCCGGCTGCGATACCCGATGCTGTGGCGGCGGCGCTGGGTATCACCCAGCAGCCGGGTAAGTCCGTAAGTGAGTCGGT
>Ga0318527_10000464_pt1 | contig 9167 bp, 10 predicted proteins | sample GRESIP052b4f25_FD_203533 | JGI IMG/M metagenome (GOLD analysis project Ga0318527, IMG submission 203533) | Tropical soil microbial communities from Luquillo Experimental Forest, Puerto Rico - GRE.SIPMG.052b4f25 | ecosystem: Environmental > Terrestrial > Soil > Tropical forest > Bulk soil...
TCGCTCGACGTTTCGGTCAGCGGCGAGTCGTTTCTCGTCGCGCCGGGCACGCTCAGCGACCGCCTCGCCGACGCGATCCGCCGCGTCACCGGCAGGACACCCGAGCTCAGCACCACCGGCGGCACCTCGGACGCGCGGTTCATTCAGGCTTATTGCCCAGTTGCCGAGTTCGGTCTTGTCGGGCAGACGATGCACAAAGTAGACGAGCGCGTCGATCTCGCCGACCTCTCGGCGTTGACCGAGATTTATTACACTTTTCTTTTGTTGTTCTTTGAATGATTATGGTTCCCGAAGCCGTCATGGCCAGACTTGATCCGGCCATCCACGGCCCCGAAATTGCTGACTTTGACGCAGCGGGGAGCGTGGATCACCGGGTCAAGCCCGGTGATGACGATTATGACTAGGGCTGGCCCTGGTACACGCGCCCAAGCTCTCGGGCCCGGGCCGCTGTTCTCAAACCTGACCGCGGGTGTCTGATGCCGACGAGGGCGTGGCCGGAGGCGCGGCTGGCGCTGGTCGGGGCGCTGAGGCTGGCGCGCGGCGATCGCGGCGGGCTTGCCTGCTTCAACCGCTCGCTGGACGGCTTCTGGCGTTCGTTCGGCGCCGCCGTCATCGGCTATCCGCTCTACCTCCTGCTGCTGGCGATGCGGGTCACGGTCGCGGAATGGGAACGGTCGGGCGGCTTCGTCATCGTCACCGTCGAGACGATCGCCTATGTCATCGGGTGGGTGGCATTTCCGCTGATCATGCTGACCGTCACGCGATTGATCGGCCGCGCCCACCGTTACTTCGATTTCATGGTGCCCTACAACTGGTCGCAAGTGCCGCAGAGCGCGCTCTTTGTTCTGGTTGGTCTTGGAACCGGGCGGCGCCTCAGACGCCGCGCCCGCTCAGGCGATCGAGGCTGTCGCTGCCGTCGCCGTTCTTGTTTACGAATGGTTTATCGCTCGGGTGGCGCTCGATACGACCGCCGCCGCCGCAGCGCTGATCGTTGTAATCGACCTTATCCTCGGCGTTCTCGTCAGCAACATCGCCGGCAGCCTCTATTGAGAGGCTTGAGGCAGCAAGTGCTCGATCTCGCTCGTGATCCGACCATCGCCTGGAGCAACTTGCGTCGGCCAGGCGCCGGCGAGCTGCCCGTCGGGCCCGATCAGATATTTGTGGAAGTTCCAGCGCGGGGTGCCGGCCTCGCCAACTACCTCGGCAATCCATCGGTAAAACGGATGGGCTTCGCTGCCGATGACCCGGCATTTTCCGGTGAGCGGGAAGTCGACCGCGTAGTTCGTCGCGCAGAACTCCTTGATCTCGGCTGCCGATCCCGGTTCTTGCTGGCCGAAATCGTTGGATGGCACCCCGAGCACGACAAGACCACGATCGTGATAGCGCTGCCACAACGCTTCGAGATCACGGTATTGCGGGGTATACCCGCAGAACGACGCGGTATTGACGACGAGCACCGGCCGGCCGCGCCATGCATCAAGCGGCAGCGGCTTGCCGTCGATCGAGACGAACTCGAACCCGTAGGCATCATCGGTGTCAGCCATCACGATCTCCAAGCGCCGGAAAGGTTGCTGCGGTGCATATTAGCATAGCGCGACTCTCGTCACGCCGCAGCGCTGGGATCTCAGCTTGCTTTTGATATTTCTGCTGAAGGGCATCGTGGTCGGTGTCGTCATCGCCGTCCCGGTTGGTCCTGTCGGCGTCTTGTGTGTCCGCCGCACGATTTTCGAAGGCAAGCTGGCCGGGTTCATTTCGGGGCTCGGTGCCGCCACCGGCGATGCCATGTTCGGGCTCCTCGCCGCGTTCGGCCTGACCTTCATTGCCGATCTGCTGATCGGCTATCAGCAATGGCTGCGCATCGCGGGCGGATGCTATCTGCTCTATGTCGGCGGCTCCGCGATGCTCACCCAGCCGGAGATGAAACCACGCACCGATCGGGATGCCGAAGGCCTCTTGCGCGATTATCTGTCGACCTTCGCGCTGACGCTCACCAATCCGATTACGATCCTCGTTTTTCTGGGCATTTTCTCGGCCATCGGGCTCAGCGGCGACGAAGCGACGCTCGAACGTGCTGCGATCCTCGTGCTCGGAGTTTGGCTCGGATCGCTGATATGGTGGCTGGCGGTGAGTTTTGGGCTGGGCAGTTTGTTTCGCTCCTTTGAGCCGCGCTATCTCGGCTGGATCAATCGCGGCTCGGGGACCATCCTCCTGGTCTCCGGGGCGGCGCTGCTCGCCGCTCCCCTCTTGAAGCATATGAGCTGACTGCATGGTCTATTTGCCCCCTGCCTTCACCGAAGCTCGATCGGAAGTGCTGATTGCGCACATCGAGCAATACGAATTCGGCCTGCTCGTCAGCCACAGAGCGGCCGGTCTGGTGGCGAGCCATATTCCGTTCCTGGTGGAACGCGATGGGGCGGTGCTGCATCTCCATGGCCACCTTGCCCGCCCCAACCCGCAGGTCGGCGATCTCGCCCGGGCCGGCGAGGTGCTTGCACTCTTCCACGGGCCGCACGCCTACGTCTCGCCGAGATGGTACGCGACGGGCCCGAGCGTGCCGACCTGGAACTATGTCGACGTGCATGCCTATGGGACCGTGCGCCTCGTCGACGACGACAATTGGTTGCGCCGTTTCCTTCACCGTTTGTCGGAACGCCACGAAGCTCGCAGCCCCGACCCTTGGCGGATGCAAGATCTGCCCGAAGCCTATCTGCAGGGCATGCTGAAAGGCATTATCGGGCTCGACATCACCGTCGCCCGGCTCGAAGGCAAGTACAAGCTAAGTCAGAACCGCCCGGTGGCGGACCGCCCCGGGATCATTGCCGCGCTCGAGGCGCAAGGCGATGCTGATGCGGGCGCCGTTGCCAGCCTGATGCGAGCACGCGAGCCTATGTGAGACCGGCTGCCCTCAATCGAGCCCCTCACGGGTCAGCGCCTCGGCCGCTTCGCTATCGGCGCAAGCGAGCACCGCCTCTGCCACTCGACGGCTGAAGCCCGCCCGCGCAAAGGCGCTGAGTTCGCGCGTGTGGTCGGCGGCAGCGGACCGCCGATAGGGCCCGAGCCGGCGGCGGCGAGCGAACGCGCAGGCGGCGGCGAGATCGGGATCCACCGCGGCGCGCAAGTCAGACAGGGCATCGGCTATGTCTCCCGCCGCTACCCCTTTCGCTGCCAGCCGTGCCCGTATCGACCGCAGCGACTCGCCCCGCCGCTGCAGCGACTGCACCCGTCCTGCAGCATAAGCTGCGTCGTCCAGCAGCCCGGCCTCGCGGTAGCGGCTGACGAGCTCATCGATCAGCGTTGCCGTCGCTTGCGCGGCCTCGGGAGAGTGCCGGCGCACCCGGCGTTTCAACACCCGCCGCAAATTCTCGGCGGAGCTCGCGTACCGGCCGAGATAGTGGAGCGCCCATCGTTCGAGCAGTTCGGGTTCGATCTCGCGCCGATCCACCTTTGTGGCCCCTTATCTCTGCAATCGGCTATGGTCTTGCGGGTTTGTTCCTGTCAACTGCGAGACACAGCAATAAGCCGAGCATCCCGCCTCAGCCAGTCAAGACTCATTTCCGATGCGGAAAGGCAACCCCGGTACCAAGTCCTGATTCCGCTCGTCATCGGCTGCGCCTTCTTCATGGAAGGCCTCGATTCGACGATGATCGCCGTCGCGATCCCCGATATGGCCAAAAGCCTAGGCGAGGAGCCTCTGAGGCTCAATTTGGTGATTGCCACTTACCTGCTGAGCCTGGCGGTTTTCATTCCGGTCAGCGGCTGGATCGCCGACCGGCTCGGGGCCCGGCCCGTCTTCTGTGCTGCGATCGCGATCTTTGCCGCAGGTTCGGCGCTGTGCGGTGCCTCGACCAGCCTGCCGATGATGCTGGTCATGCGCGTGCTGCAGGGTTTTGGCGGCGCGATGATGTCGCCGGTCGGCCGTCTGATCCTGCTGCGCAGCTTTCCGCGCTCGCGCCTCGTCTCTGCGATGAACTGGATGACGATCCCGGCGATGATCGGGCCGACCGTGGGCCCGATCGTCGGAGGATTTCTGACCACTTATTTTTCCTGGCGCGCGATTTTCTATCTCAACCTTCCGATCGGCGTCATCGGCGTGACGTTGGCGCTCTGGCGGATCGAGGATTTCCGCGCTCCGGCGCCAACCCGGTTCGACTTGCCCGGATTTTTTATCGCCGGGCTCGGCCTCGGGCTGCTCGAACTCGCGATCGAGAATGTCGGACGCCCGCTGGTCCCGGGACCCTTGGGTGCACTCTTCTTTGTCGCCGCCTTTGCCATCCTGCTGCTCTACGGCCGACATGCGCGACGGCGTGCGGATCCGATCCTCGATCTCCGGCTGCTGCAAATCCGCACGTTCCGCATCGGCACGGTCACCGGCGCCTTTTGTCGAATGGGTCTCGACGCGACGCCGTTTCTGCTGCCGCTCTTGTTCCAGGTCGGGTTCGGGATGAGCCCGCTCCAATCGGGTCTTCTGTCCTTCTCGTCGAGCCTCGGCGCAATGCTCGTGCGAGTGCTTTCCGGCACCTTTTTGCGCTGGTTCGGCTTCCGCCGGCTACTCGCCGGCACCGCCTGCCTCGCCGCTGCGGTGACCGCCGGCTGCGGGCTCTTGCGCCCGGATACGCCGGTCTGGATCATCGTATTCCTGGTCCTATCTTCCGGCTGTCTGCGCAGCATCCAATATCTCGGCCTCAATGCGATCAGCTACGCCGATGTGCCCGCCGGCGATTTGAGCAAGAGCACCGGCGTCGCGGGTGTCGCGCAACAGCTCGCGCGCGGCTTTGGTATCGCGATCGGCGCCGCACTGCTCGCCGTCATTGCCGGTCCGCGGACGCTGACGATCGGCGATTTCCGCCTCGCCTTTTTCCTTATTGCAATGTTTCCTCTCGTCTCCGCGCTTGGCTTTCTGCGCCTGTCGCCGGTGGACGGCGCTGAAGTCAGCGGCCACCAACGGGCGCCGCGCACCGCGTAATCCTATGACGGCCATCGCTAAGGTGCAGACGTCAGCGATTGCCGGGGCGGCGGCGGGAACGGGCTGAAATTGAGCGGCGCGTCCTCCTCGATGCGCTCGCGGGTCGGTAGCTGCGCGGTATCCCATCCGCCGCCCAATGCCTGGATCAGCGCGGCGCTGGCGACCAGCCGGCTCTGCCGGATGTTGACGGCGGTTTCGGCATCAGCGAGCGCGGTCTGATCGGCGACGATAACACTGGTATACGCGACGGTGCCGGCCAGATACTGGTTGTTGAGGATCCGTGCGGCCTCAAATGCCGCGGCCACGGCCTTGTCCTGAACCTCGGCCTCCTGCGCGAGAATACGCATGGCCGCGAGCTGATCCTCGACCTGCTGGAACGCAGTCAGAACGGTCTGCCGGTAATTCGCGACGTCTTGGTCAAAGACGGCGCGGGTCTCTTCGACTATCGCGGCGCGCGCACCGGCGTCGAATACGGTTTGTACGAGGTTCGAGCCGAATGCCCAGAAGCGGCTCGAAGTAGCCAGCAGACGGTTCAGCAGCACCGCCGAAGTCCCGTAATCGCCCGAAAGCGTGATATCGGGATAAAATGCCGCCACCGCGACGCCGATCTGGGCATTGGCCGCGGCCATCTGGCGCTCTGAGGCGGCGATGTCCGGACGGCGTTCCAAAAGCGCGGACGGCATCTCTGGCGGTATCGCAGGCACCGCGATCCGCGCTTCCGTTGGCGGGATCGAAAATTCGGCGGGCGGCTTGCCTATCAGAACCGCGATCGCGTGCTCGAGTTGGGCGCGGGTCACGCCGGTTGCAATCGCCTGCGCCTGTGTTGCTTGGAGTTGCGCCTCAGCCTGGGAGACGGCCGACTGGTCCGCGGTGCCGTTTTGATACTGGTTGCGGGTGATCCGCAGCGATTCGGTATAGTACCCGGCCGCTGCGTCGAAGAGACGCTTCAGCTCGTCTGACATTCTCAGCTGCAGATAGTCACTGGCCAATGTGCCCTGAGCCGACAGGCGTGCGCTGGCGAGGTCGCCGGCACTTGCCTGGGCGCTCGCCACGTCACCCTCGACGGTACGGCGGATCTTACCCCAGAGGTCCGGCGTCCAGCTCGCCGACGCGGAGGTGCTGAACGAGCTGCTGAGGAACCCGGATCGGCCGGCGCCTGTGGTACTAATCGACCCCCCGCCGGTTCGCGAACGTTGCGCGCTCGCGTTCAGATCAAGGGTCGGGAAATAGCCGGCGCGAGCCTGCGCGACGATCCATTCCGCCTGCTGAAAGGCCGCCTCGGCGGCTTTGAGGTTCTGGTTGGAAATGTCGATCTGTTTTTCCAGATCGTCGAGCAGCGGGTCCTTGTAGATCGACCACCAGGCGCCACGGTCGATCCCGTCGAGCGGCTCGCCGACTTTCCAGCCCGCTTCCTTGTACTGCGCCGGCACAGGAGCCTCGGGTCGCTGGTAATCCGGCCCGACGGTGCAAGCCGAGACCCAAGGGACCCCGGCCGCGATACCTGCAAGCAGGCCTCTGGTAAACATTGTCGCGCCGCTGATGCCCGCTATATGCGAACACTTTTCCTTTCTTGGCACTTCGGTCACTGAAATGTGAGATGCGCTCTGCTCGGTGAGAGTCTATCTCTGCAGCTGTTACAAACAAGCAATGACAATTTCGGGGGAGAGAGCTGTCATGCGCATGAAATACCTTCTCACCGCCATCGTCGTAACTATCCTGGCCTTCCCGGTTGCCGCGCAGAACCCGCCGACGCGTATCCGCGGCACGGTCGAGAAGCTCGACGGCCAGGCCCTGACGGTCAAGTCGCGCGAGGGACAGCAAGTGACGATCACCCTCGCCCCGAACGTCGCCGTGGCCTATCTCGTCAAGAAAAGCCTCGCCGATATCAAAGCCGGCGACTTTGTCGCGTCGACTTCGATGAAGGGGACTGACGGCAAGAATCATTCGATCGAGCTGCGCATCTTTCCCGAGGCGCTGCGTGGCGTGGGCGAGGGACAATACGCCTGGGATCTCGCTCCGGAGAGCCTGATGACCAACGCCACAGTGTCCGGCGTCACCGGCGCGCCGCAAGGTCAAACCTTGAAGGTCACCTACAAGGGCGGCGAATCGGAACTCGTCGTCGGACCCGAGACGCCGATCTTCGGTTATGGCACGGGCGACATGAGCCTGCTGAAACCCGGCGCGGCGGTTTTTATCGTGGCCCAGAAGCAGGCCGACGGCACTTTGACGGCCGCCCGGGTGACGGCCGAAAAGGATGGCGTCAAACCGCCGATGTAGCGGTTGCGCGACGCTGTTCAGCGCAAAATCGAAAACGTCGAAGTTGCGCAGCCGGCGCGTCGCCGCGAGGCGGTGGTATTCGGGGGACAGCCGCCGCGACACGATAAAGGGCACGCGCTGCTCGCCGAGACCGAGCGGGGCTGGGGGCTCTTCATCGCGACCGGCTTCGGTCGCACACCCGTCCAATCGCCGCTTTCAGCTCGTCGGAGCGATACGGCTTCTGCAATATGGGTCGATCGCAGTAAGCCGGGTGCAGGCCGGCGCTGCCGTAGCCTGTCGCGAAGATAAAGGGAATGCCCCGCGCTTCGAGCGCCGCGGCGATCGGATAGACGTCGCGGCCATTGATATTGACATCCAGCACAGCCAAGTCGATCGCCTCTCGCTCGACCATTTCCAACCCCTTTTCGAGGCGTGCGACGGGTCCCGCGACTTGATGGCCCAGATCGGTAAGCATCGTCTCCAGAAGGAGGGCGACCATCATCTCGTCCTCGACCAGAAGAACGCGCAATCCACACAAACTGTCGCCGCGCTGCTCAGCCGACATGCCGCCGCTCCGCATTGCGCAGGGGTATCTCCATCTCGCAGACCAATCCTGTCGGGGCGAAGTCCAGCTCGACGCGGCCATCCAGTTCGAGAGACAAGCTGCGCTCTATCACGGTCAATCCGAAGCCTCTGCGTTCGGCTTTTTTCACCGGGGGACCGCCGCTTTCGCGCCATTTCAATCGGAGCGTACCCTCCTCAAGCGGCCCCGAAATGTCCCACGTCACGCAAACTTTGCCTCCGACTGTCGACAGAGCCCCGTGTTTTGCGGCGTTTGTTGCCAGTTCGTGTAAGGCCAGACCCAGCGCCAGCGCCGTCTTCGGCCAAATCTCGAAGTCGGGGCCCTCCACCGTGAGGGGCGCACCGTCCGCGGACCGAAACGGATCGAGTTCTTGCAACAGCAGTTCGCGCAACGATGCTCCCTCCCAACTCGTGCGCGCGAGGAGATCGTGCGTTCGGGAGAGCGCGATCAGGCGAGCTTCAAAGCTCTCTCGGCTGTCCATGCCGGAGGAACCGGTCAGCGTGTGCACGGCAATTGATTGGACCGTCGCAAGGGTGTTCTTGACCCGGTGATTCAGCTCGCTGAGCAGCAACTGCTGTCGTTGCTCCGCGCGCTTGCGCTCCGATATGTCTGTAACCGACGCAACCCAACCGCTGATGCTGGCATCGTGCTCTTCGTAGGGCGCGTAGACGACGTGTATCCAGTTTGGGCTATGAGCGCTCCAAGGAAGTTCGGCTTCATATTCGACCCGCTCGCCCTTGAGCACCCGATCGATGTAGGGGCGGATCGTTTCGAACGCCTCCTCTCCCATTACGTCGACAATCGGACGGCCGACGATGTGCTCGAGCGGAACGCCGGCCAGCTCCGCATATGCCGGATTCGCCCAGACATAGCGCAGGTCGCGGCTGCAGTGCGTGAGACCCGTGGCCAGTGTATGGGTAGTCTGTCGCAATTCGGTTGCAAGACTTCGTAAAGCTTCTTCGGCGCGTTTTCGCTCCAAATAATCCGCCGCTTGGCGCGCCAGCAGGTCTGTCAGCTGTAGCTCGCCTTCCCTGGGCCGATGCAGCGTGTCGAAGTGCGTCGAAAGCATTCCCAGGATTTCACCCGCGCTACTGATCAGAGGCGTGGAATAGACTGCGCGCACCCCGGCCTCGATCAGTACGTCGAGCGCCGGTTGCCCCTCAAAAATCTCGCTCTGCCTGACGTCTTCGACAACGATGCGCTTTGCCGTTTTTAATGCAGCACCGCAGGTTGCCGCTTCCCCAGGTCGAACGTTCGCAAAAAAGCTTAGGAACGGCTTGTCGAACCCGCGCTGCGCGGCGAGCACGAGCGATCCGGATGCGACATCGAGCAGCTGAATATTTCCCTTGTCCGCGCCGGTTAAGG
>Ga0318527_10000476_pt1 | contig 9114 bp, 9 predicted proteins | sample GRESIP052b4f25_FD_203533 | JGI IMG/M metagenome (GOLD analysis project Ga0318527, IMG submission 203533) | Tropical soil microbial communities from Luquillo Experimental Forest, Puerto Rico - GRE.SIPMG.052b4f25 | ecosystem: Environmental > Terrestrial > Soil > Tropical forest > Bulk soil | place...
GTTCAGCGCCATCGATGGCCCAGGAGCCGTCCTCGCGACGGGTTGCGGAGAGTTTCCCGCTGGCGATCGCCTTGCTGATGGTGCCCTTGCTTACGCCGCAATGCCGGGCCGCTTGGCCGAGGGTCAACATGACCGTTTCCGCTCGCTCAGAATCCTGCATCAGGAAACGTTGCCAGCGGATGGTTGACGGGCGGTTAACGATTCGACTCCCTGGGCGCGCCAGGATATTGGGTTTTGCGCCATGTTGCTGCGTACCCGCCCGGCCTTCATCCCGCCTTGCCTGCCTTCTGCCGCCGAGCGGCCGCCGAGCGGCCCCGGCTGGCTTCACGAAATCAAGCTTGATGGCTTCCGGCTCATGGCCCGGCGCGACGTCGCCGGCGTCCGGCTCTTAACCCGCAACGGTCTCGCCTGGACACAGCGCTACCCCGGCATCGCCGCCGCAGTTGGCGAGCTCCGCTGCCGCTCGTGCCTGCTCGACGGGGAGGTCGTCATCTGCGGCGAGGACGGCATCCCGGTGTTCGACCGCCTGCGCTACGGCCGGCAGGTGAGAGGGAAGGCGCTGCTCTATGCCTTCGACCTGCTCGAGTTCGATGGAAAGGACCTGCGGCGCGAACCGCTAGAGGCGCGCAAGGGCGCGCTGAGCAAGGTGCTGCTGGGCAAGGCGCGCGCTGGCATTCAGTTCAACGAGCATTGGGCGCCGACCTGCCAGCGGATGTCGTCTTCCGCCACGCCTGCAAGCTTGGCTTCGAAGGCATCGTGAGCAAGCGGCTCGGGTCGCCCTATCGGTCGGGGCGGTCGCGAGACTGGCTGAAGCTGAAAAATCCCGCGGCGCCGGCCGTAAAGCGCGAGGCGGAAGAAGATTGGGGGCGGTAGACGTGTGCCGGCAAGAACGGAGAGGAAAACATGGCCTGGGTCCTAAGCACGGTGCAGAAAATCTCCCTTGAGGAGGGCGCCCCCGAGCTTCCGGGGTTCTTCGTTGGGCAGGCGGAGTCATCGCCTGCATTGACGCTGGTATTCGAAGACACGAAGACTGCTCAGGAGTGCGCGAATGCGATGAAGCGCATCCTCGACAAGGCCGTGGGCATGAGAGCGCACGTCTGAGCCCTGCTACGAGCCGACGCGCGAGGCTGCCATGGCAGCGTTCGCCAAGAGCTGGCGACGCCAATAGGCCCGCGCCGTCCTTGGCATGGCCGTACAGCCCGCAGCGGGCGCTCCGGGCATCGAGAGCGGGGCAGAAAGCGATTTCTTGGGGTCAGCCACGTTTCACTGCGGATTGACCGCGCGCCGCGCCGCTGCCAGCGTGGAGGCGTGATGAGCGAGAGCCTCGGACTGACATCTCACAAGTCGAGTTGCAACTGCACGGGCTGCGGGTTGCTCCGCGCCGGGGTCTGCATCAACTGCGCCGAGAAGATCGCGGCGCTGATCCTTGAGTCCGGCCCCGGAGAGTTCGCCACCGAGCCGTGCTCGGGTGCCTGCCGCGAGGCGATCGAGTTGTACTTCTCCACGCCACCAGAGCGCTGGCGCGCGCCGCGAGCGCTCTAGGGATAGGGCGGGGCCACGGCCGCGCCGGTAGGCCAGCCGTGGCTATGGACCCTGGCCTATGGCCAGCACGAAGACCGCTCGCCGATCTACGGCTACGAACTGACGCGCGAGGCTGCGATTGCGGCGTTCGCTAAGAGCTGGAATGACCGCTTGAGGCCGCTGCAACAGCCTCCGATTGGGATAGGCTCTTCGTTAGAAGAACCAGCGCCGGTTTCGCTGGTCACTCACAAGGGAGGTTCCAATGCGGAAGTCATGGCTCTTCATCATTGCCCTCGTGACCCTTGGGTTTCTCGCTGGCTCAGCCGGGGCTGCAACGGTCCAAATTAGCGGGAGACATGGTATGGGTGAGATCGCGACTACCTGCGCTAACGTAGGTGGGACCTTCAGTAGTTCTCTGGGTGGCGAGTATCAGTGTTCAAACAGTTGTGGCGACGGGCAAACTTGCACAGTTTCCTGCGACAAGGAGGGCCATTGCGAAGGTTCGTGCCCCAGTTGCGGTGAACGCCGACAACGCCCCCGAGGACCTGTCCCGTTGCTGAGGGGCGCTAATGCGGTGGAGCACGTCCTAAAGAACTCGGCCAAGCGGCCCTCCAAGCGGTACTAGTTCGAACGCCGGACACTTTCAAAAGTGAAATCCCCACGACCTGCGCCGCGACGCGCGAGGCTGCCATGGCAGCGTTCGCCAAGAGTGGGCGGCGGGAATAGGCCCGCGCTGCCCTTGGCAAGGCCGCTGGCGCGCTTAGCGGGCGCTCTAGGGGCGAGTTAGCGGGCAGGGGCAGGGGGAAACGCGTCCTAGAGCTTTCTAGGGCGATTTGTGCGTTACCCCAGGCGTTACCCTGGCTTCGATCTGCCAAGCCCAACCATTGCACAAATCCTGCGAGACATGATTGCGAGAGGGATTGGATGCGAGGGTTGGCTCGTATAGAAAGCACCCGCCCCTTATGCTCGCCCGCGGGTGTTGTTGCAGGCCGGTATGCCATCGAAAAGTGACTCATACGTGATTTCGAGCGCTGTTCTCCAGCGTTTCACGAGCGCGCTGTTTGGGGCGGCCGGCGTTGCGCCGGCCATGGCAAATGAATGGGCGAAGTCGCTGGTGTGGGCGAATCTGCGAGGAGTGGATTCGCACGGTGTTTTGCGCATTCCCGGCTATCTCGAGCGGCTTAAGACCAAGGCCATCAACCCCACGCCCGACATGCGGGTGGAACGGCGCTCCGGCGCCATCGCGGTGTTGGAGGCGGATCGAGCGCCGGGGGCGGTTGCCATGGCGATGGCGATGGAAGAGGCGATCGCGCGTGCGCGCGAAGTCCACGTCGGCTGGTGCGCCGCGCGCAACATCACCCACGCGGGCGCCGTCGGCTACTTCGCGCTGCAGGCCGCGAGCGCGGGAATGGCCGGCATCGTCATGTCGGCGTCTGGGCCGATGATGGCCTATCACGGCCGCCGGCGTCTCGAGCAATCCGCTCGCGATCGCTTTCCCGGCCAAGAACCGGCCGTCGCTACTGCTCGACATGTCCACGTCGAATGTCGCCATGGGAAAGGTGATGAGCGCGCGCGATGCCGGGCGCGACATTCCGCTGGGCTGGGGGGTTGGACGCGCAGGGACGCGACACCACTGACCCGAGGAAGCTCGCGACGCTGCTGCCGCTCGGCGGACCGAAAGGCTCCGGCCTCTCCTTCATGATCGAATGCCTTTGCAGTCTCACGGTCGGCAACCCGATCATCGCGTCTGCGCTGGCCGCCGGCGGCGCGTTGGATGCGCCGTTTCTCAACGGCGTCGCGATCGCGCTCGACCTTGCGGTGTTCGGCGATCGCGAGCGCATTCTCGGCGAGGCGGATCGCCTGGCGCGCCACGTTGCGGCGCTTGCGCCTGCCGACGGCGTCGAGCGCATCTACCTTCCGGGCGAGCGCGGCGACAGCATCTTGCAGGCGCGAATGCGCGACGGCATTCCCCTGCCGCAGGGCACGTGGTCGCGGCTCCTGGCCTGCGCCAAAGCGCTCGCGGTGGCGCCGCCGTGATGCGGGCGACCCCTCAGGGCGGGGCTAGTGTCGTCCCCGCGCATAGCGCGTCGTTAAGGGCGTTCACGCCCGTCTTCGACGGGCTATGGACGCGCGTAAACGCGCTTATGCTGGGGGACCCATATTCCAGAGGCGGTGGTTATGGGTCCCCGCTTTCGCGGGGACGACGGAGCTGATGAGCCGGACGCGCTATTACTCATGCCGCCAGGCGGGCCTGCGCTTGTTGAGAAATGCCTCAATGCCTTCGCGTCCTTCGGGCGACGCGCGCGCTTCGGCGATGCTGCGAGCGGTCAAGGCCTCGAGCGCGTCGTCGACCGGACGACCCGCGACCTCGGCGATGAGCCGTTTGGCGCGCGATTGTGAGTGTGGGCCTCCGGCGAGCAAAGCCGAAATCACGTCCTCGACCACTTCGTCGAGGCCGGTCGGCGGAACGACTTTGTGCACGAGACCCAATCGGCATGCGTCCGCAGCGGAAAACGGCTCCCCGGTCAAGAAGTAGCGGCGGGCTGCTCTGGCGCCGATGGCTGCGAGAACGTACGGGCTGATCGTCGAAGGCACGAGGCCGATCCGCACCTCGGAAATCGAGAACACCGCCTCTTCGACCGCCACCGCGATATCGCAGGCCGCGATCAGCCCGACGCCCGCGGCATACGCCGCGCCGTTGATTCTGGCGATGGTCGGCTTTGGCAGCTCGTTGAGCGTGCGCAGCATCGCGCTGATCGTTTTTGCGCTCGCGAAATTCTCCGCTTCGCCGCCCGCCGCCATGCGTCGCATCCAGTCGAGATCGGCGCCGGCCGAAAACGCGACGCCACGCCCCGTGAGAACGACGATCCGCGTTTCGTCGTCCGCGCCGAGCGTCTTGAACGCGTCGGTCAGCGAACGGATGACAGTGTCGTCGATTGCGTTGCGCACCTGCGGCCGGTTGATCGCGACGGTGGCAACGCCGCGCGCGTCCTTGGTGACGATAACCGAGGGTTCGCTCATCTCAGGCGCCTCCGCGATCGCAGGCTCTCAACGAGTGGAATTCTTCAGACTGCACTATTTACCGCAGCTCGCAAACCGCCATAAGGCCGCGTCGAAGCTGGTTTTGTGCGAAACCCGCATTCAGACATGAGGCTTACGGCTGGGCCTGCGCCGCTGTCCCGGGTCTCGCGTCGGACGATCGCCAATGTCACACAATCGTCATGGGCATCGAATGTAAGAGTTCGAAGCCATGCCAAATCCTGGGTCCCAGCCATGACCAATGATCCGAATGCGCGGTTCCATCGCATCAATGGCGAGATGCTCGACACCATCGACGAAGAACTCGAGATGGAGATCGACGACGATCGCCTCGCCAAGCTGTTGACCGAGATCGCCGAGCATCCCCAGCCGGAGACGATGGATCGTCGCGTCTACTTCAAGGAGTTGCTTCGCCTGCAAGGCGAGCTGGTGAAGCTGCAGGACTGGGTCGTGCAGCAGAAGCTCAAGGTCGTCATCCTTTTCGAGGGCCGCGACGCGGCGGGAAAGGGCGGGGTCATCAAGCGGATCACGCAGCGCCTCAATCCGCGGATCTGCCCGGTCGCGGCGCTGCCGGCTCCCAGCCAGCGCGAACGCACCCAGTGGTATTTTCAGCGCTACGTGGCGCATCTTCCCGCCGGCGGAGAAATCGTCCTGTTCGACCGCAGCTGGTACAACCGCGCCGGCGTCGAGCGGGTGATGGGATTCTGCACCGAAGAACAATACCAAGAGTTCTTCCATTCCGCTCCTGAATTCGAGCGCATGCTGGTGCGTTCAGGCACCATCCTGCTGAAGTACTGGTTTTCGATCAGCGACGAAGAGCAGCAATTTCGCTTCCTCATGCGCATCCACGATCCGCTCAAGCAATGGAAGCTCAGTCCCATGGACGTCCAGTCGAGGGCGCGCTGGGAGCAATACACCAGGGCCAAAGAGGTCATGTTGGAGCGCACTCACATCCCCGAGGCGCCGTGGTGGATCGTCGACGCCGACGACAAGAAGAAGGCGCGCTTGAATTGCATCGCGCACCTGTTGAGCCAAATCCCTTATGAGCGCATCCATCATGAGGAGATCGCGTTGCCGCCGCGCGTCCACAACCCCGATTATCACCGGGAACCGGTTCCCAGGCAGATGCACGTCCCGGCGATCTATTAGGCTGTGGACTCGTAAATGACGCGGGTGGTGGCCTGCCTGGGATCCGAAGCGAGCTGATTTATCGCAAGGCGGATCAAGCGACGCGGTGGCCGAAAGCGACGGGCTCCGCCTCGCCGACGCTTCAGAGCGACGCCAGTAATTTGCCGAATCCGTGAATCGCGCCGGCGACTCTGCCGCGCCGGAGCGAGCTCCAAATCATCGCATTCATCCAGGTGACCACGGTGGTATCGAGATCCTTTTCCAAGAGGTCGATATTGTGGATGCTGCCCCAGCCGCCGCACGGAATGTAAATGCCGTCGGGTTTGGTCGCGGCTTCGAGGTAGGTCTTGCGTGCCACGGTGTATTCGATCGGGATCGGCAGCCGGCGGATCTCGACGTTGCGTTTGATGCCCAGCGCCGTGTTGTTCGTGATCTCGATTTTCTCCGCGGCAAGATATTGGGTCAGCCGATCGTTGATGAATTGTTCGAACGGCGTGGCCATGGCCAGGGTCTTGAGCTTCGCCGTGCGCATGGCGTCGATCACGCTCGACATGTCGGTGATCGCGGGCAGGCCCGAGGCCTGCGACAGACGGTCGGCGAGCTCGTCGCCGAAACCTGATCCCCGGCGGACGACCGGCGGGACCCCCGACTGGTAGATGAGATCGACGTCGAAGCTCGCCAATTGCTTGGCCGCGCGTTCCATCCCCTTGATCGCCTCGTCCATGTCGTCATCGGACAGCTGCTGGATCGTGAGCGAGACCGTCGTCATGTCGACGCCTTCGGGTACCGCCTCGTAGAACTCGAGCACGGCGCGCGGCGGAACGGGAGTGGGGAAGATCACCCCGACGTGCAGCCGCCACCCGGTAATGCCCTCAGCCATGCTGCTGCTCCTGGTGTGAACGCGAGGTCATCGGGATGATGGCTCGGATCATCGAAGATCATCGCGGGACTTTGGCGCCGGTCGCGGCGATGACCGCGCTCCATTTCTTGGTGTCCGCCGTCATCACCGCAAGCATCTCCGCGGACGAGCTGCCGAACACGTCCAAACCCTGCTCGCCCAGGCGATCCTTGAATCGCCCATCGGCGACCGCGGTCTTGACCTCGCTGGCGAGCCGGTCGACGACGTGCTGCGGCGTCTTGGCCGGCGCCAGCAATCCGAACCATCCGCTGAGCTCGTAGCCCGGCACGCCTGCTTCCTGCATGGTCGGAACCTGCGGCATCAGGCTCGAGCGCGAAGGCGACGCGATCGCCAAGATCTTGCCCTTGCCGCCGGCTGCGAGCGCCATGGCCGAGGGCGGGCCCGTGAACATGACGTCGACCACGCCGGCGGCGATGTCGGTCATGGCCGGCGCGGTTCCGCGATAAGAGACTTGGGCGATGTCGGTCTTGGTCATGATCTTCAGCAATTCCATGCCGAGATGCGCCTGCGTGCCGAGCCCGATCGAGGCATAGTTGAGCTTGCCGGGGTGGGCGCGTGCGAACGCCAACAGCTCCGCGACGCTGTTGGCTTCGATCTTCGAAGTGGCGACGAGCACGAGATAGACCTTGGCGATGATGCTGATCGGCATGAAATCGCTGAACGGATCGTAGGCGAGGTTGGGGTAGAGATTTGGATTTACCACCAGATTGGTGTCGACGGCCATGAGCAAGGTGTAGCCGTCGGGCGCGGCGCGGGCGACCTGTCCGGCCGCGAGCCCGCCATTGGCGCCGGGCTGGTTCTCGACGATCACCGGCTGGCGTAGCGCATAGCTCAGGCGGTCGCCCAGCGCGCGTGCAATGAGGTCGACCGCGCCGCCCGCAGGCTGAGGAAGAACGAGGCGGATGGGCTTGGACGGATAGGGCTCGTCGGCACGCGCGCGCTCGCCCGACGCCGAGATCAACACAAGCAGAGACAAGCACGCCAGCACGATCCGACGCATTGTCGGAATACCCTTCAAGCCACTGCCGCGCCGCCCACGCGCGACGGCATCGTCGCGGCGCGCAGCGTCTGCGCCGGCGGGAACGGCGCGCGCAATCCCGACTGCACCATCAGCGGAAGAACCTCCTCGTTCCACTGCGCCAGCTCTTCTTTGTATCTGACCCAGGAGATCAGGCAGCCGTCGACCCCGATATCGGCGAGCTTGCCGAGCTCGTCGACGATCTGTTCCGCCGTTCCCACCAGCGGGTAGCCGCCGTGACCGGCGATGAAATGCGCCTTGTGTCCGTCGAGCGTCTTGGCGTCCAGGGTTTGATTGTGCAGCCCGAAAATCTTCAGGAGATTGCCGGCAGCCTCCCAGTCGCCCTTCTCGTAGACGTAGTAGTTGAGATAATCCTTGGCCTCCTTCTCGCTGGCGCGGCAGACGACGTAGACGTGGATCCAAATCCGCGTTTCGCGCCCGTGCGAGCGGGCCATCTGCTTGAGATGATCGATCTGCGCCTTTGCGCCTTCGAGATGGGTGCGGTCCTTGAGGATGACGAAATTCATGTCGCAATAGCGCGTGGTGAAATCTTGTGCCGCGGGCGATCCGCCGGCGTTCATGATCGGCGGATGGGGCTTCTGCAGCGGTTTGGGCTGGCTCCAGACCGCGGCGGCATTGAAGCTCTCGCTGGTGAAATCGAACTCCTCGTCCTGCGTCCATGCCCGGCGCACGAAATCGAGCCATTCGGTGGCGTATTTGTAGCGATCGTCGTGCGGGCGCATGTGGGCGCCGAACATGTCGAATTCGTTCTTAAACCATCCGCACACCACGTTCATGGCGAAGCGGCCGCCCGTGACGTGATCGATAGTCGCCGCCATCTTGGCCACCATCAGCGGGTGCACCAGCGGCACGTGGACGGTGGCGAGCACCGTGCAATAGCTGGTCACCGCGCCGATCGCCGACGCCCAGGTGAAGCTCTCGAATGTGCAGTTGTTGAAGTTCGACGGCCCGCCATAGCCCTTCCAACGCCCGACCGGCAGCAGCGCCTCCATGCCCGCGCGATCCACCGCTTGGGCGATGTCCTTGGTGTCGGGCCAGTTGAGCTTCCACGCCTCCGGGACCGTGGTGATGGTGGAGCCGTGGCTGCAATTGAAAGCCATGACTCCGAGTTTCATGCGGTTGCCGCCGAATAGCCGCGCGCGGGCGGTGTAGTCGTGCGTGGGGGTGGCTGAGCTCATGGTTTCTCGCCTTGTCGCTGAGTACTCGCCTGTCGTTCCCGCGAAGGCGGGAGCCCATATTCCAGAGGCGGTGGTTATGGGCCTCCCGGTTGAAGCGTCGATATCGATTTCACCACTTCATTGGGCATTCCTGGTGATAGGGGTCTTGCCAGTCTTTGATCGCGGTATCCTTCAGCGCGGCCTTTAGATTTCCCTTCTCGTCCTTCTTCACCTCCATGATGTAGAGGTTCTGGATCGGGAAATGGTTGTTGTTGAACTTGAACGACCCGCGCACCGATTGGAAGTTGGCC
>Ga0318527_10000502_pt1 | contig 8927 bp, 10 predicted proteins | sample GRESIP052b4f25_FD_203533 | JGI IMG/M metagenome (GOLD analysis project Ga0318527, IMG submission 203533) | Tropical soil microbial communities from Luquillo Experimental Forest, Puerto Rico - GRE.SIPMG.052b4f25 | ecosystem: Environmental > Terrestrial > Soil > Tropical forest > Bulk soil...
GTGGTCAGCATGGTCGGCACATGCTTCTTTGATTGGTCGTGGGCATCCGGGATCGTGGCATCGGCACCTTTCGCCTTCCACTGCCATGCGCCAGCCGGGCTCTTCGTCAACTCCCATTCGTATTTGGACAGGTTCTCGAAGTAGTGGTTGCTCCACTTGGTCGGCGTCTGCGACCAGGTGACTTCGGGGCCGCCGGTGATGGCGTCCGCGCCATATTCGTCATGGTACGCACCTGCTCTGCTCCAACGAGCCTCCGAGCGCGTGCAGCCTCTCAGTAAGCGCGACAACCGCCACTTCGGCGCGGTTTGCCGGCAGCGACGATTTCATGGTCCAAGTTCCCAGCAGCGCTTGACTGTAAACGGCAATCAAGCCGCAGATCAAAACCCCCGACAACACAGCCGAAAAAACTGCAATCCTGCACTTCACTCTGACTTTTTCCACGATCCCTTACCTATGAGATCCTCAAGCCGCGCCTAATTAGAATTCACATATATCGGAAGCAGGGGAAGGTCGATGTCTGCTTTACCCCCGACGCCCATGTCCGCTTTGGGTCAAAAGTAGACATCGGAGCTCGTCCAATCGATGTCCGCTTTGCCCCCAAAAGCGGACATGGTTTAGCGCGATCGTGATGTCCGCTTTGTGCCAAAAGCAGACATTCACGCCACTTTTCGATATTATTGTTGGTGGGCAAGGGTGCCAACTTCGTGGAGCATCGCCCGTGAAACTTCCCCGCAGACAATTTCTGCATCTTGCAGCGGGCGCTGCTGTATCGCTGGCGCTGCCACGCATCGCATCGGCGCTGGATTATCCAACCCGACCGGTGCGCTGGATCGTCGGATTTCCGCCAGGCGGCCCGAACGACATCACCGCGCGCCTCATGGCCGACCAATTATCAGTGCGCTTGCACCAGCCGTTTGTCGTCGAGAACCGGCCGGGCGCGTCGAGCAATGTCGCAACGGAGATGGTCGCGAAGTCTCCGCCCGACGGTTATACGATTATGGAACTGGCTACCGTCAATTCAATCAACGCATCGCTCTACGACAATCTGAACTACGATTTCCTGCGCGACATCCTAGTCGTTGCCGGCATTGCCTATGGACCGGCGGTTATGCTGGTGAACCCGGCCGTGCCGGCGCAGAGCGTTCCCGCGTTCATCGCGTACGCCAAAGCAAATCCGGGCAAGATCAATATGGGCTCGGCCGGCAGCGGCACGCCGCAGCAGACCATCGGCGAAATGTTCAAGATGATGACCGGGGTCGACATGGTGCACGTGCCCTACCATGGCTCAGCACCCGAATTGGTCGATCTTATCGCCGGCCATGTTCAGGTCGCATTCGAGCCGATCCAATCTTGCCTCGGGTACATCAAGGCTGGAACATTGCGCGCTTTGGCCGTTTCGACTGTGGCGCGCGTAAACGCGCTGCCGGACGTGCCAACCTTGGGCGAGTTCATTCCGGGATTCGAGGCCCGCACTTGGCAGGGACTTGGCGCACCAAAGCATTTGCCCACGGAGATCGTCGACGCGCTCAATAAGGAAGTGATTGCTGCTTTGGCCGAGCCGGCATTGCAAGCGCGGCTTGCGGACCTCGGTATCGCGCCGATGCCGTTGACCCCGGCTGAATGTCAGACCTTCATCACGGCCGAGGTGGCGAAGTGGGCGAAGGTGATCAAGTTTGCGAGCATCAAGCCGGAGTGACGAAGCCGGTCAGGAAGTTCTAATGCCGACACAGGCCAGCGCGTAGGTGGGGGATATTCCATGTCACAGATCTCGATCCATCCGGCGGTAGATAATTGGATCGGAGCCACCCGCTTGGGCATTCATCGACACCGGGCGAGTGAGTCAACGCACCGCATGTGAACAGAGTGAAAACGCCAACCACAAACCATACAAGCGGATCTCGATTTGACGCGCGGATCTCCTCCGGCGTGGCCTTGCGCGTATAACGCGGTTCCGGTTCGAGGTAATCAGACATGTCGATCCTTTAACACGATTAAACTCGGTCGTCATTCTAGTGGCTGGCACCATTAAGGCCGTAATAACCGTAGGCGCACGAAGTGCTCGGCGAAGGGCAAGGCGCCGCTTCAAGAGGTTTCGATTATGGCAGGGCTGCTCGAGCGACACATTGCGGCGATCACCGGAAGCGGATCGGGGATCGGCCGGGCGATCGCGCTTGGCTACGCGCGGGAAGGTGCTCAAGTCATTGCACTTGATATCAACGGCGGCACCGCGGCGGAAACCGCCAAAGCAATCGGTAACGCCGGTGGCGAGGCCCACAGCTTTGTGCTCGATGTGAGGGAACGCTACCGCTGCCGCGAAATCGCGGCGCTGATCGAGGAAAAAATCGGCCCAATCTCCATCCTGGTGAATGATGCGGGGATCAATCGCCGCAACGCCTTCACCGCCGACCCGGAGGCGGTGATTAATGACTGGGAGGATATCCTCGCTACGAACTTGTATGGCGTGTTCAATGTAACGCATGCGTTTCTGGGACAGCTTCGGGCCACCAAGGGCCGCGTCGTTAACATCGGCTCGATCCAGTCCTTTATGCACGTTCGAACGCCGAATTCTCCGGCCTATACAAGCTCCAAGCATGGCGTGCTTGGCTTCACGCGCGCGCTTGCAGCGGAGCTTGGCAAAGATGGTGTGCGGGTCAATGCGATCGGCCCCGGCTTCATCGAAACGCCGCTTAACGAAAAGGTCCGCGCAACCAACCCGGATCTCGTGAGACTCTTTTTGGAACACACGCCGCTCGGCCGAGCGGGAAAACCCGAGGACATTGTCGGGCCGGCGATCTTTCTGGCGTCTGACCTGTCCCGCTTTGTCACCGGCTCGATTGTTATGGCGGACGGCGGGTACCGCGTGATCTAGCCGGGGGCACAATCGGTGCGGACCGAGAGCCGGGCGCTGCACTGATGCGTGAGACGCTGGCTCAGCTGCGCCGTGAGTTTGTCACCCGCTCTCGGCACCTGTAGTCACTTACGCATCCGGATGTCGGTTACCGGCGGGTTACTTCGTTCATCACTTCTTGTCTTTGACGTTTTCCCATTGGCCGACCTCTCAGTGAGCAGACTGCATCTCAAATTGATTCCGATCCTGGTGGGGGTGTTTTGCTTAGCGGGCTGGGCGGAGCAACCAGCGGCTCCCGAAGGGGCCGCCGTTGCGTAGCCCGCCCTGGTCGGGATCGCCTACCGGGGCGTGGTGGGAGAACGCCATTACCTAGGGACGTCGTTACGTTCTCCCACCAGATCTCCCACCGTTTCCCCACCGATCTCCCCACCTGTCAGTGTCATCTCACGCTTCTCTCGTTAACGCGGACCAGTCGGTGCAAAGATCCGCCAGACCCCTCATCAACAGCTCTGATTCTCCCTAGCTTGAACAACCGCAACATGGCGCTGCGGAGCGTCACCTTATTTTGCCGGGCCATCTTGGCCTCTGCCTCTTCGGCAAACAGCGCAGGGGCATAATTCCGGCTTGGCCGTTCACTGACACCGCGCCCTTCCAGGGTGTAGCGATCGAGCAGCTGCAGGAATACGAACTCGGCGGCGCGCTCATGCTCCTGCCGCTCTGGCGTGGCTTCGCCCTGGCCCGGGTAATTCCATGGCGCTACCACGCCAACATCATCGCCGTTGGCCAGCTCGACATTGCTGAACTGCCGCCACACCGCCTTGATGGCCGGGCTGTAATTGCCTTTGGCCTTGTCGACGCGGAAATACTTGGCGCGCTCGTGCTCCTGCAACCCCAAATCATTGGCCTCTTTTTCCGCCATGCGGTTGAGGATACGCGCCGAGCGCACCGCGTCATGAATGGCGCTGGCGCCGCGAATGTCGGCAGCACCGTAGTCGCCATTGGAGCCGGCGGCGGGCTTGCGCATGTGGTGGGAGATCTCGATGGCGCAGTCATGCGCATCAGCGATGCCGGCGAAAATCCGGATAACGGAATCCATCTTGGTGTTGTCGGATTCCGGCACACCGTGCAGCGTGATCAGCGGATCGAGGGTTACGACATCGATCTGATTTTCCTCGATCTGAGTATTGATGCGGTTAATAAGCTCTCGGTTAATGTCTAGGTTGGTGTAGCCCTGGGCGACGCGTAATGGCACCTCATTGCCCGGATGTCATAAAAAACCAGTCGACCAGTTCTTGCTGCTCGATGCCGTAATGTTGGCAGATACCCGCCACCCGGCGCATCATTTCATCGAGATTATCTTCACTACGACTCAGGCTGTTCATTGAAGATCAGTCGTAATCCGAGGTAGCGTTAGCAGCATCAGTAACAACACTGAGCTAAAGAGAGTTGCCCGCTACCGCGGCTGCCGGAAAGGTATATATTCGCGCTATGAGCAAGACCGCGTCCACATTCGGCGACTACGAAAAGGCGCTGCATCAGATGCTTGATGAGAATGAGGCTTTGCGAGCCGAGGTCGACAAGCTGCGCGCCGAAGTCCTCAGCCGCCTGCTTGCCTGGATCAATGGCGATGCGGATGCGCTCACAGCCCTCCAGGCGATCTATCTCGATCCCAACGAAACGTCGGTCAATCGCGTCAAGGCCGCTGCCAGTGCGATCGGCTTCGAACGGCCCAAGCTAGCGGCGACCGGCTTGGTCGTCATCGATTTCAGGGAGCGGGTGCGGCAAGCGCGGTTGAAGGCGACGATGAAGACGATCGAACATATGCCCGACGACGAGCATATACCTGAGCCGGTCTAGTCAGTGGCCTCTCATTTTGTGAAACGGCATGACAGCGAGTGTCGTAACTGGCGTCGCCGGCAAGGCACAAGTGCTTCGCGTCATGATGTGCTGGGGTAACGCCCTCAGCCTCGGGAGTAGCACATGAGCGGGCTGGCGCCTTTTGTAACCCAGAATTTCTTGGAGGACATGGGGCTGGTGCTGTGCGTCGCCGCGCTCACCGCTGTCATCTGTCAGTTTCTTCGCCTACCTCTGCTGGTGGGTTATCTGATCGCCGGCATCGTGGTCGGACCTTCCGTGCCGGGGATTTACGCCAATATGGAGCGAGTTCATCTCGTCTCTGATATCGGCGTCACTGTGCTGGTTTTTGCGATTGGCCTCGATTTCAAGTTTCGCCGGCTGATGCAGCTTGCTCCCACTGCAGGATTGGTTGCCCTCATCCAGGTCGTTGCGATGGTTGGGCTCGGCTACTCGGTGGGGCTCCTGATGGGGTGGACGCCATGGGAGTCTCTGGTGGGCGGCGCGATGATGTCGATTTCCGGCGTCATCATCTTGGCCAAGGCATTCGAAGAGGTGCCGGTGGAGTCCCGGGTGCGCGAATTCGTCTTCGGCGTGACAATGTGCGAAGACCTCATCGCGATCTTAATGCTCGCGGTTCTGATCACCGTCGCAAGGGGCGGAGGGGTGTCGCTCTACGCGTTCACAATTAAGGCAAGCCTCCTGAGTTTATTTATCGTCGTTGTGATGGGCGTCGGCCTGATTACGGTTCCGTACGTGCTACGCGCAGTCGCGCAGCTTAACCGGCCGGAAACGCTGTTAATCGCCAGCATGGGACTTTGCTTCGGCTTGGCGATGATCGCCGAACGCGCGGGTTATTCGCTGGTCCTGGGCGCGTTCCTGGCCGGTTCGCTGGTGGCTGAGTCGGCACAGAGCTTAGAGATTGAGAGGTTGATCGTGCCGGTGCGGCATATTTTCGGCGCGCTCTTTTTCGTCTCAGTCGGGATGCTCATCGATTCGCAGCTCTTGTTGAAACGCTGGCCTGAGCTCGTGTTGTTCAGCGTCGTGGTTATCACGGGCAAGATCGTCAGCATCTCCCTAGCCTCGTTGTTGATAGGCCAGCGTCTCACTACCGCGCTCAAGGCCGGAGTGGCAATGGCGCAGATCGGCAGCGTGTTTGCTATCCTTCTTGCGAGGGAGGCGAGTGGTGGAGCCGCGCAGACCAACTTCCTCTACGCCCTAGCCGTGGGGATCTCTTCCATTACCGCATTCCTCTGCCCATTGCTGATGCGGGCAACCTATCCGATGGTGGATTTGATCGAGCGCGATCTTGCCAAACCGGTCGAGAGCGCGCTTTCTCAGGACGATACCAGCTTGAGTAGCGGCAGACTAAGCCGGACGGGGTTCAAGGATTTCTGGTAGCATTTGGTGAAGCGCGGGATTGCAACGAGTGTTTGTAGGTAGAGCTCGCCGCATCAGTAACCAGCACTGAAAATAGAGAGAGACCGCGGCTACCGATGAGTGGCTCCGGTTACTCTAGGGGCCTTCCAGATTATCGCCAAACGTCCTTGAAGGGCTCCGGCGACATCGCCGTATAGCGCACCGTGTTGGTGATCGAGGCATGGCCTAGAAAGTGCTGCAGTCGGCGTGTGTCCATACCCTTGTTCGCCAGGGCGTAGCCGGTGGAATGGCGCAGCATATGAACGTGAACAGGGAATGGCAGCTTGGCGGCCTCGCCGGCGCGCTCGATCATGCGGCCAATACCCATGCGCCCGAACGGCTGGCCCCGTTCGTTGACGAACACATAAGCAGACTTGGCGCCCTCGCGCTGCAGGCGCTTGAGGCCAGCAAGCTCGTCCCGTTCTAAGTAATGTACGCTATCGGTTGAGCCTTTGAGCCTACGGGCGATGATCGTGCGCTTGGCCAGGTCGATGTCATCCCAGTGGAGATCACAAGCCTCGCTAACGCGCAGCCCGTGGCGGTAGATCAAGAGGGCGATCAGCCAATCCCGGTGACCATGCCGGTTCTGCTTCAGCGCGGCTAAGAGCTGGTCATTTCAGCTTCGGTCAGGTGCTCACGGACTCGGTAAGCGTCGTTGGTCTTGCGCCCAGCCGGTGCAACTGGTCGCATATCAGTCGAGCGGACGAGCTTGAGCTTGGTCGATTTCATTGGCCTATCCCCCGCGTTGAATGATTGCACTGTTCGCAGAGTAACGCAGAAAGTGACCAGTCCATAGCGCGATCGACGGCGGATGGTCAGCGCTGTCGAGCGTGTCGAACGCGGGCGCGTGCGAGAATTTCGCGTGGCCGAGTTTGCGTACCCCATCCCCCAAAAACGGTCGCTCGGGCGACATGCGGAGAGGCCTCGCAAAATATTTTTGAGATTTTAGGCCTCGCAAAATCGCCTGTGGCGGATCCACGGACTATGTCCGCTTTACTCCCAAAAGCGGACATTGCATTGCACCGCAGCGAATGTCCGCTTTGTGCCAATAGCGGACATTGTTGACGCATCGAAATTATTCGCAAGTGCATGGTCGACCGGCAGGACGAGAGAAAAGCAGCAATTCACTCGTGATCGTTCGGACTTGAGGTCCCCACTGTGTGATACTATGGCGACAGCGCCGCTCTGCGTTGCTTGACGATTTGCATGAAATCTCGGGCTGTGGGATCTGAAGCGTCGAGCAGGTCCTTGAAGTCCCGCCAGTCCAACGCCAGCACTTCGACGTTGGTACGCGCCCGTACATCCGCGGTGCGCCGTGCTTCTTCGAGGATTCCTATCTCGCCGAAAACTTCCCCGCGGTGAAGCGTAGCCACGAGCACGTCCGTGCCCTCCACCCTATGTTGCACCACGTCCACCTCGCCGTCGGCGACGATGTAGAACCGGTCCGGCTCATCCCCTTGCCGGATCACCACATCCCCCGACTGGAATCGCATTGTCTGCAGACGGTTGGAGGCGCGGGCCAAAGCTGCCTTACTCAGCCGCGGAAATGTCTGAGCGACCCACTGATTGTACGTCGTGAGGGTCGACTCTCCCGGCTTCCATGCCGCCGGGCACAGCTCTCCCGAGCGCAGGGCCTGGAGCACGCGCAGGGTCTCCTGGACGTTCCGACCCACTTCCAAATCGTTCACTGTGATGTGGCGCACGACGCCCTGGGGGTCGATAATGAATGTTCCTCGTAGGCTCGCGCCGTCATCCAATAAAACGTCGAACCCCTTGCTGAGCTGATGGGAGGTATCGGCCAGGACCGGATAGTTCACGCGCAACAGCCGCGCGTCGCTCTCGAACCATGCCTTGTGGCTGAAGTAGCTGTCGGTGCTAGCCCCGATGACGACCGCTTCCTCGGTCTTGAAGTCGGCCTCCAACTCCCCGAACGCGACGAGTTCGGTGGGGCAGATGAATGTGAAATCTCGTGGATAGAAGAACAGCACAACCCACTTACCGCGATGCTCGGCCAACGTCATACGTTTGGGCCCATGGGCGCCTCTTATCCAATAATCCACTCCGGCTTCAGGTGCCGGCGACCCGATCCTAATGCCCATCAATGCCTCCTCGTTGTTGGTTGGCACAGAGCGACGCGCACCATCGCGCAACGTCACAGCGTCAGTAGCCGATGCATTATGGCCGTCGGAGTCGCCGGATCTTCAGACTCGGTAGCGGTGTCTGGGAGCCAATAGCGCTAACCGGAACTTGGACAAAGATCAGGCGCTAATTAAAACTAAATCAGCACTTGCGTCCCGTGTATTTGATCAAGATCAAAACTGAAACGTTTACAAAATCGCGCGTTCGCGCAGGGATGCGAATGTCCGCTTTGGGTCAAAAGCGGACATTGCAGCGCATTCTTGTGACGTCCGCTTTACCCCTAAAAGCAGACATCGATTGAGCCTGGCGGGATGTCCGCTTTGTGCCAAAAGCGGACGTGAGCAGGTGCAGCAAATCCGCTCATCTGATTACCGCAACTTCCGCTAATGGCACTTAGCGGACGAATATTGAAATAGTCACGCCGGACATTCCTGAACTCGAATACCCGCGCGAAGTCGTAGAAGAGCGATCCGCCGATCATCGGCGCCGATGGTCAACCGGTCTGGACGCGACCTCGCGATCTAGGCGGTCGCTGATCTGCGATTGCCGCGGCCAGGATGCGCACCGCTGGCGCGATGCGGTCCTCCGGCGTGCCGGCGAAGCCCAGCACGACGCCGCGCTCGCGCGGGCGGCCGACGTAGTAAGGCGAGAGGGCCGCCGCATGGAC
>Ga0318527_10000505_pt1 | contig 8916 bp, 9 predicted proteins | sample GRESIP052b4f25_FD_203533 | JGI IMG/M metagenome (GOLD analysis project Ga0318527, IMG submission 203533) | Tropical soil microbial communities from Luquillo Experimental Forest, Puerto Rico - GRE.SIPMG.052b4f25 | ecosystem: Environmental > Terrestrial > Soil > Tropical forest > Bulk soil | place...
ATACAAGGAAATGTACGCGCGCTCGCTTAAGGATCCGAACGGCTTCTGGGCCGAGGCGGCCAAGCGCCTGCACTGGTACAAGACCCCGACCAAGATCAAGAACAGCTCCTTCGGTCCCGGCAATGTCTCGATCAAGTGGTTCGAGGACGGCGTCCTCAACGCGGCCTACAACTGCATCGATCGGCACCTTCCCAAGCGTGCCAACCAGACCGCGATCATCTGGGAGGGCGACGACCCGTCCCAGTCCAGGCACATCACCTATCGCGAGCTGCACGACGAGGTCTGCAAGTTCGCCAATATCCTGCGCAACCGCAACGTCGCGAAGGGCGACCGCGTCACCATCTACCTGCCGATGATCCCCGAACTCGCCTTCGCGACGCTCGCCTGCGCGCGTATCGGCGCGATCCACTCGGTGGTGTTCGGCGGCTTCTCGCCGGAGTCGCTCGCCGGCCGCATCGCCGACTGCAAGTCCAATGTGATCATCACCGCCGATGAAGGCGTGCGCGGCGGCCGCAAAGTGCCGCTTAAAGCCAATGCCGATGCCGCCATCGACAAAGTAGGCGGCGTCGATCACGTGATCGTGGTGCGCCGCACCGGTGCCAAGGTCGACATGCAGCCCGGGCGCGACGTCTGGTACCATGAGGCCGCCAAGGTGGTCACGTCGGAATGCCCGTGCGAGCACATGAACGCCGAGGACCCGCTGTTCATTCTCTACACTTCGGGCTCGACCGGCCAGCCGAAGGGCGTGCTGCACACCACCGGCGGCTATCTCGTCTACGTGGCGATGAGTCACCAATTGATCTTCGACTACCACGACGGCGACATCTATTGGTGCACCGCCGACATCGGCTGGGTGACCGGCCACAGCTATATCGTTTATGGGCCGCTGGCGAACGGCGCCACCACGCTGATTTTCGAGGGCGTGCCGAACTACCCCAACACGTCACGCTTTTGGGAGGTTTGCGACAAGCACAAGGTCAACATCATCTACACGGCGCCGACCGCGATCCGCGCGCTGATGCAGGCCGGCGACGAGCCCGTGAAGAAGACCTCGCGCAAGTCGCTGCGGCTGCTCGGCACCGTCGGCGAGCCGATCAACCCGGAGGCGTGGGAGTGGTATTACCACGTGGTCGGCGAGGGCCGTTGCCCGATCGTCGACACGTGGTGGCAGACCGAAACCGGCGGCATTCTGATCACGCCGCTTCCCGGCGCGACGCGTCTCAAGCCGGGCTCGGCGACGCAGCCGTTCTTCAGCGTCATTCCGCAGATCGTGGACGGCGAGGGCAAGGTGCTGGAAGGCGCTGCGACCGGCAATCTCTGCATCGTCGATTCCTGGCCGGGCATGATGCGCACGGTCTATGGCGACCACCAGCGCTTCGTCGACACCTACTTCAAGGCCTATCCCGGCAAATACTTCACCGGCGACGGCTGTCGCCGCGACGCCGACGGCTATTACTGGATCACCGGCCGCGTGGACGACGTGATCAACGTCGCCGGCCATCGGCTCGGCACCGCCGAGGTCGAGAGCGCGCTGGTGGCGCATGCCAAGGTGTCGGAGGCCGCGGTGGTCGGCTACCCGCACGACATCAAGGGCCAAGGCATCTACGCCTACGTCACGCTGATGTCCGGCGAAAGCCCGAGCGAAGAGTTGCGCAAGGAGTTGGTGGCCTGGGTGCGCAAAGAGATCGGCCCGATCGCCTCGCCCGATCTCATTCAATTTGCGCCCGGCCTGCCGAAGACGCGCTCGGGAAAGATCATGCGTAGGATTCTGCGCAAGATCGCCGAAGACGAGTACGGCAATCTCGGCGACACCTCTACGCTTGCCGACCCGACCGTGGTCGATGACCTGGTGGGCAACAGGCAGAACAAGAAGGCGCACGCTTAGCGGGCGCACGCCTCGACTCGCTCGGCATGATTCGTCACCCCCGGGCTTAAACCGGGGGTGAATTCTTTCTAGGCAAAGCGTTGGCGAAAGGGGATTGCCGGCTCAAAGCCCGGCAATGACGACCGAGTGTGGGCTTAGGTTGATCGCATCAGAGATGCGATGCCGCGTTGGTGTGGCGCGCGCGGCACAGTCGTCAGGATTTTTGACCATTCACTAACCCTAACGCGCGGTTTCGGCTGAGGTCGCGCGCAGATTCGAGTATTATGGTTAACCGATGCGTCGTCGCCCGCTCCCGGGGAATCCAAACGGATTGTCGGGCGCCGACGATCGAGGGGATAACGGGCAACAGACACGGGTCAAGCCATGCATCTGTCACGCGCTTTGGCGGCCGCTTCGGCCGCGCTGCTCTTTGCTGCGACCATGCCGCAGCTGGCGCAGGCACGCGAAATCGTTGGATTTTCCGGCTCTTATTCGAGCGGCACGGTGGTGGTGAAAACGAGCGAGCGGGCGCTCTATTACGTGCTCGGCAACGGCAAGGCCGTGCGCTATCCGGTGGGCGTCGGCCGCGCCGGCAAGCAATGGACCGGCACGGCCTTCATCAGCGGCAAGCAACTGCGCCCGGCGTGGTCGCCGCCGGCCGAGGTCAAGCGCGACAAGCCCTCGCTGCCGAATGTGATTCCGGGCGGAAGCCCGGGCAATCCGATGGGAGCCGCCGCCATGACGCTCAGCGGCGGCGGGGAATACGCCATCCACGGCACCAACAACCCAGGCTCGATCGGCGGCTTCGTGTCCTACGGCTGCATTCGCATGTACAATGCGGACGTGCTCGATCTCTACAATCGCGTGGGCTGGGGCACGACCGTCGTCGTGACCCGCTGAACTCGGTTCAGGAGCCAGCAATCAGGGATCAGGATGTCCTGGTCCGTGACCTCGGACGCTTGATCCGCACATAGAGCGCGCCCTGGCCGCCGTGGCCGATATGGGCGTCGTCGAAGCCGACGACGTAGCCGCGGAATTCCGGCAATTTCAACCACTGCGGCACCTGGCGCTTGAGCACGCCGCGTTCGCTCCAATCATCGCGCGCGCCGCCACCTTTGCCGGTGATCACCAGGACGAACTTGGCGCCATCGCCCTGCGCCTGGCGCAAGAAGGACAGCAGCGCCGCATGCGCCTCGCTTTGGCTCTTGCCGTGAAGGTCGATGCGGGCATCGATCGATTCGGTGCCGCGCGCAAGGCGCTGCTTGAGCCGCCGATCGAACGGCTCGAGCCCGGCCGCGGCTCTCGCCGCGGGCACTGCGGCACGCGCTGGCGGACGAGGATGGGCCGCAGATTTCGCCTTGCTCGACGCTGCTGCCGGCGGCGGATCGGCGGACGCCGGCGGGCGCCGCAGTGGCGCAACCGAGCGCGTGAAATGGCCCCAAAGCTTGCGCTCCTCGTCCCGCAGGCGTCGCGGCTTGCCCTCGCCCGCGCTCATGATCGCGGCCGCCATCGCACGGGACCGACCTGCCGGCGCAATTTTTTCCCCTTGGCGCCATCCTCGGTCTTGCCCGCCTGCTGCTTGGCCTTGCCCTCCTCCTTCTTGACCTCGGCCTCGGGGATGTTGGGCTTCGCCACCGGCAGCGGCATGTGCTTGCCGGCCTCGATCATGTCGAGCTCGCGCGGAAGCAACATGACGAAGCGGCCGGGATGGCGGATGCGACCGGCGATCCGCGCGGCATCATCGCCGGCCCCCCAATAGAGGTCGGCGCGCGCCGGCCCGATGATGGCCGAGCCGGTGTCCTGCGCGATCATCAGGCGGCGGAACGGCGTGGTCGGCTTCGCACTCTCGATCGGCAAGCTCGCATCGATGAAGAACGGCGTGCCGTAGACGTGAATCTTGTCGACCGCGATCGAGCGGCCCGGTATCAGCGGAACGCCCTGGGCGCCGACCGGCTCGCCCTCGTTCGACAGGCCGGTGATACGAAAGAACACGAACGAGCGGTTCGTGGCGCGCACCTTCGGCGCCTCGTCGGGATTGGCGGCCATCCAGTCGCGGATGCGTTGCATTGACATTTCTTCCCGCGGCACAAGGTTGCGCTCGATCAGCACCCGGCCGACCGACGTGTAGGGAAAGCCGTTGTGGGAGTCGTAGTTGAGGCGCAGCGGCGTGCCGTCTTCGAGGATCACCCGCGCCGAGCCCTGGATTTGAATCGCGAGCGCCTCGAAGGGATCCCTGACCCAGCAGATTTCGAGTTTCTGTCCGTCGAGCGCGCCTGCCTCGATAGCGCCGCGATCGTGGTAAGGCACGATCTCGCTGTTTTCGCTGCGGCGCCCGATCAGCGTGCCCTTGTTGGGAAAGGCGCCGGAACCCGGCGTGTAGCCGGCAGCTACAAGATCATGCGGACGCCGGTAGAGCGGGACGTGAAATTCAGGATTGGGAAGGCGCGAGCCCTCGACGATCGGCTCGTAATAGCCGGTCAGAAAACCCTGCGCTTCGCCGAGCCGCGTAATCTGCACGGGCCGAAAATTGTCCTCGAAGAAGCGGCGCGCAGCCTCCTTGTTGGCCGGCCGTGCCGCGGCCGCGCGCCGGCAGACCTCACGGAGCGCGTTGTGGATGGGCCGGTTGTCGTCGTCGGGGCGCTTGGCGTTGCGAAAGGTCTGGCAGCTCACCTGGAACGCGGCGAACGCGGCGAGGTGATCGTCGGCGGCCCAGCCGTCGACATCACCCCATTTGATCGGCTCGAGCTGGCTGTCCGCCAGCTTCAACGGCTCATCGCCCGGCTCGGCGCAGGCCGGACTCGAGAGCCACAGCGCGGCTGCGGCGATGCTTCCGAGGAAGACGCACAGACGCACCGTCATCGCGTTCCGCCCCGGTTACTGCCCGGCTTCGGTGGCGACGAGCTTCCAATTGGGATCGCGCGAGGAGAGGTCGCGCGCGAACGTCCACACGTCGGTGACGTCGGTGACTTTTTCGGCGTTGCCCTCGATCACATTACCGGACTTGTCGCGGGTGACCGAAATCAGCTGCGACACGAAACGCACCGTGATCTGCGCGGTGCGCCCGCGCAGCTCGACGCCGGCAATGTCGGATTTGTCGATCGCCACGAAGCGGGTCTCGACGGTCTCGCCCTTGGTCTCGCGCTCCCGGATCGCGGCCTCGAACCCCTCATAGACGTCGCGTGACAGTAGATTCTTGAGGGTGCGCCGGTCCCCCTCGGCATAGGCCAGGACGATCATCTCGGAGGCGGCCCGCGCGCCGGCGACGAAATGTTTGGCGTCGAAGGTCTTGTCCTCGCGGGCGACCGCGTCGAGCCCGGCGGCGACCGTCGAGCCCGCCTCGGCGATGCCCTTCCAACGCTCGGCGGGTTCGGGCGTCTCGACCGGCTTTTGCGCGGTTTCCCCGCCCCGCCCGGGCAGCGTCACCACATTGTCATTGGTCGCACCGCGCACCGCGTCGCGGGCGGAATAAGGGTCATAAGGCGGCCGTTCGCGACCCGTGCGCTGACCCAGCACACTTCGCAGGCGGAGGAAGATGAATACCGCCAGCGCCAGAAAGATGATGGTGTAGATATCGAACACGTCTGGCACGCTCTCGACCGCCGTGACGGGAACCGCGGATCAGTGGGAAGCCGGCAGACAGGAAATCTGCATAAGCAGAGATCGGTTCCCGTACCAATATGTAAGTGCGCGACCGCACTGATCCAGAGGCTTGCGCCGAACCGCCGGCGCATGTCGCACCTTCGGAACCATAGACGATCCCAACCGTGGCGCCAACAAGGCTGATGCCCAAAGCGAATGCAGGACTGGGGCCGATGTCCTTGGTTAAATGGACATTAATCGGGCTGCTCGTGCTCCCCGCAGCCGAGCTCTTCGCTTTCTTCCTAGTGGCGGCGTTCATCGGCTGGTTGTGGGCGGCCGGCCTTTTCATCACCACCTCCATCGTGGGCGTGCTGTTGCTCAGAAGGTTCGGACGCGCCGATCTCGATCGCTTGCGCACCGCCTTCGCTCGCGACGGGGTTCGAGCGCTGCATTTGGAAACGCCCGGCGTGGCAACGATGGTCAGCGGAATCCTTCTGATATTTCCAGGTTTTATAACCGACCTCTTGGGCGCCGCGCTGTTGCTGCCGGCGGTTCGCCGGTGGGCCGCGGCAAAATTCGCAACGCTGGCGCGCGGTTCCCGGCGTACCCCGCGCGATGAACGCGTCATCGAGCTTGAGCCCGGCGAATGGCACCAAATCCCCGATCGGGGGCGCCGCCGGCGGCGTAAGTCCAAGCGCGGCGTGTGATATCCTTGTCCGGCCCGAGCGCCTGTGTTAGCCACGCCGCCGACTGCGGCGATTGTGAGCAGTGAGAGGTAGAGTCGATGGCGACCACCGGCGGCAATGGCGGGCCCGCGCCGGGCCAAAGCGCTCCGCAAGGCCAGGCACAGCTCAGCGTGCTTGGGCAATACATCAAGGACTTCTCGTTCGAGAATCCGAATGCGCCGCGCTCCTTGGCGCCCAATCAGACCCAGCCAGCGATCAACATTCAGATCAACGTCAGCGCGCAGCAGCTCGCCCAGACCGATTACGAGATTTCCCTCAAGCTCGAAGGCAAGGCCGAGAGCGCCGGAACGGTCCTCTTTGCCTTCGATCTGACATTCGCTGGCGTTTTCCGCGTCCAGAACGTACCGGCAGAGACATTGCAGCCAATCGTCATGATCGAGTGTCCGCGCCTGTTGTTCCCGTTCGCGCGCGAGATCGTCGCAACCTCGGTGCGTAACGGCGGCTTTCCACCCCTGCTGCTCGACCCGGTCGATTTCGTCGCGCTTTATCAACAGCGCGCGGCCCAGACGCAGGCGGCGCAGCCAACGCAGACGTCGAGCTAGCGATCTAGTCGTTACCAGCTTGCCTCATCGCGAGTCGGATCGATGCGACTTGCGGATGTCGGATGACGCTCGGACAATGAGGACCCGGCGCTCGGCGAGCGCGGGTGGAAAGCCGGCCTTGCGCTTCACGCGTTTGCGCCAGGCCCGCGCAAGTCCAAATAGTCACACCAGATCGCGCTCTCCCCGAGCGTCGCCACGAAGGCGAGATGCGCATCGCGCTCGTCGGCGGTCAGGCGGACCACGAGCGCATTCGGCCGCACGCGAATGGGCGCCGGGCCGGCGGGCGCGCCGGTCGGGCTGCTGCCGACTTCGACCAGGATGAGCTGGGCTTGCCGGGCTCCGATCAGCTCGAGATAGACCTCGGCCAAGAGTTCGGCGTCGAGCAGCGCGCCATGCTTGGTGCGGCGCGAATTATCGATGCCATAGCGCGTGCAGAGGTCATCAAGGCGGTTGGGCGCGCCCGGGTACTTGCGGCGTGCCAATAACAGCGTGTCGACGAGCCGCTCGCGCGGCACCAACGCTTTTCCCGCGCGCTCAAGCTCGGCATTGAGGAAAGCGAGATCGAACAGCGCATTATGCGCAACAAGCGGCGCGTCGCCGATGAACGCGACTAGGTCCTCGACGATCTCGGCGAAGAACGGCTTGTCCTTGAGGACCTCGCTCGACAGGCCGTGGATGGCGACAGCCTCGGGCGGCACGTCGCGCTCGGGATTGACGTAACGATGAAAGGTCTGTCCGCTCGGAATGCGATTGACGAGTTCGATGCAACCGATCTCCACCAGTCGATGTCCCTGGAAGGGATCAAGCCCCGTCGTTTCGGTATCGAGCACGATTTCGCGCACGTTTATATTCCCGCATCCGCTCGCGCGGTCATGGGCGGAACCGACGAATCACCGCCGCCGCTTCGGCATTGTAGCTACCGCCTCGAGAATCGCACGGACCTCGGCGCGCGCCGCCTCGAAGCCGCGCGACGTATCCACGATAAAATCCGCGCGGCGGCGCTTTTCGTCGTCGGGCATCTGCTTCGCCAGGATCGCTTCGAGCTTTTCCACGGTCATGCCGGGGCGTTCAAGCACGCGCGAGCGTTGCACTTCCGGCGGCGCCGATACCACCACCACCGCGTCGACCCGCCTTTCTCCGCCGGTCTCGAACAAGAGCGGAATGTCGAGCACCGCCACCTTCTCGCCGCGCGCCTCGGCCTCGGCGAGAAGACGCCGTTCGGCCTCTTGCACCAGGGGATGAACGATCGCCTCGAGTCGTTTCAGCGCCGCTCCGTCACCCAGAACGCGCGCAGCCAGCTTGTCGCGATCGACCTTGCCGCCGGTGGTGGTGCCGGGAAACGCCGCTTCGATCGCCGCCGCGGCCTCCCCCTCGTAGAGGCGATGCACCACCGCGTCGGCGTCATGCACCGGCACGCCTTGCTCGGCGAAAAAGCGCGCCGTCACCGACTTTCCCATTCCCAGCGAGCCGGTCAGACCAAGAATGAACATGCGTCTTGAATAACCCAGAGTGCGCGGCAATTCACGCCGCCAGCCATCCCGCCTGCCGCATATATTGCAGCAGCGCCACCAGCGGCAGCCCGAGAATCACAAAATGATCGCCCTCGATGCGTTCGAACAACTGGATACCGATCCGCTCCAGCTGGTAGCCACCGACGCTCGCCGTGACTGCCGCCCCCATGGCATCGAGGTAGGCTTCGAGGAAACTGTCTGAAAAGGCGCGCATCGTGAGCCGCGCGACCTCGCGGTGCTCGAACAGGATCGCGCCCTCCCGTACCAGCGCAATCGCGGTATGAAGCTCATGGGTTCGCCCGCGCAGGGCTTCCAGCTGCGCGCGCGCGCCGGCGCGGTCGCCGGGCTTGGAGAACCGCCGCTCGCCAAGCGCCAATGTCTGGTCGGCGCCCAGCACCAGCCGACCGGGCAGGCGAGCGGCGATCGTGCGCGCCTTTTCGCGCGCCAGCAGCGCCGCGAGTTCGCCCGCATCGTGCGCCGGGCTCCGCTGCTCGATGGTCCGCTCGTCGATATCGGCCGGGTAGACTTCGAGCGGAACCCCGGCGTCGCGCAGGAGGGCATGGCGGATCGCGCTCTTGGACGCGAGCACGAGCGGTTCGCCGGCGAGCCAAAGCGGCATCGCTCAAGCCACCGGCTGGCGACGACGCTCGGCGAGAAAGCTCATAACTGCCGCG
>Ga0318527_10000514_pt1 | contig 8859 bp, 4 predicted proteins | sample GRESIP052b4f25_FD_203533 | JGI IMG/M metagenome (GOLD analysis project Ga0318527, IMG submission 203533) | Tropical soil microbial communities from Luquillo Experimental Forest, Puerto Rico - GRE.SIPMG.052b4f25 | ecosystem: Environmental > Terrestrial > Soil > Tropical forest > Bulk soil | place...
CTCGATAGCTCGGTCTCGATCCACTCGGTCGAGCGGTTCCTCGGTGATCTGGCCCTGGACCGCGGGTGGCGGTTCGATCCGCCGCCGTCCGGTACCGGCAAGCGGGTGCTGATCATCGGGGCGGGCCCGAGCGGCCTGTCGGCGGCCTATCACCTGGCCCGCCGGGGCCACGAGGTCGAGATCCGCGACGCAGGCGCCGAACCGGGCGGAATGATGCGCTACGGCATCCCCGCGTACCGCCTGCCCCGCGACGTGCTGGCGGGCGAGCTGGCCAGGATCGAGGCGCTGGGTGTGCGGATGACCTGCGGCCATCGCGTCACCGACCTGGCCACCGAGCAGGTCACGGGTGGGTTCGACGCGGTCTTCGTCGCGGTCGGCGCGCACCTGTCCAAGCACGTGGACATCCCGGCTAGGGATGCCGGCCGGATCATCGACGCAGTGCCGTTCCTGCGGGACGTCGCCGCTGGTGCCCGACCGGTGATCGGCCGCCGGGTCGCGGTGTACGGCGGCGGCAACACCGCGATGGACGCGGCCCGGGTCGCGCGGCGCCTGGGCGCCCAGGACACGATGATCGTGTACCGGCGCACCCGCGCGCAGATGCCCGCGCACGAGGAGGAAGCCGCGGACGCTGAGCAGGAGGGCGTGCGCATCAACTGGCTGCGTAACATCGCCGCGTTCGACGGGCCGGAGCTGACCGTCGAGGTGATGGAGCTAGACGACCAGGGCAAGCCGCACCCGACCGGGCGGCTGGAGACGCTCGCCGCCGATACGGTCATCATGGCCGTCGGACAGGACGCCGACACCGCGTTCTTGCGGCAGGTCCCGGACGTTGAATTCAAACAGGACGGGACCGTGGTGGTGTCACCGTCGATGATGACGGGCTGTCCCGGCGTGTTCGCCGGCGGGGACATGGTGCCCTCCGAGCGGACGGTCACCGTGGGAGTCGGGCACGGGAAGAAGGCCGCCGGGTTCATCGATGCCTACCTCCGGGACCAGCAGGTCACCACGTCGGCCAAGAACGATCTGGCCAGCTTCGACCGGCTGCACCCGTGGTATTTCACCGACGCCGAGCGCCGCCGCCCGCCCGAGCGAGAACCGGCCGGGCGGATCGCCGACTTCACCGAGGTGGTGGGCGGTCTGCGCGAGGACCAGGCGGCATACGAGGCCGGCCGCTGCCTGTCGTGCGGCAACTGCTTCGAATGCGACGGCTGCTTCGGCGCCTGCCCTGAGGACGCGATCATCAAGATCCGCCCCAGCCGCCCCGCGGGCCACGAGCACGGGACAGACTACGCCTACGTGTTCGACTATGACCGGTGCACAGGCTGCGCGATCTGTCACGATCAGTGCCCGGTACACGCCATCCAGATGATCCCTGAGGAGCCGTGATGCGCGTAACCATCGACGGCAATGAGGCCGCGGCCTCGGCCGCTTATCGGCTCAACGAAGTGTGCTGCATCTACCCGATTACGCCATCGTCCCCGATGGCGGAGCTGGCCGACGAGTGGTCCAGCCAGGGACGGCCCAACGTATGGGGCAGCGTGCCGACCGTAGTGGAGATGCAAAGCGAGGGCGGGGCCGCGGGCGCACTGCATGGCGCACTGCAGAGCGGGGCGCTGACCACGACGTTTACCGCCTCGCAGGGCCTTCTGCTGATGATCCCGAACATGTACAAGATCGCCGGTGAGCTGACTCCGGCGGTATTCCAGGTAGCTGCTCGCTCGCTGGCCGCGCAGGGCCTGTCCATCTTCGGCGATCATTCCGACGTGATGGCGATCCGGCAGACCGGGTTCGCCATGCTGGCCTCGGCCAGTGTCCAGGAAGCGCACGATTTCGCCGTGATCGCCCAGGCCGCGACGTTGGCCACGCGGATCCCGTTCGTGCACTTTTTCGACGGGTTCCGTACTTCACACGAGGTGAACACCGTTGACCTGCTCTCCGACGACGACCTGCGGGCCCTGATACCCCAGGAGCTGATCCGGGCCCACCGCGGCCGTGCGCTGTCGCCGGAGCGTCCGGTGCTCCGCGGCACCGCGCAGAACCCGGACGTGTACTTCCAGGCCAGGGAGACCGTCAACCCGTTCTACGAGAAGGTTCCCGGCGCGGTCGCCGGCGCGATGGACGCCTTCGCCGCGGTGACCGGTAGGCACTACTGTCTCGCGGAATACACCGGTGACCCGGAGGCGGAGCGGGTGATTGTCGTCATGGGCTCAGGTGGCCAAACCGCTACCGAGACCGCCGCCTATCTCGTCGCGCGGGGTGAGAAGGTCGGGGTAGTTCAGCTCCGCCTGTACCGGCCCTTCCCGACCGAAGCCCTGCTGGCCGCGATCCCTCCGAGTGCCCGGCGGCTGGCCGTGCTGGACCGGACCAAGGAGCCGGGCTCGCTCGGGGAGCCGCTGTTCCTTGACGTGCTCGGAGCACTTGCCGAGGCACACGGCAGCGGAGAGCGTCCCGCCATGCCACTGGTGACTGGTGGCCGGTACGGGCTGTCCTCCAAGGAGTTCACTCCCGGTATGGTGGCCGGGATCTTCGCCGAGCTCACCGCCGACCGGCCCCGGCCGCGGTTCACCATCGGCATCACCGACGACGTGACCGGGACCAGCGTGCCGTATGACCCGGCGCTTGACATCGAGCCGGCCGGGACCGTGCGAGCGGTGTTCTTCGGACTGGGCGCGGACGGGACCGTCGGCGCGAACAAGAACAGCGTCAAGATCCTGGGCGCCGATCCGGCCCGGCACGCCCAGGCCTACTTCGTCTACGACTCAAAGAAGTCGGGGTCTGAGACGGTCTCTCACCTGCGGTTCGGACCAGTCCCGATCAAGGCGCCCTACCTCATCGGCCAGGCAGGCTTCGTCGGCTGCCATCAGGCGCGGATGATCGGTCGGGCCGAGGTGCTCCGGCGGGCCGCGCCCGGTGCGACGCTATTGCTCAATACCCCCTACCCGGCCGACGAGGTGTGGGACTCGCTGCCACGGGAGGCCCAGGAGCAGATCCTGGCCAAACAGATCACCCTCTACGCCATTGACGCTGGTCAGGTCGCCCGCGATGCCGGACTCGGGCGCCGGGTGAACACCGTCCTGCAGACCTGCTTCTTTGCCATCTCCGGGGTCATGCCGAGGGACGAGGCGATCAAGGCCATCAAGGTCGCGATCGCCAAAACCTACGGTCGGCGCGGCGCCGAGGTCGTCGCCCGCAACGACGCTGCCGTCGATGCCGCTCTGGCCGGATTGCACAAGGTCGAGAACCCCGGGCGGGTGACCGTCACCCGCAGCGTGCCGCCCGTCGTCCCGGCCGACGCGCCGGAGTTCGTCCGCGCCGTGACCGCCCAGATGATGGTCGGCCGCGGCGATGAGTTGCCGGTCAGCGCGCTCCCCGCGGACGGCACCTATCCCACCGGCACGGCCGTGTACGAAAAGCGGAACATCTCCGACGAAGTGGCCGCGTGGGACCCGGACCTGTGCATCCAGTGCGGCAACTGCAGCTTCGTGTGCCCGCACAGCGTGATCCGCGCCAAGTTCTACGACATCGACCAGCTGGCCGGAGCACCGGACGGGTTCCCGGTCATGCCACTGGACGCCCGCGGATTGCCGGACGCCCGGTATACCCTGCAGGTCTACGCCGAAGACTGTACTGGCTGCGGACTGTGCGTCGAGGCCTGCCCGGCGGTCGCGCCCGGCGATCCGAGCCGCAAGGCGATCAACCTCGCCGCACGCGAACCCCTCATCGACGGCACGCGGCGCAACATCGCGTTCTTCGAGACGATCCCGGTCAACGACCGGCCGCGGGTCGACTTCGGTACCGTCCGCGGTACCCAGTTCCTGCAGCCGCTGTTCGAGTTCTCCGGTGCGTGCGCCGGCTGCGGGGAGACGCCGTACCTCAAGCTGGTGTCACAGCTCTTCGGCGACCGGCTGATGATCGCCAACGCGACCGGCTGCTCGTCGATCTACGGCGGCAACCTGCCCACTACGCCATGGACCACCGACAAGACGGGGCGCGGGCCAACGTGGTCCAACTCGCTGTTCGAGGACAACGCCGAGTTCGGACTCGGCTTCCGGCTCGCCGCCGATCAGCATCTCAGCTTGGCCCGCCGCCGGCTGGCGGATCTCAAGGATGCGCTTGGCCCTGGCGGACCAGAGCTGGCCGAAGCGATCCTGAACGCCCCTCAGCAGCGCGAAGCCGAGTACGCGGCCCAGCGGGACCGAGTCATCGAGCTCAAGCGCCGCTTGGCGGAACTAGATGCAACCAACCCGGCCGTGACGGACCTGACCAGCGTGGTGGACAACCTGGTCCGCCGCAGCGTGTGGATCGTGGGCGGCGACGGCTGGGCCTACGATATCGGCGCAGGCGGGCTCGATCACGTCCTGGCCAGCGGTCGCGACGTCAATGTCCTGGTGATGGACACCGAGGTGTACTCGAACACCGGCGGGCAGGCTTCCAAGGCGACGCCGCCTGGCGCGGTGGCCAAGTTTGCCGCCGCGGGCAAGCGGGTGCCCAAGAAGGACCTGGCGCTGCAGGCGATCGCCTACGGCAACGTGTACGTGGCCCGCGTGGCGATGGGCGCTGACCCTCAGCAGACCCTGAGCGCGCTCCGCGAGGCCGAAGCGTACGAGGGGACCTCGCTGGTGATCGCCTACAGCCACTGCATCGCGCATGGCATCGAGAAGGACGGGATGCCACTCCGTAACGGGATGGATCAGCAGTACCGCGCGGTGGCCAGCGGTTACTGGCCGCTGATCCGATATGATCCGGTGCTGCGTGAAGCCGGGCGTAACCCGTTCCTGCTCGACTCGCACCGGCCGAGGATCCCGCTGACGGCCTACACCGGGCGGGAACTGCGTTACCGGGTCCTGGAACGCACCGACCCCCAAGCGGCCGAGCGCCTGCTCAGGCTGGCTCAGCAGCAGGTCAGTCAGCGCTGGGCCACGTATGAGGAAATGGCTGCCCGGAGCCCGGAATGGTTCCCAGCCATCGGCGACGGTGGCGTCAAGGCAACCACCACCGAGCGCGAGGGACCAGCCGATGAATCTTAGTACCAGCTACCTTGGCCTGAAGCTGCGTAACCCGCTGGTCGCCTCCGCCGGACCGATGACCCAGACCGCCGAGCGGGTCGAGCGGCTCGCCGAGGCCGGGGTGGGCGCCGTTGTGCTGCCATCGCTGTTCGAGGAGCAGATCCGGGCCGAAGCCGACCGGGACGAGCGCCTGGCCGAGGCCGGAACTGACAGCTTTGCCGAGGCGATGACCTACCTGATCGACCCCGACGCCAGCATCTGGCCCCGCCACTACCTCGGCCTGATCGAGCGCGCCGCTGGATCCGGCGTCCCGGTGATCGCCAGCCTCAATGGCAGCACCGCCGGCGGGTGGACCGACTACGCCCGGGCCATGCAGGAGGCCGGCGCGGCCGCCATCGAGCTGAACATCTACTACCTCCCGGCTGATCCGGTCGTCCTCGCTCGCGACAACGAACAGCGGTACATCGACATCCTCACTACCGTCAAGGCAGTGGTCAGCATCCCGGTCGCGGTCAAGCTGACCCCCTACTTCAGTTCCCTCGGGGAGATGGCGGTCCGCCTCGACCGGGCAGGCGCGGACGGCCTCGTCCTGTTCAACCGGTTCATGCAGACCGACATCAACCCGGATACCCTCACCGTCAGCACCGGGTTCCAGCTGTCCAGGCCGGCCGAGGCGACGGCGGCCCGGTCCTGGATCGCCCGGCTGCGCGGGCAGGTGCACGCCTCGCTCGCCGCCAGCACCGGCGTCGAAACCGCCGATGACGTGGCTGCTTACCTGCTGGCCGGCGCGGACGTGGTGATGACGACATCGTCACTGCTGCGGCACGGGGCGGCCCACGCGGCGGTGCTGCTCGACGGGCTGACGGCCTGGATGGAGCGCAAGGGATTCGGGGATATCGGGGAATGCCGCGGATTGCTCGCGCCAGCGGCCGACGCGGCCCAGCCGAGCTATGGCCGCAGCGGCTACCTCAGCGCCGTCGAGCAAGCCACCCGCACCTATGCTCCCCGGTAAACCCGCCACTCAGTGCTGACGGGCGGGCCGGAACGCGCTTTCGTGTGCTCGTTGCGATGGTGTTGCGGCGCCCGGACGGGGGCATATGCAGCGGTAGCTTGCCGCATGAGGATCCGGCCGAGGAGTGCGTGTGGATCAGCTCAGTCTGGGGGTGATCGCACGGTCACGAAAGGAGAACGAGCAGCGGCTGGCGATCCACCCGCTGCACATCGAACGGATCGAGGTTGACCTGCGGCGGCGCATCTACCTGGAGCGCGGCTATGGTGTGCCCTTCGGCGTGCCGGACGGGCAGCTGGCGGACCGTGTCGCTGGCGTGCGCACTCGTGAGCAGCTCCTGGCGGACTGTGATGTCATCTTGCTGCCCAAGCCGCTGCCACAGGACCTGGCCGAGATGCGGGAGGGCCAGGTCCTGTGGGGCTGGCCGCACTGCGTCCAGAACGAGGACATCACCCAGCTGGGCATCGACCGCCAGCTGACCCTGATCGCGTTTGAGGCGATGAATCACTGGGCCGGAGACGGCTCATTTAGCCTGCATGTCTTCCATAAGAACAACGAACTGGCCGGCTACTGCTCGGTGCTGCACGCCATGCAGCTGCGAGGGCTCACGGGTGAGTACGGCCGCCCGCTGCGTGCTGCGGTAATCAGCTTCGGGGCAACCGGCCGGGGCGCGGTGACCGCGTTGAACGCGTCCGGCGTGCACGACGTCCACGTGCTGACCCACCGGGAGGTGACCGCGGTCGCCTCGCCGATCCACTCGGCCCGCATGGTGCATTTCGATCGCGACGCCGATAACCCGGCCCGTTGCCACGTACTGGGCGAAAGCGGCCAGGTGCCGCTGGCGGCCTACCTGGCCGGGTTCGACATTGTGGTCAACTGCGTGCTGCAGCACACGGACGCGCCGCTGATGTTTCTCACCGGCGAGGACGTGGCCGCATTCTCACCCGGCACCCTCATCGTCGATGTGTCGTGTGATGCGGGGATGGGGTTCAGCTGGGCCCGGCCCACATCATTTGTGAACCCCATTTTCACCGTGGACAGCAACATCCACTACTACGCCGTGGATCACAGCCCTTCGCTGCTGTGGAACTCCGCCACCTGGGAGATCAGCGAAGCGTTGCTGCCATATCTCAAGACCGTGCTTGACGGTCCTGGAGCCTGGGACCGTGATGAGACCATCCGGCGGGCCATCGAGATCCGCGCTGGCCGAATCCAGAAGCCCGACATCCTGTCCTTCCAGCATCGCGCGGCGCAATACCCGTACCAGCGGCTCGGTTAGTGATGTGGACCCGGCATAAGGCGGTCATCGTGGTGGCGGCCGTGATCGTGCTGGCCGGCCTGGTGACCGGTGTGCTGTTCGCGCTCCTCGGCGGGCAGGCGAAAAATGCCTCGGCGACACCCTCGGACACCGCCGAGTTGCGGTCGCCGTTTACCGGCGAGCCGGTGCGCGTGCTGAACCCGGTGCTGGCGGTGAAGATCGACAACATCGTGCACGCGCGGCCGCAAACCGGGCTCACCCATGCGGACATCGTCTACGTGCTGCCGGTCGAGGGCGGGCTGAGCCGGTTCCTGGCCATCTTCTCCTCCGGCTACCCGCCGGTGGTCGGGCCAGTGCGCAGCGCGCGGGAGGATGACCTGCAGGTGCTGCGGCAGTTCGGGCGGCCCGCGTTCGCCTATTCGGGTGCGACGCCCGCGCTGCTGCGCTACATCCACCGAAGCGCCAGGATCGTGGACCTGTACGCCGGCACCGCCCGCGGGTACTACCGGGATAACAGCCGGGTTGCGCCCTACAACTTGTATGCGCACACCGGGCAGCTGCTGGCGCAGGCCCCCGGCGCAAGCCGGGCGCGCGACATCGGTTTCCGGTTCGGCCCGCCGCCTCCGGGCGGGATGGTCACCGGGTCGGCGTCGGTGTCCTACCCGGCGGCCTCCTTCAAGTTCACCTGGTCGGCGGCGAGAGGGCGCTGGTTGGTCTCGATGGACGGCGTTGCGGCGGTGACCACTGACGGCGGGCCGTTGGCGCCGGCCACGGTGGTGATTCAGCACACGACGGTGCGCACGTCCCGGTTCCTGGAGTACGGCAAGCGCCCGCCATTCGCGGAGAGCGTCGGGTCGGGCACCGCGGAGGTCCTGCGCGATGGCAAGGCCTGGATGACTCACTGGTCGCGCCCAGATGCCGAGGCCGGTACCACCTTCACCACCACCTCCGGCCAGCGGATGACCTTCGCCACCGGCCAGGTCTGGATCGTGCTGGCCTACCCCTAAGCGCACCGCACCTGCGTCCCGCGGTAACGTTCTGTCCTAGCCCGCAACTACCGGGGGAGCGATTATGCCGCCGCCTGCCGACAGCGAGGGTCAGCTGGTGATGGCCCGCAGCCACCTGGACCAGCTGCTGGAGGCGATCAGTCGGCGGGGTTTCCGGCTCATCGGGCCGACGGTCCGCGACGGCGCCATCGTCTATGACGAGATATCGTCCTCGGCTGATCTGCCTGCCGGGTGGACCGACGAGCAGGACGGCGGGACGTACCGGCTCCGCCGCCGTGATGACGACGCACTGTTCGGGTACAACGTCGGTCCTCAGTCGTGGAAACGCCACCTTTTCCCGCCGTCCAGCCTGCTGTCGCGGGTGCGAGGCGATGAGGGCGTGTCCGACGCGGCCGCGGACTCGCAGGAGGCAGGCCCGCTGGCCTTCATTGGCGTGCGATCGTGCGAGCTGCACGCGATCGCGGTGCAAGACCGGGTGTTCCTCGGCGGCCGGCACGCAGACCCGGTCTATGCGGGCCGGCGCGAGGGCGCGTTCATCGTCGCGGTGAACTGCGGCCAGGCCGGCGGGACGTGTTTTTG